>Ga0126369_10001322_pt1 | contig 17034 bp, 12 predicted proteins | sample PanSoiMetaPlot_1_FD_109646 | JGI IMG/M metagenome (GOLD analysis project Ga0126369, IMG submission 109646) | Tropical forest soil microbial communities from Panama - MetaG Plot_1 | ecosystem: Environmental > Terrestrial > Soil > Tropical forest > Bulk soil | place: Panama | collected 2016-02-17 | reverse complement strand
GCTTGAGGCGGCCGGGCATCGCGGCCACGCGCTCGACGAACACGTGGTCGAGGAACGGCACGCGGCTCTCGATCGCGGCGGCCATGCTCATCTGGTCCTGCTTCATCAGGAGCTCGACGAGATAAGTTTCCAGATCCGCATAGCTCATTCGATCGAGGTCGCCGCCGGGCGCCGCCGCGTAGCGCTCGAGCGCCGTCGCGTACGGATCGCGCGCGGCCAGGAGCTCCGGATCGGCGAGCAGCTCTTGCTGGAGCCCGGTCGGGAACACCGCGAAGTTCTCCCAGAACAGCTGCCGGGGTCCGGGCTCGAGCGCGAGAAACGTCCGGGCCGCGTAGCGGCCAACTCGACGCGGCAGGCGCCCGAGCGACCGGCCGACGGCCCGGCGCAGGCCCGACGGCGCCAGCCCGTAGACCCGGCCGAGGCGATCGTTCCAGTGCGTGATCCGGTAGCGGTGATAGCCGAGGAACAGCTCGTCGGCGCCCTCGCCGGTCAGCACCACCTTCACGTCCTCGGCGGCCAGGCGCGAGACGAAGTACAGCGGCACGCTCGACGTGAACGCGATCGGCTCGTCCTCGTGCCGTATGAGCCGCGGCAGCGCGTCGAAGTATTCGCTCGGCGTGACGACGACCGCGCGGTGCACCGAGCGCACCGCGCGGGCCACGAGTCGCGCCCAGTCGAGCTCGTTTGAATCCGTATCGGGCAAGCCCACCGAGAACGTGCGGATCGGCCCGCGGACCATGGGCGCCATCAACCCGGCCAAGGCACTCGAGTCGATGCCGCCGGACAGGAAGAGCCCGAGCGGCACGTCGCTCATGAGATGGCTCTTCACAGCCGCCTCGAGACCGGCCCGTACCTGGCCCGCGGCCTCGACCATGCTCAGATCGGCGCCCCCCACCTCGGCCGGCAAGCTCCAGTAGCGGCGCTCGCGCACGCCCTCGTCCGCGGACCACGTCAGGGTCCGGCCGGGCAAGAGCTTCGTGACGCCCTGGAAAAACGTCTCGGTGCCGGCGACGAAGCGGTTGGCGAGGAACTCCGGAACGATCGCCTTGTTGAGGGCCGGCGCCACCGCGTTCGATGCCAGGATCGCCTTGATCTCCGAGGCGAACACGAGCTCGCGCTCGGTGAGCGCGTAGTAGAGCGGCTTGATACCGAGCCGATCCCGGGCGAGGAGCAAGCGGCGCCGTGCGCGATCCCACACGGCGAATGCAAACATGCCCTGCAGGCGCTCGACGCAGCGCTCGCCCTCCTCCTCGTAGAGGTGGACGATCGTCTCCGTGTCGCTGCGGGTCCGATAGCGATGGCCGCGCCCCTCCAGCCACGGCCGGAGCCGCGCGTGGTTGTAGATCTCGCCGTTGAAGACGACCCACACGCTGCCGTCCTCGTTGGGCATTGGCTGCGCGCCGCCCGCGACGTCGATGATCGCCAGGCGTCGGAAGCCGAGCCCCACGGGGCCGTCGGTCCACAGCCCCTCACCGTCCGGCCCGCGGTGGCGCAGGACATCTCGCATGATCTTCAAGCGCGTTTCGTCCACGGGCTCGAGTGGATTCAGGCCGACGATGCCGGCGATGCCGCACATGGTGAGCGTCTCCTCAGGTGGCCCGCTTGCGGAGGGTCATGCACGCGACCTTTTTGCGCGAGGGCTCCTCTTCCGTGAGCCGCCGCAGGAAGAGGCGGTTGAGCGCGAAGTGCGCCGGGAGCATGGCGTAGCGCGCCAGTCGCGGCAGGCGGCGATTGAGGATCGCGTCCTCGACCGCGATGCGGCGCTCGCCCCAGAAGCTGACGTCGACGACGTCGAGGCGCTGATGACCGAGCAAGCGCTTCTGAAGCGACGCTCGGTCGTAGGCCCGCTGGTAGAACACCCGCCCATCGTCGTCCGGCTTGACCCAGTAGGAATCCGCGTCCGGCGTCGTGAACTCCTCGAAGTACCCGCGGTCGCTCCAGGGCACCGTGAGGCAGACGAGCCCGCCGGGCTTGAGCACGCGAGCGATCTCGTGCATAGCCGCGACGTCGCCGTCGCCCGGAATATGCTCGACGACCGAGACCGAGAAGACGCGGTCGAAGGCGCCCTCCTCGTAGGTGAGCCGCTGCGCGTCCTGTGTCTCCATCAGATAGAGCTCGCGGCGCGGGCCGAGCACGCTGGCCGCGTAGGCGTTGTACGCGGGAAAGAAGTAGTCGACGAGATCGGTCGCCCACACCCGGGCTCCGACGCGCGCGGCCAGGAACAGCGACAGGAGCTTGGGGCTGCCGATGTCGAGGACCCGATGGTCCGAGGCGACCTCCAGGTGCTCGAGCACGTAGCGAAACTCCGCGCAGCGGATGTACTCGACCGGCAGGACCAGCCGCTTGAGCGCATCGCGCGGAGCGACGGGCAGCGTGCGCGCGCCGACGCGGAGGCCGAACCGGTAGACGTCCCAGTCCGAGAGCTTCTCGAGGGTCCCGATACTCATGATCCCTCCCCGCGCAGCGCGGGCACCGCGGGCGCCACGATGCGCTCCACGTAATCACGAGCCGTCATGAAGCTGCCGCCGGCACCCTTGAGCATCTCGATGAGCCGCCGCATGCGCGGCAAGGTGCGCGAGAGGCTCACGTAATGACGGGCCGTCCGCACTCGCCCGGCGCCGTTCACCCGTGGCTGGTCCGGATCGAACTCCCAGGAGTGCAGGTACATGACGTACGAGCCCAGCCGGGCGATGGAGCGCGCGACGAGCTTGCGGTAGAGCGCCGCCGGGTACAGCCGGAAGTAGCCGCCGCCGGACACCGGCAGGGTGACCGGGCCGACGCGCTCGACGGGCAGCGACAGCTCCACCATCCGCTCTCCCAGGCGGTAGACACCGGGCACGACCGGCGTTCCGAGATCGCCGAGGCGGCCGTATCGCTCGTGGAGATCGAACGGGTGATGGCTCGAGTCGTAGCGAAATCCGCAGCCCTCGAGGATCGTCAGACGCTTCTGATCGATGCTGAACGACGGCGCCCGATATCCGACGACCGGCGCCCCCGAGATGTCCTCGAGCACTTTGCGCGCGCGGACGACGTCGTCGCGGAACTCGCTGAGGGTGAGCTGCATCGGCATGATGTGCCCGTGACCGTGACTGGCGATCTCGTGGCCGGCGGCGGCGATCTCGCGGACGAGCGCCGGCTCGCGCTCGGCGACCCAGCCGAGGACGAAGAAGGTCGAGCGAATCTGGTGCTCGGCGAGCAGCCGGAGCACGCGGCGCGTGGAGCTCGTCACGCGGCGCGGGACCGTCTCCCAGCTCTCCGGCGGAAAGAGCGGCCGCAGATTCTCGACCTGGAACCAGTCCTCGATGTCGAAGGTCAAGAGGCACGGAATCATACGAGGCGATACCCCATGTGGCGGAACCGCTCCGCCTCGGCGCGTCCCGGAAACGAGTGATAATGCTCGCACGCCCGGTCCATCGCCACGGGCTCGACGGCGCCGGCGCGATAGCGCTCGAGCAGCTCGATGAGGGTCTGGGCGCCCTCGCGCTTCATCTTGCGGATGACGAGGTCGAGGCTACGGTCGCCGTTGAGCGCCACCTCGCGCTGGAGCAGGATCGAACCGAGGTCGATGTCGGCCGTCATCGTGTGCAGGGTCACCGCGATCGATTTGCGGCGGTCGTACATCTGCCAGAAGACCGGCATCATCCCGCGATAGCTCGGCAGCGGACCGGTGTGGACGTTCACGGCCGCCAGCCGCGGGACCGCGAGCAGCTCCGGTTTGAAGATCTGCGAGGCCGCGACCGACACGAGCAGATCCGGCGCGACCCGCCGCAGCGCGGCGACGTACGGAGGCGCGTTGACGTTCTTGACGGCGCGGCACTCGATCCCGTGGCGGGCCGCCAGCCGGTTGATGGTGCCGCACCACCAGCCGCACGGCGCCGCCAGATCGAGCGTCTTGGCGACCGCGTAGCGGCCGAGCAGGCGGACGAAGTCGGGTCCGCCGTAGAACCGGTAGAGCTTGCGCGCCAGCGCGCGCCGCGACGGCTGGTTCAAGGGCGGCGTGACGTCGATGCCCAGCACCTCGAACCGATCGCGCGGAAGGTCCGCAAGGAACTCACGGAAGAAGACCGGGAGATAGAACGGATCCTCCTCGGTGATGATGTGCAGGCGGAGCGGTCTCGGGCTCATGGGCGGCGGACTCCCACCCGGCGCCACGTCACCGACGTACGCCCGAGGTAGTAGGACGGCATCGCCCACAGCGCCGCGAGGTTGAGCGCCAGGAAGGACCGCAGTAGCCTCACGACGCGCGGCGACGGCCCGCGCCACCGCATGACGGCGACGAGCCCCACGATCTCGCCGATGAGAACCGCCGTGCCGTAGCCCAGGGGTTCGGCCATCGCGAAGCCGGTCAGGACGAGCAGCAACCCGTAGGGGCATGCCAGCCGCGAGAGCTTGTGCAGGACGAAGCGGGCCCAGACCGGATTCCGCGCCGGATTCAGACAGCCGTCGACGTGGTGGCAGATCTGGACGAGCCCGGCCAGCGTCCGCACCTTGCGGACGAACTCGTCGCCCGGCGTGCGGCTCGCGATGTCGAGACTGCCGGCCGCCTCCGCCATCACGATCCGCCGGCCGCTCAGCGCGACCTTCAGCGGGACGTACACGTCGTCGAGGATCGTGTCAGGGGGGATCTCCGGCAGATCCGCGGTCCGGACCGCATAGAGCGAGCCGGTCACCTGCACCATCGACCCGGAGCGCGACTCGCACTTGCGCACGAACGCCTCGTACGTCCAGTACGCGTCGCCCTTGACCCGGAGATCGCCGGAGACCACGCCGACGCCGGGATCGGCGAGCTGCGCCACCAGCTCGCGGATGGCGCCCGGGGTGAGCGCCTGACGGACATCCATGAGCACCGTGACGTCGCTCGTGATGTGGCCGCGCGCCAGGTTCAATGCTGTCGGCTTGCCGCTGCGGCGCTCGGTCCGCAAGAGCCGAATCCGTGGATCATGCCGCTCCCACGCCCGCACGATCGCGTCGGTCGCATCGGTCGATCCGTCGCTCACGACGATGATCGCGAGCTTGTCGGCCGGGTAGTTCTGCCGCGTGAGCCCGCGGAGCTTGTGGCGAATGAGCACGGCTTCGTTCGAGGCCGCCATCACACAGGTGACGCCGGGCAAGAGCGCGTCCGGAAGATAGCGCGCGGCGGTCGGGACGGGCCGCACCCGGGCGAGCCAGGCCACCCACAACGCGTAGCCGCCGTACGAGACGAAGACTACGACGAGGCCCAGGAAGAGGAATGCCATCCAGATCATGGGGCACCATGTGTTCTCCACGACACCGGCCGCTTCGGGTGCGCCTCGACCGGCACCGATTGCTTGTGAATGTCCGGCAAACCGCGCTCGCCAAACGCGATGCGCTCGCCCGAGTCCTCGAAAATGAGGCCCACGGGCGCGCCGCCGGCGCCGATGACCGACGACACCGAAGGCACCGCCGCGCGCGGACCCGGGCTCGGCAAGAGCAGGGTCAACACGCGGAGGGGAAGCGTCGTGACGGTGGAATAGACGAGGAGCGGCGCAGGCTCGCGCTGCCCGTAGATCGGCGAGACCCAGCCGCGTGGCGGATCGAGCTCACCCGTGTGCAGGCTCGCCTTGAGCGCGACGGTCGCGAACGGCCGGACGAGGAGCTCGCTCCCCGTCCGCCCGCGCGCCCGCGCCCATAGCGTCGGATCCACCTGAACCTCCAGGGGCGCGAACTGGAACTGCAGGTCGATCTGATGCTCGCCGTGTCCCTGCAGATCGTCGACGACGACCCAGTAGCGGCCCTTCGCGAAGACCACGCGGCGCCGGTGGACGACACCGCCGCCCGGCAGCCCGGCGTACGCGCGGTGATGGGCTTCGGCGAAGTCCAGGTCCGCGGTCGAGTGCCAGTCGATGAGGCGCGCGCCGGGCCGCTCCGCCCAGCGGAACGGGCCGGCCGGCGCGGCCTGGGACTCGCCGTCGACGACCACGGCGCTGTGCGCCGCCGTCGAGCGGAAGTAGCCGCGGCTGGCCGGGTCGCCGGCATAACAATAGGTGCCGGAGTCCACGAGGTACGGCTCGCCGAAGACGGCGCACTGGACGCTCAGGAGATCGGCGTGGCCGTGACCGCCGCTCACGGGACACCCGAGCGGGCCCACGTCGAAGATCATCTGATGGTCGTCCGGCGCCCAGCCGCTCCGCATGACCGCGTAGCCCCCGCTCGCGAACAGCCGTGAGGCCGGCCCAGCCGGCGGCGCCGGCCGCAGCGCGTCGAAGGCGTCGAGTCCGGCGGGGCCCAGGAGCCACGGGATCTCGGGCGCCGCGCCGCCGGCCGCCCACGCGCAATCGGCGCGCTCGAAGACGACGGCCGCGGTCGCCAGCACGCCGCGGAAGTCGTCCTGGGCGCGGCGCGCCAGCGGCACGAGCGTCCCGCCGTCGGCGTCCCCGATCTGCGGCATCGAGCCGTCGGGGCAGCGGACGGCCAGCACGAAATCCAGCATCCGGCCGACCCGCTCGGCGACCGCCGCCGGGATCGTCCAGCCGTTGCGCGCGCCGAGGATCAAGAGGTGCAGGTAGAACTCGAGCGTGTAGCGCTGGTAGCCCGTCGAGAGCTCGAAGTAGACGCCGTCGTCCAGAATGTGGCGCGCGCTCTGCTCGATCAGGATCCGGGTGCCGAGCGCACGCCAGCGGTCGGCGCGCGGCAGCTCCGGAAAGACGAGTCCGGCGTAGACGAGGCCGATGGCTTCGCCCGTGAGGTGGGTGTTCGGCGAAAAGTAGTACGAGAGGTACCGCTCCACGTGGGTGGCGTGAGCCCAGATCGAGCGCACGATCCGGTCGAACAACGAGGGCGACAGTATGGGCGCTCCGCGAAGCAGCACGAGCGTCCAACACCACGCGATCAACCTGAAGGAGACCTCGAGGCTGCTCGCCCAGTTGATCCCGATCCCGGGAGGGTTGGCGTCGATCCACTGACTGATGTACTCCGTGAAGGCCCGCGCATAACGAGGCTCGCCGGTCAGGCCGTAGGCCTGTCCGAGCTGAACCATCCACTGGTGACGATTCAGCTCCCAGATCACCTTGCTGTCGCCGAGCGCGTGAGGGTCGAGCGGATCGATGAGGCTCCAGTGAGTGTCGGGCGCGCGACGTTCCGAGACCGGGTCGAGACGCCAATCGATCGGATCGCCGAACCAGAGCGCCTCGTAACCCAAGAGATCGAACCGGCCGCGACACACCGCCTCCGCGATCGTCACCGCCTCCTCGCGCGCGGCCGGCATTCGGCGGCCGACGAGGCTCGGGGTGACGTCACTCACGGCCCCGTCGAAGAAGCGGCGTGAGGCGAAGGCGCGGAAGCGGTCGAGGCTCACGCGCGAGTCGGGCCCGAGGCCGGCGCGCGCGACCAGACCGGTCCGCTCGAGAAGCTTCGAGGTTTCCTGACGTCCCCGGCACAGGAGCTCGTCGATCCCGATTTGGGCGAGCCGCCGGATCATGCCGGCACCCCGGCGTAGGCGGCGGCCCACTGCGCGCGCAGGCGCGGCCAGGTGTAGGCTTCGACCTCGGACCGCGCTTGGCGGGCCATCCGAAGGGCCCGGATCGGGTACTCGAGGATCGTGGTCATGGCCTTGGCCATCGCGGACGGGTCATCGGGCGGGATGACCAAGCCTGTCTCGCCGTCGCGAACCAGCGCGGCGATGTCACCGGTCGCGGTGGAGACCACCGGAAGACCTGCGGCGAAGGCCTCGAGCACCGAGAGCGGTTGATTGTCGACGACGGAGGAGTTCACGAACACGTCGGCCGCCGCGTAGAGCGCCGGCATGTCGGCCGGATGGACGTGGCCGCGGAACGTGATCCCGCGCTCGCCGAGCGCTGCCGCCCGACGGACGAGCCGGCCGCGCTCGCTGCCGTCACCCGCGATGGTCAGAGTCGCCGACGGGAATCGCTCTCGCACCAGCGCGAACGCTTCGAGCGTGACGTCCACGCGATAGTAGGGCTCGAGGTTCCGGGCCGACAGAAAACTCGCGTGCGGCGGCATCCGGTCCCGATAGCAAAATCGCGTCGTGTCCACCAGGTTCGGCACGGTGCGCGCTGGGTAGCCGTGGCGTGCAAAGACCGCGCGCAGGTACTCCGATGGCACGACGATCTCGTGGGCGAGCGCGAGCCAGGGGTGCACGAGCGCGCCCCAGTGCGCCAGATGGTCTTCGGCCGCGCCGCTGTGGTAGTTCAACAAAATTCGCTTGCCGTAGTGACGCGCGGCCAGCAGCGCCGGCGCCACCGCGATCAAGAAGGACCAGTAGGACGCGGAGAAGATCTGGACCACGTCGGCGTCACGAAGTCGACGCAGGCTCGGCAAGTAGAGCGACTGGTTCAACACGGTCCGGGCGTACGGCCATCGACGGACCCAGCCGAGTCCGCGCGGGAATCGCGGGTTGACCGGGACGAAGTCGACCTCGTAGCCCGCCTGCCGCAGCCCGGCGCACAGCAGCTGAGCCTGGATCGACTGGCCTCCCAGGATGTCGAGACTCGCCGCCACGACCGCGATCCTCACCGCTCGACCTCCGCGCGCCTGCGGACGTCGCGCAACGCAGCGTTACGGCGATGCGCCCCGACACGACCCAGAATCACGCGCGCGTACCGGCGGACCGCGTCGCGCTCGTCCGACACCGGAACACCGAGCGCGACGACGGACGCGACGTACACGGCCGCCAAGGTCGCCGACGCGCCGACCAGGACCGCGAGCGGGCCTGTTCCGGTCAACAGCAGGCGCACTGCGGTCGCGACCACGCCGGCGAGCGCGGCCGCGGCCGCGAGCTTGGCGACGTCACGGAAGAGCGCCAGGTCGCGCCACGCGACGTGGAGCGCCCGGGCGAGCATCGCGCTGACGGCGAGGCGGTCGACGACGGTGACAGCGATCATGGCGACGATCGCGCCGAGCAGCCAGTGGTGCGCCGTGACGATCCAGAGTCCCGCCACCAAGACGGTGACCAGTGCGACCCGGATCCGCACGAGGATCGAGGTGTACGCGGGGTAGGCTCGCAGCACCGGGTCGCACGCCGCCGTGAGGATGCAGAGCGGGATCAAGCTCAGGTTCACGGCGAAGATTGGCCAGCTGGCGCGGTAGCGCTCGGTGAAGAGCACCGTGATGAACTCGCGCCCGACGACCAGCAGGCAGACGTAGAGCGGAAAGTACAGCGCCGCGAGCTTGCGCATCATCCGCGCGACCAGACGAACGATCTCGGCTTGCTGGCCATCGAGCTGGAGCCGGCTGACTGTCGGAATCATCACCGCGCCGACCGACTCGTTGACGATGGCCACGACCGGGAGCTGGAGACAGCCGACCGCATAGATCGCGAACGTGGCGGCGTCGAACGAGCGCGCGACGAAGTAGTTGTGCAGATCGAGCTGGGCCATCGCGAGCATCGCCGCCGCGCCGAGCGGCAGCGCATAGCCGAGCTGCGCACGCATCATCGGCCAGTCGCCCGCCGCCCAGAACCGAGGGAACCGCGACGTGAGGTACCAGAAGAGGAGCACGCCCAGCAGCACGTAGTACACCGTCGCGGCGGCGATGAGCGCGTCGATCGACGGCGCCAGCCAGGCCGCGCCCAGCATGAGCAGCGTCTTGGCGAGGTACGTCGCGACGATCAGCCGCGCGGCGAGGGCGACTTCGCCGTTGGCGACGACGAGGATCTCAAGGATGGACAGGGCGACCGTGAGAAACAAGAGGAACGCGATGCTGTACGCGTGGGCCACGAGCTCGTGGCTGCCGAAGAGCACTTCGAGGAGGCCCGGACGCAGCACGAGCGTGAGGCCAGCGAGCCCGCCCACGGTCAGGTGGAAGAACGCGATGTTGAAGATCACCCGGCCCTGCTCGTTCCGGCAGCGAGGCAGGAAGTAGAAGGCGCTCATCGCGAAGCCGAGCGGAAGGATGGTGTGGGCGGTGCTGAGGAGAAGGAATACTTGCTTGTAGAGCCCGAACTCCGTCTGGCTCAGGGCGCGCACCAGGATCAGCGGCAGGGCAATGCCGAGCCCGAACGCCACCACCTTGGCGGAGGCGAGCCAGACCACGCTCCGCGCGAGCGTCGTCCGCATCAGCGGCGCGCCCCTGACGCACAGTGCGAAGCCGCCGAGGCGCGTCGGGTCATGACGGCTCGCCCTCGGCGGCCGGCTCGGTCGCCGCCGCGCCGGCGGCACCTTCCGCGATCGATCGGGCGGCGATGGCCAGGCCCGCGAAGTAATAGAAGTGGAAGTGATAGGCCACCGGCGAGAAGAACCCGGCGAACGCCAGCGCCAGGAGGCTCGTCCGGATCCCGTTGGCCAGCACGCTCAGCTCGCGGCCGTCGGGCCGCGCCCCGGCGAGACGCGCGGCGCGTCCGGCGCTGCGCACGCTCGCGATGACCAGCAGCACGAACAGCACGACGCCCGGCAGCCCGAGATCGATCGCGTACTGGAGATACGCATTGTGCACGACGAGCCAGGCCGGACCGAGCACCTCGTTCATGGCCAGGACGTTCTGCCCGAGCCCGGCGCCTATGAGCGGATGGCCGACGACGTAGTTGACGGCCGCCACCTGCTGCGTCCAGCGATCCTGGGCCGACCCCGTCACGTCCGTATCGATATCGGTGATCGTGAACAGGCGGGTCACGTAGTCCGCCGGCAGCAGCGGCACGCAGATGATGGCGAGGATCAACACCGTCCAGGTCCAGCGCCGGTCGAGCTTTCCGGAGGACGTCAGCGCCGGGACGATGAGGGTGATCAGAAGAGTCAAGAAGCCGGAGCGGGAGAACGTGACGACGATCGTGACCACCTGCAGGGCGACGACGGCGAACAGGCTGATGCGTGCCCAAGGCGCCCGCGTGGTCAGGAACAGCGCGACCGCCAGCGGCATGATGAGGTTCAGCATCAGCGCCAGGTCGTTCGGGTTCCCCGTGAGGGGCGAGTCGTAGCCAAGGATGCGCTTCACCGCCTGGTCGACGCCGCCGCGGACGTACACGCCGCCGAGGAAGTTCTGGACGCCCGTGAGCGCGATCGGGACCGACATGAGCGTGAGCGCCCACGCAACGGTCCGGAGCCGCCGGACCGTGCTCACGACGTTCACGATCAAGACGAGGATCGCCAGAGTCTTTAGATACAGGTCGGTCAGCAATTGGATCGACCCGCCGGGCCAGAACGAAAACGGGATCGTCGCTACCGCCCACGCGAGCAAGAGGCCAGCGATCTTGATCTCGCGTGTGACCCGCGTGAGTGGCAGGTTGCGTCCGAGCCGGTCGATCAGCATCGCGGCGAGGCCGGTGCCGGCGGCCAGCATGCCGATGCGCAGCGGCTGGAGGGCCGGGAAGATGTTCTGGGGCGCGATCAACAGCACGAACGTGAACCCGATGAGCGACCAGAAGGCCACCGCTGAGCCCGGCGCCTCCGCGGCGACGGTCTCGCCCGGGCGTTCCTCGGCGGTCGCACCGGTGCCCTCGGGCTCCGGCCGCCACCACTGAGGATCCGGCGCCGAGACCGGGAAGAGCTCGCTCATTGGAACACCAGCGGCGCGACCGGGCGCGACACCACCTCGTGGCGGTGCCGGCAGCCCGACGCGAAGTGGAAGATGCCGCTCGTGACGCAACTGGCCACCGCGGCCGAGAAGCGACCGGCCGGATCGAGACACGAGTTCTCCCAGAGCACGCAGCGCGGGATCGTCAAGAGCGGGTGGCGCCGGTCACGGTGGTGGCAGGTCGTGTACGCGAACCGGTAGCCCGCCTGCGCCACGGCCTCCACCGTCTGCGTGTCGAACGCGCCGTCGGGATACGCGAAGTGCTCGATGCGCGCCCCGAGCCGCTCTTGCAGGGCGCGGCGCGCGCCGGCGGTCTCCTCGAGCATCCGCGGCGCGTTCTCGCGCGTGAGCAGCGCGTGGGTCCGCGTATGCGAGCCCACCGTGATGCCGCCGCGCTGCATCTCGGCGAGCATCGACCAGGTCAAGGGCTTGAGCCCGTCGAGCCGGCCCGTGTCGATCGCGAGCTTTTCCTCCAGCGCCGCGGTCACCCGTGCGAGCCCCTCCTGGGAAAGGGTCGTGAGCAGGTGTCGCAGCGCGACGAACGGCTCGTTCGGCCCGCGCGCCAGCGCGAGCTCGCCGGCCGTCATGACGCCGAGATCGGCGAGCACCTCGCGCGAGGCCGCCCAGTCGCGCGTGAGCAGCACGTAGATGCGGTCGTGATAGAGCGCGCTGGCCCGGTCGATCCAGTCGGTGACGACGAAGACCGCCGCCGGGATCCCCTTGCGCTTGAGCACGGGATACGCGTGCTCGTACATGTCGCGATAGCCGTCGTCGAACGTGATGCTCGCGGTCGGCGTCTCGAACCGGTCTCCGGATTCGAGCCGCGCGCCGAGCTCGTCGAGCGACACGAACCGGAAGCGCCGGCCGATCCAGTCGAGCTGGCGCTCGAACATCCGGCGGCTCACGAGCATCGGGGCGATGATGGAGGCCCGGCGCTGCCGGCCGTCGTCGACCACCCGGTGGTAGCCGACCACCAGAGGCAGCCGCCGCGCGCCCGACATGAGGCGGATGAGACGATCGGTGCGCGTGGCGCCGAGCATGAGGGCCAGTCCGGTCTTGAGGTGCGCGCGTCCCATGCCGTTCACTGGGCCGCCCCCGATCCGGCGATGCGCTGCCGCCGCGCCGGGTGCTCGAGCAGCCGCGCGTACAAGCACTCGGTCTCGCGAATCATGCGCTGCAGCGAGAACTCCTCGGCCACGCGCGCACGGGCGCGGCGCCCCAGCTCGCGTGCCGCCTCCGGATGCTCGAGCACCCAGCTGATCGCCCGGCTGAGCTCCGCCGGCTCGCGTGGCGGGATGAGCAGACCGTCCACGCCGTCCTCGAGCGCCTCGGGGCTTCCGCCGACGCGCGTGGCGATGACCGGCGCGCCGGCCGCCATCGACTCCAGGATCGTGTTGGAGAGCCCCTCGCTGAGCGACGGCAGGACCGACACGGTCACCGCCGACAACAGACGCGGCACGTCGAGCCGGAAGCCGGTGAACGTGACACGCTCGCCCAGCCCGAGGCGCGCCGCGCGGTCCTCGAGCTCGCGCCGGTACTGCGGGCCGTCGTGTTCGATCGTGTCGCCGATGACCAGAAAGCGCGCCTCCGGGAACCGCTCGGTCAGGGTGGCCGCGGCGTCCAGGAAGTCCTCGACGCCCTTCTTCCGGCTCAGGCGCGACAGCATCGCCACCAGCGGCGCGCCGTCGGGCACGCCGAGCTCGCGGCGCAGGCTCGGGTCGTCGCCGCCCGGCGCGAAGCGCGACAGATCGAGCCCGTTGCGGATCACGCTGATGCGGCTCGCGTCGTAGCCCTCGGCGGTCAGCCACTGCCGCACGGCCTCGGCGTTGACCAGGACGTGGTCGGCGAGCCGGCACGCCAGCCGCTGCACGCGGCGCTGGCGCGGCGTGAGGTAGGCGCCCGTATCGCGGATCGAAGCGAGCACGACCGGCGTGCGCGCCAGGCGTGCGGCCGGGATCGCGAACACGTTCGGATAGAAGTTGTAGCTGTGCATGATCTGGATCCGCCGCCGCCGCAGGTGACGGGCGAAGCGGAGCTGCTGGGCCACGGTGTGCGGCCCGTAGAGCCGGGCCACCGCGTACTCATTGATCGGCAGCCCGCGCGCCTGGATCTGCTCGAGGAACTCGCCCGAGCGGCGCATGCAGCCGAACTCGAGATCGAACCGCGAATAGTCGAGCCCGCCCGCCAGGCTCACGACGTGGCGCTCGGTGCCGCCGATCGCGAACAGAGTCGTGAACGTGAGCAGCCGGATCCGATCCGAGGCCGACGCCAACGGCGGGCGCGGCGGGTGCGCCGAGCGGGTCGCCATCAGAGCGCCACCACCCGGCCCGGGGACGCCGGGAGCGCGTGGGTCGCGCCGCGGGTGTCCACGACGAGCGCCGACGCCTCGACGATCCGCGCGTAGTCGAACTCGGGATGATCGGTGAGGATCACGACGCAATCCGCCTCCGCCAGCCGCGCGTCCGTGACCTCCACCGCCTTCAGGACGCGGCCCTCGAAGGCGATCTCGGGCACGTGCGGATCGGCGTACGCGACGCTGGCGCCGCGATCCATGAGCCGCGCGATCACCTCGAGCGCGGGCGATTCGCGCGTGTCGCCGACGCCGCGCTTGTAGGCGATGCCGAGGGCCAGGATGCGGGCGCCGTTGAGACAGTGCCGGCGGACATTCAGGCTCTCGCTGAGGAGGTCGACCACGTATTGCGGCATGGCCCGATTGATCTCGTCCGCCAGGTGGATGAAGCGCGCCTCGTACCCGTTCAGGCGCATCCGCCACGCGAGGTACGCGGGATCGACGCCGATGCAGTGCCCGCCGATGCCCGGCCCCGGATAGAACGGCATGAAGCCGAACGGCTTGGTGGCGGCGGCCTGGATGACCTCGCGCGTGCTCACTCCGAGCTGGCGGCACATCACCGCCAGCTCGTTGGCGAGCGCGATGTTCACGTTGCGGAAGACGTTCTCGTAGAGCTTGGCCAGCTCGGCCACGCGCGGGCTCGAGACCGTGACGACGCGGCCGACGATCTGGCGGTAGAGCAGGGCCGCCATCGCGGCGCAGTCCGGCGTGAGGCCGCCGACGACCTTGGGAATGTCCTTCACGCCGAAGGTCGCGTTCGCCGGATCGATCCGCTCGGGCGAGAACGCCAGGAAGCAGTCGACGCCCGGCCGTCCGCCGCGTGCCTCGAACATCGGGGCCAGGAGCTCCTGCGTCGTCCCGGGATAGGTGGTCGACTCGAGGATCACGAGCTGGGCCGGCCGGAAGTGCGCCGCCGCTTCCTGGGCGGCCGCCGCGACGAACGAGATGTCGGGGTCCTTCGACTTCCGGAGCGGCGTCGGCACGCAGATGATGACCGCGTCGCATTCGGCCAGGGTCGCGAGGTCGGTGGTCGCCTGGTAGCGGCCGGCCTCGAGCCGTGCGCGGAGCGTTTCGTCCGCCACGTCGGGCGTGTGCGAGCGGCCGGCGTTGAGCGCCGTGACCCGGTCGACGCTCGTGTCGAAGCCGGTCACCGGAAAGCCGGCGCGCGCGAACTCGACGGCCAGCGGCAGGCCGACGTAGCCCTGACCGATGATGCCCACGCGGGCCGAGCGCTCGATGATGCGGTGACGAAGATCCGCCGCCGTCACGGCCGCCGGCGCCATCACGCGCGCTCCTGATGCGCCTGGGCCTCGACGCTCTCGACGGTTTCCAGCGGCGGCTCGAGCTCGGCCGGGATCTCCCGGTGGCCCGACACGACGATGCGGACGGTCTCGAAGAGAATGCGCAGATCGAACCAGACGGACCGATGCTTGAGGTAGTAGAAGTCGTAGCGGATCTTTTCCACTTCCTGATCGAGCGAGTTCGCGTAGCGGTACCGCACCTGCGCCCACCCGGTGATGCCCGGCCGCACCGAGCAGCGCAGCGAGTAGTACGGGATCGCGGCGCCCGAGATCTCGCTCAGGTTGCGCGCCGTGAGCATCAGGAGCTCGAGGTTCGTCATCGGATGGGGCCGCGGGCCGACGAGGTTCATGTCGCCGCGCAGCAGGTTGATCAGCTGCGGCAGCTCGTCGAGCCGGAAGCGCCGGAGCCAGCGCCCGCACCGCGTGATTCGATCCGAGTTGTCCCGCTCCCACTCGGAGTGCCGGCCCTGCACCGGACGCATCGTCCGGAACTTGAACAGATTGAAGGACCGCCGGTAGAGCCCGGCGCGCTGCTGGACGAAGAAGACCGGGCCGCGCGACTCGAGCTTGATGGCGACCGCGATGGCCACCATCACCGGCGCCAGGACGATGAGGCCGGCGACGGCCAGCAGAAAGCTGAGCGCCCGGGCAAACGCGGGCTGCAGGCGCGCGGCCGCGTACTCGTGCGAGAAGATCACGCGGCTCGGCGCCATCAGCTCGAGCGCGAGCTTGCCGGTCAGGCGCTCGTAGGTCTCGGCCGCGTCCTCGACCCGGATGCCGCGCGCGCGCGACTCGATCAGGTGGCTGAGTGGCAGCCGCCCGCGCCGGTCCGCGAACCCGACCACGATCCGATCCGGCTGCCGCTCCGCGACGAGCCGATCCAGATCGGCGCCGTCCTCCGCGACGCCGACGAGCGCGTAGCGACGGGGTCGCCGCGCGATCTCCTCGACGACCAGCCGCGCCAGCGGGCTCGTCCCGACGATCAAGAGCCGCTCGCCGATGCCGCACAGGTGGCGGACGCCGCCGTACACGCGCGAGCCGAGGACGAGGGCCACGACGATCAGGCCCGCGAGCAGCGCGCCGTCGCCGAAGCGCATGTCGGGCAGGAGGTGAAGCGCGAAAGCCATGACATTCACACCTGGGCTGCCATCCGCGTCGTGCAGCGCGTCTCGGGGCGGCGCGTCGCCAGGTCGCAGAGGACCGGCCCCAGCTTGCCGGGGTCGTGGCGCACCACCGGGCCGAGCTCGAGCAGATCGGCGCGGACCACCACCGGCGATGGGCTCGGCAGCGTGAAGTCGGCGCCCACGGGCATCGCGCCCTCGGAGGCGTAGCGTCCGAGGACCTTCGGCGGAATCGCCGTGCTGGGGGCGACGACGTAGTGAAGCTTCTCGGACGGTAGACCGTGCGCGGCGAGCGCCTGCATGTGCTCGCAGATCCCGTAGCCGTCGGTCTCGCCGGGCTCGGTCATCGCGTTGGAGACGAAGATGCGGATCGCCGACGAGCTCGTCACCGCGTCGGCCACGCCGGGAACGACGAGCGTGGCGAGCAGGCTCGTGTAGAGGCTGCCGGGGCCGAGGATCATCACGTCGGCCTCGCGCAGGGCCTCCAGCACGATGGGCGCCGCCGTCGCGGTGGCTGGATCGATGCGGACGCGCTTGATGGCGGTGCCACACCGCGGAATCGACGACTCGCCGTAGACCGAGCGGCCGTCCGCGAGGTCGGCGACGAGGTGCACCCGCTCGGTCGTCGAGGGCAGGACGAGATCGTCCACCCCCAGGAGCTCGGCGGCGAGCTTGATCGCCGTCAGCCCGTCGGTCGCGACCATGTCGAGCGCGGCCAGCAGCAGATTGCCGACCGGATGCTGGGCCTCGCCGCCGTCGAAGCGGTACTGGAGCGCCG
>Ga0126369_10001321_pt1 | contig 17034 bp, 15 predicted proteins | sample PanSoiMetaPlot_1_FD_109646 | JGI IMG/M metagenome (GOLD analysis project Ga0126369, IMG submission 109646) | Tropical forest soil microbial communities from Panama - MetaG Plot_1 | ecosystem: Environmental > Terrestrial > Soil > Tropical forest > Bulk soil | place: Panama | collected 2016-02-17 | reverse complement strand
GTAGCTCGCACTACTCGCCAATAGGTGCTTCTGGGACCCCCTGGTGTTCCTATAGCCACGCTAGGGGCCTGGGTATGGTTCGGCGCGGCGGCGAGCAGCGTCCACGCTCAGGCAATCGATGTGCCACCCCAGGTTGGGGGCCCCAACTGGCGCTAGAGCCCCGGTTGGGGTCCCCAACTGGGGTTGCGAGAGGCCGCTGCGTGGCTACCTGTCGCCGCCCGGCTGCCACAAGACGTCGCCGTGGGCCGAGTTGGCTACGCGGCAGAGTATGAACAGCAGGTCGGACAAGCGGTTCAGGTAGGTGGCGGTGAGCGGGTTCATCGTGTCACCGTGCACCTGCAGGGCAGCCCACGCCGAGCGCTCGGCGCGGCGGGTCACAGCCCGGGCGACGTGCAGCAACGCGCCGCCCTGCGTTCCTCCGGGCAGCACGAAGCTACGCAGCACCGGCAGCGCGTCGTTGAAGGTGTCGCACGCCTGCTCTAGGCCAGTGATGTAGCTCTCGTCGATGCGCAGCGGCGTATAGGGCGGATCAGGGCGGATGGGGTTGCACAGATCGGCGCCGACATCGAAGAGCTCGTTCTGAATGTGGAGCAGCAGCTCCCGCACGTCCTCGGCGAGGCCGCCCGCCGTGACCGCCACCCCGATCGCGCAGTTCGCTTCGTCCACGTCGGCGTACGCAACGAGCCTCGGGTCGGTCTTGGCTGCCCGGCTCAGGTCGCCGAGCGCGGTCGTGCCGTCGTCACCGGTCTTGGTGTAGATGCGGGAGAGGACGACGGGCGTGGCCCGGTTCTTTGGCATGGCACCACACTAGCCGGAGGGCGGGTGCCCGGCCCGGCGCGCCGCTGTGGCGCGGGCCCCGCGCCCGCGGAGCGACCCCTCGCGAGGGTCGAGACGAATCGGTGATACAGGTTTTATGAAACATTTGCCGTGCGCGTGTTCCCAACGCGGGCACGATGTGGCATCGTAAGTACACGCAGTGTAATCACCGCTGCTTGCAAGCTCAGCACTACTTGGGGGATGGCCGCCCGGACCCCGCGGTCATTTTGCGGGCCATCACCTGCAGTTCCCCGGTGGTCACGGGGGCCCGCCGGGTGCTGCGGAATGGCTGCGACGCGCTCTCGGTAGCTCGATCACCGAGGGCGCGTCACGCTGTGATGGTCCCTGCGTGCGAGCGGCGAGGGGTCAGCTCGCCCGGTCTGAACGAAGGCACGGAACTCCTGGTATGACCTAGTAGGGTTGGTTCGAGCATTGGATCATGCTCAGGAGTGGCCGTGTACGACTACGTGATCGTCGGCGCTGGAAGCGCCGGCTGCGTCCTGGCGGCGCGACTGTCGGAGAACCCGTCGGCGCGCGTGCTGCTGCTCGAGGCTGGCCCGCCCGACGACGCACTGGAGATCAAGATCCCGGCGGCGCTCAACCGGCTGTGGCAGAGCGCCTACGACTGGGGTTACCGCACGGTGCCGCAGGACCGGGCGGACGGGCGGTCGGTGTACTGGCCGCGCGGGCGGGTGATCGGCGGGTCCTCCTCGATCAACGCGATGATCTACATTCGCGGCAATGCCTGTGACTACAACACCTGGCGGGACGAGTTCGGCTGCGATGGCTGGGGCTATCACGACATGCTGCCTTACTTCCTGAGGGCAGAACGCAACTCCCGGGGTGCCTCGGTCTACCACGGCGGATCTGGCCCGCTGTGGGTCAGCGATCCGAAGTTCAAGTCCCCGGCCACGGTCGCGTTCGTCGAGTCGGCGGTGAACGCGGGCGCCGGGGCCAATCCGGACTTCAACGGCGCTAGCCAGGATGGGGTGGGCTTCTACCAGGTCACCCAGTACGGCGGCAGGCGCTGGTCGGCAGCGGACGCCTACCTGCACCCCGCCATGGGCCGCCCCAATCTGACCGTGCTGACTGACGCCCTGGCCACCGGTGTGATCATCGAGCGCGGCAAGGCGCGGGGGGTCCGCTACCTGCACCGGGGCGAGGAGCACGAGGCGCGGGCCGATGCTGAGGTCATCTTGTCCGGCGGAGCGATTAACAGCCCGCAGCTCCTGATGCTGTCCGGCATCGGGCCCGCTGAGCATCTGCGCGAGCACGGCATCCGCGTGATCGCGGAAAGCCCGGGGGTCGGCGCGAACCTGTCCGACCACCCGATCGTGACCGCTATCTGGTCCACTCCCAAGCTGCGCAGCCTCGCTGCGGCGGACAGCGCGGCGAACGTGATGCGCTGGCAGCTAACCCATACCGGGCCGATGACGACGAACATCGCGCAGGCAGGCGGCTTCGCCAGGAGTCAGCCGGCTCTCGCCGCACCCGACATCCAGTGGCACGTGTTGCCCCTCCCGTTCCGCGATGGCGGCCTCGCCGACCCGGACCCCGCGGAGCGTGCCATGTCGGTGCTGGTCACGCTCCTCGACGTGCGCAGCACGGGCCGGATCACGCTCAGAAGTTCCGACCCGCGGCACAAGCCGGCGATCGATCCCGCGTACCTGTCCGACGCTGCCGACACCGAGGTGCTGATGCGGGCCGTCCGGATGGTCAGGGAGATCGCCGACGCGAGGCCGCTGCGCAAGATGTGGCGGTCCGAGGTCTCGCCTGGCCTGGACGTGCGGTCCGACTCGGCGCTGCGCGAGTTCATCCGTCACGACGTCACGACCATTTACCATCCGGTCGGCACCTGCGCGATGACGGGCCCGTCCCAGCTGGACGCCAGCAGGCTGGCGGGCGTAGTGGACACCGAGCTCCGCGTGCACGGCGTCGAGGGCCTGAGGGTGGCCGACGCCTCGGTGATGCCGACGGTGCCGCGCGGCAACACCAATGCGCCCACGATCGCGATCGCCGAGCGAGCGGCCGACCTGATCTCCGGCCGTGCGCCGCTGGCCGCGGTCGAGCCCGGTGACCTGGAATTCGCCGCGGCGCTCTAGCAAGCCGGCCGCCTGCGGGCCCTCCGGGTGCAACTTTTCGCGATCCCGGCGCGTCTGACGTGAGGAAGACAGGAGCGAGACGGTGACCAGGCCCCGTTCATTGCCGGCCCGCGGTCCGCTGGCCAGGGCGCTGCTCGCCGTCTCGGTGCCTGCGCTGCTGGCGGGATGCGGCGTGTTCTCCCGGTCGACCAACGCGGGCACGTTGCAGGCCGATACGGGGGTCGTGGGCTACTACCTGCCGGCCACGCTGGCACAGATCGCCAGCGGCCGAACATTCGGGCAGACGATCAGCACACTGCAAAGGGAAGCCTTCGAGGCCTGCATCGGACGGCTGGGATTCGACCAGCAGGCGCAGGCCGTCGCTTTCCGGATGCTCAACTTCATGCCGTTCGGCGGGCAGAACGGCTGGGTCCAGGCGCAGGAGGCCGGGCTGGGCCTGGTCAACCTGGCGACGGTGTCGCGCAGCGGCATGCTGGTGCCGATCTTCGCCTCCCCGGTAAGCGTTGGTGGCACGAGGCTGCCGTCGGCCGAGATGCGGGCGCTGCAGATTGACCAGTGGCGCTGCTGGCGGCAGGTGCGGGCGCTCACCGCCCCGCTGGACCGAGAGGGTTTCGCGCTCTTCCAGCGCTGGTACTCGGCGGAAACCCGGGTGCTCGAGTCTGCGCCCGTCCAGGCCGCCGACCACACGTTCAGCACGTGCGTGCTCAAGCAGGGAGCGCCGCGGACGGCCGCGGGCTCCCTGCGCCAGTTCGTGGCCTGGATCGAGCAGGTCGTCAACCGAGGGACGGGATTCCAGAAATTCATCGGCGGCGTCGGCGGGCCAGTGGCCTTTACCGGGCCCGTCGTGGTCCAGGTGACGCCCGCCGCCGGGCCCGGCGGCGGGTTCAGCGGTTCCGGCAGCGCTACCGCGGTCAGCCGCGGGCGCCCTGGTCCGGGGCAGTCCTCTGCTGCCGTCGCCCGGCAGCACGCCGACGCCCAGTGGTCGGCCGTCTTCGTCCGGTGTGCGGGCCCGCTCGTGGCGATGCTGCAGGCGCAGCTGCTCATTAAGCAAGGCGTGTTCATGCAGGCGCATTTCCAGCAAGTCGCCGCCCTCGAGCAGCGCGCCAGGACGACAATGACGAGGCTGGAGCGGATGGCGTGGGCGACGTGAGCAGCTGCCGCATTCGCGGACCTAACCCATCTAACCCGCTATAACATGCCTTGGAATGCTTGACCCGAGCAAGAATGACATACGAACTGTGCAGGACTAGGTGGCGTCGATGAATGACGGCGACGTGGTGCCCGTGGCATCCGGCGGCCTTGAGCTTGAGCCGGATGACCGCGACGCTGCTGACGGCGACGAGGCGCCCGGCACCGAGGAGTTGCCCGCCGAAGAGGAGGATCTCCCGAGGTTGCGCTGGTTGCCCGGCCGTCGCTGGGCAGGCGCGCCCGAGCGGCGCTCGAAGGCCCTGCCGGTGCTTCTCGCCATCGCGCTGGCACTGGGCGTGGTGGCCGGGGTGGTGGCGCGCGGGTTCGTGTCGCCATCCCAGATCGCCGCGCGGTCCAGCGCCCCGCAGCCCTCGCTGATCACCGCGAGGGTGCGGTACGCGGTGCTTCCCGCGATCATCTCCATGCGGGCGAACGTCGCCAACGGCACCCCGGTCGCGATCAACGCTCCGAGTGACCTAGGTAGCTCTATCGCGGTGGTGACATCGGTGGGCGTGCACCAGGGCCAGCGGATCGGGCAGGGCCAGCTTCTGTTCACCGTGGACCAGCGGCCGGTGTTCGCGTTCGCGGGGGTGATCCCGACTTGGCGGGCGATGGTGCCCGGGATGCACGGCCCCGACGTTAAGCAGCTGCAAGCCGGGCTTGCCGCAGCCGGATTCGGCACTGGATCGGACCCGGTCGGCAGGTACGGCGCTGGTACTGCCGCCGCCGTCGCCGCCCTGTACCGGGCACACGGGCTTACCCCGGTGCGGTCGGGAGCTGCTCCCAAGCCGACGACGTCTGGGCATCATTCCGCGCCAGTCGCCGAGGCGGAGGTGCCGCTCGGTGAGGTGGTCTTCGTCAAGCACCTGCCGATCAAGGTGCGGTCGGTCGATCACCTTGGCGCCAGCGTCTCGTCTGGCAAGCCGGTGGTGCAGCTGGTATCGGGTGCGGCGACACTGACCGGGTTCACCAGTCCGGCTCAGACGAGCCAGCTTCAGGCCGGGATGAAGGCCACTGCGATCTCCGACGTGTCGGGCAAGCACTTCGAAGTCCGGGTCTCCACTGTGAGGGGGCCGAAGGTGGTGTTCGTGCCGGTCGGGCACATCCCCGCCCGCGTTGCGGGCCAGAACGTCCAGATCACGTTGACGACTTCCAGGGTGAGGAGCTTCATCGTGCCGGTAGCCGCGGTCAGCACCGGCGGAGCGGGCCAGACCTACGTCACCGTGGCGACGGGTAAGCCGGGCGAGACCGTGCAGGTGCCGGTGCGGCTTGGCCTGTCCGTTGGCGGCGAGCAGGCGGTGACGCCGGTCAGACCGGGCTCGCTGCGCGCCGGCCAGCTTGTCGTCCTCGGCATCGCCTCGGCCAAGTAGCGGGCGGCACCGTGCGAGCCAAGATGCCGCTGCGCGGTACGGTGCTGCGGCTGGGTACGTCCAGGCAGTCAACGTCCCCGCAGCCTGCCGAGTGGGAGATGGAGCTCGACCGGGCGGCGATGACCTACCCGGGCGCGGTGCCGGTGCGGGCGCTCAAGCCGGTGTCGCTCCGCGTCCGCGCCGGGGAAATGGTCGCCGTGGCGGGCCGGTCCGGCTCCGGGAAGTCGACGCTGCTGAACGTCCTCGGCCTGCTGGACCGGCCGACGCAAGGCCGGTACCTGGTGCGCGGAATGGACACATCGCGGCTCACCGAGACGGGGATGACGGCGCTGCGAGCGCGCGAGTTCGGATTCGTGTTCCAGGCCTTCCACCTGCTGGCCGACCGCAGCGCGGCGGAGAACGCCGAGCTTGGCTTGCTCTACCGGGCGATACCGCTGGCCGAACGCCGCGCGGCGGCATGCGCCGCCCTGGAGCGGGTGGGCCTCGGGCACCGGCTCGCCGCGCTCCCGGGAACTCTGTCCGGAGGCGAGCGGCAGCGAGTGGCGATCGCGCGGGCACTGGCCCAGCGGCCCCGGGTGCTGCTGTGCGATGAGCCAACGGGGAACCTGGACCGGCGCAGTTCGGAGGTGATCGCTGGCCTGCTCACCGAGTTCGCCGCGGAGGGCCTGACCGTGATCGTGGTGACGCACGATCAGCAGCTCGCCGAGAGGATGCCGCGCCGACTGGACATCGATGACGGCGTGGTCACCGAGCATGCCGTCGTGCCGGAGGCGCGCGGGGCAGCCACGGTCTATAGCGCCGATCAGACGGCAGCGGAGCTCAGGCGTTGACCGGCCAGCGCCGTCGGCGGCGAACCAGGCTGGCCAGGCGCCGGGCGACGGCGGCGGCGCTCACCGACCTTGGCGTGGATCGCAGCCGGCTGACGCTCCGCGACGGCATACGGGAGGCGCTGATCGCGGTGACCAGGGCACCGGTGCGCACCGTGCTGACGTCTATGGGCACCGTCCTGGCGGTGGGCACGGCGATCGCGACGATTGGGCTGTCCGACTCCGCTGCCGGCGCCGTCTCGAACACATTCAACGCGTTGCGGGCGACCATCGTCACGTTCTCTGACGGCAATCAGTTCCAGCGGCCGCCCGACCTGACCGAGACGGCCGAGCGGGCGCTAGGCCGACTGCACGGTGTCGTCGCGGCAGGGCTTATCTGGCAGATCGGCTTCCGCGGCCAGCTCTACCAGGTGTACCGGACCAATCCGCTGACCCGGGCTGGCTTCGGCGGGCAGGGCGCAATCGGCCTGCCGGTCACGGCGGCATCGCCCGCGGCGCTCGCGATGGTCGGCGCCCGGCTGAGCAACGGGCGACTGTACGACGCGGGGATGGACCAGCGCGGCGCCCGGGTCGCGCTGCTCGGCGCCGTCGCGGCCAGGCAACTGGGGATCACCCAGGTCGGCGTGCAGCCGGTGATTTACATCAACGGGACGGCGCTGACGGTGATCGGCATCGTCGAGCATTCTCCGCTCGACCCCCAGGCGCTGCTCGGAGTGATTATCCCGCCCGGCACGGTCACGGCCGTGGCAGGCACGTTCGGCTCGTACCCAGGTCGCCAGATCATGGTCAGGACTACGTCGGGCGCGGCGCAGCTGGTCGGCCGGCAGGGCCCGTACGCGATCGATCCATTGCATCCGAACCTGATCGCGGCGGACGTGCCCATCGACCCCACCCAGCTGAGGCAGTCCGTCAGCTCCTCGCTGACCTCGCTGCTGCTTGCAATCGCGCTGATCGCGCTCGGCGTCGGCGTCCTAGCGATCGCTAACACCACGCTGCTTTCGGTCATCCAGCGTCGGGCGGAGATAGGGCTGCGCCGGTCAGTCGGGGCGGCCCCGAGGCACATCGCGGTCCTCGTCGTCGCCGAGTCCGCGCTCACCGGCGCGATAGGCGGGCTGATCGGCACGAGCGCCGGGGTCCTCATCGTCTCGGCAATCTGCGCGAGCAAAGGCTGGGAACCCGTTCTGGACCCAAGGCTGCTGCTTGCCGCACCGCTCATCGGTGCCGTCGCCGGCCTGATCGCGGGGCTCTACCCGGCGTGGCGGGCGACGCGGGTGAGCCCCATCAGCGCCCTGCAGCGATTACTGGGGCGGAGGCCGTCGCGCGTAGCGCTTGCCATGCAGCAACGTCGCCAGGGTGAGGATCTTCTTCATGTCCGCGTCGGTCCTGGTGAACGAGGTCAGGTTCACCATCGGCCGCATCCGCTGCCTGGTGATCGCCTTGGCAGTGGCGAACTCGCGCAGCCCGTCCGGGCCATGGATGCGACCGAATCCGGAATCACCGACGCCGCCGAACGGGAGCGCGGGCACGCTGGCGAAGGCGATCACCGAGTTGACCGAGGTCATGCCGCTACGCAGGGCCCGTGCGGCCCGCATCGCCGCCCTGCGATTCTTGCTGAACACGCTGCTGCCGAGGCCGTAGCGCCCGGCGTTGGCCAGCCGGACGGCCTCGGTCAGGTCAGCGACTGGGGTGACCGTGATCGTGGGTCCGAACGTCTCCTCGGTGACCGCCGCTGAGTTCTCCGGCACGTCGGCCAGGATGACCGGGCCCACGTAGGGCGCGCGGATGCTGCCGAGCCCGCCGACGACCGCACGGCCGCCGCAGGCGAGGGCATCCGCGATGTGCTGCTCGATGACCTCGGTCTGGCCTGGCATGGTCATCGGCCCGTAGTCAGCCTCGCGGTCGTCCCCTGGCCGCAGGCCCTCCACCCGTTCGGCCAGCTTCTCGACGAACGTGTGGTAGACCCCCTGGGCAACGTAGATCCGCTCCACGCCGATACAGGTCTGGCCGGCGTTCGACAGGGCGCCCCAGACCGCGGCGTCAGCCGCCGCACCGAGGTCCGCATCGGCGGCAACCAGCAGCGCGTCCTTGCCGCCGCACTCGGCCACCATCGGCGTCAGTCGCTCCGCGCACGCGGCCATGACTCTCTTCGCCGTCCGCGTCGAGCCGGTGAACGCGATCTTGTCCACCGCGCTGCGGGCCAGGATGCCGCCGGTTTCGCCGGACCCGGTGACCAGCTGCAGCACCGGATAGTCGGGCACCACCTCGGCGAACGAGCTGACTAGCCAGCCGCCGACGGCTGGCGTGAACTCGCTCGGCTTGAACAGCACGGCATTGCCTGCCGCCAGGGCGTAGGCGATGGAGCCCATCGGCGTGAACACAGGGTAATTCCACGGGCCGATCACGCCTACCACCCCGAGGGGGTGGTACTCCACGGTCGAGGCCTGGTTGATCGCCACGATGCCGCTGCGCACCCGCTTCGGGCCGAGCACCTTGCGGGCATTCTTGGCCGCCCAGTCGATGTGCACGATCGCGAGCAGTATCTCGAGCTGGGCATCGGGCACCGGCTTGCCGGTCTCGGCGTGCACGAGCTCGGCGAGCCGCATGATGTACCGCATCAGGTGCGACTTCCAGGCGAGCAGCAGCCCCTGGCGTTCCTTCCAGCCGATGCCGGACCACCATGCGGCAGCTTCCCTGGCGCGGGCGACTGCTGCGTTCACCTCTTCCTCGCCGAAGATCGGGAAGGTGGCGATCGGCTCCGAGGTGGCAGGGTTAAGCGAGTCGAAAGTCTTGACCGTGCCGTATTGTGCCTGCCCAGCCTGGGTCGGCCTGCGTACCGTGGTGGCCATCGCCTTCTCGCACCGTCCCTCAGGTTGCCGCGCGGACTGTCGTGTGCCAGTAAATCACTGCTCGGCGGAGGAAAGGTACCGACGGCAAGCGCCCGGACTGCCCGGGCTCGGGCCCACCACCGCATCACTCGGACCCACCACCGCATCACTCGGGCCCACCACCGCGTCACTCGGGCCCACCACCGCATCAACGGACCGTTGATGGGGCTCTGGCGCCATCAACGGTCCGTTGATGGCGTGGGACGGCTTGCCAGCCACCGGCCACCGCTGCTTTGCTTGCCGATATGTCGGCGCCTGCCCGCTACCTCGCGTCAGCGGTTGCCGTCAGCCAGACCTGGCGGCTTCGCGTGCATTACCGGTTGCTGATCATCGGGATCCAGGCACTGCTTCCGGCAGCGGCGGCCTCGATGTTCTGGGTGCCGTGGACCACCCGAACCTACGTGCCCCGTGCGGTGGTGTGGCTGCTGCTTGCCGTCGGTGGCGCCGGATTCCTGGTGTATGCCATCCGCGCCTGGCACGAGTCGGTGACGCTGACCACTGACAAGCTGATTGTCCGCAATGTGTTCCGCAGCCGCGAGATTCCACTGGCGCACGTCACCTCTGTGCGATTCAGACGATTCGGGGTGGGCCTGGCGATCACCTCGACAAGCCAGGGAGGTGGCACGATCCCCGGCAGCGGACGGCATGCTGGGGCACCGCAGGCCGTGGCACAGGCACTGCAGATCGGCGCAGCCTTCTGGACAGGTCGCAGGACTATGGCCGACGAGGCCGCCGATGCCATCGCTGGGGCGGCAGGTCTGCCGCCGCTGGCCGCACGCTCGGAGATCATCAGCGTCCGGGCGAGCGTCATCATGATTGGCGCTGGGATTGCGATGGCCGTTCTCGGGGCGTGGGTGAGCGGGAGCGCCGACAGCAGTTCCGCGTTGCCGTCGGCGCGGCAGGTGCTGGGCGCACCGTTCCGGCTCGCATCGTTCTTGCTGCTGATCCCGGCCGTTATGACGGCGTTCGACCGACTCTGCGGCCGGTGGCGCCGCTGAGTTCTGTCGAGCGGGACGGCTCGCACCAGCATCGGTGGACCGTTGATGCTGCTGTAGCGACATCAACGGCCCACCGATGCACATGGGGCGCCGCGGTCGCTACGCCGGGCTGACCTCGCTGACGCCGCGCCCGGCCACCAGCGTGGTGGACGTCACCGAGTCGACCACGCCGGACTTCAGGTACACGGTCCACGCCGTCAGGGTGGCCTTCCGCGCACCTGGTGCGGTCACGAAGGTTTCCTCGGCGACCAGGCCACTGGTCCTTGGGTTGAAGACCAGCACCGACTCGACCTGGCTGCGATGGCCGGCGAAGCCGAGGCCACTGCGCCCGACGGGCTGCCAGTGCGCGATGCCGATGCCGCGGCCGCCCAGCGGATCGGAGACCGTGCCCAGCAGCCTGGCCCCGGGGATCATCGCGCATACCTTGAACAGGGCGGCGCGAAGCGCCGGCGGGGCATCGGTCTCCCGGAGCAGGTCGCCGACCTGCACGAAGTCCTCGGCCGGGCCTGGCGGCCCGCCCTCGATCTTGCGGGCGAAGAGCAGCGCGGCGAGCGCGCGCGGGTTAGTTGGCAGCTTCAGCAGGTTCACTGGCCCTATCGACAGGCCGTGCTTGCCGAACCTTTGATCCCATGGCCTTTGCTGCAGGGTGGGCCGGCCGGCCGCGATCCAGGCTGCCCGGTCAGCGGCGGAGGCGAAGTCGGGGTCGGTGTTGCTTTCCTTGATCCGCCCGGACCCGTTGGTCGCGATCCAGACCTGGCGGTGCTGGTGGTAGCTGACGCTGAAGTGGATCTTCGCCGAGACGAACGTATCGGACCAGTTCAGCGACGTGGAGTCGGTGTACTGATACTGGCCGGGACCCGGTGGATGTCCCGCGGGCTGGGACGAGGCGACTAGGGACAGCCTCCCGAGAGCGGTGGCTAGCGCCTGGTTGCCGGGCGGTGGCCGGTGCGCGGCGGGGCTGCCAGGCAGCAGCAGGGCCGTTGCCGCGACGGCGGCCGCGACGAGGACAGCGCCGAAGGTCAGGTATCGCCTGCGGCGCCGTCCGCCGGCACTGCCTGGTGATGGCGCCCCGAGCACCTGCGCGAGCACCTGCCGCGCCTGCGGGGAGTCAGACGTCGGCACGGTAGCAGTGGGCACCGGATTGGCGGCAGAGATGAGGTTCTCGATGTTCATGACGCACTTCCCATTGCTGAAGCTGACGAATTCAGGCCCGGGTTACTGGTGCGGGCCGCCGTGACGGCATCGCGCACCGCGGTGCGGGCGCGGCGATACCTGAGCTCGAACGCGTTGGCGCTGCACCCGAGCAGGGCAGCCGCCTCCGCGTGCGTGAGGTCATCCCAGAGCACGAGGCGCAGCGCCTCCCGGTCGGCGGGCCGCAGCGCGTCCATGGCTGCTAGTACTTGCTCGCGCCACGGGTCGGAGCTGCCACCACGCGGTGCGGTGGACACGGCCTCCTGGGCTAGGCGGGCGCCGAGGCGGAGCCTGCGCCCGAGCGACCTGCGATGGTCGGCGACAGCGTGCCTGGCCACGCCGAACAGCCACAACCGGTCCTGCGGCGGCGGCGGAACGCGGTCGAAGCGGCGCCACGCCGTGGCGAAGATCTGGGCGACCACGTCGTCGGCCTCGTCCGGCGCGACCCGGCGCCGCACGTACCCGGCGACCTGCTGGTAATGGGCGGCATAACAGCGCTCGAATCTGGACGATCGCTCTATTCCGCCATGCGGGGGCATTACGTACAGCTCCGTCGGTGAGGGTTCATGCACCTTACATGGCCGGCCCCGCTTGTGATCCGTCAGCGAGCGTGGTCCACCGACTGGGAGATCTGGTGGAGCAGGCGGACGACAATGCCCTTGCGCGGGTCTGGGGTGGCCGCGAGGTTCACGCCGATCAGGGTGGCCGCGGCTCGAGCGCCGGCCTGCGCGAGCAGGCCGGCGCTGCGGGCATCGCCGGCCAGGGCGGGCTTGGCGCTCGGCGCGAGCGCGGCGGAGAGCTCGGTTACGTCGACTGCGAGCCTGACGATCCGCATGAGCACCTCGGACGCGGCCGACAGCGCGGCGGCCGGATCCTGGCCACGGCGGGTCGCGGCGATCACCTCCCGGTAGGCGGCCGCGTCTGAGTCGATGAGGGCGGCAGCAGCGGCAACGGCCCGTTCGGCTTGGGAAAGGAGTCGACCGGCCCGGTCGGCGGGCAGCCTGTCGGCCGAAAGTCGCGCCACCTTCGCGCACAGGGCGGCGGCCTGCGCGATCGTGAGCGCCGCGGCCGAGCCAGCGGCCGGTACAGGTTCGGCGCTGGCCAGCGCGTCGAGGTAACCCGCGACCGGCAGCTGGGCAAGGCCCGGCCGCGCCGGCCGGCTCGGGTCGGTCATGCGAGTCCGACGATCTCGCCGTTCGCGTCGATGTCGATCCGCTCGGCCGCGGAGTTGGACGCCAGGCCTGGCATGGTGCGCATGTCCCCGCAGATCGGGTAGACGAACCCGGCGCCGACCGATGCCCGCACCTCGCGGACCGGAAGCCGCCAGCTGGTTGGCGCGCCTTTGAGCGACGGGTCATGCGACAGCGACAGCTGCGTCTTGGCGATGCACACGGGCAGCGCGCCGAACCCGTTGCGCTCGTATTCATCAAGCTGCCTGGCCGCGAGCGGCGAGTAGTCCACGCCCTCGGCGCCGTACAGCCGGGTCGCGATGACCTCGATCTTCTGCCGCAGCGAGGCGTCGAGCGGGTACAGGAAACCGAACTCGCTTGGCTCGCTCGCGGCCTCGGCGACCGCCTCGGCGAGCTCGGCCGCGCCGGCGCCGCCGTTGGCGAAGTGAGTAGCGACGGCCCAGCGGACGCCCATGGACGTGGCGATCTGCGCGATCGCCGCGTGCTCAGAGGCGAAGTCCTCGGGCATCGCATTGATGGCCACGACGGGCGTGACGCCGTGGGCACGGACATTCTCGATCTGCTTGCGCAGGTTGGCCCCGCCGATGAGCACCTCGTCGGGGTTCTCGGCGAGCAGCGCGGGGGGCAGCGGCCGGCCGGCCACGATCTTGTGCATGCCCGAGTGAGCCTTGAGCGCGCGCACCGTGGTGACCACCACGGCGGCGTCGGGCCGCAGCCCGGACACGCGGCACTTGATGTTGAAGAACCGCTCAGCGCCCATGTCAGCGCCGAACCCGGCCTCGGTGATCAGGAAGTCGCCCGAGCGGATCCCGATCAGGTCGGCCACCACCGAGGAGTTGCCGTGGGCGATGTTGCCAAACGGGCCCGCGTGCACCAGGACCGGTGTGTTCTCCAGGGTCTGCAGCAGGTTCGGCCTGATCGCCTCGCGCATGATGACGGTCATCGCGCCCGCCGCCCTGAGCTGCTCCGCGGTCACCGGCTCACCAGTGCTGGTGTAGCCGACGACGATCCGGCCGAGGCGCGCCCGCATGTCCTGCAGCGAGGTGGACAGGGCCAGGACGGCCATCGCCTCCGAGGCGGCGGTGATGTCGAATCCGGTCTGCCGCGGCACCCCGTCGGCCGCCGTGCCAAGGCCGATCACGATGTTGCGCAGCGCGCGATCATTCACGTCAAGGACCCGCCGCCAGGTGATGTTGTGCTGGTCGAGGCCGAGCTTGTTGCCCTGGTGCAGGTGGTTGTCGAGCATCGCGGACAGCATGTTGTGGGCGGCGGTGACCGCGTGCATGTCCCCGGTCAGGTGCAGGTTCAGGGTCTCGAACGGAACGACCTGGCTGTAGCCACCGCCTGCCGCGCCGCCCTTGATCCCGAATGTCGGGCCCATCGACGCTTGCCTGATCGAGATCGTGGCGCGCTTGCCGATGTGCGCCATGGCCTGGCCGAGGCCAACCGTGGTGGTGGTCTTGCCCTCGCCGAGCGGCGTGGGCGTCACCGCGGTGACCACGACATACCTGGCCGCCGGCCGGTCAGCAAGCGCGTCGATCGCCTTCAGGTCCAGCTTGGCCACGTGTTCGCCGTAGGGCTGGACCAGCCACGGCGGGATGCCGACGTCCTCGGCGACATCGGTGATTGGCTTCAGGGTCGCAGCCCTGGCGATTTCCAGCGCGCTTGGCATCGTCATTCCCCTCCCCGTGGCGCGCCCGGTCCCGGCCCGATCGCCTTAAGGCGCCCCGAATCGCGCTACGCCCCGTTCTGACACGATGCTAGGAAGCCTGCTTTGCCGCTGCAAGGGCGGACTGCTCAGGTTCGCGAGTGATCCGAGGCCTTTGTTGCCTTGCGGCACGTCAGCCAACGGTCGGCGTTGCGATGATCTGCCAGGTGCTGCCGTTCCATAGTTCGGCCAGTGTGTGCCTGGCGCTATGTCGGCGTGGCACAGGAGACCGCGGCCAGGTTTGCCCGGGGCGCCGTGGCGGCGCCGGCATCCTGCCGTTGGCCGCCGCTGGTCGGCACCGCCAGCGCCGCCGCCGTGCTCGCCCCCGTGAGCACGGCGGCCACGCTATCGCCGCGGCCGCCGCGCGTGCAGCGAGGAGTCTCGCCGCGGGTCCCATCGCGTTCGCCCCCCTTCGCTGTCGCGATCGGCGCGCTCGGCCGCCAACACTCAGGAATGACGCCGCGTGTCGCGCCGGGGTTGTCACGAGCTTCCTCCGGGCCGGCCAGTGCACTAGGGTCCGGCTATGAGCCGCCTTCCTTACCTGCGCCGGGATGAGCTCGATCAAGCCGGGCAGGAGGTGTGGGACGGCGTTGTCGGGTCGCGCGCCGGCGATCTCCTGACCGACTCGGGCGGGCTGATCGGCCCGTTCAATGCATTCGTGCACGCGCCAGGTGTGGGACGCAGGTTGAGCTCGCTCGGCGCCACACTCCGCTTCAAGACCTCGATAGAGCGGCGGCTGAGCGAGCTGGCGATCATCACGATGAGCGCCAGGTGGAAGGCGGAGTTCGAGTGGTGGGCGCATGCGCGGATGGCGCGCGAGCACGGCGTGCCCGAGGCCGTGGTCGACGCGATCGGCCGGGGCCAGGACCCGCCGATCCAGGCCGAGGACGAGCGCGCTGTCTACGCCGTGGCCAGGCAGCTCGCGGATGACGGCCGCCTGGATTTCGGTACCTACGCGACCGCCCAGCGCCTGCTCGGCGATGAGGGCATGGTTGAGTTGGTCGCGCTCTGCGGCTACTACACGCTGATCTCGTACCTGCTCAACGCGTTCGAGGTGCCGCTGCCGCCGGGAGCCGAGCCGCAGTGGAGCAGCGCCTGAGGACATGGCGGGGCATCGCGCCAACCGCGCGGTCCAGCGGGTAAACGGGCGCCTTCGGCTGCCGGGGCGAGTTGGGGGCGGCTGAGGCGTTGCCGATTCGATGTCGATGTGCCATTGCTGTTCAAACAACGACAGCTATGGGCCGTCGCGACCAAAGACTTGTCCTGGCGGGCGGTCAATGGAACCTGCGCGGCTCAGAACAGGCGGAGCGTGCCGTCATCCGCTCCGCGGAGGGCGTCATAGTCCAGGGTGACGCAACGGATGCCGCGGTCCTCGGCGAGCACCCGGGCCTGGGCCTTGATCTCTTGCGCCGCGAAGACCCCCTGGACCGGCGCCAGCAGCGGGTCGCGGTTCAGCAGGTCGAGGTACCTGGTGAGCTGCTCCACGCCATCGATCTCACCGCGCCGCTTCACCTCGATCGCCACGGCGGCGCCGAGTGCGTCCCGGCACATCAAGTCCACGGGCCCGATCGCCGTCGGGTACTCGCGGCGGACCAGCCGCCAGCCTGCGCCGAGCACGTCGAGTCGGGCAGCGAGCAACTCCTGAAGGTGCGACTCCACCCCGTCCTTGACCAGCCCGGGGTCGTCGCCAAGGGCAAACGAGGTGTCGCTGACGATCTCCTCGATGTGCACGGTAAGCGTCTCGCCGGACTTGCCGGTGACGACCCACTGGCTGTCGCCTTCGGCGAGCCTGCACGGCGGCGACATCCAGTTCAGCGGCTTGTACGAGCCGCCGTCGCTGTGCACCAGGACCGAGCCGTCCGCCTTGACGATGAGCAGCCGCAGCGCGCTCGGCAAGTGCGCGGTGAGCCGGCCCGCATAGTCCACGCTGCACCGGGCGATCACAAGCCGCACGACAGGTGAGCTTACTGCCGCGGGCCCGGCCAGGACGGAACCGGCCGCGCGGACATAGCGTCCAAGCGCCATGAACGGACGAGGAAGCTTCACCGCGGACCATTCCCGGGCGACGTCGGTGCTGCGCCTCATCGGGCTGGTTGCCGTGGGCGCGCTGATTCTGCCTGGCTGTGCGTCGCATCCGGGGCCGCGAGTGCTCCCGGCGCGGGGGATACCGCAGGCCACGGACGCTGCCCTGGTGAGGTTCACGAACTGCGCCGATGTCCTGCGCAGCCTGCGCAGGGCGGCGATCAGATCGCGTGCCCTCGTCGGGTACGCTTCGGCCCCCGGCGCGGTCGCGGGGGCGCCGGCTGACGGCGGCGCGTCCGCGGGTGGTGGCGCGTCCGCGGGTGGCGGCGCGTCCGCGCCGCAAGCGTCCGGAGCCCAGGGCTCCTCCGGCCAGGCGGCCGGGCAGACGGCCCTGCCCAGCCCCTACTCAGGCACCAACGACGCGGTGGTGGGGGTGGACGAGCCGGACCTGATCAAGACCGACGGCCGGCGCATCGTCACGGTCATCGGCGGCGTGCTCCGGGTAGTCGACGCGCAGACCCATGACCTGACCGGCGTGCTCAACCTTTCCTCGCTGCCCGGCGGCGGCTACGGGGCGGTGCCGGCGAACCTGCTGCTGGCAGGCAATCATGCCCTCGTGCTGCTCGCGCCGGATTATCCGGTGGTCGCCCCGCTCGTTCCGGCCGCAGGCGGAACCGGGGCTCCCAGTGGCGTGCCCCAGACCGGTCCCGGCCGGCTCGGCGATTCGGCGATGTGGG
>Ga0126369_10001319_pt1 | contig 17051 bp, 15 predicted proteins | sample PanSoiMetaPlot_1_FD_109646 | JGI IMG/M metagenome (GOLD analysis project Ga0126369, IMG submission 109646) | Tropical forest soil microbial communities from Panama - MetaG Plot_1 | ecosystem: Environmental > Terrestrial > Soil > Tropical forest > Bulk soil | place: Panama | collected 2016-02-17 | reverse complement strand
CGCAACTTATTCGGATCATAAGTGTTGTACCCGTTATCAGGGACGGAGTGCGCGCTTGTCCAAAATCCGTGTATTGTTAGCTGACGACAACATTCAGGTCCTCGAATATGTCCGCGACTTCTTAACCACGAACTGTTGCGAGGTGGTTGGTGTGGTAACTGACGGGCAAGCGGCCGTGGGCGCTGTTGGCAGATTGTTACCGGATGTCCTTGTGCTTGATCTTTCGATGCCTGTCCTGAATGGAATCGAAGCTGCAAAACTCATGAAACAGGCTAACCCGTCCATCAGAATTGTCTTCCTCACAGTGGAGAAGGATCCCGATACCTGTCGCGCCGCCTTAGAGGCTGGCGGTTGTGGGTATGTGCTCAAACCGCGTTTGGCGACTGATCTGATTCCGGCAATTAAGCTGGCAATGGATGGGCGTCGCTTTGTTTCCCCCGGATGTGAATAGTTCTTGCAACAAAGTTCTTTGCGCCCCTCCAGCTTGCCCGGACAGTGCTGTCATAACTGAAGAATCCTGCCAACCAGCTCCAGGCGGGCTTGCCGCGTCATTTGGCTGCAAAGTGTCTCCCTGACCGGACCTTGATTTGTGAAACGGCCCTTGCGCCCGTATGACAAGGGAGGACTTTGATCGACGTCCCGGGGTTTGCATTCCAAAGACTGGATAGGCGAAGGACTAATGCATTTTTGAGAGACGAGGAACTCGTCGTCGTTACGAGGGTTCCGGGGCGAAGAACCTCCCGTTTTAGTCCAAAGTTCAGAAAATTTAGTGTTGAATGTTATCAAGAAAGAGAGGTACATTCCGAGGTTAAGAAATAGCTCACCTGGCCTGAGCTGCTTGATTTGGTGTTGGAACGGTTTGAGACGACAGAGCGATGCATCGACAATGCACTTGGTCTGACGGGTTAATCTTTTCTGTTGTAAGACCGAGGATCGGCTTGAACGGATCTTGAACGGATTTGGTGACCTACGTTTTTGGGAGGTCGTCAAATATGTCGCATCGTGAAGTAGTTCTTCCCCTCCTTCGGTTGCGGACAGCTACCGACTCTTCAATTTCGCCCGGCGGGAACGACAGTGCTGCGGTCGCCTCAAGATTTCACAGCGCAGCTATCGGCCTCCTGGTTGCCCTCGGATACTATGCTGGATCTCAAATTGGCTTCCTCTTAAAACCTGCCGGCAATCCCATTTCGACTTTTTGGCCTCCTAATGCAATTCTTCTGGCTGCTCTCTTGTTGACTTCTCCGCGAATCTGGTGGGTTCTTGTTTTGGCGGTGTTCCCTGCGCATCTTCTCCTTCAGCTAAGAGCCGGCGTACCTTTAATCTCCGCCCTAATGTGGTTTGTTGGCAATACGAGCGAGGCCCTGCTGGGTGCAGTTTTCGTTCGATTGTTTAAGAAAGACAAGGCACTGTTTGAAAGCGTCTACGGAGTAGTCGTTTTCTTGGCTATTGGTGTTCTTGTGCCGGCACTCGCGACATCGTTCTTGGATGCTGCAGGAGTGGTTCTGACGGGACTTGGTCGTGAGTACTGGGTGCTGTGGACGACTCGGCTCACGTCCAACATTGTCTCCAGTCTCGTCATTGTGCCGACAATCGTGATCTTTGGGGTTAAAGGGCTCGCTTGGTTCCGCAGAGCAAATACTTCGGAGTATTGGGAGGCAGCATTCTTAGCAGTGGGCATCTTAGTCGTCAGCCTCTTCGCATTCGGCAGGGAAAGCGCTCTAAGCAGTTTCTGGGCATTCATTTATGCTCCTCTGCCATTTTTGATTTGGGCGCTACTTCGATTTGGATCAGGAGGAGCGAGCGCATCCCTGCTTACGGTTGCTTGCATTTCCATTTGGAATACGATGCACGGTCGAGGGCCGCTGGGAATCCAGTCGACGGTTTACAGTGTTTTGTCGCTTCACTTTCTGCTGACCGTCCTGGCAATATCATTTATGTTGTCAGGTGCGCTGATTGCCGAGCGGCGCCGGAGCGAGGAAGCTCTGCGCGCCGAGTGTGGTAACCTCGTCCATGCAGAGGAACAGGAACGTTACCGCGTCGCGCGAGAGTTGCACGACAACATTCTCCAGCGGCTAATACTCTTGGGTCTGCAACTTGACGAACTCCGAACTGCTTCCCTGGCTTTTGCGAAACCGCCGCTAAACAAGCTTTACGACCAGATTTCGGTCATTTCCAAAGCAGTTAGCGATTTGTCTCACGACCTGCACCCTTTCATGCTTGAGTATCTGGGCCTTCCGCGCGCCCTCAAGAAGCTTTGCGGAGACACTGGTGCTCAGTGCGGCATCGCCATCGATTTTTCGGAACACAATATAAGATCTCCTTTGCCATCGGACATTTCAGCCTGCCTGTTTCGTATTGCCCAGCAGGTCGTAGAGAACTTGCGCCGATGCGGCCATGCAGAAACTGCCGCCATGGAGCTGAGATGGGCCGGCCGGGCGGTCCTTTTGCGAATCTCTGACGATGGAGCTCCCTTGGATCCTGGAAGGAGCGAGGGCTTGGCACTTACGCTCGTGCGCGAGCAGTTGCTGGCTCTCGGAGGTACGCTTAACATTACTTCGGTTCCCTCGAAGGGCACGGTTATTGAAGTCTCTATTCCTTTCAAAGATGCTTTCTTAATCCCAGGCCGCGATTAGGTTTAGACTGACAGTTCTGCCAGTGGTTGGAGCAGGAAGCGGCAGCAACACTTCCCGTTAACCATGGGAAGGCCAGCTTGAGTCCGCTTCGCAAGTCCATTCTGCCTAGGCTCAACGGGCGTGCCGTCAGGAACTTCTGCTCCCTTTCTGCCTTAATGGTGGCTCTTTCCCTGGAATCTTGCAGCCATCCTAAAATCGTGGTTGGGTCAGGATCAGGCTCAGGCTCGGGCCAAGCCAGCAATGGCGCTCTGATTCTTACTCTCCGCGCCGCTCCTTTGCCATCCACCGCTAATAACAACCTGCTTTCCTTCCGCACGACCGTGGCAGGCGTCTCATTGACTCCCGAAGCCGGCGGGTCGGTAAATGTGCCTCTGAATTCGGACTCGTACCAAGTGGACCTGACCAGGCTCCAAAGCGACACGAGTCTTCTAGCTATTTCCACTGCGGTTCCTGCCGGAAGGTACACAAACATGGTCGTGAGTCTCTCGGATCCTTCTGTCACCCATTGTACGCAAGCACAGGGAAACACAGGGTGCGCCCCAGGAAGCGTAACGACCGTGAGCGGTCTGCCAGCTGCGCCCATGATTGCAACCTCACCATTTCCACTTGTTGTCACTCGCGGACAGAATGCCGGCCTCGCTATTAATGTGAATATCGCAAAGGCGTTGACCGTGGACGGACGGACCCAAGCGATCACATCGGTAAACCTCGGTGCGCCTGATGTCCTGAGCGCGATGATTCTTCCGCCGGCGTCCAGCAGCTTGCCAGCTGCGACGCTGGATTTTGTCGAAGATGTAACTGGGATCGTTTCGTCCGTCGACGAGGCTTCTAAGAGCGTAACCATCCAAACAGCAACAAAAGGCGCGATAAGCGCCGTCGCGGGGGCCACGACGACTGTTTCTCCCAACTGCACGACCTTCAATCTCGGCAGCGCCTTTACTTGTGTGAAGCAGGGTCAAGTTGCCAGTTTGGATACCATCCTGAATCCGGATGGTTCACTCACTCTCTTGCAATACGATCCCCTGGCCATCATGGAAGGGGATTGGATCGAAGGCATCATTGGGTTGCCACCTTCGTCGACCACGCAGTTCCAGCTGGTTACGAATGACTTCGTCCTTAGAAATAACCATAGTCAAATCGGGAACACACTTGAGTTAGGCGCCCCCGTACTAATCACTCTAGTGAACCCTAAGCCGTTTATCGTGGATAGCAAAGGTCTGGTTATTCCCATTACGGCTTTCACCGGAGCCACGGATGCATCCGTTCTGGCCCCCGGTGAGACGCTGGCGGTTCATGTCGTCTCTTTCACACCAGCCACAAGCACCACTCTCGCAGCTGCCAGCGTAGATTTCGTTTATCTCCGTTTCACGCGTGTCACCGGCAGCGTCGCCAGCGCAGCTCCGCCAAACGCATTTGCAATGCAATCTCTCCCATCGTTTTTTGGGCTTACCTTTCCCGTGACCGTCCAATTGTCGAATGTCTCGCCCAGTACCAATTTTGATGGCCTCGGCGGGGCAAGCGAAATCGTTCCTGGACAGCTCGCATCGATTCGCGCACTCTACTTCGGCCCTCCGACCGGGCCTACACCCACATCCAGTCCTTTCAGCGCAGCGAAGGTCCGCGTTTTCTGAGCCATTTGTACAACTTGTTGCGAACGCTGGTGTGGATAACAGGCGCTTATACTGATTCAGAGTCCCTGGCGTGCAAATCAAGGAGTGGTTTCCTAACCGATAACGGACTGTAACTTTTGACAGTATCGACTGGATTCGGCTGTCGCTCATTCTGCCTGCCCACAGATAGGAAAAATTTGAGGGCAAAGTGCGGAACGTATTTGAATCGTGGATTGGTCAAGAGCTAGTCGTGCAGCTTGGTTTTGGTCCAATCAAAGTGAGTCTGCGAGGCGTGTTATTGCGGGAGCAGGGAGAGATTCTGCTGATTAGACCCGAAGCTGGTGCAGACATAGAAATCGCGAAAACCAAAGTCTTGGCCCTAGAAGAAGTGGAACGCTGCCCCCAAAATCCCCCATGGCGTTCCCTTTTGATGAACTTCATCAAGAGTTTCGACAGATCCAGATACTCAGCCAACACCAGAATCTACAGGAGAGTTTAGTATGGATAAGTCCATTCCAATACTCGTTGTCTCATCAGCGTTTAACAATCGCTATGCTCTAAGGGATATCCTGGACCGAGAAGGCCGGGGAGCGATTTGCGCCGCCACCGTCGGAGAGGGCAAAGAGCTGTTAGCCAGTCAGGAGATTGGTCTAGTGTTTTGTGAGCGAGCTTTGACGGACGGCAGCTATCGTGACGTCCTGGCCATGACCCACACGCTGAATCGAAACGTCCCTGTTGTAGTTACCTCGCGACTCGCGGACTGGAATGAATATCTAGAGGCGTTGAACGATGGCGCTTTCGATCTCATCCTGTCTCCAAGTCAAACCGCTGACGTTGTCCGCGTGCTTAATCAAGTCCATCGCGAGAACCGAGTGACAGATGTTTCCGTTGCGGGCAAAGTCCACACGGCGTCCGCTGAAGTCTCGGATTGACCTGCGCCGCGCAAAGAACAAAAGCAAATAGAATCGACCGATGACGTCAGCTACCAATCGGACGAACGCTAAGCTTCACGCTCCACTTGTAAAAGACTAGCAGTTCTGCCAGTCCCTGGCCTGCGATGTAAGAATCACGATGACCTGGCGGGTTGGAGGTCTATGTGAGCGCTCTGTGCAGTGCAGCCCTCTCCTTTCAGTACCGAAGCAAGTCAGCAATACAAGCCCAATCCATTCACAAGCACGGTGAACGTCAATTGCCTTTTCGGAAGCCGCTCGAGAGATGTTTAGTAAGTATCTTGGTGACTCTTTGTTTTGCACTGGGTGCGGCAGGGCAAACCAGCGACACAGCATCTGGTGATGGTGGAGCTACCACCGACAGTGTCTCCCACCCAACGCAACCGTGGAGTCTTAGGGCTCCGCCAATAAAAGTTCGGAAACAAAGCACTGAAACGTTTGATTGGCACTCCGCGACACGGCAGGCATGGCTCTATACAGGTGTCATGCACTCGTTCCGTTTTGCCACGGAAGCGGGTACTCGCGACGCCATGCACGGACCGTGGTTCAACGATTGGATGGCATCCGTTTCCGAGATTCGGGGTTGGGATGATGGTGATCCCTTTATCACGGACTACGTAGCCCATTCGATGGAAGGCGCCATTTTTGGTTTCATCCAGCAGAACAATGATCCCAGATATCGCCTGGTGGAGTGGGGCTCGGGCCGCGATTATTGGATCAGCCGGCTGCGTGCCCTGTCTTTCTCCGCGGTTATGAGCACGCAGTGGAAGATCGGGCCCGCAAGCGAGGCATCAATAGGAAATGTGCAACTGCATGAGCCTGCAGGTTTCACGGATTTGGTGAATACTCCTACGCTCGGAGTCTGTGTGATGATCGGCGAAGATATGGCGGATCGTTATGTGATCGCCGCGCTGGAAAACCGAACCGCGAACCGCGTCGTGTTGATGCTCGCCCGCAGCTTTCTAAATCCAAGTCGCACCTTCTCCAATCTTATGGCATTCAAAGAGCCGTGGTATCGAGCAACACGCGTCGGGCTTTTCAGGGAGAATTACATTTTGCGGAAGCAGCTATTGGAGGAACACTGGGCGGGGGGCCCGAAGCCCTTTGAATTCTTCAAGAAGATCTCCGAGGAGCCGAAGGGTCGGTTTCCTTTGGAAGCCCCCATTGAGCTAATAGCTTCCGCCCACTATGAGAGCTTTCTGGGTGGCAGCAGCTGTATCGGCGGTGGTGGAACGGGAGCATTGCGGGTAGGTCCCTCTTGGCAAATCGTTGGGGAAGTAACCGGCTGCTTGGTGATCAATATGCCCAAGAACGAAAGCGGAGACTCTGAGATGTATGCGGCTGGAGCCCGATGGACACCCCGCGCTTCAGCGCGAATCTCGCCTTACGCGCAGGTGCTTGTAGGCGGCCGGAGAATTACCCATGAAATCGACGACCCAGAGAAGAGGCAACAATTGCGGGACGCCTGGAATGACGGTAACGGGACGCTCCCGCATTACCCGACGCGCAGCGAGTGGTCCACAGAACACCAGGCGAACGGCTTCGCAATGTCAATGGGCGGCGGCCTGGATCTTGTGGTCAACCGTGCCCTCGCTTGGCGCGTAGGAAATCTGGAATATATTCACACGTGGATTCCTGAAGTAGATCAGATTCATGCGTCGGATGGCGTGCGATTTACCTCCGGGCTCACTCTGCGCATTGGCACGTGGTAATCCGTCTTGTACTCTTCTGGTTTGCTCCTGATTGGAACTCCGCGCTTTGCTGATCCCTCAGACGTGACGTGTAGCGGCCAATCCATCCTCACCACAAGTCTGTTTCTTCTCGAAAAGCTTTTCCACAGATTTCAAACGTTGGGCTTGCCAATTTTTCATTGACAGATTTGCTTGCCAGCGCCTAGCCTAGAAGCCCTCGGGGCCTCAGGGGGCGGATCGTGGCGCAACCCTATGCCAGCCAGGCGGCTTACGTCTTGATTTGACGGAAATGCTTTGCTCGGAACGATAATGAAACCGAGTTCGATGGCGATGATGTTGCTTGTCCTTCCATGTGCCAAAAGCTAGCAGATTCGCTGCGAAGAGCAGGCCGATGCCGCTCCGCATTCTAATCGTCGATGATTTTGAGCCGTGGCGCCGTTTTGTCTCTACGGTTCTCAAAAGAGTGAACGCACAGATTCTCCTTGAAGTGTCAAATGGCCTGGAAGCGGTTTACAAGGCTGAGGATTTGCGCCCGGATCTAATCCTGTTGGATATCGGACTCCCGGCATTGAATGGGATCGAAGCTGCGCGACGAATTCGTGATCTTTCACCCGACTCGAAAATTCTCTTCCTAAGTGAAGAAGGCTCCCCAGAGGTCGCAGAAGCCGCATTGGAGGCCGGCGGGGCTGGCTATGTGGTCAAGTCTGATGCGGGAAGAGAATTGCTAACAGCGGTGAAAGCGCTTAGTGAGGGCAGGCGATACATTAGAACCAAGTTGGGGGGGCGAATTTCTTTCGTTTCGCCGGACGATGACACCTCCGATGATTCCAACCGGCACAATCTTCAAATTTACTCGAGTGACGCCGCATTCCTAGAGGGCTTTGCCAGGTTTATTGCTGACGGTCTGAACGCCGGTAATGCAGTTTTGGTCATAGCGACGGAGGCTCATCGCCACGGTTTGATTCAGAAACTGCAGACTCACGGCTTCGACCTAGACGCCATCATCAAGTGTGGGAGCTACATTTCTATCGACGTCCGAGAAGCCCTAGCTTCATTCATGGTCGATAACCAGCCTGATCCAAAGCAATTGGAGAACATAGTAAGTCATCTAGTTAAGACGGCGAGCAAAGCGCCCAATGGAGCGACTCGACGGGTTCTTGCTTGTGGAGAATGCGCCCCCCTGTTGTGGATGCAGGGCAACTTGGAGGCGGCTCTTAGGGTCGAAGAACTCTGGGAGGCTTTCTCCCACCAATTTGGGCTAAGGACTTTATGCGGTTATGTATCGGGAAATCTGCAAGGACAGGAAGATCAACGGTTATTTCGAAAAATCTGCTCTGTTCATTCGATGGTTATTCAGGACGAGCTTAGCGCTCAATTAGTCTAGTGCGGGCTTGCTTATAGATTTCTGTTTCAGAACTGAACTTCGGACTCTACCTCGCCGCCAGCTGTCGCCACTATTTGCCCCTCCGGCATCGTCCCAAAAATCTGCTGTCTGTTGTTGTCTTGGCAAACTGTTAGTTCTGACAGTCGAATTCGGCCAGCGGATTTCCGATCCTTCGGATCAATATGAATCCAAATCGGTTCTTATTCAGCGAAGGCATCAGGAATCTGATGATTGGCGTCCTAGCCGTCGCCATCGTGCCGGGTGACACGGTGACATCTGCGCCCTTACTGGAGACAGCGCCTACTCCGTCGAGCGACCAAAGTTCGAAGATCCCGCCCGACCAACTGGACTCCCTGGTGGCACCAATTGCCCTCTACCCAGACCCATTGCTGGCGCAAACATTGGCGGCCTCAACGTATCCCCTCGAGCTCATTCAGCTTCAGCAATGGCTTTTGAAGAACCCAGGGCTAAAAGACAAAGCGCTGGCCGACGCGGTCGCAAAACAACCCTGGGACCCAAGCATTCAGGCAATGGCAGGTCTGCCCGATGTGGTGAAGCGCTTGGCAGACGACATTCAGTGGACCACTGACCTGGGCAATGCGTTTCTGGCGCAGCAAAGCGATGTGATGGACGCCGTGCAGCGCATGCGGAAAAAAGCTCAGGACACTGGCAACTTGAAATCGGGAGAGCAACAGAAGGTCGAAACGAAAGTCATTGAGAACAAAAGCTTGATCGTAATCGAACAAGCCGACCCGCAGGTTGTCTATGTGCCTTCCTATGATCCGGTCGTGATCTGGGGTTCCCCAATCTATCCCTACCCTCCGATCTACTACCCGACCGGATACTACGCCGCCGGGTTGGCGATTTCATTCGGTTTTGGGGTGATGATGGGCGCGTTTTGGAGCGGGGGCTGGGGTTGGGGCTGTGGCTGGAGCAACAACAATATAAGCATCAACAACAACAACAATTTTAATCGCAACTCAAACATTGGTGGCGGAAACCGTCCATCTCAACTACCAAATCGCGGAGGCGATCGCGGCGGGATGGGAGGCGGTGACCGCGGCAACCTTGGTGGGGGAGGCCGCGGAGATGCCAGCTGGAAGCACAATCCACAGCATCGTGGCGGCGCGCCATACCGTGACCGCGCGACCGCAGACAGGTTTGGCGGTACTGCTCGAGGCGACTCCCTGGCCAATCGTCAAGCTGGCGCTAGACAACAGCTGGGCCGGCAGGGTGGCAATCTTGCCAGCAATCGTGGCGGAGCCGGCGTCAGCAACCGAGCCGGAAACGGACTGGGCGGCGGTAACAGGTTCGGCAGTGGGGGGCCAAACAGCATTGGAGGGCGGGACCTCACGCGCGGTGGCGGAGGAAACCGAGACGCATTCGGAGGTGGCTCCAGGGGTTCTCGCGGATACAACGGATCCAGCGCCCGCGCCAACAGCAGCCGTGGCGCCTCCAGCATGGGATCCCGCGGGGGAGGATCCCGAGGCGGAGGTGGGCGTGGCGGCGGTGGCCGGCGCAGATGAACGGAGGTTGTCGCGAAAAGTCATGGGGTGCACGGAAATGAAGCAAACGCGCGGAAACCGGAATCTTAAGCTTCTCTGGGCAGGAGTACTTATCGCCTGTGTGCTGTTCTTGTGCGCCCTCGTCCTCGCCGCGGAGCGACAGACCGCCGCGAAACCCACCCCCATGCCTGGTGGAGCAGGCGCACGGATGTTCAACACTCCGCAGCAAGCTGCCGATGAACTCTTCGAGGCGGCCGAGAAGTTTGACGTGCACGCTCTCGAAGAAATCTTTGGATCCGATGGCGACGATATCGTTTTGTCCGGTGAATATCCACAAGACCGTCAGCGAGCTGCTGACTTCGCTGCGCAGGCCCGCGAAAAGAAAACCGTTTCTGTGGACCCCAAGAAAGGGAACCGGGCTTTCCTCCTCGTGGGCAATGAGGACTGGCCGTTTCCGGTACCGCTGGTGAAGTCGGGCGACAAGTGGTACTTCGATGCCAATGCCGGCCGCCAGGAACTCCTCCATCGCCGCATTGGCGCCAACGAACTCGACGCTATCGATATCTGCCGTGGCTATGTAGACGCGCAGTATGAGTATGCGTTCCAGCCGCGCGAAGGCTTCAATGTGAATCAATACGCCCAGCGCATCATCAGCAACCCCGGCAAACAGGATGGCCTGGGTTGGCAAAACTCTGACGGTAGTTGGGGAGGACCGATTGGCGAGAAGATCGCCCAGGCGATCGAACAGGGCTACTCGCCCGGAGCAGAGCCATACCACGGATATTTCTTCAAGATTCTGAAAGGCCAGGGGCCAGCGGCCCCCCTCGGTGAAATAGACTACGTGGTGAAAGGCGTAATGATTGGAGGCTTCGCCCTGGTGGCCGCCCCCGCAGAGTACGGGGAGACAGGTATCAAGACCTTCATCGTTAGCCAGGACGGCGTCGTCTACGAGAAGGACCTCGGACCGAGCACTCTGAACGAATTCAAGAAGATGGAGCGTTTCAACCCCGATCAGTCCTGGACCCCAGTTATGGAGAAGGACGAATAGATAGCACATCGAGCTCATTGGAACTGGCGAACAGATGCACCAAAGTGAGGATTTTAAGTTGTGTTAATCGCAGGTTGCCAGGAGGAGGACCAACCTATGAACCATTTCAATTTGCGAAGAACCATTCGTGTTTTAAGCGTGTCGCTGTTCGGGGCTGCTTTGCTGAGCACAATGGCCCTGGCCCAGTCCGTCAAGGTCGAGGGTGTTATCAAAGCGCGGAACGGGGAAAGCATGATTCTGCAGACTTCGGACGCCCCCAACCTGCCCGTCGTGCTGACCGACAGCACCCAAGTGGGACAGGTGCAAGGCATGTTCAAAGCCCGGAGAAAGGAAATGTCGATGGCTGCCCTCATTCCTGGACTCGCTGTTAAAGTAGAGGGAATCTACAACGATCAAAAGCAACTAGTCGCGAAGTCCGTCTCCTTCAAAGGCAACGATTTGGAACAGGCCCAAAAAATTGACGCTGGCTTGCACGAGACTCGGGCGCAGGCCCAGCAGAATAAGGCAGAGCTAGAAAAACACAACGCGGAGCTGCAAAAACAAAATGTAGCCTTGCAACAGCAGCAGCAACAAATCGCTGCCAACAAAGCGGCAATTGACGCTGCCGCCGCGCGTTTCGGCCAGTTAGACGATTACTACATTCTCGACGAAGTTGTTGTCTATTTTGGTAACGGCAAAACAAAGGTTGATCCCAGCTATCGCCCAAAGCTGCTCGCGCTAGCAGAGAAAGCGAAGAGTGTTAACGGCTACGTCATCGAGGTCAAGGGCTACGCGTCATCCGCCGGTGACGTGGCCCTGAATCAACAACTTAGCGAAGACCGTGCCGACGAAGTGGTCAATATTCTCATGCAGGAAGGGCATATTCCTCTCACCAGGATGCTTGCTCCAGGTGCAATGGGAGAAAGCCACCAAGTGGGCAGCGACACGACAGCCGAGGGACAAGCGGAGAATCGTCGTGTGGTGGTGCGTGTTCTGCAGAACAAAGCCATCGCCGGGATTTAGAGAGCTTGGCATGCGATTGCGGTCAGCGCTCACATCCCATGCCTGACGTTTCATCAAGCCCGGCACAAACAGTCATCTCAGCGCGTTAGCTGGAGTTAGTGCGACGATTGGTATTTCGCATGGTAGCCCACGCGGAATCTGTATGTCGTTCTCTTTTCTAAGCTTCTGATTTCAGTGCATAACTCGCGATGTTGATAAGCAGGGTTACTTGAGCGTGCTTCTTGTCTTCGGCCTGTTCGTTCTGACAGTTCCAACAGAGGTTTCGTGAAAATAACTTAAGTGAGACGTTGGATTGCTCTCGGTCCTCGGATAAAGCTTGAGTAAGAGGTTCGAGAGCCACATCTGTTCTGAGGAAACAGTGAAACGCCAAGCGCCATCCAAGTTTCCCTTCTCTTTTCTTGCTACTTCGAGCTTCTTCGTCTACTTGGCATTGCTGCACCCACCCTGGTTGGCTTCAGCACGGTTGGCAGCAAGAGGTACAACCCAACAGGACGGGAGGCCCATTTCGCAAGAAGCCAACAACATCTCTCAAGCCACCCTCCTTAAGCCCTCCCAAGTTTTGCACGTAGATGTAGAACTAGCTTTAGTAAATGTGGTCGTCACCGATCCCTATAATCGCTTGGTTACCGGCCTCGATACGGACAACTTCCGTGTTTTTGAGGACAATGTTGAGCAGGAAATCACCACCTTCTCCTCCGAGGACGTCCCTATCTCAATCGGGGTGATCTTTGACTGCAGTGGCAGCATGAGCAATAAACTTGGCAAGGCCCGTGAGGCCGCCATGGAATTCTTTAAGACTGCCAATCCAGAGGACGAGTTTTTTCTGGTTAGCTTCAATGAGCGCGCCGAGCTGGCGAGTTCGTTTACCAACAGTGTCGAAGACCTGCAGAGCCGCCTGATGCTCACCTCTTCGAAGGGCCGAACCGCTTTGTTTGACGCTATTTATCTCGGTCTGAGCCAAATGAGAGGTGCACACAACGCCAAACGTGCCCTTCTCATCTTGTCTGACGGAGGCGATAACCATAGCCGCTACCAAGAAGGCGATATCAAGCGGCTCGTGAAGGAAGCTGATACGCAGCTATATGCGATCGGCATTTTTGATCCTCTCGAATACCGTGGACGAACTTCCGAAGAACTCAATGGCCCATCCCTTTTGAGTGAAATCACAGAGATGACTGGCGGTCGCGTTTTCGCCGCGAGTAACCTTAATGAACTGCCCGACATCGCTACAAAGATCGGCCTGGAGCTCAGGAACCAATACATACTGGGATATCGGCCAAGCAACAAAGCACACGACGGTCGCTGGAGAAAAATCAAGATCAAGCTGCGCCCACCAAGGGGGCTTCCGCAGTTAAGCGTTTACTCGAAGACAGGTTACTACGCCCCTGCGCATTAGCGGGGTTCTCCAAACTCTCGTGGATGATCGAAACGACTTTATTTCGATAGGGTCCTTACCTGATTGACGTCTCAAGGAGCAAATCATGGGCCACACCAGATTTACGGATCCCTTGTTGCTTAGCACTAGGGAGACGCAGTTGCCATGTAAGACGTGCGGATCAGACAAGCAGGCCAAGTTTACAGCGGAGATCGCTGTCCATTTTTCAGGACCGAACAATCTCGATAAACCCCACCTCTTGGTCTTTCCTCAGATATTGGTCTGCTTGAATTGCGGGAACGCGGGATTTACTATCCCGCAGAGTCAGTTACCCATTCTTGCGACCGAGATGTCGGGGCACGGTGAACCTGAAACTGCATGAAAGTCGAACCGCTCAATCTGCAAGGCTCCTGCCCCTAGATGCTGCGAACTTGCCCTAGGGCAACGACTTAGCGCCCTATTGCCCATATGTTTGGAAGTGTGCGCCTAGCCCACGCGCCGACTCCACGCGCTGCAGGGAGGGCCTGAGGGGCAAGCTGGATGCCGATCGTTGTGAATCAACGGAAATTCTTCCTTCGCTTAGGAGAACGAATCCGCCAGTTGCGAAAGAAGCATGCCCATTCTCAGGAGGACATGATTTCCTACGGTTTCTCGGCACGTCATTGGCAGCAAATCGAGGCTGGCCGGCCAATCACGGTCTCAACACTGCTGCGTGTGTGCGCTGCATTCGGAACCTCGATAGAACGCTTGGTTCGGGGATTGGATATGGGAATCTACGAAGACTAGCTTCGCAAGCCCCCGCTAATCTGCGCGTGGCTCTTTTTTGAGCCTCTTGCCTTATAACCTCCCGGCCCATGAGAAGAAATTGCTCCGTCGACGGACAAAACGGGGCAGCGTGCACGTCCGCATATTTTAGCGGCCTACGATTTTGCACCTTGGCGTCGCTTCGTTTCTCAGTGAGTCTGCCGAAGAGGCCTGGATGGCATATTGTTTGCGAAGTCTCCGACGGCGAGGAAACGATCACAAAAGCTGCAGAGTTTAGACCAGATGTGATTCTGCGGGACATCGGTCTTCCTAAGCTCAATGCTATTAACGCCGCTCAAATCAGCAGGTTTGTCCCAGGGTCGAAAACTCTTTTCTTGAGCGCTTTTGACTCCGAAGAGGTTGTGGAAGAAGCCCTCCATACTGGCGCGAGCGGTTACCTCGTCAAGTTGGACGCTGTAAGCGAACTCGTAGCGGCAGCGGAGGCCGTCCCCGAAGGCAAACACTTCGTAAGTAACAGATTAAAGGGGCATTTCTAGCCAGGCCAAGGATGCACACATCTTCGTAGTTGTGTTTTAGAACCGGATGACAATTCCGGTTGATGCCCTAAAGTTATTCTGCGCATGGCTTTCGAATTGCGTCATCAAGTAGTCGGTCTGAATCACGCGCCAATAAAACTGGTCATGAAACAATCCGACGTCGATACCCGCTCCAATCGCCATCGAGAATGACGAACTTCCAAAGCCAGCTTGGCTGATATGCGCTCCGCCCAGAAGAAGGTGCGCAAACGGCGACACGCGCGCCGGCAACGAGACTTGCGGTCCAAACAGATAAGTATAAGTCGAAGTGCCAATACCGTTTGCCGATCCGTAGTGCCCATCAAGGTCCGCTACTCCGCCAAGCCAATCTGTGAATTTGTATTGCCCTGCGATCTCCCACCCGTTCAGATTGGCTGATGGAGAGTTACGAAAATGCATATAAGAGTAGCCGCCAAACAATTCCACTTTGTCCTGTGCTTGCGCCGAGAGTGAAACAAGGAGAAAAAGCCCGACTGCGGGCATCAGTTTTTGAATCATAACCCCTCTCAACTGGAGTGCGGATCGTTTCTAATGTCGGGTAAGAAGACCCAAATGTTAGCTGTCAGTTTTGACAGTAGGGAGGAAGCGGACAACGTGCTTTTGTGTTGAGGCGGACCCGGGCTCGCCATGGACAGAAGTAATGAGTGCAAAGCGAGCGGAGTCATGTTGACGACGAAGCATGTTCGCCGTAGCTGGCGGCGGGACTTCAATCTCTTCATCTCTCAGCTATGGCGGGGTGTGCTAAGGAAGATCGCCATGTGGGATAGCAAGAATGAGAAAACTGGAACTCCTAAACTGGAACTCAAAAACTTGCCGACAAATGCGTCTTGGCTTGGGCCGAGCCTGCTTGTAAAGGGCGAAATCTCAGGCGGCGAAGACTTCTTCATTGATGGATCGGTCGAAGGAGTGGTGTGCCTCCATGAGAAGAAACTAACGATAGGACCGACCGCAAACGTGAAGGCGGACATCATCGCGGGCCATGTGATTGTAAAAGGAAACGTGAAAGGCAACGTGCGCGCGGGTTACCGGATCGAAATCGGAAGCGATGGATCCGTGACCGGAGATTTGACAACACCGCAGGTTTTTATCGAAGACGGCGCGTTGTTCAAGGGTTCTATCGAGATCGAGAAGAATGCAGAGAAGCCAACCAACCAAGACGTCTTTTCAGAAACAAAGTCCGCACCTAAGAACCTTACAGCCGCAGCCGGCGCAACCAATGTTTAGTGCACGGGGCAAAAGAGCTGGACATTGGGATGTCTCGAGAGGGCACCCTAGTGCGAGTCTTCGCGAAGATGCCTGAATGAGATGGCTAGTCCTTCTGAACAAAGCTGTGAGAATTCATCCGCGTTCGGCCAGGCGCTGTTGAAGAGCGAAAAGAAGCGAATTCTCGGCGTCATTGTGTTTGTCCTGTTCTTTGCCCTTCTTGGCGCTGTCCGGATCTTTGTCTTGGGATCGGCTATGAGCCGTTGGGGGCTCCTTACAGCCGCGATCCTGATTGCATTGGAATTGGGTCTCTTCCAGGCGGTGAACAGGGCATTGCAGACGGACAAGAGGGTTTCGCCGCTCGCATGGTACAGCACCCTGATGCTCGAATCTCTTTTTCCAGCCTCAGGGGTAGCCTTTTTGTCCAGCAGCAATCTGCACGCGGATTACCGGCCACTTGCCACACCCTGGGTGTTGGTGTACTTCCCGTTTATTCTCTTGTCCGTTCTGAGACTTAGCCCGAGGCTTTGCCTTTTTTCGGGATTTGCTTCGACAGTAGGATATCTCACTGCTGCGTTCTTTCTGGGTTGGCGATTCGTCCCAGAAGGTGGTTTCGCGGCCACCGAGACCGCGGTTCCTTTCTTTGCATTACTTCTCTTGGCGACTGGGGTTCTTGGCGCTGCCGTTGCCTCTCAAATCCGTGGCTACGTGGAAGAGGCCTTGCGTGAAGCCGAAACACGGCATCAGCTAAAGCAGGTGGAACACGAACTGCAGATAGCCAGGTCCATCCAACAATCGCTTTTACCGAAAGTCCGGCCGCACATTCCGGGATTTGCGGTGGCGGGATGGAGCCAATCCGCAGAAGACACGGGAGGAGATTTCTACGATTGGAAACGATTGGCCGACGGCAGATGTGTCGTATTCCTGGCGGATGTGACAGGTCACGGCATCGGCCCGGCAATGCTGGCATCTGTGTGCCGCGCGTATTCGCGCGCTAGCTTCAATGAACGCGACAACTTGGCCACGACGCTTAGGAATATCAATCAGTCTTTCACGGAAGACCTAACGCCGGAGCGGTTTGCCACTTTCGTCGCGGCCCTTCTCCAAGAAGGCAGCGACCAAGTAGAGCTGCTCTCCGCCGGCCACGGCCCCATTTTCATTTACGCTGCCCGCGACAAGTCTTTTCAATATTTACGCGCACAAGCCTTGCCCTTGGGGATACTGCCGGAAATGGACGGGATCGTCCCGGCAAGGCTGACGATGGAATGCGGAGACATGGTGTTGCTCATCACTGACGGCTTTTTCGAATG
>Ga0126369_10001318_pt1 | contig 17053 bp, 12 predicted proteins | sample PanSoiMetaPlot_1_FD_109646 | JGI IMG/M metagenome (GOLD analysis project Ga0126369, IMG submission 109646) | Tropical forest soil microbial communities from Panama - MetaG Plot_1 | ecosystem: Environmental > Terrestrial > Soil > Tropical forest > Bulk soil | place: Panama | collected 2016-02-17 | reverse complement strand
TTGTCTTGCCGCTGCCGTTGGGGCCGCGCAGTTCAATCAGTTCGCCCTCGGTGGCCGAAAAATTAAGATTGCTAAAAAGCCTGCGCGTTCCCCGAACGCAGGTCAAATTGATCACGTCAAGCATGCCTGGCAACGCACGAACTCCAATCAAAGCCGAACTATGACGGGATTCGCATCATAGTCGAGAAGCCCCGGCGTTGTCATGCACGTAGATCACACAGCTGCTGATTGAATGTGTGGCGGCAGCGCCCTGGGAATAGGCAGCGCGCCGTGTTTTCCCTCAAGGTTGCGGCGCCCACGCATACTTTGCCCCGGTCCAGAAGATTACGCCGCGCTGTCCGCTCAATACTTCGCTAATCGCGTCGCCGCGCAGCGGCAAATGCGAAGTTGAATCCTCGTTCTTGCGATTTCGAGCAGATTGCACGGTCACACCTGTACCAGCCGCGTGTCTCAGCAGAAAGGCCTGGCGCGCTTGCGGATTGCGCCATCCTTGCGGCCCGACGCCATGAATGATGGCCAGCATTACGTCATTCTTCTCAGCCCTGGTCGATTTCGGTTTGTCTAAACGATCGGCGGCGGGCGTTCCCGGGACCGGGATGTCATGCGGATCCTCAAGGGTCCAGTTTGCTAATTCGTTATTTATTTCTGCGAGCTTTTCGTCATTCGCTTTGGTGACAATCGCCAGGTCAGGGGAACCGTCACCGTTGAAATCGCCGATCAAAAACGCCGGGGAATGGGTTTGATCCAATCCAGCCGATTCGCCGAAGATTCGCGCCAGAGCCTCGGAAACTTCCGCCGGCTGCGGCGCCGCGTCGGATGTCTGTGCCGGTTGATTAATAGCCGGCGCGGACGGATTCAGCGCGGAGAGTGGCGGCGAAGGACTAGTGGTGATGGCTATCGGTTTCATCTCGGCAGACTTTTGCTGCTCTGACGAGCGACTGCAGGCAACCAACAGCAGCGGTATCAGAAAAACTGTGGCGGGCCGGATCACCGTTCGTTTTGTCTGAGATTGTATGAAGGTGCGCATTGAAAAGACCCTCCGAACATTGGGTGAGGCGCCGCCCCGACAGCAGACCTCACCCACCGTTCGGCCAGACCACGTCACAAGGAATTCAGAAAATCAATTAACTGATTCTTTTGCGTCGTGGATAGGTTTCGATAGTTGTTGATGACTCCGTTCGCTTCACCCGCATGCCGCAGAATGGCTTCGTTGCGGGTGTAGTTGAGACCATCGTGCATCAGTTCGTTGCGCGTGCGCATGCCCCAGAGCGGAGCGGTACGCATCTTGTTAGCCATCGACTGATCGAGCTGACCAGTGTTGGGATCGATTACCTGCGCGATGCCGTCGCCGGTGCCGACATTGTGCAGCAGGAAATCGCTGTACGGGTGAATGATCTTGTTGCCAAGAGCATTCGGCACAGTGAAAGCCCCGCCATTAATTAAAGTGCCGGGAGCCGCGGTGGTAAGACTCGTGATGTGGCAGATATTGCAGCCGATTTGATTGAAGAGCGTCGCGCCGGCCTGCGCGCTGGCCGTGGCCGCTAAAACTGTGTCGCGCGAGGGCGCCTTGCTTGCGCGCATGAAGCGAGCAAACGCGTCAATGTCTTCATCCGGGTCTTCACCACAAATCGTGTTTGGATGTGCGTTGCAGGGTGTGTTATCGGGCACGTTATCGCACAGAGTTGTGAACTCGGTGAGATTGAACTTATTGGTGATGCCCATTTCGTTAATGTAAGCGCCGCCGGCAAATGTCAATAGGCTGGCGTCCTGACTCTTCCAGCCGAACCGCCCAATGCGCAGCGCGCCGTTTGCTTCGGCGACCGGCACCGCGGTCAATTCGCCCTTCATGCCATTTGGCTGGCCGTTCGGGATGTTCTGTAAAGTCGTATTGGAGAGACATTCCACGAAGCCCAGGCCCAGGACATTGGTGGTCATGCGTCGCGCCCGGATGTCTTCCGCGCCGGGCACCCGCTCTTGCGCCTGTTCGTTGGGATGGTTGTAAATGATCGCGTGCGTGGTAGCGTCAGTGACCACGCCCGGACAGGTCGCCCGTTGATTGACGAGCGATCGGTTGGCAATCGTCACGCTGCCGTTGTTGATAGTGATCGTCGCGGGGACGAAGTTTCCATAGCTGTCGCTGTGGCCGGCTCTCAGTTCCGAGATTTGGCTGATGCCGCCCGTCACCGGATTCTGGTGACACTCAGCGCAGGACTGAGCGTTGTAGATCGGGCCGAGTCCTTTGGTCACATCATCCCGCTCTTCGAAAGTGTCCCGGTCAGCATCATGAGTTGCCTGGCTGACAAAGGTTGTGTCATTGGTTAGAGTATCGAAGCCAGTGGGGGCTTCGGTTGCGGATTGGCCTTCCACTGTTCTCGACGTCCATAAAGGCAAGGCGAGAGCTACGGTGAAGAGAAGAAAGATCAGAAGTTTCAAGTAGGTAGTCATATTCTTCGCTCCTTGTTTTTCGAAGCAGACTTTTGCGCAGAGAACGAGCGTCACCACGGCCGCGGTTGACTCGTCCCAGATTGGTGTCCTGACCCTTGTTCGAAAAGCTGGTCGCAGAGAGGCGGGGTGGCCGAGACTTTTTTACCGACCAGCAACCTTTGCCGTGAGAAGCACGGTTGACTATGCAAGCCGCGATCTCAAAAGGCAGCAGCTCGACCGTCTTGCAAGCGGCGCGAACTCTATTACGAATGGCTTATTATGTCAATAGCAAAAATATTGCGACGACGCGTTTTCGTTCGCAATAAGCGAAGCTATTAGCGATGAGTGCAACTGTGGAACAGATGACGCCGGGCGCGGAACGCGATCGAGAGGTCGCGGAATTGTCCGCACAGCTGGTCGAGATTGAACAGCGCCTGATTCCCACGGGACTGCACGTGTTTGGGCGCGCCAACGAACTCGCTAACCGTGCCGACCTGTTGCGCATGATTGCCTCCTTTGATCGGCCGGAGCAGCGCGCGCGTTCGTTGCCGCAGATGATTGCCGACGGTCTCGGCGTCGAATCGTACGCCGAGTTGCTCCAACAGGAAGCGACTGGTGAGGCCAGACGACTAATCGAAGGCGCCCTGAACGACGCGATCCAAACGTTTTGTGAGCGCGGGATCGATGCGGCCCTTGATTTTGTGCGTTCGCGCGCCAACGTCAACGCCGAAACAGCCAGGCCAACCTTTGAATTGCTGGCCAGGATTTCCGAGCAGTTGGACTCCAACTATGAACTCGACGCGCTGATGCGGGCCTTACGCGGCGAGTACATTCAGCCCGGGCCCGGAGCCGATGTGGTGCAGAATCCGCTGGTGCTTCCCACCGGACGCAACACTCACGCGGTGAATCCCTATTCAATTCCGTCGCAGGCTGCGTTTATGCGCGCGGAAAAAACTGCCGAAGCTTTGCTGGCGAGATATCGGGACGAGCATGGGCGTTATCCACGCGCGCTGGCGATGGTCCTGTGGGGATTGGACAACATCAAGACGCAAGGCGAAGGGGTGGCCCAGGCGCTCTGGTTGCTGGGCGTACGGCCGGTTCGTGACGGGCTGAACCGGGCAACAGATATTGAAGTCGTGCCGCTCTCTGAACTGAAACGGCCGCGCATTGACGTGGTCATGACTGTCTCGGGAATCTTCCGCGATCTCTTCGCCCCGACCATGGCGCTGCTGGATAAGGCCGCGCGCCAGGTCGCGCAACTGGACGAGCCGGACGAGTTGAATTACCTGCGGGCCCACACGCAGCAGAAGATTGTGGAGCAGGCTGCCTCATTCGACGATGCCGTGAGTCGGGTCTTTTCAAACGCTCCCGGAAATTACGGTACCAACGTCAATTTCATGGTGATGCAGTCGGCCTGGGACCAGGACTCTTCGCTGGGCGATCTTTTTGTCACCCGCAAGTGCTTCGCCTACACCCGCGATTCGGCAGGCCGCACAGTCGAAGGACGCGAAGCGCCGGAATTGATGAGCGACGCCTTATCGCGGGTCGAGGCGACGTACCAGAATATCGATTCGTTTGAAATCGGTATCACCGACGTCGACCATTACTTCGAGTATCTCGGCGGCATTTCCAAAGCGGTTGAAACGCGCTCCCGGTCGCGCCCCTCGATTTACCTGTCTGATTCGCTTGCGCCTGAGACGAAGATTCGATCTCTGGAAGAAACAATCCGGCTGGAGACGCGCACCAAGACGCTTAATCCCAAATGGTTCGAAGGGATGTTGCAGCACGGCTTTCGCGGCGTCGCCGAAATTGAAAACCACGTCACCAACACCTTCGGCTGGAGCGCGACTGCTGATGCCGTGGACCCGTGGATTTATACCGAAATCAGCAGGACTTTTCTTTTGGATGAGGCGATGCGCGAACGTCTGCGCGAACTGAATCCCTATTCTCTGGAGGCGCTGGCGAAGCGCTTACTCGAGGCGCACGAGCGCGGTTATTGGAATCCCGACGAGAGCGTGCTGGAAGGACTACGCGATATTGTTGAAAGGTTGCAGCAAGTGCCGGCGGCAAAATGAAAGTCACAGTTCTCTATGTCGGGTCGAGTCTGCTGGCGCCGCTGCGGAACGCCGAGCGCGAGATAGACGCCGACGGCGTCGCGCTGGAACTTTCCATTCATAATTTCGGCGGTGTCTTTAGCGACGGGCAATGGGACATCATTGCGAAGGACCTCGGCGAATCGGCAGTAGTCTTTGTTATTCATGTAATGGACGGCGAGAACGCCAAGCGCCTGCTGCCGTTGTTAGATAAATCTCGCCAGGGCTCGACAGTGATTGTAATCAACTGTATGGCGGAGTTGATGCGGCGAACGCGTCTCGGCAAATTGGATTTCGCCAGGCTGGCAAAAGGCAGAGGGCAAAGGGCAAAGGGAGAAGGCGCCGCAGACGATAGCGAAGATGTTGAAGGCTTGCTCAAGTCGGTCTCATCGTGGCTGGCGAAGCAGGCCCGGGGCCGCGCGAAAAATGGAGCGTCGAAGAAAAATCACGCTGACTACTTGAAATGGGCTGAACGTTTGCCGGCCCTGCTTCGATTTGTGCCCAATGCCGGCCGTCTGCGGGACGCGAAAAATTATTTGCTGGTGGTTAGCTATTTTCTTCAGCCTACGCCTCGTAACATCAAGTCGATGATTTTGCTGCCGCTCAGGGAGTATGCGGCAGCAGACGAATTGCGCCGAATCGAGGTGCCGGCGCCCGAGTCTGTGCCATCGATCGGAATCTACCACCCGGATGCGGATCATATCTTCGAGACCTTCGCGGCTTATGAAGAGTGGTGTGGGGAGCGAAGACCAACGTCCCTGGATCCGGCGTCAACCGTCGGGCTGCTATTGATGCGGCCGCAGATTGTCAGCAATTCACGCAAGCACTATGACGCGTTGATTCGGGCGATCGAAGCGGAAGGGCTCGACGTGATTCCGGCGATCTCGACATTGATGGACAACCGCGAGGCGTGTGAGAGGTTCTTCATCGGTACGCCAGCCTCCGGCTTGCCTTTCCCGGAAACCCAGCCAGGCCGTGCGGCGCGGGTTAGTCAGATCGTTTCGTTGACCGGATTTAGTTTTGTTGGCGGTCCGGCGATGAACGACAGTGAAGCTGCGACAGATTTTCTGAGTGAGCTGAACATCCCCTATCGCTCGCTGGTCAGTCTCGACACCCAGACGATCGAATCGTGGCGTGATTCGTTTACCGGCCTGAACCCGGTCCAGACCGGAATGCAGGTGGCGATTCCGGAGATTGATGGCGCGACCGAACCGTACGTCTTTGGCGGAATCGCGGAGCGCGGCGTTGAGCCCGAGCCGCTCGAAGATCGTTGCCGCCGCATCGCGCGACGTCTGAAGCGGTGGCGCCGTTTGCAGGGCGCTGATCGACGGGACCTCAAAATCGCCCTGGTCATCTATTGCTTTCCACCAAATAAAGGAAACCTGGGAACGGCGGCCGACCTCGACGTTTTCGCCAGCGTCAACGACGTTCTCTGCCAGCTGCACCGCGACGGTTACCACGTGGAAGTCCCCGGCAGCGTTGGTGAACTGCGGCGCGATCTGCTGGCGGGCAATTCCGGCGAATACGGCTCTACAGCGAATATCGCCTATCGAATGAATGTCACCGAGTATCGCCGGCTCTGTCCGTTTGCCGTTGAAATCGAAAAGGAGTGGGGCGATGCGCCGGGGAGGCTCAATTCTGACGGCCATGAGTTGTTGATTCAGGGCCTTCACCTCGGGAATGTTTTCTTAGGCGTGCAGCCGACTTTTGGTTATGAAGACGATCCGATGCGGCTTTTGATGTCACAAGGCGGGACGCCGCATCACGGTTTCGCCGCTTTCTATACCTACCTCGAAAAGATTCTTCAGGCCGACGCCGTGGTTCATGTCGGCACGCATGGGGCGATGGAGTTTATGCCGGGGAAGCAAGTCGGGCTCTCCAATCAATGCTGGCCTGACCGTCTGATTGGCGAGTTGCCGAACATCTATATCTATAGCGTCAACAACCCGTCGGAGGGCACGATTGCGAAACGCCGGTCTTACGCAGAGTTGATTTCCTACCTGACGCCGCCGATTGAGAATGCCGGTTTATACAAAGGACTGGCGACGCTGAAGGAGTTGATCGCCAGCTACCACGCCGCGAGAGATGAGGACGAGCGCCGGAAGCTGTATCGCGCGATTGACGAAACGAGGCGGGAGCTGAATCTTCAGCCGGGACAGTAGCGCAACGGCGCCGGGGCAGTAGCCCGACCGTGAGGGAGGGTTCCCATCCCAAGCCCGGGTACTTGAGCCCTCCCTTACGGTCGGGCTACTGCCCCTGAGCCGCCGCCGTTACGGGCGGAGCAGGGAAGTCAGGTGCGCATGGAACTCCGCTGCGGTCAGCCGGTGACGGAAAGCCTCGGCCCCAGCAATAAAAAGCACCGGGATGTCATAGCGGTACCGGCGCAATAACTCAGCGTCATCCAGGATGTTCACTTCTTCGAGCGTGTATAGATCCTCAATGCGCGCTCTCTGCATCTCGTGCTTCATCTCTTCACACAGGCCACAGCCCGGTTTGGTATAAAGGACGACTGGGACTTTTTCCGGCATCGATCTCTCCTGAACCTGTTGGCCCTGACAAAACCTAACGTGATTTCTTAACTATCCTCTTGCCAACATCGCTTTGAAGATGTATAAAGAGGCTTCTGTCGGACAATTTTTATATTCTTTTTGTTTGTCGACCGCTCTTCTAGTGAACAAGACTAAATCGTTTTTCACAGAGACATCAATCCCTGTGTCGCGGGGACTTGTATAGGTTGTTGACGTGTTCCCCGGCGTTGAAGTGTGAGTGATCGACGATGTGATCGCGATCACATTTGCGGAGGTTTAGGGAGTGGACACCTTGGACCAGCAAAGCTCAAATGTAGCCGCACCCTCGGCCACGGCGCCCGCTGCGCCCGCAGCGAAGGCGCCGGTCAAAGCCGCGGCCAGGCCGCCTGCGGTAGTCGTCGAATCCAATCCTGATCCGCCAGTAAACAAAATTCGCCGCCGCATCGTCTGGGCGAGCGTCGCCGGCTTTCTGACGACTTGTTTCCTGATGTTCGTGCGGTTCTTTCTGCCCCGCGCCATCTTTGAACCTTCAAGCAAATTCAAAATTGGGTTCCCTGGCGATTATGCGCTGGGCGTCGACACCAAGTATCAGCAGCAGTACCGCATCTGGGTCGATAAGACCTCCGACCGCTTGTTTGTCGTCTATGCGCGCTGCACCCATTTGGGTTGCACCCCGGATTGGAAAGCCAGCGAAAACAAGTTCAAGTGTCCGTGTCACGGCAGTGGCTATGACAGTGAGGCGATCAATTTCGAGGGCCCGGCGCCGCGGCCGATGGACCGCGCGCACGTGGAACTGGACGCGGAGGGTCAGATCGTGGTCGATGTGAGCACGCTGTTTAAGTGGCCAAAGGGCGAGCGTAACGAATTCAACGATCCCGGCGCGTACATACCGCTGTAAATCATGAGGTCAGGACCACCTGTCGTAGCGGGTGGGTAACCAATGGCAGACAACGACCCAAAAGACACCAAAGAGCTAACCGGCGATAAGACCAATGTCGGATTAGTCGAGCGCGCCAAAGACACGGCGATGTCTTTGAAAGATCGCGCCCTCGAAGAAGCCAAGGACTACAAGGATCCGCAGCAAACCCAGGTCTGGAAATCGATCTTCCGCGTGTCGCACGAGCGTTCTGACCCGCGCAACCGTTCGCTGGCGATTCTTTCAAACGTCTTCCTGCATTTACATCCGGCGAAAATCAATCGCGACGCGGTCCGCTACCAATACACCTGGGGCATGGGCGGCATCACGTTTTATCTGTTCATCGTGCTGACCTTCACGGGTGTGCTGCTGATGTTCTACTACCACCCGTCGAAGATCGTGGCTTTCCGCGACATTCTTTATCTTGAGCACGACGTGCCCTTCGGCAAGCTGCTGCGCAACATGCACCGCTGGGCGGCCCACCTGATGGTGATTACCACCTGGCTGCATATGTTTCGCGTCGTCCTCACCGGGTCGTATAAGAAGCCGCGTGAATTCAACTGGTGCGTCGGCGTCGTGCTGCTGGTGCTGACGCTGCTGCTCTCATTTACCGGATATCTGCTGCCGGACGATCAGCTCGGTTTCTGGGCGGTGACCGTGGGCACCAACATGGCCCGCGCCACGCCGATGCTGGGAAACGAAGGCCCGTTCGGACCTTTGCTTGGTCTTACTCCTTATAACGATGTGCGATTCGGACTGCTCGGCGGTTCGATTGTGGATGCCAACGCCTTGCTGCGCGCCTATATCTGGCATTGCATAGGCATTCCGCTGGTCGCGTCTATTTTCATGGCCGTCCATTTTTGGCGAATCAGGAAAGATGGCGGCATCTCAGGTCCAGCCCCCGTCATGCTCGAATCTGAGATGAAAGTGCTGAAGAAGAAATGAGCGCAATCGTCGAACGACAACCGCAAGCAAAAGGTTCACGCCGGAATAAGATCATCGGCCTGGTCGTCGTTTTGGTGTTGGTCGGGCTGTGGGCCTTTTCGGTGCAGGATTGGCACCAGATCTGGAAGATTTCCTCAGCGCCGGACAACATTCCGATCGTCGCCATGTTGTTTCTAGTGCCTTTTTTTACCTGGCTCGGAGTCAAGCAGGCAAAGGCAAACGACAAACTGATTGTCGATCTGGAAGGCGATAAGGATCTCGCCAAGACGCATCATCGCAAGGCCGAACCGTGGCGTCCCGGCTGGGCCAAGGAGCTTCACGTTTGGCCCTACCTGGTGCGGGTTGAGTTTTTGGCGGCCGTCATCGTGACGGTCGTTTTGTATGTCTGGTCGATCACCTTAAATGCTCCGCTGGAAGAGCCGGCCAATCCCAACCTGACGATGAACCCGTCCAAGGCGCCGTGGTACTTCCTCGGATTGCAGGAGATGCTGGTCTATTTCGATCCGTGGATCGCCGGCGTGGTGATGCCGTCGATCATTATGATCGGATTGATGGTCTTTCCGTACGTCGACTCAAATCCGCTCGGCAATGGCTACTACACGCTGCGCCAGAGAAGGTTTGCGGTCAACATGTTCGGTTGGGGTTTCCTGATGTGGATTCTGCTGATCTTCATCGGCACCTTCATCCGCGGTCCGGGTTGGATTTGGTTCTGGCCTGGTGAAACCTGGGACCACAACACCGTCGTCTTCGATCGCAACCGCGACGTGCATGAAATTGTCGGGCTGACGATCCAGAACTTTCCGAACCATCCTTACCTGATGAAGTACCTGATCATTCCGACATTCGGAATGATCCTGGTGGGCGGCTTCTACCTTGTTGGGGGCCTGTTTTTCCACTGGCTGATGTTGCGGGGCCCGCTCAAGATGAGTTACCTGGTCTCGCCCAGAAAGCTGCTCGACTGGGCGAAGGTGCCGGATTCGTTTGAGCAGAAGTTGCTGGCCAACACCAGCCTGCTGCAGTACCTGACCTTTCAGTTTTTCGCCGTCAGCGTTTTGCTGGCGATGCCGGTGAAGCTCTTCTTACGGCTGGTATTTACGATTAAGTATGTCTGGGTGACACCCTTTTTCAACGTCTAAAAAATCTTCAAGGAACCATCAACTGTGGCTGAGTCTCAGGAACCGATCGAATCGCTGGTCAAAAAAGAATCTGAGCCGCAGCGCGATCCGATCGCCAGTAGATCTACAAGCGCGTTCATCCTGATCTGCGTTGTGCTGCTGATGCTTTGCACGTTGTGGGCGCTGTATGACGAGGGATTTGGACAGCGGCCCTGGCGCCCGGTGCAGCAGGAGTTCGTGCGCCGTTACACGGCCTACCTGAAGAGCATCCGCAAGGACGCCGGGGCGACCGAAGAACAAATAAAGGCAACTCCTGAATACCAGGAACTGGACCAGGATGCGAAGGCCGCCGCCGACAAAGTCAAAGGCGACATTTCGGACATTGACAAGAAGGTCAACACCATCCAGGCCAGGCTCGATGCCGTCACCGATCCATTCCAGAATCAGCGGGGGCGGATCGTAGTCATCACCTTCAAACTCGAGACTGCCAACCCGAAGAGCTTCTGGGCTTCCCGGTATCGTAGCCAACTCAAGGCCAAGAAGGACGAGAAAGTTTCGGTCGACCTGCCGGACGAATCAGGCAAGACGTCGCGGCAAAGCATGGATTATGCGGCCCTCGAAAAGACCTTCAACGACCTGCGTGACGAGAAGGCGAAGTACCAGGGCCAAAAAGCTGAGTTGCTCAAGGAGCCCAGCGAGCTGGCCAAGAAGCGTGACGAATATTTGAAGAATCATGTTGTCACGCTGCCCCGGAAGAACATCGACGATCTCATCCGCAAGAACGAGGAGTCCTTTGACTACACGATTCTCGGCCATCAGATCAGCGTTAACGAATTCGGCATCGTCGATCGGTGCGAGATCTGTCATCTGGGCACGCGCGAGCCGCTGACTATCACCCGGAACGCGATGTCTCCGTCGGGTCCCGGCAAGAAACGGGTGGACGATCTGGCCCGGGCTTTCGTCAGCCATCCGCGCAAAGAACTGCTGCAAATTCACAATCCGGAAAAATTCGGCTGTTCCGCCTGCCATGGCGGAAACGGCCGCGCCACTACCAGCACTGAGAAGGCCCATGGCCTGAATCCCTTCTGGCTGCATCCGCTGTTTCATAAAGAGAACACGGAAGCGGGCTGCCAGATGTGCCACGCCAACGACCGGGTAACGCAGGGCGCCGATGCTCTTAATCTCGGGAAAGATCTTTTCTATCAGCGCGGCTGTGTCGGCTGCCATCGCATGGAGGCTTTCGATCGGGAGGCTGATGCACTGTCGAATGCGCGGCAACAGGTTTCGCAGCTCGAGGATGAGATTGCGGCCAACGAGCGGCAAGCAAAGCTCGACACCGACAACAGCGCCAACGCCGGTGACGACACCGAGGTGCAGAGACTGCTGGCCCATGCCGATTCGCTGCGGATGCAGAACAGCCAGGTCGCGGCGCGCGTCGACGAGTTGAATTTGCAGACGCGCTATTTGCAACAGGACCAGAAGAAGGTTGGGCCGAATCTTAAGGACGTCCGTTTGAAGCTGCGCAAGGAATGGATTCCGGTTTGGCTCGAGAATCCGCAGGCATTCCGGCCCGGCACCAAGATGCCCACGTTCTGGCGTTTCAAAGAAGACGGGCAGGAGGGCTCAGACGATCTGAAAGCCGTCGCCGCCTATCTCTGGCAGAACGGCTTCGACGGCAAACCGCCTACCCAGGCGCAGGGCGACAAGAACCATGGCAAGGATCTCTTCGAATCCCGCGGCTGTCTGGCCTGCCATTCCATCGGTGAAGAAGATCAGAAAGTGGGCGGGACCTTTGCCGCCAATCTGACCCGCGTGGGCGAGAAATCGAATTTCGATTACGTCGTGCGCTGGATTTACAACCCGCGGGAACGCTGGGCTCCCTATTGCCCGAAAGAGCATCGGGACTTAACGCCGGAAGATTACGCCAAGCACAACAAGCCTTATCTCTTTGATACTGAACTGCACTCGACTTGTCCGAATGACGGCGCGGAATTGCAGGTCCAGAACATGACGGTCATGCCCAACCTGCGCTTGTCTGAGCAGGACGCGCGTGACGTTGCGACCTATCTGTTCTCGCTTTCGACCCCGCAAACTTCAGGCGATGTTTCGTACATGGATGATCCGAAGCTGGCCGAGGAAGGGAAGGCGGAGATCAAGCAATACGGCTGCGCCGGCTGTCACGAGATCAAGGGCTTCGAAGAAGAGCAGCGCATCGGCAAGGAACTGACGACTGAAGGCGCTACCCCGCTCGAGCGGCTCGACTTCGCGTTGCTGACCCAGGATGCCGAATACGGCCGCGAGCCGAAGGATGCGCAAGGCAACGCCCTGGTGGTGCACAAAGGTGAAAAAGAGAAGGAGTGGTACAACCATCGCGGCTTCTTCGAGCACAAGCTGAGCGATCCATCCGTCTACGATCGCGGCAAATCGCAGTATCTCGAATCGAAAGATCGCCTGCGTATGCCCAAGCCCTATTTGACTGAGAAATGGCGGGATGGATTGACGACGCTGCTTTTGGGCAGCATGGGGGCTGAAGGCGCGAACGTGCCCGCGGGGCTTTTCTACAATCCGCAGGATTCGCGGCGCCAGGATATTCAGAACGGCTGGTGGGTGATCAAGAAGTACAACTGCATGGGTTGTCACGTGCTCCAGCCCGGACAGCAAATCAGCGCTTATAACAATGGCGCGGAACCTTTGACGGTTACCGGTTCAGTGCTCAGTTCGCTGCCGTTTTATGCCGGTGGTCAGAAGGATTTTCTGCCGCCCATGCTTACCAGCGAAGGCGCGCGCGTCGATCCGGATTGGCTGATGAAGTTTTTGAAAGATCCTTCGTTGATGCAGGCCAACGAAAAGCCGATGACGCCGTCCTCGTCCGCGGCCGGGCCTTCGTCATCGCCGGCATCGTCACCAGCGGCGTCTGCCTCTCCGGCGGCCAAGCCGGCCGCTTCCAGCGCGGGCGATCAAAGCAACGGCAAGCTGCTGCCGCAGTGGGGGCTCAATCGTAACGGCATTCGTCCCTATATTCAGGTGCACATGCCGACGTTCAATTTCTCGCCCAACGAATTGCGCGTCCTGGTGCGGTTCTTTATGGCGGTCTCGTCACAGAACGATCCATATATAAAGGAGCCGATGACGCCGCTCACCGACTCAGAGAAGTCGATCGCGCGCAATATTTTCGTCTCCGGGACGCCGTGCCTGAAGTGTCACATCACCGGCGAGGCGACGCATGACGCCCAGGCGATTGCGCCCAACTTCCTGCTGGCCAGCCAGCGTCTCAAGCCCGATTGGGTCTTCCGCTGGATTCTCGATCCGGCCCAGATAGCGCCGGGCACCGCGATGCCGTCGGGCCTGTTTGTGAAGGAGAAGAGTACGGATCGTTGGGTCGTGAATCTGCCGACGTTGCCGCCTGATATCGCCGGGTATCACGACGATCATGCGCGGTTGCTGGTGCGCTATATGTTCACCATGACGCCGGACGAGCAGAAGCGTCTCTTGTCCGCCTCGCCCGCGCCGCCGAAACCCGCGGCCACGCCGGCAGCAGGTGCGACGACCACCACTGGTCGCAACCACGAGCCGTCGCGGTCCAGAGAACAGTTAAGTAAGAATGGCGGAAGCAAACGCGATCGGCTGGGTCATCATCGATGGCACCACGCGCGATCCGGCAGCGGGAATCAAGTGGCAATTTCAGCCGGGCAATTTGGCTCAAGAAAGGCCCAGCCGAAGTTGGTACTCTGACGCCCGTAGAGTATGCTTAATTTTCAATATCCGCAGGTCATCTTAATTTTGGAGGACTCAATATATGTTGAGTAAGAACGTACGATTGTGGCTGGGTCTCCTGGCCGTGATCAGTCTGCTGTCGCTGGCATCGTCCTGCAGCAAGGGCGGCGACGATGAAGGCAACGATAATAGCGGCCCGAGCGAAGGAAAGCCGTATACCGCAAAAGGTAACGAAGGCACGATTTCCGGCGTGGTTTCATACAATGGCGCAGCTCCCGAAAACAAAAAGATCGACACCTCGGCCGATCCGGCCTGTACCTCGAAGAGCCCGGATCTGAAAACTGAAGAATGGGTGATCAAGGACGGAAAGCTGGCCAATACCTTCGTATATATAAAGGACGGGACGCTCGCCGACGGCAGTAAGATCTCAACCTACACGTTCCCGACACCGGGCACGGCGGTGACGCTGGATCAGAACGGCTGCCATTACCAGCCGCACGTGAGCGGGGTGATGACCAAGCAGCAGATCACCATCAAGAACAGCGATCCGACGACGCATAATATTCACTTCACGCCGAAGAATAATCCCGACTGGAACCAATCGCAGCCGAACGGCGCGCCGACGCTGAACCATACGCTCAATGCCGCCGAAGTCTCGCCGTCGCTGGTCCAGGTAAAATGCAATCAGCACCCGTGGATGAAATCGTATGTCGGCGTGCTGAAGCATCCATTCTTTGCCGTGACGGCTGAGGACGGCAGCTTCACCATCAAAGGCGTGCCTCCGGGTAAGTACACTGTCGTTGCCTGGCACGAAGGCGGCGCCACCGGGACCGAAAAGAACATGGAAGTTACGGTTCCGGCGAGCGGAGCGGGAAAGGCGGACTTCTCGTTTGGCGCCAACGCGTTGGGCCAACCCGGTTCATTCCAGATCCTGCCGGCGATCGAAATTCCGCTGACACATAATCATTAAAGGGAATTGCCGATTTGGGGTTTTTGATCGCCGGCTGGTTCGGTGATTCACTGTCACTCCAAATCGGCAATCGGAAATTGACAGTTGAAAATGTCCAAGGCTTTACACCGCTTCGCCCTGTTTGTGGCGTGTGCGACGTTCTTTCTCATAATAGCCGGCGCTAATGTAACCAGCCGCGATGCCGGGCTTTCCACTTCGGACTGGCCCAAATCAAACGGTCAGTGGTTCCCCAAAATGGTTGGCAATCTGTTTTGGGAACACGGTCACCGGATGGTGGCCACCGCCGTCGGCGTCTTGACCATCCTGCTGGCGGTCTTGATTCAGTTTCAGGAGCGCCGCGCGTGGGTTAAGCGTCTCGCGTGGGGCGCCCTCGGGGCGGTGATCGCGCAGGGCCTGCTGGGCGGACTGACCGTGAAGCTGAGTCTGCCGCTGATTGTCTCTGCCGCCCATGCGACGCTGGCGCAGTTGTTCTTTCTCATTACGGTGAGTCTGGCGGTGTTCACCTCCAGGAGTTGGACTGAAGCCGAGCCGGGCCCGGGAACAGCGGAGGGGCCGCCGCTGCGCGCGATGTGCGTGCTCAGTTTGGCGGTAATCCTGACGCAGTTGGTTTTGGGAGCAACGCTGCGGCATTCGGCGACCTGGGACCACGACTTACCGGTGCCGTTGCTGGTGGCCCATATCTGTGGCGCGGCGGTGGTTACCCTGGTGATGGCGACGACCGTGGGGTTTGTGCTCTTGCGTCACCGCGGCGAAACATATCTGGCCAGACCCGCAATGATTGCGGCGTCCGTGCTGGTCGTGCAGTTGGCATTAGGATTGGCGGCCTACATCACGCGCATGAGATCGCCGTACGATCCGCAACCGCTCAATCCGATGATTGCCGTAACCGTGGCGCATGTGGCTGGTGGCGCGTTGGTTTTTGCGGCCACGATCGTGCTGACCTTGAGAGTGTTTAGCGTCACTCGCGCTGCCGAAGGTTATCGCCGGGGCTTGCCGCTTCCAGTGCGGTAAGGCTCGCCTTGCCGGAGGACGTCGCCTAAATTTTTCGCAGGTTATGCCTGCTGTTCGAGTCTCGAAGATATCCTGGAGGCTCGAAGATATCTCTAATGATTTCTCGGAAAGGCAAAGCCTTTCCGAACTGGCGAGCGGCAAGCCGCCTTTCTTAGCTAACGCACTAATAGTTTTACCAATATTTATGTCGACAAAATCTGCTGCCTTACCCGTACCTTCGCGCACCCCGGTTGCGGCGGTGGCGCCGTCAAGTGTCAGGTTACGGGCAGCTGCTTATCTTGAACTAACCAAACCCCGGATCACTTTTCTGATCACGCTCACCTCAGCCGCAGGCTTTGTCCTGGGCTCGCGCGGAGCGGTGAATTACCTCTCGTTGGGCCATGCGCTCATCGGCATCGCCTTGCTCTCGTCCGGTATCGCCACGCTCAATCAATTCATTGAGCGCGATTTGGATGGGCTGATGCGCCGCACGGCTGATCGTCCGCTGCCGTCGGGACGTTTGTTTCCGGTCGAAGCGCTCTGGTTCGGCGTCAGCCTGACCTTAATGGCCGAAGCCTACCTGGCGCTGTTTGTGAATCTGCTGACAGCGCTGCTCGGGCTGACGGTCATCGCCGGATATCTGTTTGTCTACACACCCTTAAAGACACGGACGTCGCTCTCGACCGCGCTCGGCGCCTTTCCCGGAGCCATGCCGCCGCTGATGGGCTGGACGGCTGCCCGCGGAGAGATTGATGTCGCCGCCTGGGTGCTGTTCGCGATTCTGTTTCTCTGGCAGTTCCCGCACTTCCTGGCGATTGCCTGGATGTATCGCGAAGACTATGGCCGGGCGGGCATTCGCATGTTGCCGGTGGTCGAACCTGACGGCCGCATCACGGGCCAGCAAATTGTGGCTTACTCGCTGATGCTGGTCCCGGTCAGTCTGCTTCCCACGGCCGTGGGAATTTCCGGAAAGATCTATTTCGTGGCGGCTGCGGTGCTCAGCGTCCTGTTCCTCATCAGTAGCGTGCGCGCGGCGATTTCCAAATCAAATCAGCACGCGCGGCAACTGCTCCTGGCTTCAGTGCTGTATTTACCATTGTTGTTTGGCGTGATGGTCCTTAATCGATAGGTCTCAAAAGTCTTATAGGACCGATAGGACGAATAGGACCGACGGGACCAATGTTAGAAGGAGACTATTAATGGGACGCCTTCTGGGAATAGCAATCTGGCTAATCACAATTCTTTCAGTCTGGATGTTCGTCAGTGGAAAGTGGTGGTTTCCGCCGGCAATCACCACGCATGGCCCGCAATACGACAGGCAGTTTCTGATCACGATTATTGTGGTCGGCATTTCATTT
>Ga0126369_10001317_pt1 | contig 17077 bp, 8 predicted proteins | sample PanSoiMetaPlot_1_FD_109646 | JGI IMG/M metagenome (GOLD analysis project Ga0126369, IMG submission 109646) | Tropical forest soil microbial communities from Panama - MetaG Plot_1 | ecosystem: Environmental > Terrestrial > Soil > Tropical forest > Bulk soil | place: Panama | collected 2016-02-17 | reverse complement strand
TTCAGCGTGAGGGTACCGCCGTGCGAGAAGCCCATCAGCGCGGCACGGCGCGCGTCGATGCGGGGATGCGTGGCGAGCAGTCGCAGCGCGCCGTACGCGTCCGGGATGCGCTGCATGCCATTGAGCACCCTGGCGTCGCTGCACACCTCGAGAAGCTTGCGGCCGGTAAAGCTGTCGAGCGCGAACGTCGCATAGCCCCAGTCGCGCAGCACACTCGCCCACGCCCGATCCACCACCGTGCGCCCGCCGCAGCCGTGCGCGAGGACGACGACGGGAAAGGGCCCCGCGCCGTCGGGCACGAGTAACTCACCGGAGAGGACCACGGGCGCGCCGGGAACGAAGCGCGTCTCCGTGCGGTCGAGCGAGCCCGGCGTGGCGAACGACAGCGTGGCGGCGTCGGTGACGGCGAGCGCCGGCGGTATCACGCGCGCGGCGGTCGCGAGGGCGGCGAGCGCGACCGACATCACCAAGAGGGCTCGGCGCCCCACCTCTACCGCGCGCTCCAAGGAGGCGTCGGGAATCGCGGCTTGCCCGCCGCGACTTCGTCGGGCCAGACGATCACCTGCTTGCCGTCCTGCCACTGCGTGGTCACGGCCTTCTGGGCGATCTGGAATCCGCGCTCATCGATCCCGAAGTCGCCGAGGATCGTCTTCGTCTTCAACTTCAGCAATGCCTCGCGCAGCTTGTCAGAGTCGACACTTCCCGCCCGGCGTGCGGCCTCGACGAAGAGCTGGCAGCCGGCGTACGCATTCGCAGCCTGAAGCGCCGGAGCGCGGTTGAACTCTTTCTCATAGGCGGCGACGAACTGCCGGTTGCCCGGGTAGGGAAGCGACGGCTCCCAGAACGTGGAGCTGTAGACGAACTCCGCGGCTTTCTCCAGGCGCTTCTGGTAGTCGGGCAGGCCGCCGTACGGCAGGCTCGCGAACATCTTGACGTTGAGGTCGACGTCTTTCGTCTGCCGCGTGATCGTGATCAGCTCGTCGAAAATCTGCGTGGCGATCACGAACGCGTCGGGCTTCGCCGCCTTGACGCGCGTCAGAATGGGCGCGAAATCCCTCGTCGCCTTCGGATAGGTCTCAGAGAAGACAACGTCAAGATTCTTCTTCCTGGCCAACTCGCCGGCACCTTTGGCCGCCGCCTTCGCGACGAGCCCGTCCTCGGTCAGCATCCCGATGGACTTGAGCCCCTGGCGCGCGGCGAGATCGACGAAGCCCTCGGGGGTGAGCTCGACCGATGAGATGACCATCACGAGATATTTCCGCCCCTTCTCCCACAGCGACGTGGTGCCCGCCATCGGCGCGATCATCACCCTCCGGTGCTTTTCGGTGACGTCGGCCACCGCGTCGGTGATGGGGGACGAATACGGACCGATGACCGCATCGACGCCATCCTCTGTGATCAGCTTCTCGTAGACGCCCATGGCGGTCTTTTCATCCGACGCATCGTCGCGAATGACGAACTCGACCGGACGTCCGAGCACGCTGCCCTGCGCATTCAGGTGCTTCTGGCAGAGCTGGTAGCCGTCACGTGCGTAGCCTCCCTGCAGGGCGTACTTCCCGGTCAGCGCCATGGAGGCGCCGATGCGAATCGGCTGCTGGGCCAGGCTCGGCGACACCGCGCCGATGACGAAGACGCTGAGCACGGTGAGAGCGAAGGCATGTCGTATATGCAAGCTCATAGCAGAGCTCCGTTCCGTTGATGTGATTCGCAGATGTATCGGCGCCACGATTATGGCGTGGACCATAGCGCGTCACGCGGACGCGCTGCAAGTCTGAGCTCCGTTTAAGACCGTGGCCAAAAACGGGCGACTCGCGATGTTCTGGAGCGAGCTGCGCGACCAGCGAATCGTACCAGGGGCGAGTGTGTCGAACGACGGCGGGGCGAGGTGGTCGCGAACGGTGGTATTCGAAGCCGGTGGTGATGGCGACGTTGATCGCGTCAGTGGTGCCTATTTCCCCACCGACATCCAGCCGGTATTCGACACCATCGTGCGCGCCAGGATCTGGCGAGGGCCGCGGGCTGGCGGAGCATGCTTGCCGTCCCGATGTTGCGCGAGGGAAACGCCATCGGGGCCATTCTCGTCATCCGGGGGCAGGCGGGCGCCTTCACACGACGCCAGCCGCTGCCGTCACGATGCCAGTTGTTCGAGACCCAGCGCAGTCATCAGCTGATGTGTAGCCGCCACCCGCTTGGGCGCGGCACCCGTCGCGAAGGCCGCGAGCGCTGCGGCGAAATGTGTGCGCGCGGTGTCGACGTCGCCACGCGCCGCGGCCACGACCGCGGCGTCGACGTGGGTGCGGCCGGTCTCGAAGGTGGCCTCGCAGGCGGTAAAGGCGGCGAGCGCGCGCCGGAGGAGGTCGGCGGCGGCGGGGAGATCCTCGTCGGCCTGCGCGATGCGGCCGTGGGCGCGATCGACGAGGCCGATGTTGAACAGGACCTCGTCGGCCTGGCTCATCTCGCGCGCCCGGGCCGCGGTCTCGCGGGCTCGGGCCAGGTCGCCCCTCATCAGATGGGCCTCGCTCAGGTACACCAGGTGCCGCACCACGCCTTGGCGCAGCGGGATCCGCGTGAGCTGCGCGACGGCCGTCTCGAGGGTGTGCACGGCGGCCGGGTCGCCGAGCTCCAGATAGGCCAGCCCCAGCGAGCCAACCGCGAGGCTGTTGGCCGTGGGATCGCGGGAGGCGTCGATAGCCTCCCGCGCCACGCGGATCGCCTCCTCGCACTCGCCGCGCAACGAGTGCACCCAGGCGGTGACGTAGCCGGCCCCGGCGATGAGACGGAAGTCGTGGATCGCCATGCCGACGTCGCGCGCGCGACTAGCGGCGTGGAATGCGGCGTCGAGAGCGCCAACCACCACCGAGTTGAGGGCCAGCGTGAAGTGAACGAGGCCCAGCCAGTACTGTGAGCGCGTGCCCTCCAGCAGGGGGATGGCGCGGGTCGCGTAGTCGATGCCGCGACGCGCGGCGCCCAGACCGTAGCTGTTGAGCGCCAGGACGTACAGCGCCTTGCCGATCCGCTCCGCGTCGCCGGCGCCCTCGCCCTCGATCACCGCCTGCTCGGCCGCAAGCTGCGCGTCGGCGTACTCGCCCAGGTAGAAGTGGGTGATCCCGAGCCGCAGGAAGTACTCCGACGCCAGTCGTGGGTCGTTCACGTGCTTGAGCTCGCCACCGCAGGCCCGCAAGACTGTCAGCACTTCGCGCTGGCGGCCGAGGATTGACAGCACGAAGGCCTGCCGCACTCTCACGTCGAGGCGCGCGCGATGGGAGGCGGCCGGCTCGAGGCGATCGACCGCTACGAGCGCCTGCTGGAGCGCCCGGTACGCGTCGTCGAGGGCGTAGCGCTCGGCAGCGAGCTCGGCGAACCGGATGAGATGGGGGATCGCCTTCGGCGCGTCGCCGGCGCGCGCGTAGTGGTGGCCGAGCTGGTCGGCCACGTCGTCCAGATGGTCGGCGTGCAGCGTCTGCATTGCCTCCCCGATCGCGCCGTGGAGCACGAGCCGCTGCACCGGGAGCAGCCGCTCGTACGCGACCTGCCGGATCCAGTCGTGGCAGAAGGTGAGCCGATCGCCCTCGGCATCGAGGAGACGGCGCCGCACCAGGTGCTCGACGGCGTCGGCCGCCTCGCCCTCGCTCAGTCGGGACGCACGCCAGAGCAGGGCGAAGGGAAAGCCCCGGCCGATGGCGGCCGCGACGTTCACGACGTGCCGGGGATGCTCGGTGAGCCGATCCAGCCTGGCGCCGACGAAATCCTCGATCGAGCGGCCGAGCGGCGAGCCAAGCCCTTCTGTCACGTCGGGCTCCAGGCTCCGGACAGACTCCACGATGACGAAAGGGTTGCCCTCGCTCGCGGCCCAGATGCGTCCGGCGATCGACTCCCAGTCGCGGCCGACGCGGCGCGAGGGACGGAGCGCTTGCACGAGCTCGCGGCTTTCCGGCTCCGACAGCAGCCCGAGCTCGATCTGGTCGAGCCGACCGTCGCCGCGCAGCTCGGCGAGAGCCTGGGCGAGCACTGGTGCATCCACCAGCTCCTCGGGGCGCATGGTCCCCACGATGAGCACCGGCAAGTGATGAGCGCGCCGCCCGATGAAGGCCAGCAGGCGCGCGCTCATCGCATCGGCCCAGTGCAGGTCCTCGAGGACAAGGACTATCGGTCCCGCTGACGAGAGCTCGCCGATCAGGTCGAGCACGGCATCGAAGAGCAACGCGGGCTGCGAACTGGTCGCCACCGGCGGGTCGTCGGACCGCTGCAGCTCCGGGAAGACACGGACGAGCTGCGACGCCGCTGCGGCGTCGAGGCGCTGGCGAATGGCCGGGTCCAGGCTAGGGCGAGCCCCCCTCAGCACGTCGATCCAGGGGTGCAGCGGCAACGCCTGCTCGGTCTCGTGACAGCGCGCGAGCGCGACGCGGACGCCGGCCGGGACCGCCCGCGTCACGAACTCCTGGATGAGACGTGTCTTGCCGATTCCCGCCCCGCCGGTGATGAGGACCACGCGCCCGCCAGCGTCGAGCATCCGGGTGAGTGCCCCCTGCAAGGATTCGAGTTGCGCCGCCCGCCCGATCAGCTCCACGTCGGCCGCGCCGACCAGCGCCACGGCGGGCGGGGCCGACTCGATGGCATCCGGGGACGACGGCCCGGCACTGCGTAGGATCTCGCGGTAGAGTCGCCGGGTCTCCTCTTCCGGCTCGGTGCCGAGCTCGCGCTTCAGCCAGCCCACGCACACCTGGTACTGCTGGAGCGCCGCCGCCCGCCGGCCCAGACGCACGAGCAGGCGCATCTGGGTCCGGTGCACCACTTCCTGCAACGGATCCATGGCGAGGATCCGCAGCGCGGTCTGGATGGCAGCCCCCGGAGCCTCCGTCCGCAGCTGCTCGCTCAGCAACCTTGCGAGCCCGTCGAGCATCAGCTCGCGCAGCCGCTCGCGCTCCGCGGCGCGCCACTCGTCGAAAGTGGCCACGTCGAGGCTGAATCCGTCAAGGAGGTCACCGCGATAGAGCTGTCCCGCATGCTTCAGGGCCGCGGCACCGCCATCGCTCACCGAAGCCTCGAGCTCGGTCACGTCGACAACGACGGCGCGCGGGTCGAGGGCGACGGTGTCGCTCCGCACCAGGAGGGGGGCCGGCTGGGCTGGCGCCAGGGCCCGGCGCAGGGTGGCGAGGGCCTGCCGGAAACTCTGCCGCGCCCGCGGCTCGGGCGTCTCCCCCCACAGCAACGCGGTGAGCTTCTCCCGCGAGTGACCGCGACCGGCTGGCAGCGCGAGAAACGCCAGGAGGGCCTGAGCCTTTCGCATGGGCAACACGAGAGGGGATCCCGCCTCGAAGCGGGCCGAGAAGCCGCCGAGCAGCTCGAGATGCAATCGTCCCATGCGGGTTGCGTGACCGCAGAGACTACCACACGCGAACCCCGGGTCACCATGGTCGGTCTGATTTCTCGTCGGCGTTCTTTACAGTACTCGTCCCTCACGCGGTGGGGTGAGCATTCACGTTCGCTTCACGTCGCTCGTGCGAGGTGTCGGGAACACGTTCCCGCGCGTGAATCCAGAAGCAGCGGGATGGGGGACACCGGCGATGACGCGACAGTGGATGGTGCGGGTTGGGATGCTGGGTGTGCTTGTGGCTCTGGTGGCGGCGCTACCGCTCGGGGCGGAGGCTCGAACCCTGACCGAAGCGGGGCGACGGCCGGCCGGTCCGCGGATCTCGTCGGGGCTCGGCCTCGGCACTACCCTCGGGGCGACCTGCATGGTCAGCGGCGACGGCTCGGTACGCTGCTTCGGCAGTGGGCCGCCGACGCTGGTGCAATCGTCCAACCCGCGCTTCACTCCGATCGAGACGCCCGTCATCGTGGACTTCGTCTCGAACGCCGTCGCCATCGCGACGGGCGGTGCCCACGCCTGCGCGCTGATCGTGAACGGCACGGTGCTCTGCTGGGGCGCCAACGGCGCCGGCCAGTTGGGGAACGGCGGCACGCTAGAGAACCTGACGGGCGTCTTCGTGAAGGATCCGACCGGGACGACCAACCTCAGCGGCGCCGTCGCCATCGCGGCCGGCGGCTCGCACACATGCGCGGTGCTCGTGAACGGAACGATGGTGTGCTGGGGCTCCAATGCCCAGGGCCAGCTCGGCACCGGGTCGACGTCGGCCACTCCCAGCTTGCTGCCCGTAGTGGTGCAGCGGCAAGCGGGCGTGGCGCTCAACTCGGTCGTTGCCATCGCGGCCGGCCGCGCCCATACCTGCGCGCTCACCGCGCCGGGGTTCTTTCCGTTGTGCTGGGGCAGCAACGGGAACGGTCGGCTGGGGGACCCGACCAAGCCCATCCCCGATGCACAACCGTTCCCCGTCACCGTCGGCGTGACGAAGGCCATCGGCATCGTGGCGGGCGAGAGCCACACCTGCGCGCTGAGCTTCGACGCGACGATGCGCTGCTGGGGGAGCAACGCGGCTGGACAGGTCGGTGATGGCGCCGCCGTCGGCTCGAACGTGACGAGCCCGCTGAAGGTGAACCTGAGCGGCGTGATCGCGATGGCGACCGGTGGCGGTCAGACGTGCGCCTCGCTCGTCGATGGCACCGCTCGGTGCTGGGGCAACAACTTCGGTGGATTGCTCGACGGCAGCGCCGACGCGGCGCCGGGCAACATTCACGCGTCGCCGGTCGTGGTGCCGGGCGTGAGCGGCGCCGTTGCGATGGCGGCGGGTCAGCAGCAGTCGTGCGGGGTCTTCGCCAACGAGACGATGCGTTGCTGGGGCTCGCTCAGCGCGGGCGGAGGGACGCTCGACTTCCGGATCGCCAGCCTCGCCGGCGTCGCGAGCATCAGCGGACGGACGATCGTGGGCGGTTCCGGGCATTCGTGCGCGCGCCGGGCGGACTCCACGGTGGCGTGCTGGGGCACGGACAGCTCGGGCCAGCTCGGTGACGGCATCCTCGGCGGCGCGAACCGGTCGGATCCGGCCGCCGTCCGAAGCGGCCCGGGATCGGCGGCAGCGCTGACGAATGCGGCGGCGATCACCGCCGGGACCGCGCACAACTGCGTGCGCATGGGCGACGGGCAGGTGCGCTGCTGGGGCGCGAACGGTGGCGGGCAGCTCGGTGATCCGTCGGTCACCGGGACCAACGAGCCCGCGCCATTCATCGTCGTCGATCACCTTTCGCTACCCGGCGCGGTCGCCCTGTCGGGGGTGATCTCCGTCGCCGTCGGCGTGAGCCATAGCTGCGCGCTCCTCACGAGCGGCGGGATCAAGTGCTGGGGCGCCAACGACCAGGGCCAGCTGGGCAACGGAACGACCAGCCCTCAGTTCCTGACCTCCGACGTGGTCGGCCTCGGCGACAACGGCGTCATCGGCATCACGTCCGGCGAGCTCCACAGCTGCGCGCTCCTTAGCGACAGTACCGTGCGGTGCTGGGGGCGGAACACCGTGGGACAGGTGGGCAACGGCACGACCAGCGCCACACCGCAAACGACGGCGGCTGCCGTCGTCGGCCTCTCCGACGCCGTCGCGATCGCCGCGGGCCGGTCGCACACGTGCGCGCTCCGGGTCAACGGCGCCGTCGTCTGCTGGGGCGACAACGTGTTCGGCAAGCTCGGCGACGGCACCACCCAGGCCCGACCCTCACCGGTGGCGGTCCAGGGCATCACCGACGCGGTGGCGATCGGCGCCGGCGCCGTCCACAGCTGCGCGGTGCGGGTCAACGGCACGGTCCGGTGCTGGGGCGGCAACGGCTTCGGGCAGCTCGGCAACAACGACCAGTCGAGCCAAGAGCTGGCGCCGGTGATCGTGAGACGTATCGTCGAGCTCACTGTCGGCAATCCGCCGCAGGTGCTTCCGTTCGCTTTTGAGCTGGTCAACATCGCGACGATCGAGGGCGGCGACTTCCACACTTGCGCCGTGCGTGGCGACGGGCAGCCGGTGTGCTGGGGCGACAACTTTGGCGGTCAGGTCGGCGTCGACCCGGCCACGCAGTTCGTGCTCACTGCCACCGAGGTCCCATCGTTCCGCTTCAACATCGATCCGAGCGTCACCATCGGCGCCCAGGGTCGAGTGGCTACCGTCACCGCCCTCGTGAACTGCCCGGCGGGCGACCTGGTGCAGGTGCAGGTGTCGCTCACCCAGGGCGCCGTCTCCGGCAACGGCGTTGGATTCGGCCACTGCACGGGCGCGATCACGCAGATTTCAGCGAAGGTCGTGGCGGCGGGCAAGACAGGGTTCACGGAGGGCCCTGCAGACGCCAAGGCCGACGCTGTCGTGCGCCACGGCAACGACGTCGTCGACACTCCGGAATGGACCCGCGCCGTCACCATCAGCGCAACTCGGTAGGGCATGCAACCACGAGGGGCGGGACGGCGGCTCCACGCCGCCCTGGCCGTCGCGCCGAATCACTCGATCGGACCTAGAACGCCGGCCGGTCGATTCCGCGTGTGACGCGGAGGTCGCGTCCCGGGTACGACCGTTTCGTGTATTGCACGAGCGTCTCGATAAACGCCTCCGCGTATGGTGGCAGGTACCGTTGAGGGTGCCACATCACGCGAACCCAGCTTCCTAGTGGACGCCCACGGTGTACGAGGCCCACGATCGTGACTCGACCGCGAGCGATCGGCACGACTGACGGCACGATCGCAACGCCGCGTCCCGCGGCCGCGAGCGCGATGAGCGACTGCGGCGACTGACTCTCGAGCATGACGTGGAGATCGGCTTCACGCCCCTCGCACGCCTCATCGAAGAGCTGCCGGGTTTGAAAGCCCGGCGCGAGAATGAGCAGCCGCTCGGGAGCGAGGTCGCCGATGGTCAATCCCCGGCGAGACGCCAGACGATGTCCGCGCGAAATGACGGCGAGGATTCGAAGCGGGTAGAGGAGGCGACTCGCCAGCTGTCCGGCGTCACGTAGCATTCCGACCGCGAGGTGCAACTGCCCTTGCTCCACGCGGCTGACGAGTCGCATACCGCCGTCCTCCGAAAGCTGTACTTCCACAGCCGGATGTGCCCGTTGATAGCCCCGCAGAACGCCCGGCATACCGGCCTCGATGAATTGCGGAGGCGCCCCGACTCGAAGCACACCTGCCGTGCTCCCTCCCAGCACCGCGCCTCTGGTCTTGAGTGCTTCGGCCTCCGCGATCACATGACGACTGCGCGCGACAAGCTCGCGGCCCTCCACCGTGAGTTTCAGGTTACGACCGACACGGTCAAAGAGGCGGACGCCGAACTCTTGCTCCAGATCGCGGATCTGGCGCGACAACGTGGGCTGGCTGACATGCAGGCGCCGGCTGGCCAGCGCCATGCTGCCCGCGTCGACGATGCCGATGAAGTAGCGGAGATGCCGGAGCTCCATCTCTGAGTTCGATACGTACGACGCATCGATCATAGAGCTTTTAACCATTGGACGAAATGACCACGTGCGTGGCTAGCTCGAGGCCATGCACCGGCAAATCGATCCAGGTCGACGACGTTTTCTCGCATGTGCGCTCCGCGGGCTTGGCAGCGCGGTAACGACGCCGGGGATATGGTCCACGGTCGGCGCCGCACAACGACCCGAGCCACGCGGACACATGACCTGGGCGATCCAGGCGAATATTTCGCCGAGCTGGTTCGATCCAGGAGAGACGTCGGGTATTGCGACGCCGTACATCTTCCTCTACGCGCTTCACGATGCGTTGGTCAAACCCATGCCGGGTTGTGCGATGGCCTCGAGCCTGGCCACCAGCTGGAGTGAGAGCCAGGACGGCTTGACGTATGACTTCGTGCTCCGGACAGGCGTGACGTTCCACAACGGGGACCCGTTCACGGCGGAGGACGTCAAGTTCAGCTATGAGCGGTACAAGGGGGCGGGCGCGGCCGAGCTCAGAAAGAAGATCAAGGCGGTCACGGTCGTCACTCCACAGCTCGTCCGCCTTACGTTGCACGAGCCCTGGCCAGATTTCCTGACCTATTACGCGACGCCGGCCACTGGGGCAGGTTGGATCGTTCCGAAGAGCTACATAGAGAAGGTCGGCAGCGAGAAATTCAAGGAGCAGCCGATCGGTCTCGGCCCATACCGATTCGTAGACTTCCGGCCCGGTGTCGAAGTCCTCCTCGAGGCGAACATCTCGTACTGGCGCAAGGTTCCGTCCGTCAAACGGCTCGTGTTCAAGAGCGTCCCCGATGCGACGACACGCTTGACCATGCTGAAACGCCGCGAGGCCGATGTGGCATACGCGCTGTTCGGCCCGCTCGGAGAAGAAGTCCGCCGCGATCCGAACCTCAAGCTCGAGCCGGTGGTTTCCCCGGCGACCCAATGGGTGGTGTTCACGTCGCGGCAGTACGATCCCGCCTCACCATGGTTCGACCGGCGCGTGCGGTTGGCGGCGAACCACGCCATCAATCGGCGAGCAATAAACGAGGCCGAGACGCTCGGGCATTCGCTCCCGACAGGAAGCATCGTGCCGCGTCGGTTCGACGGTGCGCTCGCCCTCGAGCCCTTTCCATATGATCCGAAGAAAGCCCGGCAGCTCCTCGCGGAAGCCGGCTATGCCGGCGGCTTCGACGCGGGCGACTTCGCGGTCGATAACGTTTTCACCGGCCTGGGTGAGGCCATCGTGAACGACCTGACGGCGGTCGGAATCCGGACGAGGATGCGTCCTCTGGATCGCGCCGCTGACCAGGCGGCTCACCATGAGCGCACGCACAAGGGGCTGGCGTTGCAGGTCAGTGCGGCGCTGGGAAGCGCCGCGACGCGGATCGGTACGTTCGTCGCCAGCACCGGGGCGCAGTCCTGGATCAAGGACGCGCAGATCGATTCTTGGTATGCTCAGCAAGCCACGGAACGTGACCACCATGTGCGGCAGGCCATCCTGTACAAGGTCCAGCAGAAGCTGCACGACGAGGTCCGGTTCATTCCGATCTGGGAGCTCGGGGTCCTTCATGCATCGGGGCCGCGCGTCGCCGTGTCGGGCCTGGGCTTGATTCCGCTGCTGCTGTTTTCCGGCCCGCTCGAAGACGTGCAGTTGAAATCCTGATGGCGTCACAACCGCCTGCGAACGTGCCGAACATCGTCTGCATCGTCCTCGATGATGTCGGTTTCTCCGACCTCGGCTGCTATGGATCGGAGATCGACACGCCAAGCATGGACAGGCTCGCCGCCGGTGGTCTCCGCTACAACAACTTCCACGTGACCGCGATGTGCTCGCCGACACGGGCGTGCCTGCTTACCGGCCGAAACGCGCACGCCGTCGGGATGGGCGTCATCGCCGAGTGGTCGACCGGGTTTCCCGGCTATCGTGGGCGCATCACGCGCCGGGCCGCGATGCTCCAGCAGATTCTCTCGGAGCACGGCTATAACACGTTCGCGGCCGGTAAGTGGCACCTCACCCCGCTGACCGACGCGACCGCCGCCGGGCCATTCGGTGACTGGCCGCTCGCCCGAGGCTTCGACCGTTGGTGTGGCTTCCACGGCGCGCTCACCGACCAGTGGAACCCCGAGCTGTTCGAGGACAACCACGCCATCGACGTCGCGGGCGACGGCTACCATCTGAGCGAGATGCTCGTGGATCGCGCCGTCGCTTTTGTCCGTGATCAGCAGTCCGTCGCACCCCAGCGACCGTTCTTTCTGTATGTCGCCTTCGGCGCATGCCACTTTCCGCATCAGGCACCGCGTTCGTATCTCGACAAGTATCGGGGCCGCTTTGATGACGGCTGGGACGCAGTCCGTGAGGCTCGGTTGGCGCGCCAGACGCGCCTTGGGATCGTTCCCGTTTCGACCTCGCTCGCGCCGCGCAATCCCGGCGTCGCCGCCTGGAACACGCTGTCCGCCGACGAGCGCCGTGTCTTTACGCGACTCCAGGAGGCGTATGCCGCATTCTTAAATCACACCGACGTCCAGATCGGACGTCTGCTCGCCTTCCTCTCGACGCTCGGCCGCCTGGACGATACGCTCGTGCTACTCCTGTCCGACAACGGCGCGAGCCCCGAGGGCGGTTCTACTGGGGCGCTGAACGTACGCAAACACCTCGCATACGAGCCGGAGACTCTAGCGGAGAGTCTCTCTGACATCGATCTGATCGGGACCGCGCGCGCGTTCAACCACTATCCGACGGGCTGGGCCCAGACCAGCAACACGCCTCTCAAGTGGTACAAGAAGGACACCCACGGTGGCGGAATCCGTGCGCCGCTGATCGTGCACTGGCCTGCGCGCATTCGCGACCGCGGGCCCGTCCGCACGCAGTACCACCATGTCGTCGACGTCGTGCCGACCGTGCTGGAAGTCCTCGGCATCCAGGCCCCGACAACCTATCGCGGAGTCCGTCAGTTGCCAATTCACGGAGTCAGCTTCGCATATAGCTTCGATGCGCCCGACGAGCCGACTCGCAAGGTCACGCAGCACTACGAGATCCTCGGGGATCGGGCGCTGTGGCACCGCGGCTGGAAGGCCGTCGCTCGGCATGACAAGGGCGCCGACTTTGAAGACGACCGTTGGGAGCTCTACCACACCGACGAGGACTTCGCGGAGTGCCACGATCTGGCTGAGACGTATGCGCAGCAGCTACGTGAGCTCATCGATCGGTGGTGGGCTGAGGCCGGCGCCAATCGAGTGCTCCCGCTCGATGACCGCGAGTACGAGCGCGTGGCCGAGTCTATGCGTGCGCGCGCGCGCTCGCGGTATGTGTTCTACCCGGGCATGGCGCGCATCGAACGCCTCAATGCGCCGGAGATCACCGATCGGTCGTGGAGCCTCGCGGCCGACGTTGAGATACCCGCGGCTGGCGCCGAAGGAGTCGTGCTGGCCTCGGGCACGCGCCTCGCCGGCTACGTCCTCTATCTACAGAAAGGCCATTGCGTCTGGGAGTACGTGTACTCGCAGGATGTGCGCCACCTCATACGCTCCGTAACGACACTGCCGGCGGGCCGGGTCGAGCTCCGCTACGAGTTCACGCGCACCGGCCCACGTCATGGCCATGGTGCCCTATTCGTTGACGGCAACAGAGTGGGCACGGCGGAGATCCCAAAGACATGGCCTGTCCATGGGACGACGGGCGGGCTCTATTGCGGTCGCGATGGAGGGATGCCGGTCAGCGACGCTTACACGCCACCCTTCACATTCACAGGCACGATTCACCGCGTCGTCGTGGAGCTGGCGAACGAGGGCGACGCCGATCGGGACACTGTCGCGCGTCATGCGCTCGAGGAGGAATAAGCTACTCGATGGCCTAGGGCGCTCTTGACAAGAGCCGCCATTCTGTTTAGTCATAGCGCGGTCTGGAGGGTAGCCGGATGATTTCGTGCTCCAAGCTCGTCCGTTCGTGTTGGTGCCCGCCGACTTTCCGTCTGCTCGGCCGCGGCTTGTTCTGACGGCAACGCCCCTTCCTCGAGCCACAAGACACCTCGTTCACCCGAAGATCCAAACGCCAATTCTGGCAGGAGGGAGAGCCTCTGCCTCGAAGCATGCGCAAACGGACGGTCGTGTTGTTGGCAGCAACAGCTGTGTTCGTTCTGATATTTGCGCAATGGCGGATCAACTCGCACCCGCCCAGCGCGGCAGTTTCGGAGAACTTGACCAATCCGCTGCCGGGTCTGACCGTTGAACAAGTAAAGGACTTTAACGACGGGCTTACAGAGTTCAGCGACGTGGAGAAGGCCGAAGATGGCTTGGGACCAGTGTTCAACGGAAAGAGTTGCGCCGAATGCCATGCCGTGCCGAGCGTCGGCGGGTCGGAGCCTAACGTGGGCGTGGCGCGTGAGACGCGCATCGGGAGAATTTTCGACGGAGTCTTCGATCCGCTCGATGGCTCAGTACCGGGATCGGTCAATCGAGGCGGCGGCCTGCTGCAACAGCGCGCCATCGACCTCCCGGGTTGTCATCTGAAGGGCGAGGTGGTGCCTCCCGAAGCCACCATCGTCTCGCTGCGCAACTCCACACCGCTGTTTGGCGCCGGGTTGATAGAGGCCATTCTGGCCGACACTATTCGGGCTAACCAAAGCAACGGCGGCAGAGCCAATGAGGTGTTTAACCCCGACACTGGGGCAACCGAACTCGGGCGCTTCGGCTGGAAGGCGCAAGTCGCCACCGTGCATCAGTTCGCCGGCGACGCGTACCTCAACGAGCTGGGCGTTACCAACCCCAGCTTCCCACATGAGAATTTACCCCAGGGCCAGCCGATCCCGACGGGGTGTGACACAGTCGCCGACCCCGAGGACAACGGCTCTGGCGTTACCGCGTTTGCGAACTTCATGCGGTACTTAGCCCCGGTGCCGCGGCGTTCCGGCAATGATCAAGTAGTGCAGTCGGGTGAGCAACTGTTCAATCAGGTTGGCTGCGCCAAGTGCCATGTGCCCACGATGATGACTGGCCCAAACTCGGTGGCTGCGCTGAGCAACAAACCGGTCAATCTGTTCTCGGACCTGCTGCTTCACGATGTGGGCACTGGCGATGGGATAGAGCAAGGACAGGCCAAGGGTAACGACTTCCGCACGGCGCCTTTGTGGGGACTCTCGCGCCGGACTCGTTACATGCATGACGGACGTTCGAACACGATCGAGAAAGCGATCCTCCGCCATGGTGGGGAGGCACAGAGCGCAGTCAGCCTCTTGGCAGGACTGACTCAATCCGAATACGATGCGTTGTTGAGCTTTCTAGGTTCTCTATAAACCCTGCGACCCCGCAGGGGTTAGCGGACGGCGTAGCCGCTAACCCCTGCGCGGCACGACCTCGATCTGTGCGGTCATCGCCTCGCGTGCGCCCGGGGCCAACCGCACCGCGTGCAGGCCGACGTTCGCGGTCTCCACGCAGACAAAGCCGCGCCAGGCGTCCTCGCCGATATCCCGCATGGTGCGTGCGCGGTCGCGCCCGGGATTCCATACGACGGTGGCGTGAGAACCGCGCTTTTCGACACGCAGCTGCCGCGCCAGCACGGGATCGTCGACGACGCACGTCGTCGTCGTGTCGAGAAAGACGCGATCCGTTTCGCCCGCGATCCTCAGTGGCTCACCGCTCGCGACCTTGTTCTTGCCGCCGTCGACCTTGTCCACGAAGCGGGCGCCCTCGAGCCCACGGATGCTCACCGCGTCGACGTCGCCCACGGCCAGGTAGGTGTGCAGGGCAAGCTCGTACGCAAGCGCCTCGTGGCCGACGTTCTCGACCTCGGCCGTCATTGCGAGCGTCGCCCCGAACGATACGGTCAGGGATAGCCTGAATGTTGGCGCCCACAGTGCGCGCGTGTTGGCATCGGCCTCCAGCCGCAGCACGACTCGAACGTCGCCGGTGGTCCCGCGCGTCACCTCAATGACCTGCCATGGGCGTGTTCGCGCGAAGCCGTGGGCGGGCTTGCTCGGATCGGTCGGATGCGAAGCAAACCATGGAAAGGAGATCGGCACGCCGCCGCGGATGGCAGTGCCAGCGGCGAACACCGCGTGCGGGCTCACGTAGAGGACGGGCGATTCGCCGGCGGGCGTCCATTCACAGAGCTGCGCGCCGTACGACGTCAGCCGCGCGCGGCACTGATCTGTCTCGACGTGCAGGAAGGGCAGACCGCCGGGGCCGTTCGTCCAGACGACGCCATCAATAGACACCACAGACCGCCCGGCTAGCTACCGCAGTCGATAGCGGGCGTGTGGCCGGTGATGTATGCCGCGTCGTCGGAGGCGAGAAACAGCGATGAACTCGTGCTCAAGAGCTGGCCGGATGGCGTCACGGTAGCGCGAGCGTATCACATCCGATAAACGAGCCGCGCCGACGCCAAACCAACCCGCTCATCTGTAGTTCCCTTCACGTATGCCATCGTCATTGACGACGAGCACCGCCCGCCATAGATTCCCGCCTCACGGTATGGTGTGACCGTATCCACGTGCAGCGGGCCGTTGTGGGTTACGGTGCACCCGGCCGGACCTAGCGGGAGGAAGCGATGACGGAAACGATGGTTTCGCCGGTTGAGACAGCGCTGGAAAACCAGCGCATCGGCAGCCTGCAGATCCGCGTGGTGATCCTGTGCGGTCTGATACAGATCTGCGATGCGTTCGACGTCAACTCGATCGGCATCGTCGTGCCGTCGCTGACGCATGCCTGGAACCTGCCAGCACCCGCATTCACGGTCGCGTTCTTGTGGTCGAGCATCGGGATTCTGATCGGCGCGATATCAGCCGGGCCGATCGGGGACCGCGTCGGGCGGAAGCCGCTGCTGATCGGCAGCCTCTTGATCTTCGGCGCGGCCTCTCTGGGTAGTGCCTTTGCCGGCTCGCTCCGCACGCTGACGATTTTGAGATTCTTCACCGGTCTCGGCATCGGCGGCGGATTTCCGGGTGCAGCCTCGCTGACCGGCGATTACGCCCCGCGCCATCGCCGCGCACTGATGATCATGGTGAGCTTCACCGGAGCACCGGTCGGCGGGTTTCTCTGCGGTCAAATCGCCGGCGTGCTGCTGCCGATCTTCGGATGGCAGAGCATCTTCGTGGTCGGCGGCATCGTGCCGCTGTTGATCGTGGCGGGACTGGCGCCATGGCTGCCCGAGTCGCCGCGTTTTCTGGCGACAAAGAGCAAGCTTTCGCCGCGCCAGGCCGCGCTGCTGCGGCGTCTCGACATCACGCCCGGACAGACCGTCGCGCACGGTATCGACCTCGCCCAGGGCAACCCGATCACGATGTTGTTCGGCGAGGGCTACGCGCTGCAGACCGCGCTGCTCTGGATCATCTTCTTCTGCAGCCTGTTGAACCTATTCTTGTTCGCCTACTGGCTGCCGGAGGTGCTGCACCTGATCGGCATGACACCGGCCGAGGCGGCCCGCACCTCCTCTTTCCGTGAGGGGGGAGCCATCGTGGCGGTGCTCTATCTCGGAGTTCTGATCGACCGCTTCGGCCCAGAGCGGTCGCTCGCGTGGCATTTTGCGGCCGGCATCGCCTTCATTGCGGCGATCGCGCTGGTCCCGATGCCGCATCTGCTCTTGACCGGAGCAATCTTCTTCGCCGGGATGACGATCGTCGGGAGCCAGACCGGAGCCAACGCCGCTTGCGGGAAACTCTACCCGGCGCGCATGCGCACCAGCGGGCTCGGCTGGGCGCTCGGCGTCGGCCGCCTGGGCGGCATCGCCGCGCCGGTGCTCGGCGGCTATCTGCTGCGCAGCGGACGGCCG
>Ga0126369_10001316_pt1 | contig 17079 bp, 17 predicted proteins | sample PanSoiMetaPlot_1_FD_109646 | JGI IMG/M metagenome (GOLD analysis project Ga0126369, IMG submission 109646) | Tropical forest soil microbial communities from Panama - MetaG Plot_1 | ecosystem: Environmental > Terrestrial > Soil > Tropical forest > Bulk soil | place: Panama | collected 2016-02-17 | reverse complement strand
CGCCGCGCCGCCGATGGACAGGCGGGCGGGGGGTTGAGATAATTCCCGCGCGTTTACGCGGGTTTCCCGCGTAACCCCAGAATGGCAATCGCCAGCAGCCGCGGCGTCCTGACGAGCCTGCTGCAAACGCTCGACCGGTCGGGCCCGCTCGTCATCCTCCCGCACGACAATCCCGACCCCGACGCGCTCGCCAGCGCCGCCGCCCTCAAGCACATCGTGACGACTCTCCTCGAGAAGGAGGCGCACATCGCGCTCGGGGGGATCGTCGGCCGGGCCGAGAACCGCGCCATGCTCACCTATCTCAACATCTCGCTCGTGCCGGTGGGCGAGGTGTGCTTCGGCGGTGACACGCAGATCGCGCTGGTCGACACGCAGCCCCGGCGGTCGAACAACTCCCTGCCCGATGAGATCGTCCCCGCGGTGGTGATCGACCACCATCCCGCCTATGCCCTCTATCCCGACGTCCCCTTCCTCGATCTGCGCGATCAGTACGGGGCCACGTCGACCATCCTGACCGAGTATCTGCGCGACCTGAAGCTCGACATCGAGTCGAAGCTCGCCACCGCGCTGTTCTACGGGATCGCCGCCGAGACCCAGGATCTCGGACGCGAGGCGACCGCCGCGGACATCGAGGCGAGTCACTTTCTCTACCCGTACACCAACAAGCGCCGCCTGGCGAAGATCGAGAACGCACGCGTGCCGCGCGAGTACTTCCGGGTGTTCGGGGAGGCGATCGAGCGGGCCACGCTCTACGACCGCGTCGTCGTCTCGATGCTGGGGGAGGTGCAGTATCCCGACATGATGGCGGAGGTGGCGGACTTCCTCCTCCGGCTCGATCGGGTGGAGTGGGCCGCGGCGATCGGTGGCTACGGGAGCTCGCTCTACTGCTCGGTGCGCACCACCGAGCGCGACGTGAACGCCGGCGATCTGCTGCGGAGCATCCTCGGCAGTCGATCCGCCGGGGGCCACGACATGATCGCCGGCGGACGCATCGACGTGGGGGACGATCCCGAGGAACGGGATCGTGCCGCGCTACGCGTGCGCGACCGCCTCCTGGCCGCCCTCGCCGTCGATCCCGCGCAGGGACAGCCGCTCGTCGCGCCGTTGTGAGGCGACGGGGGCACTTCCCGTCGAGTCGTATTTGACGGCGTGGGCAGGCGCTGTTAGCTACGTCCGCCATGTCGCTACCTATCCTGCTCTGGCGGACGCTCGCGGGCGCGGCGATCGCCTTGCTACTCACCTCGAGCTCCGGTGTCTGCGCCGACGCCCAGAAGCCTGCCGAGGTCGTCGAGACTACCGACGTCCTAGGACAGGTCCCGGACGATCTCGCGGGGCGGTGGCTGGTCGTGAACCAGCTCAAGCTCCCCTCGGGTGAGCTCCGTTCCTACCCACATCTCTGGGAGATCCGACGCGGACGCGAGCATCTCGAGGTCGTGCTCAAGCGGGTCGAGATCCCGGTCGACCTCATGAAGAAGGTCCAAGAGGGCGGCAGCAGTCCGACGCCGTGGACCCCCGGCGCCGACGATCTCCACCTGCTCGACGAACGCTGGGAGCAGCTGCCCCCCACCAGCGCGGACTGGACGAAGATCGAGCACAAGCTCTACGGTGCGGACGCCTTCACGGAGGAGCTCAAGAGCGACGAGGAGACCAAGGACAGCAAGCTGGCGCTCGTCACCAAGGAGACCTTCTCGGGGGCCCAGCCCGTGAAGTCCACGATCTCGGTGTACGGATTCCGGGAGGTCGCCCCGAATGGCCAATCCGGAGCCTTCGTCACCACGTCGATCGCGGCGGCACCGCTCCCGATCCCGATTACCCTGAAGGGCGACGTCAAGGTGTATCGCGTCGGCGAGCCTCCTCCGCCGCCCTCGATCCTGCAGCGCATCCTCGACATGTTCTCCGGCTGCCGGCGCGGATGACTCGCGGATTGACCCAAGACCGGTAGGTCCGTGGGCGGCAGGGGCGCCGCCGAATCCGCTCCAGGTCCTCGCCGCAATCGCGCCGGCTCTTGGTCCCACGCGGCGCAGGGTGAACGTCGCATCAACTCGTCGCGCGTACCTCGTCTGCCGCGCCAGCTTCGCTGGCCGCGGCATACAGGTCGCGCCTGCCACCAACCGTTCCACCCTCGCGTCCGATTCCGACCCGAGGTGTATCTCGGGTCGGCGTCCTAGAGCGCGGCGCGTGCGGCGGCGATCTCGGCCGCCGCTTCCGCATCCGACTCGCGGCGGGCCGCGGCCTCGAGTGCGTTGCGGGCGACGCTCCCGGCGAAGCGGCTGAGCGCCCAGGCGGCATGCCCGCGGACGAGCGGCTCGGCGTCGCCGAGCGCCGCCGTGAGCGAGGGGATGGCCGCCGGGTTGCCGCTGTTGCCGAGTGCGACCGCGACGTTGCGCAGGAGCCCGCGGCGCTTGGTGCGGGCGACCGCGGTCCGTCCGAAGCGGGCGCGGAACGCGGACGCGTCGAGCGCGAGCAGCGGGAGCAGGGGAGGGGCGAGCACGTCGCTCCCGGCCGGATCGTGCTCGGGGCCATTCCACGGACAGACCTCCTGACAGAGGTCGCAGCCGAAGACCCAGTTCTCGAGGCGCGCGCGGAGCGGCCCGGGAATCGGTCCGCGGTGCTCGATGGTCAGATAGGAGATGCAGCGCCGCGGGTCCATCGCGTAGGCCTCGAGTGCCCCGGTCGGACAGGTGACCAAGCACCGCGTGCAGCTGCCGCAGTGGTCGGCGGGCAGGGGCACCGCCTCGAGCTCGAGATCGGTGAAGAGCTCCGCCAGGAAGAAGTAGGAGCCGCCGGCGCGATGGAGGAGGAGCGTGTTCTTGCCGATCCACCCCAGGCCCGCCCGCATCCCCCATTCGCGCTCCAGGACCGGACCGGTGTCGACGTATCCTCGGAAGCGCGCCGACGGGAAGTGCTGCTCGAGCCGGGCCGCGAGCGCCGGTAACCTCGCGCCGATGTCGTCATGGTAGTCGCCGCCGAGCGCGTAGGCGGCGATGCGGCCACGGAGATTCGCGCGCCAGTCTTCCGGCGGCGGGGGCGGCGGACGGTAGGGTAGGGCGACGACGACCACGGCGCGGGCCCACGGCACCAGCCGCCGGGGATCCAGGCGCTCCTCCGTCCGGCGCTCGAGATAGCGCATCTCGCCGGCTCGTCCCTCGGCGAGCCACGCGGCGAGGAACGTCTCACGCGCGAGAGGTGCCAGCGGAGCGCACCCGACCATCGGAAACCCGAGACGGCGCGCTTCCGCCGCGATCCGCTCCTCCCGCGTCGGCATCCGGGCTTCGCTCTAGCACACGCGACGAACCCGCGGGGAGCGTGGGCCACCGAGTCAAACTCTTGGCACCGTGGGAACAATTCTCGCCGATCGCCGTCCCGCACGGCAGACGGCACGGGCCTCGCTGGTGAGACATTCCGCACGGTTGCCGGTCCCACCGTCCGTCTGGTGGGCCTGGCACGGGTTTGCAGCGCACGCCCGGAGCCATGGTGCTCGTCCTCCAATGACGGTCAGCCGCTTGCGCTTTGCGGTCGTCGGTTGCGGCAGCGTCGGTAGCCGCCACGCCCGCAACTTGCGCGCGCTGGGCGCTCCCGAGCTGGCGCTCTGTGACCTCGATCACGCGCGCGCCGTCCAGCTGGGGAGCGCGCTCGAGACCGAGATCGCCACCGACGATTTGGACGCGCTGCTCTCCGGATACCGCCCGACCGCCGTGCTGGTCTGCACGCCCCCCGGAACCCATCTCGAGGTGGCGACGCGCGCCCTCGAGGCCGGCGCCCACGTGTTCTGCGAAGAGCCCCTGGCCCCCAGCCTCGATGGTGTCGACGAGCTCCTCGACCTCGCCGAGCGCCAGCAGCGCTTCATCATGATGGGCATGTGCCACCGCTTCCACGGCGGTCTCCGCCGCCTCCAGCAACGGGTGGCGGGAGGCACGGTCGGTCGCCTGCTCGGCGCGCAGCTGTGGATGGGCCACTACCTGCCCGACCGGCATCCCTCCGCGGACTACCGCTCCGGGTCGAGCACGCAGGGGCGGCTCGCCGACGGCGCGCTCCTCGACGGCATCCATGCCCTCGACACCCTCCGCTGGGCACTGGGTGAGCCCGTTGACGTGCTCGGCATGCTCGGCAAGGTATCGGATCTGGCCGTCGACGCCGAGGATCTGGCGGCGGCGATCCTGCGCCTGGAGAACGGCGCCATCGTCGAGGTGCACGTCGACCACCTCCAGCGCCACGCCGTGAGCCGCTGCGAGGTGATCGGCTCCGAGGGCAACCTCGCCTGGGATTCGACCACGCAGTCCGTCCGCTGGCGCCGGTCCGACGACACCGGGTGGAACGAGGAGCGCGTCCCAGTCGACGCGAACGAGATGTACGTCGCGGAGCTCTGTGAGTTCGTCGACTGCGTGGCGAGCGGTCGCCGTCCGGCGCTCGACGGTGCCGAGGGACGTGCCTCGCTCGCGTTGGCCTCCGCGGTGCGCACTGCGGCAGAGAGCCGGCGACTGATCTCGTTACCGGCCCGCCCCCGGCCCTTCCTCGCGACGGACAGCTGATGGTTCTCTGCTGGGTGGACGCGGGCCTGAGCGTCGGCCTCGGGCCCGTCAGCCGTGCGCTCGCACTCGCCGAGGCGCTGGCGGGATACGGGCTGCCCTGCCGGCTGGCTCTCGCGCCGGATCCGACGGCGCTCGCATGGCTGCGCCTGGCGGGCGCCCGTCCGCCCGTCCTGCTTCCCGAGGATGAGCCCGCGCTGCCGCGCGTGCTCGCCGCGGCTGCTCGCGCCGCTGCCGTGATCGTCGACCTGAAGCGCCCGCTCACGAGCCCGGAAGCGCACGCGCTCGGCGCCGGCCGCCGACTCCTCGTGGTCGACAACGGGAGCGCGAACGTGGAGGCGGCGGACCTGGTGGTCGCTCCGCTCGGCTGCGGCGCGGAGCGCGACGTCCGCGAGCTGCGCGCGGAAGGCGACCGTTCGCCGCAGTGGCTCGTCGGCCCTGCCTACGTGCCGCTCCGTCGCGTGTTTCGGCTGGCGGGCGATCTGCGCGGTGCCCGCCCCTCGCCGCCCGTCGTGCTGGTCAGCATGGGGGCGTGCGATCCGGCCGGCTTCACGCTCCCGGCGCTCGAGGGTGTGGCGCTGGCTCGCGCGCACGCCACTGCGTTCACGGTGCGGGTGGTGGCCAACCGCCGCGTGCCGGTGTGGCAGCGCCTCCCCGGTGTCCTGCGCCGCCTCGATGCGCTCCCCGTTTCCCCCCTCCGCCCGGACGACATGGTGACCGAGCTCGCCGCCGCGGAGCTCGCCGTCCTCTCCATGGGCGTGACGGTGTACGAGGCGATGGCGTGCGGGGTCCCGGCGATCGTGGTGGGCCGATCGCGTGGCGACCTCGCCCACATGCGGCCGCTGGCCGCGGCCGGCGCAATCGTCAGCCTCGGCCTCGGGTGGACCGAGGAGCGCCTGGCGTCGGCCGTCGAGGAGCTACTCGCGTCGCCCGGACGCCGTGCCGGCATGGGACTCGCGGGCCGCGCGCTGGTCGACGGACGCGGCGCAGAGCGAGTGGCGAGGCGACTCGACGCCGTGCTGACGCCGACGTGCCGTGCGGGCGTCGGCGACCCGATGCCTGTCTGAGTCGGTCGCCGAGGACGTCCCCATCGCGTCGCCGCGGACGTTGCTGATCGTCTCGGGTGGACCGCAGACGGTGCCGGTGATCGAGGAGGCCCGCCGCCTGGGGATCCGGGTCGTCGTCTCGGACGGGGCTCCCGACGCGCCGGGATTTCGCCTGGCGGATGCCGGTCTGCCCGCGAGCACGGGAGATCCCGAAGCGACGGTCGAGGCCGTCCAGGCATACGCCGCCCGCACGCCCGTCGACGGAGTGCTCGCCGGCGCGGCGAACGTCCTGCAGACGGTGGCCGCCGTCACGCAGGCGCTCGGGCTGGGGGGCGTCTCCATCGAGACCGCGCATCTCATCACCGACAGGCTTGCGATGCTCGACCGGCTGGCCGCGGGCGGGGTGCCGGTGCCGTGGCACGCGGCCGTCGCGAGTTCGAGGGAGCTCGAGCGGCTCGCCCGGCGAGCCGACCGTGCGCTGGTCGCGAAGCCGGTCGACGCACGCTCTGCTCGCGCCGTCGTGCGCCTCCTGCGCGGTGTGGACCCGAGCTGGGCGTTCGAGGTCGCCCTCGCCGGATCCCTGCGCGGCTCCGTCATGGTGGAGGAGTTCTTCCCGGGTGCGCAGGTGAAGGCGGCGACCGTGGTGGTGGGTGGACGAACGACGACCGTCGCGCTCGCGGATTGCCGATACGACTCGCTCGACTCCTGCGCGCCGTTCATCGTCGAGCAGGGGAGCGACCTGCCGTCGCGGCTGTCGCCCGCGGTGGTCGAGCGCGTCACCGAGCTGGTGGCGAGCGCAGCGGCGGCGCTCGGTGTCCAGCACGGGGCGGTGCAGACCGAGCTGGTCGTCGACTCGCGCGGTCCCGTGCTGCTCGATCTGATCACCCATCTGGCGGGCGGACACTTCTGGAGCCACGAGATCCCGCTCTCGACGGGCGTCAACCTCGTCGCCGAGGCGATTCATCTGGCGCTCGGCGACACACCCGACGCGGGGGCACTCCGTCCGCGCTGGAGCGGGGGAGTTGCTCGACGCCGGTTCTTCCTGACAGGCGGGACGGTCGTCGCCGTGGAGGGGGCCGCCGAAGTGGCGTGGCGCGAAGGGATCGCGCTGCTCGACGTGACCGTGGGACCGGGGACACGAGCGCCGGGCACGACGAGTCGCATGCACCCGGCCGGAACCGTGATCGCGGTCGGCGACACGCGCGAGCAGGCCGTCGCGCGCGCCGAAGCCGCGGTGGCCTGCGTCCGCATCGTCACGGAGGCGGCCGGGCCCGCGGACGCGACCCTTCACTGACGCGACGATTCGGTTGCGTCTCCCCCCGAGGTGCCAAGCTTCTGGCTCCGGGTCACCGGACCGGGCAGTGGTTGCCAGCGAGCACGCGGAAAATTCCCCGTCGAAGGCCGCACGGCCGGTGGCACGGCGCTTGCGATGTCCCCGGTAGCCACGATCGGATGGTGATGGCGGTGAGGCGGGGTGCCGATCGTCCCACTGGTGACGAACGGATGCCCCGAGTTGGGGGAGGCACTCCTCATCGTGGCGCGGCGTCGGGGGGAGATGGGACCGAAAGGCCCGTCTCCCCCGACTGCTCGTCGAGGTCGCGCTCCTGGCGTGAGGTCTGCGATACCGCGGCTTCCGTGCACGTCGTTGCTGGTGACGTGCATCTGCCTCCCAGCGGACGGCGTTCGAGACCGTCGCCTGCGCGGCTCCCGTCACGAATCGCAGCGCGTGATGTGCCGGGGGGCAAACTCTTGACCGGTTTCGTGCGTTCGACGTCCGCACGCGGGGCCTATTGCGCGGGTCTTCCTGGCACATCGGTTGCTGAAATCGCGCACCGCGCACGGCCGCGCGGGCAGGGCACGATGACGATGAAAGCGCGCGCATGAGCAGCCCCGACGCCGACTACACCCCATCCACTCGCGCGCGCGTGCGTGGTCGGGGCGCGGCGCTCGCACATTCCGCCTCGGTGGCGGGCACGCGCGAGGAAGTGCTCCGGCGCCATCTGCCGCTCGTCCGGCGCGTGGTGCAGCGTCTCGCCGCCCGCAAGCCGCCGCACATCGAGAACGGCGACCTCGTGTCGTGGGGGATCGTCGGGCTCCTCGATGCGATCGGCAAGTACGACCCGAAGAAGGCCGCGTCGTTCACGACCTACGCGCAGTTCCGCATCCGCGGCGCGATTCTCGATCACCTGCGCTCGCTCGACTGGGTGCCGCGCAGCGTGCGCCAGAAGGCGAGTCTGATCGAGAAGATCTCGCACCAGCTCGAGGGCTCGCTCGGCCGTCCGCCCACCGAAGAGGAGATCGCCACGGAGCTCGGCGTCTCCCTCGACACCTATCAGGATCTCCTCACGCATCTCGGGGAGATGAGCCTCCTCAGCCTCGAGAGCCTGGGCTTCGGCAGCGGTGAGGAGCGCTTCAATCTCGAGCAGCAGGTGGAGGAGGGCGACCCCGACCCGCTCGCGGCGGTGCTCACCCAGGAGCGCGTGAGCCTGGTCGCGGAGGCGATTCGTCGCCTGCCCGAGCGGGAGCAGCTGGTGGTGACGCTCTACTACCACGAGGAGCTCACCATGAAGGAGACGGGTGCCGTCCTCGGCCTCACCGAGTCACGCGTCTCGCAGCTCCACTCGCAGGCCATGCTGCGCCTGAAGGGCTTCCTCGGCCACCACTTCGGGCGAGCTGCGGCGGCCGTCCTGGTAGGACCGCCCGAGGCCCCGGCGGCGGCACCCCGCGCCAAGCCCCCCGCGTAGTAGCGCAGGGAGCGCGGGGCTCCGGTCCCTCACCGCTGGAGGATCACCCTCCGGCCCTGCCGGCGGTACGGCCGCGGGGGCGTGCCCCTCAAGCTGCTTGACACTCCTGCCGATACAAGAGTGGGGAGTGATCAGGCGCATCCGATGACCATTTCCGACGTCGCGCGGGCATTCGTAACGCTGCAGGCCGAGGTCGGCGACGTTGATGCCCTCCGCCAGGAGCGGGTGGATGGCCTGCAGGCCGCGGTTCAGAGCGGGCAGTATCGAGCCGAGGTGAGCGACGTGGCGCGGAAGCTTCTCCAGGAGATCCTGGGCCAGATTCTCGGATAGCGGGTCGCCGGGCAGACGCGCGCCGGGCTGGACGATCGATCGGGAGGAGGATCGGGGGGAATGGAAGAGGTGGAACAGCTCTGCAGCCTGCTGCGCGACGAGGCGCGTCTGCTGGGTGAGGTGGCCGGCCTCCTGTGCGAGGAACGGAACGCCGTGGGCCGGTTCCGCACGAGCGCGATCCTTGCCTGCCTGGAAGAGCGCCAGGTGCTCCAGGACGCGCTCGCCCAGGTGGCCGATCGACGGCGGGAGCTGGTGCGGGACATCATGCGCGCCCGTGGCGCGGAGAGTGAGCGCACGAACGAGCTGCTGCCGCTCCTCCCGCCGGCACCCCAGGCCCGCCTGAAGAGCGGCCTGGATACGCTCCGCCGGGCGCTGCTCCGGGCGCGCGGTCTCGAGCGGCAGACGGCCGCGCCGCGAGGCGCCCTGGGACCATGCTGGTTCTGACGCGGAAGCTGGGGGAGGTCATTCGCGTCGGTGAGGCGATCACCGTGCGAGTCCTCGAGGTGAAGGGAAACCAGGTCCGCTTGGGTGTCGAGGCGCCCGCGGACGTGCGCATCTACCGCGAGGAAGTCTATCGGGCGATCCGCAAGGAGACCGACGAGGGGACGGTGCCCGAGACCCATGTCCTCGATGAGGCCGATCCTCCCTGGCGCAGCCCGGACCGCAAGCCGAACGGGGCCGGCGGCCCACGATAGATACAAAAATAGCGATCGTCGTACAGGTTTGTCCGATCGCACCCCCCCGTCGGCAGGGGAAAAACGCACTCTCCCACGCAAGCGCATTGCGCGGATCGTCAGACTTCCCGCTCACTTGGGGGCAATTTCCTGACCGTCCGCGTCGCGCCGTGGCGCTCGCTCGGGAGTTCGGTCCAGCGCTTGCTTTCCCTCCACCGTGGCCGAGATCGAGGCCGCATAGAAGGGGGGTTCCTATGGAGGGGAGAGCGATGGAGCGGATGCCGATCGAGGGGAGAAGCGCGGCGTGCGTGCCACGCGACACCGCCTTCGCCGAGGCGGCGGCGTTCGAGGGCATCATCGGCCAGCATCCCAGCATGCTGGCGATCTTCGAGGTCATCCGCCGCGTGGCACCCACCGACGCGACCGTTCTCATCTCGGGCGAGAGCGGGACGGGCAAGGAGCTCGTGGCGGCGGCGCTGCATCGACTCTCGGGTCGTGCGGGGGGACGCTTCATCCCCGTGCACTGCGGGGCCATCCCGGAGGAGCTGCTGGAGAGCGAGATGTTCGGGCACGAGCGGGGTGCGTTCACGGGCGCCGTGGCCTCCCGCGTCGGCCGCTTCAAGCTGGCCGACGGCGGGACCATCTTCCTCGACGAGATCGGGGAGATGAGCCCCAAGCTGCAGGTGAAGCTGCTGCGGGTGCTCGAGGACGGACGCTTCGAGCCGGTGGGCAGCGTGCAGACGCAGCAGGTGGACGTGCGCATCATCGCCGCCACCAACCGCTCCCTCGAGGAGGCGGTCGCGAAGAAGCAGTTCCGCGAAGACCTGTTCTACCGCCTGCGCGTGGTGCCGATCGAGATGCCGCCGCTCAGGCGGCGACGGGAGGACATCCCGCTCATCGTCAACGGCGTGCTCGACCAGCTAACCGAGAAGGGGCTGCCCCGCTTCGAGGTGACGCCCGGCGCGATGGAGGTGCTGGAAGGGTACGCGTGGCCCGGCAACGTGCGCGAGCTCCGCAACATCCTCGAGCAGATGGTCGTTCTCGGCCGGCCCGATCAGGTGATCGATCGCGCCGATCTACCGCCCCATCTCCTCATGGTGCGTGATCCCGCGGAGATCCCGCTCGCCATGCCCTGGCAGTTCGGGTCCGCGGGCATCGACTTCTATCGCGAAATGGAAGCGATCGAGGACCGCATCATCGCCCAGGCGCTGCGCCTCTCGGGCGGCAACAAGAAGGAGGCCGCGCGCCTGCTGCGCGTCAACCGGACCACGCTTCTCGAGAAGCTCAAACGCAAGCGCGCGCAGGGGAGTCCGCTGGTGTCGCTGCTCGGCCCGCCGCGCTCGCCCGCCACGCTGGGTGGAACCCGTGACACGGGGACCGATTGTCTCGGCGTGCTCGGCTAGGAGGCCGACCCGAGATACATCTCGGGTCGGGACCGGACGGGAGAGTGGAGCGGTCGCAGGCACGCGCGACCAGCATGCCGCGGCCAGCGAAGCTGGCGCGGCAGACGAGGTACGCGCGAGGAGTGGATGTGGCCGTGGCCGTGGCGGAAACGGCCAGCTGATGGCCTCATGCTGGTGCGACCCCGACCGCAAGGTGCTGGTGCAAAAGGAAGCCCTGAGGGTTGGGGCCGGTCGAAGCGCGTCAGTAGATCGCCGTCGCGCGCGTACCGCGTCTGCCGCGCTGGCTCTGCCAGCCGCGGCACGACGGCCGCGCGTGACGAAGACGGAACACTCTCGCGTCCGTTCCGCGACCCAAGAAGTCTTGGGTCGCGCTCCTGCCTCCCCCGCGCGCGGGCCGTTTTCTCCCCTGCCGACCGAATTGACGTGGTCGGTCATGAATCGTAAGGGATGAGCGGGCCATGCGCGGGGAGTGGTGCGGCTTCGCTCGGAGGTTCCATGCCCGGTAAGGCGGCGGCTCGACGCCCAGCGCGCCGCGCCCCACGGCTCATCGTGGTGGACGACATCGCCTACGTACGCGAGGCCATGGCGGAACTCCTGCGGACGGCGGGCTACGACGTCGTCCCGGTCGCCAGCGGAGCGGCGGCGCTCGCCGAGCTCGAGCAGGCGGGCGGCGATCTCCTGCTGACCGATCTCTACATGCCCGAGATGACGGGGTGGGATCTGGCGCGCGCCATTCGCACACGCAGCCTCACCAACTCGCGCGGGCTGCCGTTGGCCATCGGTCTCTACTCCGCGGTGCTGAGCGCCTTCACCCGCGAACAGCTCTCGCGTGCCCAGGTCGACTTCGCGCTCACCAAGCTCACCGACCCGGAGGCGATCCTGCAGGCGATCGAGCGGGCGCTCGCGTGGTCGGAGATCAAGTAGCCCCTCCCAGCCGCTTCACCACCGCCCCGCCGCCCGGCTCGACTGCGAGTCGGAGCTCGCTCCGCGCGCCGCGCGCCGCATAGAAGTGGCGGTCGAGCGCGGCGATGAGGGCCGCCACCCCCTCCCGCTCGACCAGCGCGACGATCGCGCCACCGAAGCCTGCGCCGGTCAGCCGAGCGCCGAGGGCGCCGTGGGTCCGCGCGAGCGCGGCGAGCTGATCGAGCGCCGGAGTGCTCACCTCGTAGTCCTCGGCGCAGCTGCGGTGGGACTCGTTCATCAGCTCACCCAGCGCGCCGAGGTCGCCGTGCCGGAGCGCCTGCTCGGCGGCCGCCACCCGCTCTGCTTCGCCGAGCACGTGGCGTACGCGCCGCCGGAGGGTGAAGCGTCCCGGTGCGGCGAGCGCCTCCCCTCCGACCAAGCTTGCGCGGAGCTCCTCCGGCGTGACACCGAGGAGATCGGGAAGCGCTTCCGCGAGCACCTCGTCCTCGGGCAGGAGGCGCGCGAGGCTCGCGAGGAGGGCCGTCCGGTCGGGGAAGTCGCCGAGCCGGGTGGCCGGCACGCCGGTCCGGCGCGCGAGGAGCGCGCACGCGAGGCGGCACTCCACCACCCTCTGGTTGTAGAGTCCGCGAACGCGCCCCGATTTCTCGGCCAGCTCGAGGCTGTGGGCGACGACGAAGCCAGCCCGCGCGGGCACCGGCACGGGACGCGTCCGGAGGGGGAAGAAGTCGATGTGGAGCGCATGGCCCGCCTCTGCTAGGAGCGTTGCGGCCTGATCCATTCCACCGCCGAGAGTGCCGACGTAGCGCTCCGCGCGCGCGAAGAGGTCGGCCAGCTCCAGCCGCGGCCGCTCGACGTCGGCGAGGGCCAGGTGGGCGAGACCACAGGCCACCGTCAGCGCGGAGGACGAGGACAGGCCGGCGGCGACGGGAATGGCGCCGTGCGCGCGAAAGCTGCCGCCGGGGAGTGAACGCTCGCCGCCCAGGACGGTGCGGAGCCCGACGGCGGCGGCCTTGTGGTAATTCCCCCAGTCGCCTGGCGGAAAGGGCGGGATCTCGCCGCGGAGCACGTAGCGACGTGGCGGGAACGCTGGATCCGCGTTGCTCAGCTCGACGGTGTCGTCTGAGCGCCTCCGGGCCACCACCAGGACGTCCCGGTCGATGGCGATCGGGAGCACGGGAAGCCCGTTGTAGTCGGTGTGCTCGCCGATCAGGTTGACGCGCCCGGGCGCACGCGCGGCCACCGCGGGGCCGTCGCCCGGCGTGTCGGCGAGGAGTACGCGGGTGCGGGAATCGGTCACCGGAGCAGCACGTAGCGCAGCAGGAAGAGCAGCGCGAACACGGCGACGATCCAGTGCACCTCGCGGACCCGGCCGGCCGCGAGCTTCAGTCCCGCGTAGGCGATGAAGCCGAACGCGATCCCCTCGGTGAGGCTGAAGGTGGCCGGCGTGAGTACGAGGGTCAGGAAGGCGGGGATGGCCTCGGTCGGATCGTCCCAGGGGATCTCGCGCACGGCCGAGAGCATGAACGTCCCCACCAGGACGAGCGCCGGGGCGACGATGGGATACTGGAGGAAGGCGAGCTGCGTCCCCATCCCGAGGTTCCACACCACCGGCACCGACGCGCTCACGGTTTGCACGACCGGCAGCAGGAAGAGCCCCGAGAGCATGAGGAGGCCGGTGGTCACCGCGGTGAGCCCCGTGCGTCCTCCGGCCGCGACACCGGCCGCGCTCTCGACGTACGCGGTCACGGTCGCCGTGCCGAGGATGCCCGCGCACGCGGTCGCGAGCGCGTCCGCGAGCAGCGCGCGCTCCGCCCGCGCGAGGCGCCCATCCTTCAGGAGGCCCGCCTGCGCGCCCACGCCCACCAGCGTGCCCACCGTGTCGAAGAGGTCGGTCAGGAAGAACACGAAGACGACCGTGAGCACTCCGAGGCCGCGCGCCATGAGACCGGTCAGGTCCATGTGGAACGCGGTCGGGGCGAGTGACGGCGGGAGCTGGACGACGCCCTCGAACCGCGTCAGGCCGAGCCACCAGGCGGCGAGGAGCGCGCTGGCCAGCCCGAAGAGAATCGCGCCTCGTGTCCGCCGCGCCGTGAGCACGGCCATCACCAGGAAGCCGATGCCCGAGACGGCCACCGCCGGGCTGCCCAGGTCGCCGAGCTGCAGGAGCGTCGCGCTGCTCGCCCGCACGATCCCTCCCCATTCGAGCCCGAGGAGCGTGATGAGCAGCCCGATGCCGGCAGCGATCGCGTGCTTCAGCGAGGCCGGCACGGCGTCGACGATCGCGGAGCGGAAGCCGACCGCGGCCAGCGCCGCGAAGAGCACGCCGGAGAGGCAGACCGCGGCGAGCGCCTCCTGCCAGCGGTAGCCGAGGACGCCGCACACGGTGAAGGCGAAGAACGCGTTGTGCCCCATGCCGGGCGCCCCCGCGATCGGGTAGTTGGCGAGGATGCCGACGAGCACGCTCGCGAGGGCGGCGGTGAGCGAGGTCGCGACCAGCACCGCTCCGCGATCCATGCCGGCCGCGCCGAGGATCACCGGGTTGACGAGCAGGATGTAGCTCATGGTGAGGAAGGTGGTGAGTCCGGCCAGCACCTCCCGCTGGACGGTCGTGCCTGCCGCGGCGAGCGCGAAGCGTCGCTCGAGGATAGCCGTGAGCCCCGCTCGGGCCGCCGGCGGCGTCACGCGAGCGCCCGGATGATCTCGTCCTCGGCCGTCCAGGGGAAGCGGGCACGGCGGCCGTGCCGGCGTGCCGTCACCCCGCGTCCGCGCACGACGCGGCCGATCGCCTCACCCACGATTCCCCGGCGGCGCCAGGCGCGCAGCACGTCCGCCACGCGGGCGGGCGGGACCGTCGCCAGGAGCGCGCCCGAGCCGAGCAGCCCGAGCGGGTCGATCGCGAGCTGACGGCACACCTCCTCCGTCTCCGGCAGCACGGGGATCCGCTCGAGGTCGACCTCGAGCCGGGCGCACGACGCGTACGCCAGCTCGTGCAGCGCGGCGCGAACGCCTCCCTCGGTCGGATCGTGCATGGCGCTGGCCCCGCGGCGCGCTGCAAGGAGCGCATCGGGGACGACGGAGATGCCCGGCGAGTGGCCGAGCCGGCGCGCGCGCCGGAGGGTCAGGGCGGGGAGCCGGCGGGCCAGCCCGCGCGGCAGCTCGGTGGCCAGGATCGCGGTTCCCTCGAGGCCGGCGGTCTTGCTCATGAGGACGACGTCGCCGGGACGCGCGCCGCCCGAGGTGATGAGGCGGCGGGTGACGAGGAGGCCCTGCATGTCGCCCGCGACGATCGGCCGTGTGACGGCGTCCGTCACCTCCGTATGCCCGCCGGTCACCGCGATGGCGAGCGCTCGACACGTGCGGTGGATGTCGCGGAAGATCGCCGTCACCTGCGCCGCGCGCGTGCCGGGCGGGAGCAGCACCGTCGGCTGGAACCAGCAGGGCGCGGCGCCCATCGCGGCCACGTCGTTGGCGTTCACCTGCACGACGTAGCGGCCGATGTCGGCCGCGGTGAAGGTGACCGGATCGCTCTTGAGCACGACCCGCTGGTCGCCGAGCGCGATCACCGCCGCGTCCTCGCCGCAGCGTGGCCCGATCAGCACGCGCCGGTCGGGCGCCCCCGACCAGCGGAGGCAGCGGACGAGCAGCCGCGGCGGCAGCTTCCCGGGCCCGAGCCTCATTTCGGGGGTCGCGGTGGCCCCTCGAGCTCGTCGTTCACCCACGCGAGCGCGGTCATCATGCTCGGAAAACCGATGGTGGTGAGCGCGAGCCGGACGGCATGGCGGATCTCCTCGGGGCTCACCCCCGCCTCGCGGGCCCGGCGGACGTGCGCGTGGACGGCGCCTTCCAGGCGCGCCCCGAGCGCGATCCCGATCTTCACCAGCTCGGCCTGCTTCCGGTCGAGCGGCCCCTCGGTGAGCGACGCGTCGCTCAGCTGCTCGTAGGCCCCGGCGATCCGCGGGTGGTCGCTCGCGAAGCGACGGTACGCGGAGGGCAGCTTCTTCTCCATGGTCGGGTTCCTCCTCCCCGGACGTCGCATCCGTGTAGCGGAGGAACGGAGCCCGTTTCCAGGGGGCGCGGGTGGACGCTCACGCCGATCCCGGCAGCGGCCGCTCGGTCGCGCTCGGGACGAGCGACGGCCGGCGGGCGGGGCGCACGCCATTGGGCGTCGTCTCCAGTCGATCGACGCGCGGGCCGGCGGCCAGCCACGCGCTCGCCGCGCGGCGGCCGGCGTCGCGTGTCGCGGTCAGGATCCCGCCCTCGAAGTAGAGGTACGATCCGGCATTGAAGCCGACGTTGCGGTCTGGACGGATCGCCTCGTACAGCACCACCCTGCGATACGGGCTCCCGGTGAGGCGGGCGAGACGGTTCCGCTCGAGGAGGAGCTTGCGGTCGATGTTGAAAGCGTTCTCGAGAAAGCTGTCGACCGTGCGCTCGACGGCGCGCCCGAAATGCGCGAACGGCCGCCGGCTGGGGTCCGGCGCCTCCGTCACCAGCACGGCCACGATCTCCTCGGCGCCGAGCGCGACCGCGGGCGCAAGCGGCGTGTTGACGAGGAGCCCGCCGTCCCAGAGGAGGCGCGGGCCGATCGCCACCGGCGGGAAGAGGAGTGGGATGCTCGCGCTGGCAAGCACCATGTCGACCGTGATCGCGTCCACCACGACGTAGTCCGGCGACAGGGGCAGCGGAGCCGGTGCCGTGACGTAGCGCACCACGCGGCCCGTGTGCGCGTCGACCGTGTTGAGCGCCAGGCGGAGGCCGTGGGTGGGGATGCGCTCGCCGCCGACCGCGTCGACCAGGCGTTTCCGCAGGCGCGCCGTGTCGAAGAGGTAGGTCTCGCGGATGCCTTCCAGCAGCCGGCTCACCAGCTCGAAGCGCGCCGTCAGCAGGTACTCGACCCCGAGGGCGAGGAGCTCACCGGGACCCGGTGAGAGATGATGACGGAGGCGCCGGAGGAGCGCGCGCAGCGGCCGGCGGGACGCTACCCAGCGGCCGGTCTCTTGCGCCGAGAGTCGCAGGAGCGTCCGGAGCGCTTCGCCGAAGAACGCGCCGTTGGCGGTGACGGGCGGATCGTCGCCGATCGCCTTCCAGAACTGGAGCAGCTCGCGCGGCGACTTCCCGGCGGCGATGAGCGCGGCGTTGATGGCTCCCGCCGACGTGCCCGAGAGCACCGTCGGGCCGTCCGTGAAGCGGGGATCCTCCAGCAGCCGCTCGTAGACGCCGACGTGGAAGGCACCCCGTGCCCCACCTCCCGAGAGCACGAGACCCAGGGTCCGCGGTCCTCGCCGCCTCCTCCCGACCCCCATCAGCCCCTCCTCGACCGCGGCGAACGGTCTTCCGGTTTCATAGTGGAAGGGAGGCGCGGGGGCAAAGGGCGACGTACTCCTGCCGCCCGGACGGCTTGAGAGGCCCGTGCTTTTCGGCGAAAAATGAGG
>Ga0126369_10001315_pt1 | contig 17091 bp, 14 predicted proteins | sample PanSoiMetaPlot_1_FD_109646 | JGI IMG/M metagenome (GOLD analysis project Ga0126369, IMG submission 109646) | Tropical forest soil microbial communities from Panama - MetaG Plot_1 | ecosystem: Environmental > Terrestrial > Soil > Tropical forest > Bulk soil | place: Panama | collected 2016-02-17 | reverse complement strand
TTGCCGAGCAAGGCTTGTTGGCCGGCGCCCGCGAGCGCGCCGGTCTGCGCCATGCTGAAGCCGATCTTGATCGGCGCGGCGCCACCCTGCGCGAAGGCAGCCGGCGAGCCCAAGGCATGGGAAAAGGCTGGGGAAATCACAGCAGCGCTAATGCCAGCATTGAGGCGGCGCCGGGTGATGCGGTGGGTCATGGTTTCCTCCCAAAAAAACGCTGTTCTTTATCGTCTTTGCCTGACCGGCTGCCTCAACAGGCATGACCCGCCAGTGTCGCCCGGTAGCATGCCCTGCTTTGCCAAGCGTGAAAAGAGTGCAGCGAGTGACGTGGCAATCTGCCCGAGGCGTCTTTCGGGCCTGCAATGGGGGATTGACGATTTATACTGAAACAGTATCGCCTTATTGTCCCCAACAGTTTCCCGACGGGGCTGTTGCCGAATCGAAGGTCGATGCAACCGCAGCGGAAGCCAGTCGATGATCGCACTGTCGGTTAACGGGAATAACTACAAGCTCGACGTGGAAGACGACACGCCGTTGCTATGGGTGCTGCGCGACACGATCGGACTCACTGGAACCAAATACGGCTGCGGCATCGCGCAGTGCGGCGCGTGCACCGTGCTGATCGACGGCGCGCCCAGGCGCTCCTGCCAAGTCCCCGCTGGCAGTCTCGGCGGGCGATCGGTCACCACGATCGAGGCATTGGCGCAAAGCGGCAGGCTGCATCCGGTCCAGCAGGCGTGGATCGACCTCGACGTGCCGCAATGCGGCTATTGTCAAAGTGGAATGATCATGGCCGCGGTGGCGCTGCTGCGTGACAAGCCGATGCCGACCGATGCCGAAATCGACGCCGCCATCACCAATATCTGCCGCTGCGGCACCTATCAGCGGGTGCGAGCCGCGATCCACGCCGCGGCCAAGGCCTGAAAGCTGGTTATTTATATTCGGGGTCGGTCGGCAGCAATTCCGCCGTGCGCGCGTTGCGATAATTTCTGTTTGCGTAATCCATCATGTCGGCAGCCGTCAGTTGCCGCTGTGCAAACAGGTTTCCTGAATCCACCGCGCTGGTCAGACTTTCGAGAAAAGCGGCCGCATATTCAGGCTGAGGCCTTGATCCGTGGTTTGGCTCATCACCTGGCGCATGGCTTTGGTCACGGCTTGGCTCGCGGCTTGCCTCGCGACTTGGCTCGCGACTTGGAGATTGCTGCTTGACCGCGGCAAGTCTCGTCGGGCCGCCGATATTCGCTGGTCTGGGGACGGGCAGGGGTGCTGAGGTGGGCGCTTGCGCCGTGATTGAACCAGTCACCGCACGCATTTGTGCTGTCGCTGGGGCAGCAGAAGTCCGAGTCTCCGCAAAAGCAAGAGCGGGCTCGGCCGGGTCACGGGCTTGCGCGGTCACCACCTCGGGCTCGGCGGATACTCTGGCGATTTCGCTTTTCACCAGATTGCGAAAATCCGAACTGAACTGTGCACCCGGATGGGAGTCGTTGTTGGCAATGTACTCAATGTTCGGGCCAATGAGCTTCTTCGATCCCATGCCGCCGAAAGTCATCGACGGATCTGGATTGTAGACTTCAATCATCCGGCCAACGCGCCCGGTTACGGCCGGATTCCAGCTCAGCATCGAGGGCTGCAAGGCGATGATGACATCGATGTATTTGGCCTTATTGGCGACGAAGACAGAACTGTTCGCACCGAGACTGTAGCCAACCACGACGGTGTGCGTGCCCGGCGGCTGGCGCTCGATGTCGTCGACCAGGGCTGGCCACGACTGATGCAGATAGGTGGTGACTTCCACATCCGGCATCATTTTGAGCTCGGCAACGAGCTCAACGAGCCCGATCGCCGGAAGCGGTCCAAACATCGGCCATAGGACGCCGACAAAGGTTTTCGCAAAGACCGGCGTAGAAAGCACCGAGCCCCACAAAACCAGGGCGAGGAATAGCCTTTTCATGAAGTTCAGTCCCCCGCAGCGGCCATTGGCCAGCTGGCCCCATTCCCGATCAGCCAGCCTGGATAAAACACCGGACAATTGCGGAGATTTATGGGAGGGACATGGGAAACTTTTAGGAACACGCGGTACCAAGTACGAAAAGCGCGCTACTCTAGGGGCGGAAAGGTTAAAAACTCGCCACTGCGGCGATGTTTCACCTTCGAACCTTGCCGATATCGCGAAAAACCGGTCCGGGACCGAATCAACGGCTTTGCGGCAGATTGGCGAGCTGCAGGCTTGCCGCGGCCGAGCCGCGATCGGCGGCCAGCTGATACCATTTTCTGGCGCTCTCAATGTCGGGTTTGACCATAATCGCGCCGAGGCGCTTGATGACGTTCGGATCATAGGTGGAGCCGAGCGCCAGCGTCGCCTCGGCGCTGCCGGCATTGGCGGCACGCTCGAACAGCACGCGCGCTGCGGCGAAATCGCCGTCACTGAGCAAATTCTTGCCCCGCCTGATCAGCGTATCGATTTCATTTTCATCGAGCGTGACGGCGGGCTTGGCGATCGGCGCTGGGGTGGCTTGGACGGGAGCGGGTACCGGCGCCGGATTTGTAGCGGGTTTCGGGTCGACTGCCGCCGGATTGGCGTCCACGGGCCGCGGCGCCGGCTCATTCACGGCCGGTGCCGGCGATGGCCTGGTGTCGTCCGGCGAGGCGTTCGGCGCGGGAAGCGATGCGATCTGTTTCGCTGGCGCCGCGGGCTCCGCCGGCGGCGTTGCGGCCGCGACCTGCTGCTGCGGTATCTGCGGTGGCGTTGCAATGGCGACTTGGTCTTGCGCCGGCGGCGTAGCTGCGCCGGCCGACGTTTCAATCGACAAAGCCGGCACACCGCGAGACGATTCGATCGAAGACGCCGCATCCTCGACGGTACTTGCGGGCGCCGGCGCGCTGGCCTGCGCGATCTTGTGAGCAAGCTGTTTCGGGCTGAACAGGAATACGACGACGGCGGCGACCATCGCGGCGATCGTGCAGACGACCCCCATCCGCAGCATGATCGGCCAAAGATTCGAGGCCGCGGCCGGCGGCGCCGGAACCGGCTCGGGCTCCAGGGCCCGCTGACGCCAGGGCCGATCTTCGCGGCTTTCCGGCTCGATCGGCGTCAATTGCGCGACTGAAGCCCCGGCGCTTTGCCGAAGCGCGGCGCGAAACTGGTCGCGCGTTATCGGCTCGCGCGGCGGCCGGTCACGGCCGGCCTGCGCTTCGTCGCGGGCCGCCTGCTCACGCGCCGCCTGGTCACGTACCGTCTGGTCACGCACCGCCTGCTCACGCACCCATGGGGGAGCGTATTCGAGCTTGGACCTGACCGGATCATCATCATCAGGCGAGGTCATTGATCGCTGTCTCGTGCTGCAACGCTATTGAGCGTCTCCGTCAGATTTGCTCCCTAGCGGTGCTGTTCGCGCGCCTGCCACTGCAAAAACTTGCGGAACAAGTCCTCGCGATCGGCATCGCTCGCCGGCATCTTGGGCTGATTGCTCAAGAACGTCTCGAACGCGGCGCGCTGTTGCTTCTGCTGCTGCTGCTCGGCCGCCATCTGCTGCAAAAGCTGCTCCGCCACACTGAACCTGGTCCAGCCGGGCACCGTGGCAGCGAGATTCACGTCGCGCCATTTCGGATGGTAGGGCGGATGTTGCAGCGTATCCCAGCGGCTGAACAGATATTGGATGAATCGTTCGACGCGGTTGTAGCGGTCCGTGTTCTTGGGCCAATTGAATACGGCAAGCACGGCCGGCACCGCGATCGTGTCGATGCGGTCCTGACCCTGAAGCAGGTTCGGGTAGTCTTGCTTGGTGAACTCGCCGAGTGTGTACAAATCCTCGAACGTCTTGGTGAATGGAATATTCACCAGGTGCAGCCCCGCGGTCTGCGGAATCTTGCCGAAGAAATCGATGGGCTTTGGGATCACCCGCGCAATGGCGTCAACCTGGCCAGACTGCAATTTCTGCAATGCCGTCGGCTGATCGATCATCACTTGCTCGACATTGATCCCGAGCCGCTGGAACACGATCGTGCCGGTGAGGCTCGCGCCGGTGCCGGCCGGACCGAAGTTGACCTTCTTGCCGCGCAAATCCTCCAGCGACTGGACGTCGTTGCGCGCCAGAATATGCAATTCCGAGATCGGCAGCCGGATCACGTATTGGATGCGGCGCTCGAGATTGGGCGTTTTGCGCTGGGTGCGGAAATATTCGAACACGTCGGATTGGGTGACCGCCGCATCGACGCCGCGAAGGTACAGCAGATCGTCGAGATTGGACGCCGCGCCATAGGAGACGATCGGCAAGATCCGCAGGTTGTCGCCATCGTTGAGCACCGACGCCATCTCGTCGACAAAGCGCATATAAGTGCCGGAAAGCAGTCCGCCGGCGATGCCGACGGTCCCGGCATTTTTCTTTTCGCGCATCGCAGCGTCGGTGCCGCCCTCCTGAATGGATCGAGGGACGACTTGCGCGGCGAGATTGAAGCTGAATAAGCCGATCGCCAGCGCCACAACGCTCGCGAGAAAGATGCGATTACGCATTTACCTGCCCCAAACCTGCGGAATGCGGCCCTCGCGGGGCCGGATCACCGCAACCAGCACAAGATCGGGAGTTATTTGTGGCCGCGTTGAATAAAACTCCTCGCCGAACGCCACAATTTGGTGGCTCATCTGTCCGCGCGACACATTTTTGTCAGCGGATTCAGTTTTCCGAAAAATCGATTTTTGGCGAATTTGGCGCGGAGAAAAGATTTGCCTCATTCTCACCAGAGTTTCTCGTTCCAAGTAGAAGGTCGCTGGCGTCGTGGACGCATCCGTCGGTCACGACGGTTGATTGCGCCGGGGACCATCAAGAAAGAAGCATTTGCCGGAAAAAAGCTCAACCGGCATTCGGGCGAATTGCAAAGCTGATTGCATGGGCGCGTCGCCGCATCGCGCGTGGCTGCGCGTGCGCCGGCCCATGAGGAGGGTTGTGAGATGTTGACGAGACGAAACATCATCGTGGTTGCAGGCTTGCTCGCCGCTTTGACGGGCGTGGTTGCGGCGCTGGGGCTTGGGGCGATGAAGGTCGCGCAAGCCGATCAGTGGCCGACCCGGCCGATCACCATGGTGGTGCCGTTCGCGGCCGGTGGCCCAACCGACGTGGTGGGCCGGATTCTGGCGGATCGGCTGGGCGATGCTCTTGGCCAGCAAGTGATCGTCGAGAATATAGGCGGCGCCGGCGGCATGAACGGTGCCCAGCGGGTCGCGCTCGCCAATCCCGACGGGTATCAGGTTCTGCTCGGCACGGTCGGCACCCAGGCCTACAATCAAACGCTGTATAAAAAACCGCTCTACAATGCGGCCGATGATTTTGCGCCGGTGGTACTGATCGCCGAACAGCCGCTGGTTTTGGTCGTGCACAAGGATTTCCCGGCGGACTCGCTCAAAAGCTTCACCGACTACGTTAAAGCCAATGCGGCGAAAATGTCGTTCGGCTCGGGCGGCAGCGGCTCTGCGACCCATCTTGGCTGCGTCCTGCTCAACACGGCGATCGGCGTGAACGTGCAGCACGTACCGTATCGCGGTTCGGCTCCTGCCTTGCAGGATCTTGTCGCCGGCCGCATCAATTACCTGTGCGACGCGGTCTCGACCGCGCTGCCGCAGATCAAGGCCGGAACGGTCAAGCCGCTTGCGGTTCTCGCGCAAAAACGAGCGGCGGTGCTGCCGCAGGTGCCGACGGCTCAGGAACAGGGTCTCGAAGGATTCGAGGCCAATAACTGGATCGGACTATTCGTTCCGCGCAAAACGCCGGAATCGATCGTTCGCCAGCTGCATGACGCGACGATCAAAGCCATGAACGTTCCGGCACTGCGCGTTCGCATGGAAACGATCGGAACCGATTTGGTCGGTTCCGATCGGACTAGCACCGACTATCTCAAGCATTTCGTCAGCAGCGAAATCGCGAAATGGGCGGTGCCGATCAAAGCCAGCGGCGTGTCGGTGGATTGACCTTCACTCGTCTACGCTTTTCACCGGCGTTTCCGGCGTGAGCCCGGCGCGCCGCCGCGCCAAGCTCTCGCGGCCAGTCTGTTCCCATTGGCCTTTCACCGCGCGCTCGGCGAAGGTATCCCACACCGCGTCCCAGTCGCCGAGCGAATAGCCATGCCATGGCTGTCGCGCCGTGATTGGGGGCAACTTCAGCTCCTCCCAGATCGCTCGCGCACGCTCCATGAATTCGCGCTTGGGAAGCGAGATCGGCGGATCGGCAGTCTTCTGCGTGGCGTCGATCAGCATGGTCGATCCCACGCCGCCGCCGCCTTCCGATTTCGGTCCATGGCCGGCGGAGCGATAAGGCGCAATATGCACGTCGTCGATCGGATTGGCGCGATAGGCCAGCGACCAGAACACCGCGTCGAGATTGTCGGGTTCGATATCCTCGCTGATGCCGATGACGTATTTGCCGATATCGGCCTGCAGCGTCGCGGCGCCATGCAGGGCCCGCCAGATCTCGGTGCGCGGCACGCCCAGTGCGAACTGCACGAACAAGATCTTGCGCAGGTTGCTCAAGGCTTCGTGCATGGCGACGCGGCGAACGCCTTTGATCGCCAGCGTGTCGCGCAGGTGCGCGAGATATCGCGGCTCGTAAGCGACCCGCTTCATCACGCTCGACTCGCTCGGCGTCACTTCGCTCAGAATTGAAAGCCAGACCGGGTTGCGCTTGTGCGTGATCGCGGTCACCTGCATCGACATATTGTAGCCTTCGAGCGCCACGTGCCCGTGGCTCTCGCCAAACGGCCCTTCCGGTTCGAGGAGCTCGGGGTCGATCAGGCCCTCGACGACAAACTCGGCATCCGCGGGCAGGTCAAGATCGACCGTGAGCGCTTTCACGGTGCGGATCGGTGCTCCGGCGAGCGCGCCGGCAACCGCCATCTCGTCGCAATCGATGGGCAATTTCTGCGGCCCGGTGAACATAACGACCGGCGCGCAGCCGACCACGATTGCGATCGGCATCGGCTCATTGCGTTTGCGGTATTTCTGCCAGTGCAAGTAGCCGCCGGCGCCGCCCGGCCGCGCCGCCATGCGCACGCCGAGGCGGTCGGTGGCTTTGAGTTGCGCCCGATAGGTGCCCATGTTGCGCACGCCGGTTTCGGGGTCGCGCGTGATACACAAAGTCGCGGTCAGATACGGCGCCGCATCGAAGCCCGGCGTTGAAATCGGCACCGGCAAGAGTTTGAGGCCGCCGTCCGGCTGGCGCAGCGCGTCACCCCTGATGACGACCCCCTGACAGGCAGCGGTCGTCACTCGCGTCGGCGCGATCGGATTGGCAATGGCGCGCAGCCAGGCGTCGCCGATTTCATCAACCGGCCGGCCCATGCCGATCGCGTAAATGCGTGCCGAAGCCGCCAGCGCACCGACGGCGACAGGAACGTCGTAACGGCGCCCGGTGCTATCGACGACATTGGTGAACAAAAACGCGCGTCGCTCGTCCTCGCGCAGGCCGCCCTGAAACTGCCAGCGCACCAGCGGATGCAGCTCGCTGTCCTTGTCGATGGCGCGATCGATGCGAAGGAGGAAGCCTTGGGCTTCGAGCCGGCGCAAATGCTCCTGAAGGTCGAGCGGCGGGCCGCCCGATGTCACTGCTGCTGCGTCGGTTGCGCGCTTGTCGAGCATCGAGGAACTATTTGGCTTTCTGATGCTCGGCGATGATTGGTCGCGCCATGCGGAAGCAATCGACGCCGATCGGCGCGCCGCAATAGATCATGATCTGCGTCAGCGCGGCACGGATCTCGTTCGGCGTTAGCCCATTATTGAGCGCGCCGCGGACATGCGTGGCGAATTCTTCCATCTTGCCGAGCGCGGCGATCATGCCGAGATTGAGAATGGAACGCTCGCGCGGCGCCAATGTTTCGTCGCCCCAGGTCTCGCCCCAGCAATATTCGGTCAATAGCCGCTGAAAGTCGCGGTTGAAATCGTCGACGTTTTGCAGCGCCCGGTCGACATAGGCTTCGCCCAACACTTTGCGGCGCTTGGCAAGGCCGATCTCATAACGTTTCTGGTCCATGGGGTTTCCTCTCGATCATTCGCTCCTCACCGCTTCGCGCGGGGATGGAACTTCACTTCTCGTCAGACCCGCCCTTCCAGCGTTTCACCGTCCCGATGTCGATGCCGAACAGATCGAGCAGCCGGCCGCAAGTGTGATTGACGATGTCGTCGACGGTGCGCGGGCGATTGTAGAACGCCGGCACGATTGGGGCGATCACCGCGCCGATCTCGGCCAGCACGGTCATGCTGCGCAGATGGCCGACGTGAAGCGGGGTTTCGCGGATGGCGAGCACCAGCCGGCGTTTTTCCTTCAACACCACGTCGGCGGCGCGCGACAACAGGGACGCGGTGACGCCGCTTGCGATCTCGCTCATGGTGCGGATCGAGCAGGGCGCAACGATCATGCCGATGGTCGGGAACGAGCCGGACGAAATCGCCGCACCGATATCGGTCACCGGATAGTGCACCGCAGCGAGCGCGCGGACGTCTTTCGGCTTGTAATCGGTCTCGTAGGCGAGCGTCATTTCCGCCGATCGACTCATGACCAGATGCGTCTCGATTTCGGCTTTGCGCAGCATTTCGAGAAGCCGCACGCCGTAGATGGTGCCTGAGGCGCCGGAAATCCCCACAATCAGCCGCGCGGCAGCCCTCGCCATGCCCAACCTCGTTCAGTTTCAAGCAACGACTTGTGCCATGGGCCGGGATGCGGTGCCAGTAGGGTCAGGGCGTGGCGAAATCGTCGAATTTGACTGCTTCAAACGCGCGCATCAGGCGATCCACCGGATCTTTCGCAAAGCGCGCGCCGAGCACGCGTTCATAAGCCGCGAGATTGGCCCGTGCGGCGGCGGGCGGACGAGCCTCGCTGGCGCGAGAACCGGAGCGGCTGCGGGCATAGACCGCCTCCTGCTGCAGGCGCTCCGCCTCAAGCTCGATCGCTTTGATCCTGGTGCGGAACGCCTCCTGTTTGCCGGTTTCGACCAGGGTTGCCGCGGCTTTGAGTTTGCGGCGGACGTCGCGGATCGGAACGATGGTGAGATCGCGCCAACTTCGAACCGCTTCGTCCAGTTCTTTTATATTTTGTGCCGACAATTGCCGCCCGCCGGCCGCGAGCCACAACAGAAACAGCATAAGATTGACATCGACGCCGCAGTCATCCTGCAGCGCGATGCAGGCCTCGGCGACACCGGCCTGGCGATAGAAGTTCAGAGAGAAACGCCAGAGCGGGGTGTCGGTCGGCCTATCCGTCGGTTGTTCAGTCATCGGAACGGTGATTGCTGGTGTGACCGTCATTCCGGGCTCGCGGGCAAGAGCCCGCGCCCGGAACGACGGCCTTATGCCGTCTTGATGCCGAGCTCGGCCATTTCCTTCGCATAAGCGCCGTCCATGCGCGGCGCGATGCCGTGCTTGGAGAGTTCGGCCGCGAAGATGCGGCGGATTTCCGGTTTCTCGTCGATGTAGTCGATCTGATCGCCGCCAGCGCGCCGGCTGATCCAAGCTTTGGGCACGCCTTGGGCGTTGCGGATGGCGACGCCCTCATGCTTGAAGGCGAGGTAACGCGCCGGCGCGGCTCCGGTGTTGAAGTGCTGATGAAACCACATGTTCGGCGGCACGATCAGCGTGCCGACTTCCCAATCGTAGCGCTGCGGCTCTTCGCCTTCCGGCCACATCAAGGAATAGCCGTCGCCTGACAGCACGATGACGTGCGCGCCCGGCCCGTGGGCGTGACCTTTTTTGTAGGTGCCAATCGGAAACTGCGAGATGTGACTGTTCATCGAGCCTTTGGCCATGTTGAAGCGGATATGCCCGCCGCCGGCGCCGCGTTCGGTCGCGGTGATCAGCGGAATGTTGACCGCGTCAGGCACGAAATTCGTGGTCAGCAGAAATCCTTTCTGCTCGCCCTTGGAGGAAAAATAATCCGGCTCGCCGGCGAACCGGTCCTTGAAGTCGTATTTGGTGTTGAAGATGAAATCGATATCTTCATAGAGATTGATGACCGGCGGCGCATCGGTCACCGCGACGTAGCGCGCCGGCTCACGCCCGGAACCGTTGTAATGCTGATGCTGGCAATTCAGCGGGATCGCAAACAGCGCGCCTTCTTTCCATTCAAAGGTGATCCGCGCGCCAGCATCGTTCCACACCGTGGTGGAGCCGCGGCCGCCAAGCACGAGAACCATCTCTTCGTAGAGTTGCCGGTGCGGGGCCAGACTCTTGCCCGGCGGAATCTCCATCACATAGCAATCGTTCGAGGTGCGCGAGGCGTCGTGGTTAAGAAAAACAGCGCTGCCGCCGCGACGTGCCCACGGCTTGAGCTCAACGGTGCGCAGGTTGCGGGCATAGAAGGATGGAATGATGTCGAGCCCTTCGGCCTTCACCCACCGGGTGTAGGGCGTTTCCTTCTCGGTCTTGAACTTGTTGGCCAGCTCGTCGGAAACAAGCGCACTTTTTTTGCCGGTCTCGGCCATTGGGCATTCCTTGTATGTGTCGAGCTAAAATCGCGCAGATCGGCCGCAAAATCCAGCCGGGTTTCCGCCGAACGAACTCTCTCTAATGCTCATGCTCATGCTCGTGGCCGTGCTCATGCGGATGTTCATGATCATGCTCATGAACGTGCGCGTGATGATGCTCGCGGTGGTGCAAGCGCTGCCGCGGCCGCGGACCGCGCGGGTCTTCGCTGAATACCAAGGATTTGATCGTGACCGGCACGGTGTAGGACGGCATGCGGATCCGACCGAGGTCGATATAGTCGAAATCCCACAGCATCACGCCATCGATGACCAGAAGATCGCCGGCAATGTGGCATTCGTCGCGAAGCAGATGCCCAAGCGTGTGCGCCACGTCACCGTCCAGCATGATGTAGAGCGGCAAGCCCTTGGCAATCCGCTCGGCGAGACCGCGCTTGATGCCGTCGGCGAAAGCAGCAAGTCGCGGATGGGATGGCGGACCATTCCAGCGTAACGCCAGCGCAATATCGCGCTCGGTGTCGGCAAGATCGAAAGCAATAATGTGATCGCGGATCGCGCGGCCAAGTTCGTCCACATCGATGTGCTCCCCACAGACAAACGGCGGCAGCAGCACCTGCAGATTGCGGCGCGGCAACAACTTCCCCGGTGCGGAGATATAACTGGTATTGCCGGAAAGCTGCACGCTGTATTCGGAGGCGCCGAGCGCGGTGGCGCGAATGCACTCGCCGGCCGGCAGCGCCGGCCAGGACAAGGCGTCGTTTTCGATGTGCGCGCGAATGGCGCGCCCAAGACGGCGGCCGAGATCGCCGAAATCGCGATCTTCGCGCTCATACACGTACTCGGCGACGCCGCCGGAAAACATCACCCCGTCAATGCGTCCAAGCTCGGCGATCGGATCGGTCAGATAAAGGCTGGCGATGTCGGGCGGCAATGGCCGCGTGCGGATCGCCGCGACCAGCGCGTCGGCCATTGTATCGGCGACCTTCTGCAAACCGGCGGCGTCGACAACCTCGCCGATCTGCCAGGAGAAACCGGCGCGCGCGGCGTGATGTTTTCCCGCCGGATCGAGCCGCACGATCCGGCCTTGCTCGACCACCTGCAACCGGCCGCCGATATGAATCGCGGCGGTGGCGATGACCTTGCCGTTTTCAACGACGCCGAGCTTGGTCGTGCCGCCGCCAATATCGACGTTGAGGATGCGTTTTGCCTGGTCGCTCGACACACGCGCCGCGCCGGAGCCGTAAGCGGCGAGCATTGCCTCCATGTGATGACCGGCGGTGCCGGTGACGAAGTCGCCGCCTTTCTCCGACAAGATCGCCGCTATCCTTTGCGCATTCTCTCGTCGCAGCGCCTCGCCGGTCAGGATAACCACGCCGGTGTCGATTTTGTCGGGCGCCAGTCCGGCCGCGACATAGGCATCGTCGATGATCGTGCCGAGCTCGACGTCGTCGATGCGTTCCTCGCTCTGATACGGGGTGAGCGCCACCTGCGATTGAAACAGCGTCTCGCGCGCGACCACGTAATAACGGCTGGTCAGATCCTCGGCCAGGCGACGCAAATGCACGCGTGAGAAAATGACTTGGGTACCTGAAGAGCCAATATCGATTCCGACCGTACTCAGCGCGACATTGTCCTGCCGCCACAGCGGATTGTCTTCAACCGGGCCGTCGTCGTCAAAATCGTGGTCATGATCGTGATCGGCATCGCCGGCATGCGCGTGCGCCACCTCCCGGCCATAAAGATGATCGGCCAAGGTGTGCGGCGCTTTCGGTTTTTCCTCTTCAGCCATCCGGTCCGCTGTTTCGCGTCTTCATCTCCTGCGCCGGATCGGGCGTCAATAGTGTGGCGGCGCCAATCCCAAAGCGGCGGCGGACAATCCGAAGGCGGCCCAGAATCGTTGGAAAAGTTGCCATGTTTGTCCGTCAGACACGGTGGCGTACAGAACGCGGCCGGCCGCAGGCGCCAGGAAACCCGATGAAGTCGGCGGCCGCTGCTGCGAACTCGGCCGTCGACCGCAATTAATGCTGGCCGATGGGGCAGGCGAGGCTTTAACCTTCGCTTGAGATTATCGGTGCCGATCCAATCCCGCGGCGGCGGTTTCGCGCGGCGGGCGGCGAGGGTAAGCCGTTGAAATCCGTGGAACTTTTTCCACGTCCGCGATGTCGCGTGAGGCGGGGAACGTAAAATGCGTGGTCAAGGCTCAAAGATTGCCTCGACGGGTTTCGAAGCCTTCGCCAGTGTCGACCAAAGCGCGCTGGACGCGATACCGACGGGCTTTTGTGTCTGCCGCGCCGATGGCGCGCTGGTGCGCTACAACAAGCGCGCGGTCGAGCTGTGGGGGCGGGCGCCGCAGCTCGGCGACACCGGCGAATTCTCAGAAACAAAATTCCGCCGTTACACGCCGCAAGGCGTGCCGCTGCCATTCGCCGCCAGCCCGGTCGCCGTGGCGCTGCGCAGCGGCGTACCGATACGCGGTCAGGAATTGTTCATCGAGCGGCCGGACGGCTCGCTGACGCCGGTCCTGATGAATGTCGCGCCCGTCAAGAACGCGGATGGGCAGATCGACGGCGCGGTCTGCAGCTTTCAGGAACTGACCGAGCGCAAGCGCGCCGAAGAGGCGCTGCGCGCCAGCGAGGCGGAGCTGCAATCGGTCATCAATCGCACGCCGTTCATGCTGGTGCGGTGCGGCCGCGACCTGCGCTATCGCTTCGTCAGCGACGCCTATGCGCATCTCATCGCCCGCGCGCGCGACGAAGTTATCGGCAAAAGCATCGATGCGATGATTGGCGCGCGCGGTCTGCGCACGCTACAGCCCTATATCGATGCGGTATTGAACGGAGAACCGGTCGACTTCGAATGCGAGTTGGAATTTCCGCACAGCGGGCTTCGCAGGCTCGCCATCGCTTACCGGCCCGAGCTCGATGCCGAGGGAAAAGTCGAGGGCTGGATCGCTTCGCTCCTCGACATCACCGAGCAGCGCAGCGGCGACGAAGCGCGCCGGCAGCTTGCCAACATCGTCGAATCGACCGACGACGCGATCATCAGCAAGGATCTCACCGGCCGCATCGTCAGCTGGAATCCGGGCGCCGAGCGCCTGTTCGGATATTCCGCCGAAGAAATGATCGGCAAGCCGATCACCACCATCATTCCCGATCATCTCCAGGACGAGGAACCGCAGATCCTGGATCGCGTCAGAGCCGGTGCCCGCATCGAGCACTTCGAGACAATTCGCCGCTGCAAAGACGGCCGGCTGGTCGATGTTTCGCTCACCGTGTCGCCGATGCGCGACGAACGCGGCATCATCGTCGGCGCCTCGAAAATCGCCCGCGACGTGAGCGCGCGCAAGCGCGCCGAAGCGGTCGTGACCAGGCGCGCCGACGAGCAGGCGGCGCTGTATCGCTTCACCAATCGGCTCTATCGCGCGGAGTCGATCAAAAACATCTATGACGCGACGCTCGACGCGATCACGGACGCGATGCATTGCAGCCGCGCCTCGATCCTGCGCTTCGACAACGATGGCGTGATGCGTTTCGTCGCCTGGCGCGGCTTGTCGGAGGCTTTCCGGCGCGCCACCACCGGCCATTCGCCCTGGGCGCTCGGCGAGGCCAATCCCGAGCCGGTCTGCATGCCCGACGTCGATCGCGCCGAGCTCGAGGCGCCGCTCAGGAGTATCGTCAAGCAGGAAGGGATCGGCGCGCTCGCCTTCATCCCGCTGATGGCCGAGGGCCGGCTCGTCGGCAAGTTCACGGTCTATTACAACACGCCGCGATCGTTCGACGGCGAAGCGATGGAGCTCGCGCTCACGCTGGCGCGGCAGCTCGGCTTCGCCATCGAGCGCATGCGCGCCGAACAGGCGCGCCTGAGTATCCAGGCCGAATTGCGCATGCTCAGCGAACGGCTCGAGGAGGAAGTCGAGCGCCGCACGCTCGAGCGCGATCGCATCTGGAACGTCTCGGAAGACCTGCTCGCGGTGTCGAATTTCGAGGGCTATTTCCTTTCCATCAACCCGGCATGGACGCGGCTCCTCGGCTGGAGCGAGGACGAGATCAAGTCCTTGCATGTCAGCGAACTGCGCCACCCCGAGGACGCGCCGGCCTCGATTGCCGGCCGCGCCCAGCTTGCGCACGGCGCGACCACCGTGCGCATGGAAAACCGTTTCCGGCACAAGGATGGATCGTGGCGCTGGTTGCAATGGACCATGACGGCGAGCAAGGGGCTCTTATATGTCGCCGGCCGCCATGTCACCGCCGAGCGGGAAGCCGCCGCGGCGCTCGAGCGGGCGCAGCGGCAGACCGCGCATTTGCAGAAAATGGACGCTATCGGCCAACTGACCGGAGGCATCGCCCACGACTTCAATAATCTGTTGATGATCGTCAGCGGACACGCCCAGAGCCTGAAAAAACGCCTCAAAGACGCCAAGGACGTTCGCGCCTTGCAGGCGATCGAGATGGCGGCGGCGCGCGGCGAGAACCTCACCCGCCAGCTGCTGTCGTTCTCGCGCACGCTGCCGCTGAGCCCGACGGTGATCAATCCGGCAGAGGCTATTCACGCCATTCGCGATGTGCTGACCGGCTCGATGCATGTCAATATCCAGTTTCAGATCGACGTACCGAAATCGACCTGGCCGGTTTGCGTCGACAAGTCGGAGCTGGAACTGGCGCTGGTCAATCTCGCTGTCAATGCGCGCGACGCCATGCCCGACGGCGGACGGATCACGATCGCGGCGGAGAACGTTCACGTCCGTCCCGGCGATTTGGTGGAAGACATCGCCGGCGAATTCGTCGCGCTCAGCGTTGCCGATACCGGCAGCGGCATTCCGCCGGATCTCGTCTCGCGCGTGGTCGAGCCGTTCTTCACCACCAAGGCGCCGAACAAGGGCACTGGGCTCGGCCTGTCGCAGGTTTACGGTTTCGCGCGTCGTTCGGACGGCACGGTCGCCATCACCAGCGAGATCGGCCGCGGCACCAAGGTGATCGTGTACCTGCCGCGCAGCCACGCGGCGCTGGCGACGCCGTTGCCGCCAGAGGAGGCGGACTATGCCGCGCTCGACCGGCGCACCATTCTGGTCGTGGAGGACAATGCCGATGTGCGGCGCGTGGCGGTCTCGCTGCTCGAGCAACTCGGCTATCGCGCCATCGAGGTGGAAACCGCCGCGGCCGCGATCGAAATCGTCGACTCCGGCAAGCACGTCGACCTCGTTTTCAGCGACGTGGTGCTGCCCGGCCCGGACGACGGTCTCGCGCTGGCGCGCACGCTGGCCGATCGCTACCCGCAGATTCCGGTGGTGCTCACCACGGGCTACACCAAAGTATTCGACGCCGATCCCGAATTCCCGGTGTTGCGCAAGCCCTATCAGATATCGACGCTCGGGCGCGTGATCCAGGACGCACTCAATCCGGTTGTGCCGTCACCCTCGGTGCTGGCGAGCTGAAGCCGGGCGTTCGACGTCTCGAGGCGAATCAATTCCACGATCGAGCCAAGCGCGGCGAGGCACGCCGCGAATAAGCCGTCCGCCGTCATCGTTCTGCTTTAAATCGATCATTTATCGTCAACCATCTTATTTGAGTGAAAGGATTCGAAATGGCCGCGACGGGGTTACTCGACACAACGAAACGAGCGGTTTCGCCGGTTGTTGTATTGTTGACCGCCGCACTTTCCGTGACATGCGCTCGAGCGCAGAGTGTTGAGCAAAAATCGCGGGCGGAAGCGCGCTTGATTGTGATCGGCGAGGGGCGCGTCACGGCGGCTCCAGACTACGCCAGAATCAGAAGCGGCGCCAGTACCAATGCCAAAACCGTCAAAGAGGCGAGCGATGCCAACGCGAAATTTATGAACAACCTCATAGCCGCTCTTGCGGACGCCGGCATCGCGAAAAACGATATCCAGACCTCGCAATTTTCAATCGAGCCGATTTACACGTCGCCGTCCTCGAACGACGCGCCGAAACTCTCGGGCTACCGCGTCTCCAACCAAGTCAACGTGACCATCCATCAAATCTCGCAAGTGGGCGATATTCTCGACCGTCTCGTCAAAGCCGGTGCGACCGATGCCGGCAACGTAGCGTTTCTGGTTTCCGATCGCGAAAAAGCGCTCGACCAAGCCCGCCAGGCCGCAATTGCCGACGCGCGCCACAAGGCGGACCTTTATGCGCACGCCGCGGGTGTCACGCTTGGGCGCGTCGCCTGGATCACAGAGAGTGCAGATTTTCAGCCGGTTCTTCCAATGACCGTGGGGAGGATGAGCGCGCCGGCAAAATCAACGCCGGTCGAAGCCGGCGAGGACACGATAACGGCCCGCGTTACGGTCGGCTTCGACATAGCGCAATAGTAATTTCGACCAGGTTCCGGCAGTTTTGCCAACGCACCAATAGCGAACCGGTTGGGTTGCCTTGCCCGTGCCGCGACGGACCGCTATATCGGGTGCGCCGTCGCCGCGCGGCGGCATTTTCGCTGGGCATCACGGCCCGGCGAATTGGTGGAAGTGCCTAACCTTTCTCTACTTCCCCGGTTAGGGCGCATAGCTCAGTTGGTAGAGCAGCTGACTCTTAATCAGCGGGTCCAAGGTTCGAGTCCTTGTGCGCCCACCATAAGTCCATATATAAACGTAGTTTTTAGCTGTTTATTGAAACTGATAGCGGCGGAT
>Ga0126369_10001314_pt1 | contig 17092 bp, 16 predicted proteins | sample PanSoiMetaPlot_1_FD_109646 | JGI IMG/M metagenome (GOLD analysis project Ga0126369, IMG submission 109646) | Tropical forest soil microbial communities from Panama - MetaG Plot_1 | ecosystem: Environmental > Terrestrial > Soil > Tropical forest > Bulk soil | place: Panama | collected 2016-02-17 | reverse complement strand
GAGGCGCGGGATCAGCTCGCGCCCGAACTCGACCGTGTCGTTGAACGGATCGAAGCCGCGGATCAGGAACGAGTCGACGCCGAGCGTGTAGTACCGCAGCATCGCGTCGGCGACCTGCTCGGGTGTGCCGACGAGGCACGACGTATTGCCGAGCGCGCCGGTCGCGCGCGCGATCGGCATCCACAGCCGCTCGTCGTGGACGTCGCGCTCGAGCGCGAAGCCCATCAGGCGCTTGCCCGCGTTGTCGACCGGGCCGGCCGCGTTCTCCTGCCGGCTCCAGCCCTTCTTTCCGCTCATCCCGGCGAGGATGCGGTTGGCCTTGTCCCACGCCTCGCCCTCGCGCGGCGCGATGATCGGGCGGACCGAGACGTTGAACCCGACCGTGCGGCCGAAGGCGGCGGCCTGGGCGCGGAACGCCGCCATGCGCTCGCGCGTCGAGGTGAGCGGCTCGGCATAGATCGCATAGACGTCGCAGTGCCGCGCGCCCATGTCGAGCGCGCCGGGCGAGGCGCCGCCGAAAAAGAGCAGCGGGTGCGGCTGCTGCAGCGGATCCACGTCGGAGGCGGCGCCGGTCACTTGGTAGAACTCGCCGGCGAAATCGAACGGCGCGCGGCTCGACCAGGCGAGCTTCATCAGCGCGAGATACTCGGCGGCGCGCCGATAGCGCTCGGCCTTCGGGCTGAAGTCGCCGTCGCCGTGCTGCTCCTCGTCGGTCTTGCCGGTGATGATGTGCACGGCGAGCCGGCCGCCGGTGAGATGATCGAAGGTCGCGATCTTGCGCGCCATCAGGGTCGGCGCGACGAAGCCCGGCCGGTGCGCGATCAGGTAGCCGAGCCGCTCGGTGCGGGCGGCGGCGTGCAGCGCCACCAGGAACCCCTCGGCCGACGAGGCCGTGTAGCCGACCAGCGCGAGGTCGAAGCCGGCCGCCTCGTGGGCGCGCGCGAACTGCACGACGTAGTCCGGTGAAAGGCTGCCTTCGAGCACATGCAGCGTGGCCTTGCCGCTGGGCGGCGTCACGCCGAGCATGCCTATGACCCGGACGGGCATCGCGTTCCTCATGCGCCCGGATCGAGCAAAGCAAGATCCGGCGACTTCCTACTCTGTCGCAACCCCACTTCCGGGTTTCGCTGCACTCGACCCGGCTACAGGCTGCAAAGGCTACCACGTGGAGTCGGCATCGGCCACTTGGCCGACGCCCACTCGGATCGGTAGAAGTGTCGCGTCGGAAAATCGCAAAGCAATCCACCCCTGCCGGTTCGACGCCATGGAGCTTTTGCTGCTTGTCGCCGCCTACCTTCTTGCGAGCGTCGTCCTTGGATTCACGCTCAATCGCTTCGTCCTGCGCAGGATTGCGCGAGGCCGGACGAAGGCGGTTGCGCTCGCCGCATCCAGAGCGATCTTTTACGCGCCGTCCATCATTGGCGTCGGGCATGGAGGTCCGATTCCCTTTCCGCTGCTGATGGTTCCGGTCCTGTCGTACCGTGGAGCGCATCCGACCGTTGATCTCATGACCTTTCTGCTGCCCGGGATCGTCTTTCTCGGGTCGCTGGCCGTGGCGTGGTCAAGGCGCTTCGGCTTGTTGTTCTTCGCGCTGCTGGGGGCGCATGTTGTGGTGTTCGGCATTCTGCCGTTTGCGCTGACCTGGGCTCCGTCGAATTCGCCCCGCGTCTTGCCCCGGGCGGGCGCCTTTCCCTGGTATCTCATGCAGTATCTCTTCGATCTTCCCGATATCGAGATTGACTGGCTGATGATGCCGCGTCAGACCGGATGGCAGCTCTGGTGCGTCGGTGTCTGGCTGGCGCTTTACACGACGATTGCGATGGTCTTGGCTCGCCTCACTGCTCACTCAAGTCGGCCGCGCATGAGTTCGGCGCGCGGCGCCTAGCGGAGGAGCGTGCAAATGCTGCTGCTGGTCGTGCTGTTTGCGAGCGCCGCAATCGGGTTTGCGCTCAATCGCTTCGTCCTTCGCAAAATTACGCCGTGCGCGCTGCGAGCGGTCGCTCTTGCTGCATCCAGAGCGATCTTCTATGCGCCTTCCCTCGTGGAGGTCGGGCATGGTGTTCACATCCCCATGCCGCTGTTGCTGACTCTGCAGAATTCACGCCGCGAATTTGCTTCGCCTGTGGATTGGCTGACTTTTCTGTTGCCCTGCCTCGTTTTTCTGGGGTCGCTGGTGTGGGATCTGTCAAAGCCACATGATCCGGGGTCCGAGGCTCCGACCAGGCCGGCGAGCGGCGCCTAGCTTCATGCCAGGCTGCGCCGCGACTTGCCGGCGCAGCCGTTCCCAGCCACGTGGTGCATTCGCTCGCGGACGTGTACGCTGGGGCGAGATCGCGTCCGCGATTTCGCCCACCGACAGAATATTGCACCGAGGCACGCATGGACATTTCGCTTTCCGGCCGCTCGGCCATCATCACCGGCGCCAGCAAGGGGATCGGCCTCGCCATGGCGACGCGGTTCGCCTCCTCCGGCGCCGACGTCGCGCTGGTGGCGCGCGGCCGCGAGGCGCTCGACGCCGCGGTTGCCGGCATCCGCGCCAAGGCGCAACAGAAGGTCGTCGGCATCGCGGCCGACGTGTCGAAGGCCGGCGACGTCAAGCGCGCCTACGACGAGGCGATAGGCGCGCTCGGCAAGCTCGACATCGTGGTGAACAATGCCGGCACCTCGAACACGATGCCGTTCGACCAGCTGACCGACGAGGTGATGCAGCAGGATCTCGACCTCAAGCTGTTCGGCGCGATCCGGCTCACGCGCCTCGCCTGGCCGCAGATGAAGGAGCGCCGCTGGGGCCGTGTGATCAACGTGCTCAACATCGGCGCCAAGGCGCCACGCGCGGCGAGCGCGCCGACCTCGGTCTCGCGCGCCGCCGGCATGGCACTCACAAAGGTCCTGGCCGGGGAGGGCGCGCCGCACAACATCCTGGTCAACGCCATGCTGGTCGGTCTGATCGAGAGCGACCAGCACGTCCAGCGGGCGAAGCGCACCGGCGTCGCGCTCGACGCCTACATCGCCAACGCCGCGAAGAACATTCCGCTCGGCCGCATGGGCAAGCCGGAGGAGTTCGCCGCGCTCGCCTGCCTGCTGGTGTCGGACGCCTGCGGCTTCGTCAGCGGCACGGCGATCAACGTGGACGGCGCGGCGTCGCCGGTCGTGTGAGCTCGGGCAGCCCGTCCCGCGAGCGCCGGCAGTCGGATTTTCCGACATCGCGAAATTTGAGCTTGACTTTGGATGCACTTTAGGGCTGCATATTCGTACAGTAAACATAATACCATGAAGTCCATCGATCCCGCTGGGGAGATCGCTCAGACAAAATCGCGACCTCGCTTCGTCCATTGCTTTGAAAACGGGAGACTTTGTCGTGATCGCCCAAACAGCGATACGCGCGGCCGTTGCGCTCGTTTTCGTGGCGCCGGCCCTCGCTCAAGAGCTACCGCGGCAGAAGATCGAGCTCGTTGCCCCGCCATTCGTGCATCCGCATGAGCAGGCGACCGAACAAGGCCCGAAGATCGTCGAATTCCGACTCACCGCCGAGGAGAAGCAGATCGTCATCGATGACGCGGGGACGAAATTGCAGGCCATGACCTTCAACGGGTCGATCCCCGCACCGATGATGGTCGTGCATGAGGGTGACTACGTCGAGGTGACGCTCGTCAATCCCGCGACCAACTCGATGCCGCACAATATCGACTTTCACAGTGCCACGGGCGCGTCCGGGGGCGGCGACCTGACGCTCGTCAATCCGGGAGAGCAGGTCGTCCTGCGCTGGAAGGCCACGCGAACCGGCGTCTTCGTCTATCACTGCATCCCGGGTGGTGTCGGCCCGATGGTGCCCTGGCACATCGCTTCGGGCATGAGTGGCGTCGTGATGGTGCTGCCGCGCGACGGGCTCAAGGATCGCGGCCGCAAACCCCTCCGCTACGACCGGGTCTACTATCTCGGCGAGCAGGACTTCTATGTTCCGCGCGACGCGAAAGGCAGATTCAGGAGCTACGACACGCACATCGACGCCTTTGCGGACACCATGGATCTGATGCGCAAGCTCGTCCCCACTCACGTTGTCTTCAACGGGAGGGTGGGCGCGTTGACGGGCCGCAATGCCATGCCCGCAAAGGTCGGCGAGACCGTGCTGATCGTACACTCCCAGGCCGATCGGGACTCGCGCCCGCACCTTGTAGGCGGGCACGGCGACTATGTCTGGGAGAGCGGCAAGTTCTCCAATCCTCCCGAGACCGACCTCGAGACCTGGTTCATCCGTGGCGGTTCCGCGGGTGCGGCGCTCTACACCTTCCTTCAGCCGGGTGTGTACGCCTACGTAAATCACAACATGGTCGAGGCCTTCGAGCTCGGAGCCACCGCCCATTTCAGGGTCGAGGGTGCCTGGAGCGACGACCTGATGACACGGATCAAGGCGCCCGAAGCGATCCCGGCCAAGGCGAGCCTGCGATGATGCGAAGGCTCTGCCCGTCGGGCCGCTCGTCTGCAGGCGTGATGCGGCCGAGCTCGCGCAGCATGCTCGGGGCTGCGGCGATCCTGGCGGCCGCGGCAATCTCTGCGCTCGCGCTGGAACATGGCGCGGAGCCGGAAGCAGTGCGGCGGCCGATTCCGGATCTGGTGGAGCTCCAGGCCGGTCATTTTCGCCATCGTGCCGCCGGTGAATTTTCCCGCGACGGCAGGCCCGTGACGGCGCCGATCGTGATGGCCGAGATCACGCGGAAGCTGGCCGTGATGAGGCATCAGGTCACGGCTGCGGATTATCAGCGCTGCGTGGAAGCCGAAGCTTGTCCAGTCGTCGATCACGACGGGGCTGTCCCCGGCCTGCCGATGGTCAAGGTCAGCTGGCGGGATGCGCATGCCTATGCGTCGTGGCTGTCACGCGAGACAGGAGAGCTTTATCGCCTGCCGACCGACGAGGAGTGGGCCTATGCGGCAGCTGGCCGCTTCCAGGATGATGCCCTGCCGGAAAACCTCGACTTCGGCGATCACAGTCAGCGCAGGCTTGCCATCTACGACCGAGACGCGAGGCGCCAGGAGACGCTCGACCCGGCGCCGCGTCCCGTCGGCAGCTTCGGCGCGAACGAAAATGGGCTCCTCGATATGGCCGGCAATGTCTGGGAATGGACCGACACGTGCTACACGCGCAACACACTCGATGCCCGCGGCGAAGTGGTCGCCACGACGGCCAACTGCGGGATCCGCGTGGTCGAGGGCCGCCACCGGACATATATGTCCGACTTCATTCGCGATGCGCGGGCGGGCGGCTGCTCGATCGGCACGCCGCCCAGACATCTCGGCTTCCGCCTCGTGCGCGACGACGACCCGTGGGGCGCGAGACACCAAGTGTCGGCGTGGGCGCGACGCCTCTTGGGCCTCAGCATCTAGCAGCTCCGTGGTGGGTTCGCTACGCGATCCGGTCGCTCGCGATCACCTCCGCGCCCATCTCGGCGAGCGCGCGCCGCGTCGCCGCGACCGAGCCGTCGAGGTCGATGCCGCGGCAGGCGTCCTCGATCACCACCACGGCGAAGCCGCCGCGGTGGGCATCCTCGGCCGAGTAGCGGACGCAGAAGTCGAAGGCGAGGCCGGCGAGAAATACGCGCGCAAAACCGCGCTCCTCGAGATAGCCGGTGAGGCCGGTGGGCGTCGTGTGGTCGTTCTCGTAGAAGGCCGAGTAGGAATCGATCTCGCGGCGGAAACCCTTGCGCACGATCAGCTCGGCCTGCGGTGCGACGAGATCGCTGCGGAATTCGGCGCCGGACGTGGCCTGCACGCAGTGGTCCGGCCACAGAACCTGCGGTCCGTACGGCGCCGTGATGGTCTCGAACGGATGGCGGCCCGGATGACTCGACGCGAACGACAGGTGTCCGGGCGGATGCCAGTCCTGCGTCAGCACGACGTGAGGGAATTTTCCGCACAGGCGGTTGACGGCGGGCACGACCTCGTCGCCGCGCGGCACCGCGAGGCGTCCGCCCGGGCAGAAATCGTTCTGCACGTCAACGACCAGCAGGACGTCGAGGTCGGTGGGCGCGATGATGTCCGTCATGGCGGCATCTCCGGTGAGACGCCACCATGATCCGTCGCGCGGCGTGGCCGCGCAAGCGGGCGCACGATCAGTCCGTCGCGCCCGCGTGCACGTCTCACCGCGTGACGATATCCTTCTTCATCGGCGCCAGGATCGCCACCAGCTCGCGCTGCTCGCGCGGCGGCACCTTGAACTTGTTCAGCGACTTGCCGAGGTCGCCGACCAGCGCGTTGAAATGGCTGGAGCGAACGCCCATGCCGGCGTGGACCTCGCGCATGCCGCGGCCGGTGTAGACGCAGGGGCCGCCGGTGCCCTGGCAGATCTGGTTCACCAGGTTGCGCTTCAGACGGATGATGTCGGTGTTGGCGAAGAACTTGTTGATCCGCTTGTCGGCCGCGACGTTGCCGACGAAGTCGTCGACCACCGCCCGGATGGCGTCGATGCCGCCGAGCCGGTCGTACAGGCTCTTGTGCATCATGGTCTGGGCGGAGGCGGGGCTCACGGCGAGCACGGCCGCGACGATCGCGGCGGAGACGAGGCGCATGGGGTTCTCCTTGGATGCAGGTGGTCGTGTGGCCGGCCCTCGAGGCGAGGGGGCGCGTGCAACGGCGAAGGTACGGCCGGGACGGCGCAAGGTTTCAGCGGCGGAGTGGCGGACAGACGTCCGACGATGCGCGCGGCAGAGGCCGGCGGAGAGACAGACCCCTTGATCCCGCGGTCATTGCCTGCCACATGCAGCGCACATGAACGAGCAGTTCCAGCCTGATTCTGCGACCGCCGAACCGACGGCCGCGGCCGCGACGGTGGCGTCGCCGCTCGCCCGCGAGGTCGCGCGCCGCCGCACCTTCGCGATCATCTCGCACCCGGACGCCGGCAAGACGACGCTGACCGAGAAGCTCCTGCTGTTCGGCGGCGCCATCCAGCTCGCCGGGCAGGTCAAGGCCAAGCGCGACCGGCGCCAGACCCGCTCGGACTGGATGGCGATCGAGCGCGAGCGCGGCATCTCGGTGGTCACCTCGGTGATGACGTTCGAGCACGGCGGCCGCGTGTTCAACCTGCTCGACACGCCCGGCCACGAGGACTTTTCCGAGGACACCTACCGCACCCTGACGGCGGTGGATTCCGCCGTCATGGTGATCGACGCCGCCAAGGGCATCGAGGCGCGCACCCGCAAGCTGTTCGAGGTGTGCCGGTTGCGCGACATCCCGATCCTCACCTTCATCAACAAGATGGACCGCGAGAGCCGCGACCCGTTCGAGCTTCTCGACGAGATCGAGAAGACGCTCGCGCTCGACACCGCGCCGATCACCTGGCCGCTCGGGCGCGGCCGTGATTTCGCCGGGACGTTCGACATCGCGACCGGGCAGATGCGGCTCATCGGCGAGGACAGCGAGGCGACGCTCGCGCCGATCGACCTCGCGGCGCTCAGCCAGCGCAATCCGAACCTCGATGCCGCCGCGCTCGCCGAGGAGCTCGAGCTCGTGCGCCATGCCTGCCGTCCGTTCGATCTCGCGTCGTTCCGCGAGGGCCATCTCACGCCGGTCTATTTCGGCTCGGCGCTGAAGAATTTCGGCGTCGGCGACCTGCTCGCCGGCCTCGGCGAGCTCGCGCCGGCGCCGCGCGCACAGGACGCGGACAAGCGCCGCGTCGAGGCGGCCGAGCCGCAGATGAGCGCCTTCGTCTTCAAGATCCAGGCCAACATGGATCCCAACCACCGCGACCGCATCGCGTTCGCGCGCATCTGTTCCGGCCGGCTCATGCGCGGCATGAAGGTCAAGCAGGTGCGCACCGGCAAGCCGATGAGCCTGCGCACGCCGCATTTCTTCTTCGCCCAGGACCGTGCGCTTGCCGACGAGGCGTTCGCCGGCGACGTGGTCGGCATTCCCAACCACGGCGTGCTGCGCATCGGCGATACGCTGACCGAGGGCGAGGACCTGTCGTTCGTCGGCGTGCCGTCGTTCGCGCCGGAGATCCTGCGCCGCGTGCGGCTCACCGACGCCATGAAGGCGAAGAAGCTCAAGCAGGCGTTGCAGGAGCTCGCCGAGGAAGGCGTCGTGCAGGTGTTTCGCCCGCGCGATGGCGCGCCGGCGATCGTCGGCGTGGTCGGTCCGCTGCAGCTCGACGTGCTGAAGGTGCGGCTCGACGCCGAATACGCCCTGCCGGTCGAGTTCGACACCTGCGAGTTCGAGCTGGCGCGCTGGATATCGGCCGTCGATCGCAAGGTGCTGGACGAGTTCGTCGCCGCCAACGGCGCCGGGATCGCCGACGATCTCGACGGCGACCTCGTCTATCTCGCCCGCAACGCGTTCTATCTCGACTACACGGCGCAGCGCGCGCCGGGAATGCGATTCGCCGACGTCAAGGACGTGAAGAAGGCCGCGGAGTAGGCGCCGAATCGGTCCGGGGTGCAATCGGGCCTGTTCCGCCGCGACCGCGACAGGTCCCCGCGGGCCGGTTCCACGCCACATCGTCGCCACTTGTGGGTGCGAAAGTTGCCGCGTCGCGGAACTCCCGGTTCGCCAGCAGGTGGAACCCGGAGCCGCGGGCGACGGAGACTTGGCTGCACCGCGCCACGCGTGTTAATTGTGCGGTCCAGCGTAAAGCACGGGGGAATCCTTGATCGTGGGCACGTCCGCGACGTCCATCCGTTCCGCATGCGCGGCACTGGTCAGCAGCAGGCGCGCGCCGTACTGGCTGATTGCCGCAACGATCGCGGCGCTCGCCGTCTCCGGCCCGACGCTGGCGCGCGCCGCCAAAACGTCGGCGCAGCGTGCGCACGCGGCCGAGGCAAAGCCCAAGGGTGACAGCGCCAAGAAGGGTGACAGCGCCAAGAAGGGCGAAAACGCCAAGAAGGGTGACAGCGCCAAGAAGGGTGAGGCCAAGCGCACCGCCGACAAGGACCGTGCCAAGAAAAAGCGATCGGCATCGAAGGACGCACCGCCGCCGAAGAAGCGCCCAGCGCTCGCCGATCTGCCGCCCGACCTCGCCGCCGTGCAGCAGGCGTTCGACCTCGTGCGCAAGGGCAAGTATCACGACGCGATCGACCTCCAGGCGAAGATTGCCGACCCGGTGGCGAAGACGCTGGTCGAATGGTGGCTGCTGCGCCGCGGCAGCGCCGAAATCTCCTTCAACCGCTACGTCGCCTTCATGAGCGACCATCCCGACTGGCCGAGTATTCCGCTGTTTCGCCGGCGCGCCGAGGCGCGGCTGTGGCAGCAACGGCGCGATGCTGCCACGGTGCGAGAGTTCATCGGGAGCGAGCCCGCCGGCGTCTACGGCCAGCTTGTGCTGGCGCGCGTGCAGCTCGCCGCCGGCGACCGCGCCGGGGCGGTCAGCAATGTGCGTGCGGCGTGGCACGACGGCGAGCTTTCGGCCGAGTCCGAGACGGCGGTGCTCGCCGAGTTCTCCGACCTGCTGACGCGCACCGATCAGGCCGGGCGGATGGACCGGCGGCTCGGCGCCAAGGATCCTTCCGGTGCGATGCGCACCGCGAAGCGGCTCGGCGACGGCTACGTCGCAATCGTCAAGGCGTGCGCCGCCGCCGAGGCGAAAGCCAAGAAGGCGAAGTCGCTGCTCGACGCGATCCCGAGCGAGTTGCGCGACGACGCCGGCTATGCACTCTGCCGCATCCACTTCCTGCGGCATGAGAACGATCTCGCCGGCGCCGCCAGGGCGATGCTGGCGGCCGCCGGCATCGCGGCGGAGCGGCAGGACACCGACGAGTGGTGGCGCGAGCGCCGCCTGCTCGCCCGCAAGCTGCTCGATCAGGGCGACGCCAGGACGGCCTATCAGATGGTGGCCCAGGCGGCGGCGCCGGCCAACGTCTACTACCGCTCCGAATGGAATTTCATGCAGGGCTGGATCGCCTTGCGCTTTCTCGACGACGTGGCGACCGCACGGGCGCACTTCGCCCATATCGGCGAGGACGCGACCGATCCGCTCGTGCTGGCGCGCGGCGCCTACTGGCGCGGGCGCGGCGCCGAGGCCGCGGGCGATGTCGCCGAGATGCGCGCGCAGTACCAGACCGCGGCCCGCTACACGACCGCTTATTACGGCCAGCTCGCCCGCGCGCGGCTCGGCCTCGGCCCGATCGAGCTGCGTCAACCGCCCAGCGCGCCGGCGAGTGGCGTCGCCAACGATCTGCTGCACGCGACCGAGATCCTCTACGCGATCGGCGAGCGCGATCTCGTCGTGCCGTTCACGACCGAGCTCTGCGAATACGGCGAGCCGGCGACGCTTGGGGCGCTGGCCCAGCTCACCGCGAGCCACGACGATGCCAACGCGACCATGCTCATCGGCAAGACGGCGCAGGCGCGCGGGCTTGCGTTCGAGCACTACGCGTTTCCCGACATCGGAATCCCGCGTTACGCCCCGATCGGCCAGGGCATCGAGCGCAGCGTCGTGTTTGCCGTGGCACGCACCGAGAGCGCGTTCGACCAGCGCGACAGGTCGGCCGCAAAGGCGGTGGGACTGATGCAGGTCACCCCGGAGGCGGGACGCGATACGGCGAAGCGCTTCAACGTCAAGTACGACTGGAACAAGCTCGTCTCCGACCCGGTCTACAACACGCAGATGGGCGAGGGAGAGCTCGAAGCCCTGCTCAAGGAGTACCGCGGCAACTTCATCATGACGTTCGCCGGCTACAACGCGGGTCGCGGCCGGGTGCAGGAGTGGGTCGCCAAATACGGCGATCCGCGTGATTCCAAGGTCGACGCGGTCGACTGGGTCGAGCGCATTCCGATCTCCGAGACGCGCAATTACGTGCAGCGGGTGATCGAGAACCTCGCGGTCTATCGGGCGCGCTTCGGCGCCAGCACCGTCCGGCTCGAGCCGAACCTGCAGCGCGCCACGACCAACGACGGCCGCGCCAACTAGGCGGCACGGCCACCGCCGTGCTCAATGCGGGGGCTTGCGGGCCCGCAGCAGCCGCCAGCGGTGAAAAAACTCGATCCGGCCGCCGGCGATCGAGAGCCCCATCCCGGCGGTGCGCCCGGCCTCGGCGAGCGCGCGCACGACGGTGCGGATCGGCTCGGCCCGGGCGGGATCGTTCACGATATCCATCCACTCCTCGAACTCGCGGCGCTTGTCCCAGGTGGCAGGCGCGATGTCGCGAAAGCCGGCACGCGCCACGCCGGCATCGAGCTCGGAGGCGGGCAGCATGCGCACGTGCGAGGGATCGCGCAGCCGCTCGATCGCATTCTGCAGGTCCGACTCCTCGACGCGCTCCGACGACACTACATCGACGATCACGGCGGTGCCGCCGGGCCGCAGCACGCGAAACATCTCGCCGATCGCACGCTGCGGATCGGCGAAATGATGTACCGCGAGGCGGGTGACAGTACCGTCGAAGCGCGCGTCCTCGAACGGCAGGCGTTCGGCGTTGCCGCATTCGAACGCGACGTTGGCGAGCCCCGCCTTCGCGCAGCGCGCCCGCGCCTTGTCCAGCATCTGCTCGGTCGCGTCGAAGGCGACCACCGATGCGGCGCGCGCGGCGATCGCGGCAGTGACGACGCCGGGCCCGCAGGCGACGTCGATCAGCTCGCCGCGGCCGGCATCGCCGAGGGCGGCGGCGAAACGCGCCGCGACCTGCTCATCGGTCTTCTCGGCGAACAGGTCGAACGTCTGCGCCTGCCGGGCGAACTCGTCGGCGACGCGCTTGAGGTGGTCCACGACGCTGTCCTCCGCATCCGCGTCGCCCCCGCGGCGGGTCAGCGCTGCGCGTGCCGCTCGGCGCCGTGCTGCTTGATGAAGGCGATCACGGCGTTGAGCGCCTTCACCGAGTTGGGATCGAACGGGTGCTCGTTGAGGAAGGTGTGCTGGGCACCTTCGAGCAGCAGCAGATCCATCTCGCCGCCCGCCTTGCGGTAGTCGGCGGCGAACCGCTGGGCGAGCTCGACCGAGGTCCATTTGTCCTTGGTGCCCTGGAACACCAGGGCGGGCGGCAGATACACCTTCTCGCCACGCTCGATGGCGAGCGCCGGCGTCGCCTCGATCTGTCCCTCCTCGTTACCGAAGAAGATGTCGTGGCTCCTGGCGAGCTTGTCGTCGCCCGCGGCCTTGGCGAGCTTTTGCCGCTCGAGCGGATACAGCACGCCCCAGCCGGAGATCACGAAGGCGAGCCGGGCGTCGTGGTCGGGCGCCTCGGCGAGCGGCAGAGCGCGGTAGCGCGGATCGTCGGGGCGCATCGCGGCGAGCAGGACCTGGTGGCCGCCGCTCGAGGTGCCGTAGATGCCGACCTGTCCGGCGCTGCTGCCGAACTCGGCCGCACGGTGCTTGAGCCAGCGGATGCCGTAGTTGATGTCCTGCAGCGACGCCGGATAGGGCGCTTCCGGCGCATTGCGGAAGTCGATCGACAGCACCACGATGCCGGCGGCGCAGAGATCGAGGGCGGTGTTCTGTCCGTCGGTGCGGTCCTTGTTGTTCCAGGCGCCGCCGTGCACCTGCAGGACCGCCGGGAACGGGCCGTTGCCGGCCGGCTGATAGAGCCGCGCCAGCCGCTCCTTGCCGCCGCTCTTGCTGTAGACGAGGTCCTTGACCATGAACTCGTAGGCGCCGTTGCGGGCGGGCGCCGCTTGCGCCCGCGCGCCGTCCGGCAGCGCTGTGGCGCCGAGCACGGCGGCGCCGGCCTTCAACAGCGCGCGGCGATCGGCGGTGATCGTCATGGCGTCCCTCCTGATCTTGTCGTGTTGGTCAAGAGTAGACCGGTTTGTGAAGCGGACTCAATCCGGGCCTGTGCGCTGCCGCGGAATCGGCACACTCGTCATCCGTTCCTCAATTGATCTTGATGTTCGCCGCCTCGATCACCGGTTTCCAACGCGCGATGTCGGCGTCGATGCGGGCGCGGAATTGCTCCGGCGTGGTCGGGATCGGCTCCATGATTTGGGCGGCGAATTTTTCGCGAATCTCGGGCGAATTGAGCGCCTCGACCACGGCGCTGCGCACCGCGGCGACGATCTGCGCCGGCGTCTTCGCCGGCGCGATCAGCCCGTTCCAGGCGTCGGCCTCGACGTCGACGCCCGCCTCCTTCAGCGTCGGAATGCCGGGCATGAGCGCCGAGCGCCGCGCGGTCGTGATCGCGAGGATCTTCACCTTGCCGGAGGCGACATGCGGCGTGACCGAGATCGCCGGCAGGCAGGCCATCTGCACGTCGTTGCGCATCAAGGCCGTCATGGCGGCGGGCGAGGACGGGTAGGGGACGTGTACGATCTTCGTTGCGCTCTTGAGCGCCACCGCCTCCATCGCGAGGTGCGACAGCGAGCCGGCGCCGATCGAGCCGAAGTTGTACTTGCCGGGATTCTTCTTCAGGAGATCGATCAGCTGCGCCACGCTGTCGACGCCGAGCTCGCTGCTGACCGCGAGCGCGCTCGGCTGGCTCGTCAACATCGTGATGAAGGCGAGATCCTTCTGCGGGTCGTACGGCATCTTGTCGAACAGCAGCGGATTGATGGCGAGCGGCCCGCCGATCGAGATGCCGAGCGTGTAGCCGTCGGGCGCTGCCTTGGCCACCGTGTCGGTGCCGAGATTGCCGCTCGCGCCCGGCTTGTTCTCCACCACGAAACTCTGGTTGAACTTCTGCTTCAGCTGATCGGCGATCAGCCGCATGATCACGTCCGGCGTCGAGCCGGCGCCGAACGGCACGATCAGCTTGACCGGGTGGGAGGGCCACGGCTGCGGAGGCGTCTGCGCGTCACCCGGGAGGGCGGCGAGGAGGAGTGCGGCGAAGGCGAGGGCGAAACGACGAGTCATCCGTATGGTCCTGTTCTCTTTCGCCCTTTTTCTCATTGCGAGCCGAGCGAAGCAATCTCCGGCAGCGGGCGCATGCGTGGGGGCGCTGAACGCCCCGCGCCCGGTGCGGCGAATCGAATCCACAGGGCGTGTGCGCGATTTTGCCCGCTGCGCGCTCCCCGCAGACCGGCAAAAAATGCCGGTAAATACGGTTCGTTAACTGCTCCTTAACCACTCATTAACGATGCTGGCCTCTGCTGACGCCATAACCAGAAACTCAGCGGATCCCGGCCGTGACCATCGCCACCCGCCCACCCCGTCATTCCTTCCGCTTCCGCGGACGCAACTTCCTCGCCCTCGTGCTGCGCCCGGCCTTGCCGCTCACCCAATGGCTGGGCGAGCTCGATGACTGGCTCGCCCGCTCGCCCGGCTTCTTCAACGGCAAGCCGCTGATCCTCGACCTCGCGGGCGTCGCGCTCGAAAAGGCCGAGATCGCGAAGCTGATCGGCGATCTCGCCGGCCGAACGATCCGAATCCTGGGGATCGAGGGCGTCGAGGCGTCGGCGGTCGACGACAGCCTTCCGCCACTGCTGACCGGCGGACGAACCCTCGGGGCGGTCGAGGTCGCCGAGGCGGTTGCGCCCCCGCCGTCCGCCCCCGCCGAGAAGGCGAAATCCGAGCAGGCCGCCGGTGCGCCGTCGCCGTCCCAGACCGGCAAGGTGCCCTCGCTCCTGATCGAGACGCCGGTGCGCTCCGGCCAGGCGGTGATCAACCCGGACGGCGACGTCATCGTGCTGGGCTCGGTCGCGTCGGGCGCCGAGGTGATCGCCGCCGGATCGATCCACGTCTACGGCACGTTGCGCGGGCGGGCGCTCGCAGGCGCCTACGGCAGCGAGACGGCGCGCGTCTTCTGCCGCCGCTTCGAGGCCGAGCTGATCGCGATCGGCGGCTATTACAAGGTGACCGAAGAAATCGAATCCGGTTTGCGCCAGAAGCCGGTGCAGGCCTGGCTTGACGGCAATGAGCTCAAGATTGCGTCGCTCGACCAAACCGATAAGGAGACGGGAACATGGCGGAAGTCCTCGTAGTCACCTCCGGCAAGGGAGGCGTCGGAAAGACCACGTCGACCGCTGCCCTCGGCGCCGCCCTGGCACAGGCCGGGCAGAACGTCGTGGTGGTCGACTTCGACGTCGGGCTGCGCAATCTCGATCTCGTCATGGGCGCCGAACGCCGGGTGGTCTACGACCTGATCAACGTCGCCAACGGCGACGTGAAGCTCCAGCAGGCGCTGATCCGCGACAAGCGCATCGAGACGCTCTATCTGCTCGCCGCCTCGCAGACGCGCGACAAGGACGCGCTGTCGGAGGAGGGGGTGCGCCGCTGCATTGCCGAGCTGCGCCAGCGCTTCGACTGGGTGATCTGCGACAGCCCGGCCGGCATCGAGCGTGGCGCCACGTTGGCGATGCGCTACGCCGATCTCGCCGTGGTGGTCACCAATCCGGAAGTCTCGTCGGTGCGCGACTCCGACCGCATCATCGGCCTGCTCGACTCCAAGACCTTGAAGGCGGCGCAGGGCGAGCGGATGGAGAAGCTCCTGCTGCTCACCCGTTACGACAAGGTGCGGGCCGGCCGCGGCGACATGCTGAGCATCGACGACGTGCTGGAAATCCTGTCGATCCCGCTGCTCGGCATCATTCCGGAAAGCGAGGAAGTGCTGCGCGCCTCCAACCTCGGCGCGCCGGTCACGCTCGCAAATGCGCAGAGCGCGCCCGCCCGCGCCTACACCGACGCCGCGCGGCGTCTGCAGGGCGAATCGGTCCCGATGACCATCCCGAACGGGCGTCAGACACTACTGACGCGGCTGTTCGGCAGGAGGGCGGCATGAAGCTCTTCCGGCTGCTGACGGGGCGCCGCTCCGCGCCCCTGGCGCGCGAGCGCCTGCAGATCCTGCTCACCCACGAGCGGGCGACCACCGGCTCGTCGGGCCTGATCTCGGCGCTGCGCGAGGATATCCTGCGGGTGATCGCCAAGCACGTCGACGTCGCTCCCGAGAAGGTCGAGGTCACGGTGAGAAACAGCGACGAGGTCGCGGTCCTCGAGATCGACGTCGAGATCCCGCAGGCTGTCGCGCGCACCGCGATCGGGCGCGGCCGGGGCTGGGTGGCAGCGTAACGACGGCGCCGCGGGCGCCGCAGACGCCGCAGACGCCGCAGCGCCGGCGCGCATCGCGCCGCAACTCGCCGCATACCTGCGCCGGAGCGGACATCCAACGAGCTCTTTGCGGATTGACGCGCGCCATGAAAGGTCTGGCGCCGCGATCCGTCGTCTGCGAACCGCCCGCCCGATGCGCGTTTCGACCGGTTGTCATTGCCTGCCGCTGATATAACGTTTGCAAAACAGTCGGCAGCGGACGATCGGGAGGAAGCGATGCACAGGGCAGGGTTCATGCGTGTTTCGATTCCTCAGAAGCGGAACACGCTCGAGCGTCATGCGGCGGTCATGCCGCCGTCGATGACGAGCTCGGCGCCGGTCGTGAAGGCCGAGTCGTCGCTCGCGAGAAAGAGGATCGTGCGCGCGATCTCGGCGGGCTGCGCGAGGCGGCCGAGGGGCGCGGCCGCGCTCCAGCCGGTGCGGGTCTTCGCGGGATCATCGGTGAGCGCCAGCATGCCGTCGAGCATGGGCGTGTCGGCGAACGACGGGTGCACCGAGTTGCAGCGGATGCTGTAGCCGCGGCGCGCGCAATGCAGCGCGACCGATTTCGTCAGCAGCCGCACGCCCCCCTTGCTGGCGCAATAGGCGGTGAGCGCCGGATGGCCGATCAGGCCGGCGACCGACGACACGTTGACGATCGAGCCGCCGCCGCGCGCCTTCATCACGCGCACGGCGTGCTTGCAGCCGAGGAAGACGCCGTCGTGGTTGACCGCCATCAGGTCGCGCCATTCGGCGAGCGTGGTCGTCTCGACGTCCTTGAGCAGGGCGACGCCGGCATTGTTGACCAGGACGTCGAGTCGTCCGAAGTCGTCCACAATGCCGTCGGTGACAGCGATCCAATCGTCCTCGCGGGTGACGTCGAGCTGTTGGAATGCGGCGCGCGGTCCGATCGCTGAGGCGGCACGCTCGCCGGCCGCGCGATCGACATCGCCGATGACGACCCGCGCGCCTTCGGCGGTGAGAAGCTCGGCCGTCGCCAAGCCGATACCCGACGCGCCGCCGGTGACCAGCGCGACCTTGTCCTGCACGCGTCCCATCACTGATTCCGCTCACCGTGCGCCCGTCTGTGGGCGACCATAGCACGCGGTGCGAAACGCTCCCCGCTCCTGCACAGATCGCCCAGCGTGATGGCGATCAGCG
>Ga0126369_10001313_pt1 | contig 17093 bp, 18 predicted proteins | sample PanSoiMetaPlot_1_FD_109646 | JGI IMG/M metagenome (GOLD analysis project Ga0126369, IMG submission 109646) | Tropical forest soil microbial communities from Panama - MetaG Plot_1 | ecosystem: Environmental > Terrestrial > Soil > Tropical forest > Bulk soil | place: Panama | collected 2016-02-17 | reverse complement strand
GCCGTTATCCGAGCGTTGACGACGAGCGGGCCGGTCATCGTGCCGCCGGTTAGCGGCAGATAACCTGATAGATCAGGCGCGGGCGACACTTCGATATAGGTTGATCCTGACCAGCGATAGACCTTGTTGGTATCTAGCGCTACGTACAGCTTGCCCGTCTCGCCGGTCGCCGGGAAGGCTGCGAGATTGGCGAACTCCAGCACGTCATCGACATAAGATGGCAATTGAGCCGCCGGCACCTTGCCGGTGCCGTCGAGCGATGCGTAGCCGCCGATCTGGCCCTTTTCCGACGAGATCTGAACGAAGTTCTGATCGATCGCCACCGTGCCCGTAGTGGTAATCGGGTTGGGCGTTAGAGTGATGCCGTTGCCCTGCGTCAAACTGACCACGACCGAACCGCTCAGCCCGACGGCAACGCCGTTGACGTACAGCGCCTCCGCATTGATTGAGCCCACGCCCTTGTTGCCACCGGGCACGCTGCGCGGCAGCGTAGCGCCGCCTTCGTCGTAAAAGGTCTGCGCACCGTCCTGCAGCCACGGGCTGGGCGTTGTTTGCGGCCCGGGCGTGCCAAAGCTCACGGTCGTTGACGGTGACGACGTCGGTCCGCTCAGAAATGAACTGGCAGCGCGCTGCGTACCGTCAGGCATCAGGTCAATCCCGTACCGCTGATCAACCAGCCGGTTGTAGTAACCTTTAGCGCCGTTGCGCGGCCGTACTGCGCCAGCGTGCGGCTGCCGGTGGTGCCGGCGGGCGACAGGTTTAAGGTGTCGGTGGTGATGGCGATCGTCACAGCGTTAGCGCTCATGTTGACAAAGTTGACCACCGTGCCGACCGGAAACGCCACCGCAGCGTTAGCCGGAATGGTATAAGTGGCCGCCGCCGCGCCGCTGGGATGATAAATGTGCGTGTCGGCATCGAGAGCGACCAGCGTATAGTCACCAGTCTGCACGTTCTGCGGGATGCCCAGATAACCGGCGTTGGGAATAACTGCGGTTGTCACCTGCGTCAGCCGGCCTTGCGGGTCGAACGTGATGACAGGAACAGTCGTGCTGTTGCCCACCGCGCCGCCCGCGCCGGTCACCGTCGTGTTGGTTAGCGCCACGGTTGATGTCGGTATGCCGCCGGTCACCTGAATGCCGGTGCCGGGCAGAATGGCGAGAATGGCAGGCTGCGGCCCGGGACCGGGCACGCCTACCACGGCTGGAACGGGTGGCAACGGTGTCGCAATCTGAGACTGCACCAACGCCAGCTGAGGCAAGGTACGCGAGTTCATCTCACCACCAGATCACAGAAAAGCGATGGCCGCTGGTCGTAGCATTGACTGAGGTCGACGTGATCTGACCGGGGATCACGTTCCACGACTGACCGGGCGACAACGCGAAGGTCGTGCCGTAGCCGCCCAATGTTGCCGCGCTAACTGCATTGACGTATAGCGGCTCCGCCGTTGCGATACCTTGATCATCCTTGCTCATCGGGTTGGTAATAATGCCGCCGCCTTGCGGGTTGGCCGGCACGGCGGTTACCGCAGTGCCGCCAGTGGTCACCACCGAAGCTAAACCGGGTTGAGGATTGACTGCCATGATCGCCCTCTCAGATCTTGATCATATAGAACATGATCAAAGACGGCTGCACGTTCGACACGGTGGAGGTCGAGCCGCTCATACTACCCGAGGCACTGACGCTGAGCGCCTGCCCCTGCGTCCAGCCGTAGATGTGAGAATAGTGCGTGTGGTAACCATGGGCCACGTCGCCCGAACCGACAATGCCGCCGTACTGAGTCTGAGTGCCTTGATCGGTCGGCAGGTTCGTATCGAGATATTGCGCGCCGCTGGTCGAACCAGAAACGGAACCGCTGACCGACACGCTCGCGCCCTCAGTTTCTTGGCCACCATAGCCGCCCTGTGAATTGGGCGCGGTGATGGTTGCCGTGGTCAGGCGGCCCGTGCCGCCGTCGGCCATTGCGATCACTCGGCCGCGCAGATCAGGCAGCCTAAACTGCAAGGCCGTTTCGCCGCTGGTGTTGTAGGCGGTGCCGATGGCATTGAATAGATCGGGGAAGTTGGCACGTACCTGTACCGAACCGTCGCAGAACAGCCAGCCGGCTGGTGCAGTACCGCCGGCAAAGGCGGCCACGGTACCGGGTGCAAAGACCGCCTGATTAGAAGGTGCCACCAGTTCGTAGCGGCTGCTGGTCCAGATGAACTCCGAGATCATGCCGGCAATGCAGGTATTCGGTGTCAGCGCATTGCCGTTGCCCAGCACCACGGGTGCCGCGCCTGAACCGGGATCAAAGGTCGTTGCGCCAGTATTGTTGTTGGCAATCAGCACTCTGATCGGCATGCCGACGACCGGCGACGATATCGGCGGATTGAGTACGCATCGAATAGCGTTGGTGGTGCCTACGTCTACCGCATAGTTGCTGGCCTGACTCTGATTCTGTCCCTGTTGCAGCATCTGGCCAGCCTGTCCAGCCGTCCAGAGCTCGGCAAAGGCATCGTTGGCGTTCCACGGCTTGGGTGTCGTGTTCTCCTGACCGCGCACGATAGTGACGGTATCGCCGCTGACCTGCGTGCACCACACGATTTCATTGATGAGACCGGTAGCGGCGTCGATCATGGTGCCGACGAAGTATTGACCGGCGGTAGGCTGTGGAAACAAGATGCCAGTGCCCGCCGCCAGTTGCAACGACGTGGCGGTGTTGCCGATCGACCCGGCGAGGGTGCTTTGTGCGTTGTTTTTGAAGATCAGTTGCGCCATAGCTGATTACCTCGTCAAGCGACGTTCACGACGAACTTGAACTGAAACGGCAATTCAAGCACGCCGGCGTCGACTGCAGCTTTGAAGATCGGTGCTAATGGGCTGACTGGAAACTGCTGCAAGGCCGAATCATAGGCATTGAACGCCGCGGTATTCATCATGAAAGTGTTGAACAGCGCACCTGAGATGAAGCGCCGTCGATTGGGCTGCAAATTGATGTTGACCTGATTGCCAGTGCCCCATGTCACCGATACGGGATAAGTTGATTCCGGTTCCCATACGTCAGCCGGTCCGGGCGGCGACAGACCATTCTCGCCCAGCAGAAAGCGCATGATGCGACGCTTGAGCCAACGCACGTTAAACACCTTGTCGTCACCCTTGTAGATGTGCCACGTCATGACGCGCTTGAAGATGTCGTCGTTCATCATGAAGTAGTCGGCCGCCGGCAGATTGTGCATCGTGTTCAATGCCAGCGTGTTGAGCATGTAGGTGTTGAACGGGCCGACCGTCTTGCCGTGGCCAACGCTCAGCGCTCCACGCTTGATGCCGTATAGCCCTTCAGCGATCCAGTCAAGCAGCGATCCGGCGATGTTGTTGCTGGTGTAAACGGCGAGATTGATGTTGCTGCCCCACAGCGTATAGTCCTGCGCCATCGAATTGTAGGCGTCGACAAAAGCCTGCAGATCATCATCGTCACTGTACTGCTGATAGAGATACGACGGAATCACGTTCTGTACCGTCACTGGACCAAGCGGCGGAAAGAAGATGCCCTGCTGATAGGGCTGCGATCGCTCAACCTCAGTCTTGGGCTGAAACACCACGCCGGAAAATCTGTGATGCGCCGAAGCCGCCGCCACGCTGGCGTCGCCGCCGAAGTTGACCGGCAACTGGTACGTCTGGCCCGGTGTCAGCATGAAGCACGTCGCACTGACAAACGGCGTGGCCGGCTTGGTCAAATCGACGTAGAGATTCTCGACGATCGCAAGACCCTGATCCCGCGCTGCAGCAGGATTCTGAATGAATCCGCCAAGGCACGGTCCATATACCGCCGTGACCGGCTTGGCACCAAGCACGGTTTGTGAAGCGGCGAGGGGCCAGATCTGGATTTCCATGTTAGATCTGCTGAACGCTGAAGTCGCTGAGGTTGGCGTAGAAATAAGACTCCGGGTCGCCGTTGACCAATCCAGTCCCGGAGGTGATCGGCGTGCTGACGCCATTGATCGAAATCGTGAATTGCACCAGTGAAATCAGCGCTTCCGGCAGTACCGGCTGTATCGCCTCCATGAACACGTCGGTCATCGTGTAGATGCTGATCGGCTGGCCGACCACGATCTGATTGATGTAGGCTTGCAATGCGGGCGTGGCCAATTGCGCCACCGCAGTGGCGGACACATAGTTGGGACTGGTAGTGTGCCATTGCACCAGCACCGAAATGCTCTGCTGTGGAGGAATGACGTAGGTGATCTGATAGGTGTCTGGATAGTCGGTTAGAGTCACCGTGTTGTTGCGCAAGTTGGGCGTTACCACGCCGCCCGAGCCATAGACGGCCAGCGCCGAAGTGTCGAAGTTGGCAATGCCGGCCTGCAGCTGACCCAGCACCGTTGCCGTACCGGGATTAACCGCAAGGGTCCACTTCAGCGTCGTCGCCGTGGTGCCTGCAATTGCCATAAACGTGCCAGCCCAGCCCGCCGGCTGCTGACCAACCAGCACAAACGCTGAACCGGGCGTGATGCCATGGTTAGAAAGCGTAACTGCAGTTGCCTCACCCGCCGTATTGGCTGCCGGCAGCGCTGCGCCAGCCACAAGGCCCGACGTAGGTTCTGTCCATGCCGTGCCCAGCGCAATTGGGGTTGTGCCGTTTTGCTTCGTTTCCGTTCCTGTCGCGGTGCTCACGTAGACGTTCCAGCCGATTGCCGAAGCAGGCGCAACGCTAGATGGTGACGCAACACGCAGCACGTTGTTAGCCGCAACCGCCAGCGAAGTCTCGGTCGCGCCCAGCGTTTCACCGAGGGAATTCACCCACGTGCTGCGCACGTAGTAGGTGGCGGCCGTTAATGCGCCGCCGGCAACCGCCGTAAGCGCGCCGTTGGTAGGCGCTACCACGGCAATCCACGTTAGAGACTGAATGGCGTTGGCGGCATAAGGCGTACCGACGTGAAACGACTTCTGACTGGGCGTATCGATCACCGCCAGAGTACTGCTGTTATAACCAGAAGGCGTCACGCCGCTGATGCCAATGTGTTGACCAACAGAATACAAATGGTTGAGGTCAACCGTCACCAGTCCAGGATTGGCCTGTGAGAACGTGACCACGTGATTTGCTGAACCAACCAGCGTTGAAACGTCAAACAGAGCCGTAAAGATGGCATAAGCAACTTGATAGGGATCGCCGCCCCCTACGATTATCTTCCAGCCGCCGCTCAGTTGCTGCTGAATACCAATAAGCCGCCGCTGCACACCGGGCACGTTGCTGAGCAACGTGCGCAGATAGCGCGCCATGCCCTGACTGGCAGCCAAGCCGGCCATCAGCACGCGCGCCCGGTAGCTGGTAATGGTTTCGACGTCGGTCCCAGGCAGTCCCGGTTCTGAGTTGACGACTGAAAGCGCGAAGCCTTCCGGCACCGATGTGATCAGCCCTGTCACCGTTCCTGCCGGAACCGCCCAGATCCCCGGTCGTGTCGCCACGGCGAAGAGGGGCAGGCTAACCCCATCAGAACCAATTACGCCGCCATCGCTCAACGAATACTGGAAATTGCCGTCAGTGACTGTAAACCCCTTGCCGATGACGTAGCCCGGCAATCCGGTGAACTGCACGAAGACCGAAGTGTTGACCGATTCGCCGACTCGCACGCCGTAGATCTGGCCCAGCTGATTGAGAACAAAGGCGTTGCAGCCGCGCGGCGTCAGGCTGTTCAGCATCTCGACACGCAGCTGATCGATCAGCACCAGCGCCGCGATGTCGGTCGAGCTGATGTCCTCGATCAACGACCCGGGCAGATTGGCGGTGTAGCCCGGATTGGTCTTGGCGACGAGCGTCAACAGCTGATTGAGCAGGTTCGCAGGCGACTGCGGCAGCAGTCCCGTTGGACCCAGAACCAGCGGCAGATTGCCGATATCAAGATCAAGATCGTTGGTCATCAGATTGGAATCGGTACACGGGCGTTGAGCTTGACGCCCAGCTTGGTTGTGACGTAGATATCATAGGTCGGTGTCAAATCTTCGCGCTTGGCTACCAGCAGAGTCGCGAACTGCGGCGAAAAAGCCTGCTGAGTGAAAGCGACGTTGAAGTCCGGATGAATCTGCTGCAACACCGACTGTTTCGCCGGAATGCCGTAGTTGGCGTAGAACGGACTTTCCCCGAGGTTGAGCATCAACACTTGCGCCAGCGTGGTTAGCATCACCATGTCGTTGTAGCCGTTGGCGTCGGTGGTGATGATCTGCCACGGTCCCTTGGTGGGCCGTCCGCCAACATCGTAGGTATAGACGCGACCGTAAGTGCGCATCAGTTGACGCCCTGAGTGTTGCTGCCACCCGACTGGACGCCCCAATGGTTATGATCGAGGAAGCGCCGAGAGGCGACATAGCATTCAGATCCAACCATCTGCACGTTGCCGCCGCTCACCACCGTATAATGACCGCCACCCGCCACCTGAGTGTAGGTATTGGCTGCGCCCATCAAGACCGAATTGCCGTTGCTGTGACACTGCACGTAGCAATTGCCGTACTGTACTAATGCCTGCACATTGGTCAACGACATATTGCACCACGGCGTACTCATAGTAGCCGAATTGGCCGCGGAGTTAAGATCCATGCTGCCCCAGCCGCTGATGCTGGAGTAGGCTCGATTTGCCGCCACCAACGTAGTGGCATTCGACGCGCCGATCGATGACTGCGTCGTACCGTTCATGCTGCACACCACACCGCTGATGCCCACATTGGCGCTCGACCCGAAGGTCATGTTGCCGGTCGACGACAATGTCGTGGTGCCCGACACCGTAGTGTTGTCGTTGCCGGCCACCGTTGTAGAAATATTGTGCGGCGTGTTGACCGTGATGCCATTGGCATCGAACTTGAATGATGTGCCGTCAGCCGTGATTTCGAGACCATTCTGACTGAAGTTGATCTCACGACCAAAGCTGGTCAGTCGCATGCCGTCCTTGTCCATGACCAGCGTGGCCGTCGACGCCCCGGCCGAACGCAGCCCTGCCTGCGCGCCCTTGGCATGCGACGCTGCCGTGCTGGCCGCAAAATCGATATTCACGCTGTCCTTGTCGATGGACAAGTAGGTATGATCGTTCAGCGCGTAGGTGATATGTTCCTTATCAACGTCAACCACGCTGTCCTTGTCCTTATTGCGCAGGATGACACCATCTGGTCCATAGAGCACCACCTTCTGCGGGTCGTCAGTGTCATCGAATTCCTTGTTGCCCATCGGAAAGAACACGCCGGCCGCCAGATTGAATTGCGGTGTCATCGTTGCAGTGCCCTTGCCCAGTCCGCTCATTGCGCCGATCGCCAGATCGCTGGGCACCACGTAGCCCTTGCATCCTTCCTGCAGAGGCCAGCGCACATACTCTGGACCATACACCGGCATCTTGACCTGAGGCAGCGTGAACTGACTGTCGATCTCGAATTTCACCGTGGCAATGGTGTTGTTCTTCTCCAGTTTGACGATAGTTGCAGGCACTGACTTGGTCAAGATCTGCTGAAGCGAAGCGAACTTGTCCTCCGCGAACCTGTTGAGGTTGTTGATCTGCGATGTCTTTTGGGCAAAGGCGGACATTAGATGTAATCCCTATCTGCTGGTATGGGCGTCGACGGCGGTGTCGGTCTCGGCTGCTGATCAGCAGACGGCCGAATGCCGGCCAGGATTTCTTCTGAGCTAACCGGCGGAGCCTCTCGTGGCGGCGGAAGATCGATGTTGGGCAGTTCCTGCTTGCCGACCGACGTGCCGTCACCGCCGCCGCTGGTATCCACGTCGCCTTCACTGCTGGGCGTGCTGGTGGTGTCTTCGTCCTGATTACCGGCAATGCCTTCGAACGAAGTGGCCCATGATCCGCCGTCAGCCTGTCGAAAATGAGCGAAGTGCTGCATCGCCCGAATCTCGAAGGTGCCCTGAAACGCCAGATTGTTTCGTGACGTCGCCTTTTCGTCACCGTCCGGCATGGGCTGCGCGCCGCCTATCGTTGTCAGCACGTAGGGGGTTGCCAGCCCCTTTGGCAGCTTGACGTAATCACCGACGCCGATGTCACCGCGCAGAACGGTCTTGAACGACACGACATTGGGATTGATCCATGTCGGCTGACCGATCAGATCGATGAACGACACTTCGATCGCGCCATTGGGACTGCGATGGCCCTCCGTCTCGCTGGTCGTGCCGTCATAGACATTGATAATGTTGGCTCCGGGCGGTGCGATGGTGACGCCTTGATAGGGCGAACCGTCAATTCGCTTGATACCGGCAAACTGAGTATGCATTGTCGCCTGCTTGATGGCGATAGCCGCCTGCGCCAGCGTGCCAAAGTAGGCGACCTGCTGCCCGTTGCCGACCAGTTTGTCACTGATGTTGACGTTTATCTCGTAGGTTGGGAAGCCGTTGGTGAGCATCTCCTCGATGGCTTCCGACAGCTTCTGCCCGTCCTGCCAGTTGAACGTTATGTTGCGCGGCGGCTTGTCCTCATCGTCAACTAGAGCCTGCACCACCATGTCGAGCGACGTGACGTTGCCTTCCCAATTGCCGAAGCATTTGCGAATAGTGCCCTTGACCAGCAGATCCGGTGTCTTGGGCACCGCCAGCGGCAAACCTTTCTTCATGCCTGCCTTGATCTCCAGCGTGCCGCCTGCCAGATCGTTGCTCTGGCCAAGGTCTTTCAATCCGACACCGAGAATGCGAATCAGTCCGCCATCCTGATTGGGCGTATGCATCGTCGTCATTGGGATGTCGAACATCACATCGAGCGCCGAAGTCAAATGCCCGCGACTGTAACTGGTGTAGCTGGCATCTGTCAGGCCAAGCGGAGCCATCGACGGCGGCACGAAAAGCTTGCCGTTCTTCTTGGTGATCTTAATGATATAGAACCTCACGGCCTCACCTCGAACTGCCGATTGGAATCACGATAGACCAGCGTAGAAATATAGCCGTAGCCCGCCAGATGATCGACTTCGTAGCTCATTGTCCCATAATTGGTGATCAACCCGGGATTGTTGGACAGCAGATAGCTGAAGGTCTGCGTCCCGGTGATCAGGCAGCGTCGTCTACCATTGTATCTGGCAGGGACGCAATCCGCGACCACGAGATCCAAAGTGTCCCCGATGCGAAACGCCGTCGGCACCACCGTCTTGCCGCGCACTTCACCGTCAATCCACTCCAGACTTTCGATCGCCACACCGATGGGAGATCCCATCACCGCCATGTGAAAGATCGCCGTGCCGTCCGGCCCGACGAGCGTCATGTACCAGCGTTGACCGCCGATGTTCCATGTGATATAAACGGTATGGCCTTGGCCGTCCAGCACCGGCTCGAATTCATAGGGGGTGGCACCGCCTAGACGAACCGGCGTGAAGTTGAACAGCTGCATTACACGCCACCGCCGCTGAGCGGACCAGACGGCAACGCCGGCACCCCCGGTGCAATAGGCGGCGCAGCCGGCGTGATGACAGGTAGTTGTGCGACACCGACCTGATTGGCCCCGCCAATAACCGGCGTAACGTTGGCCTCCGTCGGCGGAATACCCGCGCCGCCCGCGATGTCAAGTCCCGACGTTGGAATCGAACCGCCGACGGCATCGAGCTGAGTGCCGCCCGTCAGCTGCGACATCAAGCCATTCTGCGAGCCCATCAGTCCCTGCGCATCGTTCACCGTGAGCAACGGCTTGACGAAGTCCAGCTGCCATGTGTTCTGCACCTGCATGGTCGCGCCGCCTGAAATATCGCGCATCGCCAGCATCACGCAATTGGTATAGATGAAGCTGGGCGTGAGCAGCGTGTAGGTGCCGCCATGACTGTTGTGATATTCCAACGCCTTCTGCAGCATCATCATGATCGGCAGCTTGGTGAACATGCCGGCTGGCCCCTTGGCCGGCACGATCATGGCGTAGGAAATCATCAGCGGTTTGGTGATGACAGAATTGGCGGCAATGGTCTGATTGGCGAACGGATAGGTGGCGATTTCTTGATCGATCATCGTCGCACCGGGCATCGGCGAATAGTGCGCGAAGAAATCGTCCAATTCAATGCCACCCGTGCCGCCCAGCAGACCGAGCGGCAGGTTCACTGCCTCTGTGATCGCCATGATCGGCATCATCATGCCTGGAATGCTGCCGACCAATCCACCGGTCAGAATAATAGGTGAAAGCTCGAAGGCGAGCTTAAAGGCTGCAAGGCCGGCGCTCATCGACCACCCGCCTGCGCCAGCGTATAAGTGTTGTTGCCGCCGGTATGATCCGTGACCTGCAGCTTGACGATCTGTTCAGCCGCCGCTGCGCGAGTGCGCGCATCACGGTCGACATACAGCGGTCGCTCGAACCGTCTCGTCACAACGTCACCCGCCTGTCCCGCTGTCTGCGCCTTGCGCAACGCGTCGCCCGCTGCCCTCTCAGTATGTGTCAACTCCCACTGGAAGAAGTTCAATTCATCCATGCGGGCCTGCGCATCATGTCGCGTGCCAATCTGATAACCATACTGCTTAAAGAAGGCTGCCTTGCGCTCCGGACTGGTCCACTGCGCCAGCCCGCGACCCGGCCCACCGCCTTTCCACGGCTGACCCGGCGTGCTGCCCTCAAAGCGTCCAACGATGCCACCGCTCTCATGCTGAATGCTGGCGACAATGCCCGCTGCTTGCTCCTTGGTCCAGCCCTTCGACATGAAGAACGCCATGTCACTTTCCATTGTCGCCATACCACCGCCATAGCCCGCCGATGATATTCTGACATCAGAGCCACCGCCCCCACCGCCACCGTCAAAGCCTAGCCGCTGCGCCGCTGTCTTGCCGCCTGCCGGACGTGACCGCCCGCCCGCGCCATGGCGAGGCGAGCCGCCACCGCCAGCCTGTTGCGTCTGATAAACACCCCATGCCTCTTCCATACGGTCAGTAAGAATGCGCTCCTTCGCACCAGACGATATATTTGCCCATCCCGGCTGACTCTCCCGACTCTGCTTGAACCACGCCGCAAACTGTTCCTTGTTCATGCCGGCGGGCGCGCCCAGGGTGCCGCTGAGACTCGATCCGGTCGTGCCGGGTGCCGCAGGCCCCCCGCCCGGACCCGTGCCGGCCGGCGCAGGCCCGAACCAACGCTTTAAGAATTTCGCCAGATCCCTGAACGCCTGCTTGATCGCTTCGATATCGTCCTTGAAGTCCTGTGACCCCAAATAGTCGGTCAACGACTTCAGGCCGCCCTTGACCCACTCAACCAGCTTCTTGAAGCTATCGCCACGAAAGAACTCACGGATCCAATCCGCGAACAGATCGGTCAGCTGAGTCAGATAAGGCATCAGCGGCGTCAGTCCGTCGATCAGCGCCGCCTTGATCTTGGCTCCGGCCTTTTCCATCGTGTCATAGAAGTCAGACCACTGCTTCGCCGCCTTGTCGGTATAGCCCAGCTTGGCGACTCCGGCAGGACCCGTTTCCGCGAACTTCTTTTCGAATTCACCTCTGCCCATGCGCGATAGCATCTCCATGTCGGAAACGCTGATGCCCGCCGCGCCCAAATTGCGCGCTCTGATCCATTCGCCAAAGTTGCCGCCACGCTGTGCCCGTTCATATACCTTGCGCAACAGTTCGCGGTTGACGTCCATCGCGCTACCCTTGCCGGGGCTGATGCCCAGATTGCGCAGAGCCGCATAGGCGTCGGAAGTACGATCACGACGAGCTTCCGCCACCGCACCCATCATGCCTTCAATGCCTGTTACTGTGCCGCCGAAATTCATCGTCAAAGCTTTCTGCTGCCCGGTCGACAACCCGACACCACCCGCCTCTCTGCGCTCGCGTCGCGCTTCACCTGCCAGTCTGGTCAGACCGAACAGCGTCGTGATGCTGGCAAACGCGCCGCCGATCATGCCGGTAATGCCGACCCAGCGCAGCAGGTTCATCGTGCTTTCTTTGACGTGAGTGGCGAACTGCTTCATGCTGCTTGCCGCCGTCCGGACATGCCGCGCAATCACGTTGCTGGCATTCGCCATATCTTTCATGAAGGCAGAAGCCTTGCGCGACTCTGTTCCTATCTTCGTCAGCTCAGAAGACATCTTGCCGAAAGCGGTTGCAGCCTCCTTGTTCTGCGCAGCGAACTTCGCCCAGTCATTGGGCGTTTGCTTGACAGCCTTCTGAAATTTCTCGAAGGCTTGCTGGAAGGTCTTGAAAGCCTTGTCGTTGATGTCAATGTCAACGACGGCTTTGGCATTGACCGCCATATCATCCTCCAAACGCTTTCATCATACCGAGGATGAAACGATTACGATATTCCGTCGGAGTGGCCCATTCCCACTCAGGATTACGACGAAAGAATGCCGTGAAACCCTCTGTCACCACCCAGTCTAGGATGGAATGACAGATGGTGTCGCCGTCACGCCAGTACTCACGGGCGGCGTCAAGGTCGGCAAGGAAGCAAGCAGGTCCGTAGAAGTCGATGATGTTATCTGCAATCCTGAGTCGCGTAGCATCGGATATAGCATTCTCTCGAGCTCGTCCTTCTTGTGTACCCAGGATGCTGCAGTAAAAAACACGACGTAATTGCGCACCTCCTGAGCATCTTCCTCGTCGATCAATTTGTCTGCAACGACCTTCTCGAACGGCAGAGTTGACCAGCCGCTGCCATTCATGCCTAGACCCGACACCATCACATTGGTCATGCGCCACATCTCAGGCAGCAATGCACCATCAACGGTCGGTCGCAGTCCCATGTCGTCAGCCACCTTGCGCAGCATCAACAATGCAATGCGCGACGCCATGGGCGGCGGCAAGCCTTGTTCGTACATGGAAGAAATGGTCTTGGTCAAGACCAGGAAATGTTCCTCGAAAACTTCACGGCGAACAGGCGTGTGATGCACCCAGATCATACTGTCATCATCACGCGTCACCGACAGTATGAGGTTTAGACGTCGATCAAGTCTCATGCACCCTCCCTAATTGTGCAATGGTGGGCCGAACGAACGCCAGCCCAACAGCGCCAACAGAATGAACAGCAATAGCGAGAAGCCCCATGGCCCATAGGGGCCAAGCACGCCCCAGTGCCACGCGAAGCCAAACACCAGCCAGATCAGCATTAAGATCCAGAAAGCGAGGCCGATACTCATCCCGACCCCCACAGGCTGGAGTTGACGAGATAATAGCCACGCATGGTGATGCGGAAGCCTGCGTCGGTACCCGCAAACGAAAGCTCCGCCACCGATTCGATGGCGCAGTTCATGACCTGATAGACACCCATGCCGTTCTGGCTGATCGCCACGTCCGGATAGATGGTGCCACTGCCAATGCGCGCATCCAGTTCCATCTGGTCCTTGTAGAGTTGTGCCAGATGCTGGGTTTTGAGCAGGTTGGCGCTGAGCGTGATCATCTGATATGGTTCAGGGCTTGTCACCGCCCCAGTCATTGCCGGCAGAAAAGCGACCGACCCGCCATCGAGTGCGAGCCGGATACCGTCAGTGCCGAGATACGATGCCGTGATATTCAGTGATGGGAACGAATTCCACACCACCGACGCCCGCAGACGATTAAGCGAGCCGAGAGCAACAAGAGGATCGGCCATGATCTATCTCCTCACACCGCCGCCGCGACGAAGTCTGTCACGTGGATGTTGAACACGATGTGTTCGAAGCCTCGCAACGGAGTATAGACCATCGAGAGGCCATCGTACTCACCGATCTTGTAATGACTGGGATGCGCCGCCGTATAGGTGGGGAACGGGATGGCGTTTACCACCAGCTGACCGGCGTAGAGTCCGCGATTGATGTTATCAGTGAAGATGAGCGGGTCGAGCGCGACCTGCTTTACCGCCCCCAGCGCCAGCCCATACGCCACGGCATTGCTGCCAGTCTGCGCCGCCACCGCCTCCAAACGGTTGATACCGTCTTGATTGTAGTAAAGAGGGTTGATGGGATTGTTGCTCCCATTGATGATGGCGTTGCTGATGTCGAGGTCGATGTTGATCTGCATCCAGTCGACGCTGTACCAGTAGTTGAACGGTCGCCCGTCCATGGTGTGGCCATAGAGCAGGATCGTGTCGCTAATGCCGCCTTCCGCGCCGTAGCCCACAATGTTGATGCTGGCCGCCTTTAGCGTGTCCATCAACGGGCCGTTGCCCTGCTGCGGAAAGCGTGTGACTCCATACAGGAAGGAATAGCTGTACGGCGTCACCTTATTGGTGGCGCTGGGCTGATAGTTGAGCGTCACCCACCACGCCGCAGCCAACGAGAATTCCGTCGCCGGTATGCCCTTGGACGAATAGACGCTGCCTTTCAACGTGCCCGGAGTGGTGACCGTGCCGGGATCACCCACCAGTTGCCACATCAACGATGTGCCGGTGGTGCCGGGCAACGCCTGATGCAGACCGTTGAGCGTTGTTGGATTCGCGCCAGTGATCTGAAACCAGTCGCCGGGCTTCACGCCATGCGCGGTTGTCGTCGTCCCCGTCACTGAATTGGGTGACCACGTCGCAGCCGTCAGCAAGTTGCCGGCCCACGCTCCGTACACTGGAGCCTCGATCATGGCCACGACGTTCTTCATCTGATCAGTGTAGGCGTCATAGGTGTCGAGAGTCGTGGTGACGAAGAAGTAGGTCTTGCCCGTAGTGCTTTCGTATTGAGCCACCAGTCCGAGGAAGTTCGGATCAGCATCCCACGCGCGCGGCACGAGATAGCTGTAGAACATCTGTACGCTGTTGTTGATGAAGTCCTGCAGCACGGCGATCTGAGCAGACACCGGCGGCGGACCCAACTCTATCACGTAGACGCTCTGCTGAAATCCCTGCGCGAAGAACGTGCCGACCATGGCCTGCAATTCTGACGACGCCGGATGGCTATAGGTGCCCGCCACCGTCTGCACGCCGGGATCAGGCGACAAATAATAGGTGAACGCGCTAGGCCCGCTGGCCATGGCGTTGAACGTGCCATTGTAGCCGATGGGCGAAACGCCGGTGATCGTAGTCGTGAAGTGATTTCCGACTGTTACGCCATGAGGCGCTGCGGTATTGGCCGTAACCTGCCCGCCATAGGCGCTGCTCCACGCCACGGTCGTAAGAGCCGTTGGCGCTGGCAGATAGTTGTCGAGATCAGTCGGCTGCTGCAGCAGTGCCGTCTGTCCCGGAGTCAGATTGGTGCCGCCCGAAGAGATCATCGCGCCCGTCTTCTGAAGATTGCTCGGAGTCGGTGCGACGGTCTGGGTTACTTGGACGGTGACGATAGGGTTGCTCATGGGGGCGCTCTCCAAAGATCAGGAGAATCAGGCGTAGCTGGCGCTGAACACACCGCCGGTTGGGATGGCGCTGACGACGATACCGGTCTTGCACGGCCAGTCAAGGAACAGCTGCTGACCAGCCGTCAGCGAACCGAACGGAATGGAAGCAATTTGGTTGGCAGCCGCCGCCGCGCCAATGGTAGCGCAGTCGTTCAGCACGAGATTGCCGGCTGAGCCGGGAGCCTGCACGATAATGCGCGCCAGATTGCCCGGTACGGCCTTGATGACGGCCGCCGCGTTGATCTGCAGCTTGGTAGAAACGCCGCCTTCAGCTGCGCCGGCATTGAGAATGTTCTGTGGCATTGACTTCACTCCTTCGTTGGGTAAAGGGTAGGTATTGGCGGTGCCATTACGATGTCACCAATGTGAACGTCTTCCGCGTAGAGTCCCACAGTGGCCTTCACGATCAGCTGTCGCGCGATGTCACGCACCGTGCCCTGATTGTAGCTGACCTCGAAGATGATGCGCTTGCGCTGGGCAATCACCTGCATTTCGGACTGCGGGAGCTTGTCGTCCAGCACGACTGATGGCACGCCGACGATGCCCATGTGATCCGTATCAAGCGTGTACTGCAGCACCGCCGACTTGAAGTCCAGCGCGGTGCGATTGTTGCAGCCATACAGCGTCACCACGACCCGGTCATGTGCGAGCTGATTCTCATTCATTCGATTATCATACAGCGGATGAACCTGATAGGCGTAGGTCTGATCTGGCTCAACGTGGATTGCGCCGTAGGGCGGTCGAAAATTGCCCGGAATCAAGAACGACGGATACAGCGGCACCGCCGGCATGGGGATGTCGACTGGCCATGCCGGATTATAGCCACTGAGACTGAGCCAGATCGGCAGGCTGTTGCTGACAATAACTTGATTGGGGTCGATCTGGTTGGCGCTGTCGATGATCTGCGGCTCCATCGTCGGATAGATCGACATGCCGAAATAATGGTGCAGATTGGCCTGCTGAAAGTACATGCCACGCGACGAAAAGGCGAAGCGAATGCCGTCGAACGAACCAATCCACAGCGTGTCCGGCGCGATGCGATTCAAACTTTCGATCGGATCTTCCGCCGTGAACACCACTTGATTGTTGGACTGACTGGTGGCCTCTTGCTGGACAGTGTCGGTCGCGTAATGAACCGCGCCCATGATCGTCTTGCTTTCCGTCGTCTTGACCCAGAACACATAGCCGTCGAGCGGCAAGATCATCTGCTGGTACTTGATGAACGTGACGCTCTGATTGAGGTCGAGGGTATCAAGTCCTGCCTTGAGCGCAGCGCCCAGCGCCGTGCGACCGACATTCTCAACTTCATTGACTGAAGCCATATTTCCACCCCAGTGCTGCCAGATAGCGTGACGTGAAGGCCAGACGATTGCCAGCCATCGGCACCAGCGGTGCCCATTCCTTCGTTTCCAGATGCCAGCGCATGTTCTGCATTGGCTCACCGTGCGGCGTCACCAGCGTGTGCATTGTGTCGCTTGGCGTGCCGCTCGGCGGTTCACACTCTTCCGCCTGACGCAACGGTGGATCAGGCACTTCGACCGGCGGCTTGAAATGCCGGATGTAGCCCACGCCGGGAATCAGCTGGTGCGACGACTTTTCCTGCATCGCAAAAACGCTTCCGCTGGCTTCAGGCATCTGCTGGCCCTCTCATGTCGATGACAGCCACGCCCTGAACGAACTCTGATAGAGCCCAGTGTCCACAAAGCTAGGCCGTCGCCCGCCGTAGCGCCCGCCCGCCTTGCGCCGGCTACGGCCCAGCAGCGCCGCCTTGGTGGGCACGCCGGGAATGCCCATAGCTTCCATCTCACCTTCCGTCAGGAAGCTCTTGAACTTGTCCTCGATCCCGCTGGTGCCCTCTTCTGCTGGATTGAGCGTCGCCGGGTCTGCGCCG
>Ga0126369_10001312_pt1 | contig 17103 bp, 15 predicted proteins | sample PanSoiMetaPlot_1_FD_109646 | JGI IMG/M metagenome (GOLD analysis project Ga0126369, IMG submission 109646) | Tropical forest soil microbial communities from Panama - MetaG Plot_1 | ecosystem: Environmental > Terrestrial > Soil > Tropical forest > Bulk soil | place: Panama | collected 2016-02-17 | reverse complement strand
GTGGAGGACGCCGGGCTCCTTGCCGAAACCGCAGGCCTGGTCGAATGGCCGGTGGTGCTGATGGGGGCATTCGACGAGGCGTTTTTGCAGATTCCGGAAGAAGTCATCCGCGCCACTATCCGTAATAACCAGAAATGCTTCGTGCTGCGTGACGCCGCGCACGCCAAGCTCGTCAACAAGTTTCTGCTCGTCGCCAATCTCGAGGCCGATGACGGAGGCAAGGCCATTATCGCCGGCAACGAGCGGGTGATCCGCGCGCGATTGGCGGATGCCCGGTTTTTCTACCAAACCGATTTAAAGACCAAGCTTGAAGATCGCTTGCCAAGTTTCAACGACATCATCTTCCACGAGAAGTTGGGCAGCCAAGCCGACCGCATTGAGCGGATTGAGCGATTGGCCGCGGAATTGGCGCCGATCGTCGGCGCCGACGTAAAAAAAGCCAAACGCGCGGCGCGGTTGTGTAAAGCGGACCTGCTTACGGAAATCGTCGGCGAATTTCCCGAGCTGCAAGGCACGATCGGGAAGTACTACGCGCAAGAGCAAGGCGAGGACGAGGCGGTTGCGCACGCGATCGAGGACCATTACCGGCCGAAGGGGCCGGACGATCTGGTGCCGATCGATCCGGTGTCGATCGCGGTCGCGCTCGCCGACAAGCTCGACACCTTGGTCGGCTTCTGGGCGGTCGATGAAAAGCCGACTGGCAGCAAGGATCCTTATGCGCTGCGACGCGCGGCGCTCGGGATCATCAGGCTGGTGCTCGAGAACGAAATTCGCCTGTCGTTGATCAAAGTCACCAAATCCGCCGCGACCGAACTCGGCAGCCGCGGTGCAGCGGCGGACCGAAAACAACTACCGGTCGATCTGCTCGCGTTCTTCGCCGACCGCCTAAAAGTTCAGCTGCGCGAGCAAGGCGCGCGCCACGATCTCGTGGACGCGGTCTTTGCGTTGCAAGAGACGGGGAGCGCCGGAGGCACGACAGGGACAAGAAATGTCCAAGACGATCTGTTAATGATCGTCCGCCGGGTCGAGGCGCTGGGGCAATTCCTCGACAGCGAGGACGGCAAGAACCTGCTCGCCGGTTTCAAACGCGCCACCAGCATCATTCGCATCGAAGAGAAGAAGGACAACCGGCACTATACCGGCGCCCCGCAAGCGAGGCTCTACCGCCAGCCGGAAGAGAAGGCGCTGGCCAACGCTATCGAGACGGTCGAGAGCGAGGCGGCGCGCGCGGTCGAAAAAGAGGATTTCGTCGGCGCCATGCGCGCCATGGCCAAGCTGCGCCCCGCGGTTGACGCCTTCTTTGACAAAGTCACGGTCAATGTCGACGACAAAGCCTTGCGTGAAAATCGCCTCAAGCTTCTCAATCAGATCCGCGAGGCGACCCGCGCAGTGGCGGATTTCTCCAAGATCGAGGGCTAAATCGTCATTACGGCCCCGCTGGCGGCGCTGTGGAATGTCGCGAATTGCCGGTTCCCAAGCGCCGTCATCATGCTAGAACCGAACCGCGTCTTGGGCGTTGAGAGTTTGTCGATTTCCGCCCGCACCTGCGCCATTGCGCCAAAATCAATCCATCTTCGAGGCAAATCATGATCATTACCGCCACCGAACTATCGCCCATCGTTGCGCTGATTGCCGGCGTTCTCATTCTGATCGTGCCGCGGCTTCTCAACATCATCGTCGCCATCTATCTGATCGTGGAAGGCCTGGTCGGGCTCAACGCCATCCATCATTTCTTCCGCTGAATGGAGCGATCTTTGTCGCCGGTTGCATCAACCGTCCAGAATTGCAATCTAGGTCTCTCACATGCATGACGTCATGGCCAAGCCTTTGACCAACAAGACATTGACCAAATCACGCTCAAAAATCTTGCAGCAGGCGATCAAAAAATCGCCGGCGCGCGGCATGCGCAAAGCCTCGCCCAAAACCGCCGGCAAGACGGCCGGCGGCAAAACGGTCAAAGGCAAATGGGTCTGTGCGTTCGGTGGCGGCAAGGCCGAAGGTCGCGCCGCGATGCGCAACCTGCTCGGCGGCAAAGGCGCCGGCCTTGCCGAAATGGCGCAGCTCGGGCTGCCAGTACCGCCCGGTTTCACCATCACCACCGAAGTCTGCACGTATTTTTACCAGCACGGCAAAACCTATCCGAAGGAGTTGAAACGGCAGGTTGACGCGGCGCTTAAGGAGATTGGCCGCATCACCGGGAAGAAATTTGGCGACCGCGAAAATCCGCTGTTGGTTTCGGTGCGCTCGGGCGCCCGCGCGTCGATGCCGGGGATGATGGACACCGTCCTCAACCTCGGGCTCAACGACGTGACGGTGAAAGCATTGGCGGCAAAATCCAACGACCGTCGCTTCGCCCTGGACAGTTACCGCCGCTTCATCACCATGTATTCCGACGTGGTCCTCGGCATCGATCATCATCATTTCGAGGAGATCCTCGACGATCACAAAGACCGCAACGGCTATACGCTCGACACCGATCTTAACGCCGACGATCTGGAAGAACTGGTTGCCCGCTACAAAAAGCGCGTTGAAGAAGAGCGCGGCGAACCGTTTCCGCAGGAGCCGAACGCGCAATTGTGGGGCGCCATCGGCGCGGTGTTCGGCTCGTGGATGAACCAGCGCGCCATCACCTATCGCCGGTTGCACAATATTCCGGAAAGCTGGGGCACCGCGGTCAACGTGCAGGCGATGGTATTCGGCAATATGGGCGAGAGCTCGGCGACCGGCGTCGCCTTTACCCGCAATCCGTCGACTGGCGAGAAAAAGCTCTACGGCGAATATCTGATCAATGCCCAAGGCGAGGACGTCGTCGCCGGCATCCGCACGCCACAGGAAATCACCGAGGCCGCGCGCAAGGAAGCTGGCTCCGACAAGCCGTCTATGGAGAAGGCGTTGCCGCAGGCATTCGCTGAGCTCAAGCGCATCCAATCGACGCTCGAACGCCATTACCGCGACATGCAGGACCTCGAATTTACGGTCGAACTGGGCAAGCTATGGATGCTGCAGACCCGCAGCGGCAAGCGCACCGCGCAGGCGGCGCTGCGCATCGCCGTGGACCTGGCGCGGGAGAAGCTGATCGACAAGACCGAGGCGGTCAAACGCATCGATCCGGCGACACTGGATCAGCTCCTGCATCCGACTATCGATCCAAAAGCCGAACGCAAGGTCATCGCCGCCGGATTGCCGGCTTCGCCGGGTGCCGCATCAGGCGAGATCGTGTTCTCTCCCGACGAAGCCGAGGCGCTCAAGAGTGCGGGCCGCAAGGTCATTCTGGTGCGAGTCGAAACCTCCCCGGAAGACATTCACGGCATGCATGCGGCAGAGGGAATCCTGACCACACGCGGCGGCATGACCTCGCACGCCGCCGTGGTCGCGCGCGGCATGGGCAAGCCCTGCGTTTCCGGCGCCGGCTCGCTGCGGGTCGATTACCGCACCCAGACGCTTACCGCCGGCGGCACGGTTCTCAAAAAAGGCGACACGCTCACGATCGACGGCGCGAGCGGGCAGGTGCTCGCCGGCGCCGTGCCGATGCTCGAGCCGGTATTGGCCGGCGAATTCGCAACCGTCATGAAATGGGCCGACGCGCTGCGCGACCTCAAAGTGCGCGCCAATGCCGACACGCCGGCGGATGCGCGCGCTGCGATCAAATTCGGCGCCGAAGGCATCGGGCTATGCCGCACCGAGCACATGTTCTTCGATGAAGACCGCATCCGCGCCGTACGTGAAATGATCCTCGCCGAGGATGAGGCGGCGCGCCGCGCCGCGCTTGCCAAACTACTGCCGATGCAGCGCGGCGATTTCCTGGCGCTGTTCAAGATCATGGGCGGGCTGCCGGTGACAATCCGGCTCCTCGATCCGCCGCTGCACGAATTCCTGCCGCATAGCGAAAAGGAAATCGCTGAAGTGGCGCACGCCATGGGCGCCGACGCGCAACGACTCGCCGATCGTGCCCGCGAACTGCACGAGTTCAATCCCATGCTCGGTTTCCGCGGCTGCCGGCTGGCAATCGCCTATCCCGAGATTGCGGAAATGCAGGCGCGCGCCATCTTCGAGGCGGCCGCCGAAGCCGGGCGCCAGACCGGCAAACGCGTCGCGCCGGAAATCATGGTGCCGTTGATCGCGAGCAAGCGCGAATTCGATCTGATCAAGGAGCGCATCGACTCAACCGCGCAAAAAGTCGCCGCCGAGAACGGCGCCAAGCTGAAATATCAGGTCGGCACCATGATCGAATTACCGCGCGCGGCGCTCAAAGCCGATGAGATTGCCGAGACCGCGGAATTCTTCTCGTTCGGCACTAACGATCTGACCCAGACGGCGTTCGGCATCAGCCGCGACGACGCAGCGAGCTTTCTCGGTATTTATACGGCGAAGGGCATTTTGCCGAGCGATCCATTTGTTTCGCTCGATCGCGACGGCGTCGGCGAACTGATCCGCATCGCCAGCGCGCGCGGCCGCAAAGTGCGCGGCAAGCTTAAGCTCGGCATTTGCGGCGAGCACGGCGGCGATCCGGCATCGGTCGCGTTCTGTCACGAGGTCGGGCTCGACTACGTGTCATGTTCACCGTTTCGTGTGCCGATCGCGCGCCTTGCAGCGGCGCAAGCCGCGCTCGGCGCGTCGGCCGCTTCGGACGCTTAAGCAAAGCCGCGCGCCGTCGCGCCGGCCGTACTGGTTAACAAACTACCAACAAGTCCACGGTCGGCGGCCGAACGGCGCGTCGGACGCGCGCGCCGTGCAACCATTATTGCGGCTTGAGCCGCCGTGAAGCCGCGGAAATCCGCGGGTTAACTCCTTCGCAACGTTAACCCGACAATAAATAAACCTGTCGCATTCGCGCCACGGCGGTGGCGCTTCCATAACCATGTGCGCGGGGCGCAAAGCGCGTGTGTTGGGCGCGTGTTGGCGTGAGGGGTAATGTTGGCGTCGCGTATCGGAGTAACGGGCGCGTGTTGTTCTGCCCGCTTTTGGTTCACAGCGTTCTGCGCCGCGTTGATGCCGACGTCGATCGGCTATCAGGATCTCGCCGCGCTGATCGCGCGCGAACACGCTCCTCCGTCGCATTGGCACTTGATTATATCGCCGGTGCAGGCGGCGACTTTCAGCTATTCGCGTCCGATCGGCAGCGCGGTCCCACAGCCGCTTGGTTCCCAGACCGTCAATTTCGATCCGCGTTCGCTGGATGCTTTCTCCTGGAAGATTGACGAACCGATCCATGCGCGACCGGCGCGCCAGATGGAATATCCGACGGTCGAACGCAGCCGCAAAGCCGATCGGCTGCCGACAAGTCTCGCCGCGCCAGCCCCCATCTCGGTACAACCGCCGGCGGACCTGTTGCCGCGCGCGCCGGCTGTCCCCTTAACGCCACAGGCGCAACAGGCCGCGCCGGCAAATAACGATTTGGCGAGGAATGCGCCGCCGTCGCCGCCTGCCTCGGCGCTTTCAGCAATGGACGCGCACGATGAACACGTGGCGCTCGCCCCCGCTGGATCGGTTGCCCATTCCGCCACGGCAGCGCCGAACGCGGCTCCTGTGCCGCCAGCTGAAGCTTCGCAGGTGCAAGATCAGTCTTCGCCGTCGCGACCTGCGCCGCCGCAAACCAAAATGGCAATGGCCGCCGATGAGGAAGATGCCGCCATGGCGGATAAGCCGCCGGAAATGCCGGTGCCGGGCGAAACAGAATACGGGCCGTTGCTCGGCGGCATGTCTTTCCTCGACGGTGATGCTGCCGTTCGCAGCGGCGCGGTCTATTTCGGCGCCGGCGCAATGGGCTCGCCGAGCAAGTTGCAAAGCTGGACGCCGGGCGCGGAGCCAATTCTGGTGTCGCCGTCGGTCGAGCTCGCCGCGCAATCGGCCGACTCGAACATCAAGCTCTCAGCGCTTGAGGGCGCCGACAACGATACCGGTGCGGGCGAGTCGGTCGCCGGCAAAGACGACGCCAGCCGTTTGCAGACGCCTGCGCAACGTCTCGGGCTTGAGGGCAAGGCTCGCGCCAAGGCCGAGAAATGCCTCGCCGACGCCATCTATTTTGAAGCGCGCGGCGAGGTGCGCAAAGGCCAGGAAGCGGTGGCGCAGGTGGTGATGAACCGGGTGTTCTCGGGCTACTACCCGCATGACGTCTGCGGCGTGGTTTATCAGAACGCGCACCGGCATCTGGCGTGCCAGTTCACCTTTGCCTGCGAGGGCAAGGATCTAAGCCGCATCGACGAGCCCGACATGTGGGAGCAGGCAAAAGCAATCGCCAAAGACGAGCTCGACGGCAAGATCTGGCTCGCCGAAGTCGGGCACGCCACGCATTACCACGCCTATTGGGTGCATCCGAGCTGGGTTCATGAAATGACGCGCTTGTTCAAACTCGGCGTTCATACATTCTACCGGCCGCGCAATTGGGGCGACGGCGAGGACGAGCCGGTCTGGGGCAAAATCGCGCCAGCCGGGCCGAGCGTAAGCAATGCCGAAACGCCGGCCGCCAAGCCTGAGGCCAAGTCCGAGGCCGCCAAGTCCGAGGCCGCCAAGTCCGAGGCCGCCAAATCGGATACAGGCAAATCCGACGCGAAGGCGCCGCAAGCGGTTGCGCCGCCGGCCCGCGCGCGGACGTGATTGCAATCTGAAGGCGGTTAGACGCCCCGATCCGTCATCCTGAGGTGCGAACGCAGTAAGCCTCGAAGGATGACAGCCCCGGCGCTTCGGCCGTCGCCCTTCGAGGCTCGTCGCTTCGCTCCGAGCGCCTCAGGGTGACGGAAAAGCCGAGAGCTCACATCGCGATATCCAACCCGACGTCGAGGCTCCGCGCCGAGTGCGTCAGCGCACCGGAGGACAAATAATCGACGCCAGTTTCGGCAACCGCCGCGGCGCTCTCAAGCGTGATGCCGCCGGAGGCTTCGACGACGAGCCGACCCGCCACCATCTCCACCGCTTTTCGCATCGCGGCGAGATCGAAATTGTCGATCAGCACGACATCGGCGAGCCCGACATCGAGCACTTCCTTGAGCTGAGAAAGCGAGTCAACCTCGATCTCGATCTTGACCAGATGTCCAGCGGCGTCCTTGGCACGTCCGAGCACCGCTCTTATTCCGCCGGCGACCGCGATGTGATTATCCTTGATCAGGATCGCGTCATCGAGACCGAAGCGATGATTGAAGCCGCCGCCGCAGCGCACCGCGTATTTCTCAAGTGCACGCAATCCGGGCGTGGTCTTGCGTGTGCAGATGATGCGCGCCCTGGTGTGCGCGATGCGCGCAACGAAAGCCGCTGTCGCGGTGGCAATGCCGGACAGATGGCCGAGGAAGTTGAGGGCGACCCGTTCGGCGCCGAGAATCGCCCGCGCATTGCCGGAGATGGTCATCAGGTTGGCGCCCCGCTGCACCGGCGCGCCGTCGCGCGCATGCGGCGCGATTGAAATCTCCGGCGCGAGCCGCCGGAACGCAGCGGCGACTAGCGGCAGTCCGGCGGTCACGCCGGCTTCGCGCGCCACGACTTCGGCGCGGCCGTCGAGATTCTCAGGAATGGTCGCGATCGAGGTGATGTCGCCGGCGCGGCCGAGATCCTCTTCAAGCGCACGCGTCACCGCCGCTTCGATTTCGAGCGGCGAGAGGAACGCATCGGCACGCAACAGCGATGCAGTCGGCGTCGGATCAGGAGACATCGGCGTCCGGCATGGGGCGGGTCCTTGTTGTGAAATCCATAGTCACTGCAGCAAATTATGGCAAACCGCTCGGCTCCGCCGCCGCCGCGAGGCTCCGCAGCACGGGCGGAACAGCCATGCATCGGGCGATCCGTGATCTAGCAATTTCCATTTTGGACATCCAATTTGGGTCTCTATGCTGCGCAACTTTTTCGAATCTTGAGTTCGCCGGGGCGACATGAGCGATGCATCCAAAACCTTTGCCAGCAAGACTTTGTCGAGCTGGCGCACGCCGACGCTGGTCATCGGCTTCGGCAGCCTGATCGCGCTCATCGCGTTTGGGCCTCGCTCGACGCTCGGCTTTTTCTTGACCCCACTTTCGAACGCCAATCATTGGGGCCGCGACGTCTTCGCCTTCGCGCTGGCGCTGCAGAACCTGTTATGGGGCGTCGGCCAGCCGCTTGGCGGCATCATCGCCGACCGCTTCGGCACCGTGCGGGTGCTGTGCGGCGGCGCCTTACTATACGCACTTGGACTCGTGCTTATGGCGCATGCGACCAGCGCGCCTATGCTCGATATCTCGGCCGGCGTGCTCATCGGCTTCGGCCTTGCCGGCTGTTCGTTCCCGGTAGTGCTCGCCGCGCTCGGCAAGATCGTGCCGCTGCAATATCGCTCGCGCGCGTTCGGTTTCGGCACCGCCGCTGGCTCGTTCGGGCAGTTTCTCTACTCGCCGGTCGCGGTCGCGCTGATGGACAGTTTCGGTTGGCAACAGACGTTGGTGATCTTCGCGGTCAGCATGCTCGCGGTGCTGCCGCTATCGCTGGCACTGGCGACACCGCCCGACGCCGCGCCTGCCGGGCAATCGCAATCGCTGCGCCAGGCCTTGGGCGAAGCCTTCGTCCATCGCTCCTACGTGCTGCTCGTGCTCGGCTTCTTTACCTGCGGTTTCCAGCTCCAATTCATCACGGTGCATTTGCCCTCTTATCTGGTCGATCGCGGATTGTCCGCGCAGGTCGGCGGCTGGACCATTGCGACCATCGGCCTGTTCAACATTGTCGGCTCGGTCACCGCCGGCTGGCTCGGCGACCGCATGCCGAAGCGCTATTTGTTGTCGATCATCTATTTCATCCGCGCCGCGGCCATCCTGGCGTTCATTTCATTTCCGGTCACGCCAGTCACGTGTCTCATCTTCGGCGCCTCGATGGGCCTGATGTGGCTCTCCACCGTGCCGCCGACCAACGGCATCATTGCTGTGATGTTCGGCACGCGCTGGCTGGCGACGCTCGCCGGCTTCGCCTTTTTCAGCCACCAGGTCGGCGGCTTCCTTGGCGTCTGGCTCGGTGGCCTCGTGTTCGACCGCACCGGCTCGTACAACGCGGTATGGTGGCTGGCGATCCTGTTTGGAGTGCTTTCCGCGCTGATCAACATGCCGATCATCGAGAAACCAGTGGCGCGTTTAGCCGCAGTGCCGGCCTGAACGTCGGCGGCTCCGCCGCCCGATCACCCTGATCTTGCCGAGTTGTTTTCTGCGCGCGCCCGCGCGTAAGATCACCGCATGGCGACTTTCAAAGCGATCGTCATCGACAAAGCCGACACCGGCCAGACCGTGCGGCTCACCGATTTCGACGAAAAAGACCTGATGGACGGCGATGTCACCGTCCGCGTCGACTGGTCGACGGTCAATTACAAAGACGGCCTCGCCGTCACCGGCAAGGCGCCGGTGGTGCGGCGCTTTCCGATGATCGCGGGCGTCGATTTTGCCGGTACCGTGGATTCCTCCAGCCATCCGAAATGGAAGCCTGGCGATCAGGTCATCCTCAACGGCTGGGGACTGGGGGAGACGCATCTTGGCGCCTATGCCGAGAAAGCACGCATCAAAGGCGACTGGCTCATCAGGCGACCGCCCGGCATCAGTGCCCGCGATGCGATGGCGATCGGCACCGCCGGATATACGGCAATGCTCGCGGTGATGGCGCTGGAGCGCGCCGGCATCGATCCGTCGCGCGGGCCGGTGATCGTGACCGGGGCCGCCGGCGGGGTCGGCTCGGTTGCGGTCGCGCTTCTCGCCAAGCTCGGTTACGCCGTCGCCGCTTCGACCGGCCGGCTGGAAGAGGCCGATTATCTGAAGGGGCTTGGGGCGAGCGAAATCGTTAACCGCGATGAGCTGACCGGTCCGGCGCGGCCGCTTGCCAAGGAGCGCTGGGCCGGCGGCATCGACGCGGTCGGCTCGACCACGCTTGCCAATGTGTTGTCGATGACCCGCTATGGCGGCGCGGTCGCGGCCTGCGGACTGGCCGGCGGCATGGACCTGCCAACCACCGTGGCGCCCTTCATTTTGCGCGGGGTTTCGCTCATCGGCATCGATTCCGTCATGTGTCCGCTGGCGCGCCGGGAAGCGGCGTGGCGCCGACTAGAGACCGACCTCGACCGCGAAAAGATCGCGGCCATGGCGAACGAAATCGGGCTTGAGGAAGTTATTGCCACGGGCCGGCGCATTGTCGACGGCAAGGTGCGCGGGCGTATTGTGGTAAAAATCAAGTAAAGGTTGCGGCCGAACTGCTAATTTCGGCCATGATGCGGGGCTCTGCTATGGTAAGGGGACAGTTAAGAAATGTTGTTAAGATTGTCCTACCAGTGCCGCGAACCCGAAGTTCGCACAAACTCGCGGAAACCTCGGATGCGAACTCAAGGTTCAAAGGCGGCACTGCAGGCATAAAGTTGCTAGTGTCCTTATCACTTCCGAAGTTCGTACGAGAGTGCCGATAATGCTTGCGAACTTCGGAATCCGGACACTAGCCGGGGTGGAGTGCTCGATGTCGGTCCGCTGGTCGGTTCTTTGTGCGTCGGTTTTGACGGCCGGCTTGTTAGGTTTGGGAGAGGGGATCGCCGAAGAGCTCGGACCAGAGCAAGCGCGCGCCTTCGTTGTCGGCAAGCTGTTCGCCTATACCTGTTTCGAGGGCACGTCCGGGATGGGACGGATCTTTTCCGACGGCTCGGTCGTCGGCACTATCAGAATTCGCGGCCAGGGCCAGACCCGCTTTGCGGCTTTGCCCGCAGGCACGATCCGGATCGACAGCGGGTCGATGTGCGCGCATCTGGCCGGCATGCCGTTTACGCCCTGCTTTCGGGTCGAGAAGATCGATTACCGCAGTTTCCGCGGCTCGCTCTCCGGCTTGAGCTTCGCCTATTGCGATTTTTATCAGCGCAATCCGCGCAGCCACCTGATCAGCAGCAGCGCCGAGCAATCGACGGCGACGACGACTCCGGTTGCCAATATGCGACCGGCGCTGCGCCCATCGCTGCCGCAATAGGCGCCCAACGGGTCCGCCCCGACGGGGCCAGCCCGATGAAAAGCTTCGCGAGCCTCCAAGGGCGCCGGGCACCCACCATTACGGGTATTGTTCCAGATCGAGCCGGAACGGCGCCGCTTCAGCGGTCAGATCACCGCGTCCGATCGTTTCGATGGCCGCAATCATGCGGCCTTCGCGGCCGAGGAGCCGATCGGCGAGCGAGACGATGAGTGCATTGGGCGTTGCGGTCGGCGACGCGCGCCGCAGCGCATTCGCGATGGTCGCCTCGTCACGCCGCGGATTGAGCGCGCATACGGTGGCATAGGCGCTCGCCGTCGAGCGGCTGATGCCCATATAGCAATGCACGACCAACGGCGCGCGGCGATCCCATTCGCGCACGAAATTAAGGAGATCGGTGACGTGTTCTTCCGCAGGCATGATATAGCCGTCGAGCGGGACGGAAATGTCGTGCAAACGCAGCCATAGGTGATTTTTCGGCACGATGCATGAGGGCCGCGCCACGCGCGCTTCGTCGCCGATCAGCGACACGACATGGCGCGCGCCGGTCTGCTCGACCGTCTCTTCAAGCCGGGCCAGGGAGCAAACGTGAATCATCGCCGAAAAGTACTGTTTTCGTTCTCTATATAGGAATTGGGATGGCGAATTCACATAAGATTCGGCGATGACGCAAGGATGATCCACGCAGTTTCCGCACTGGGACAGGCGTCCCTCGGAGCGCGCCCCTGCCACACCTCGCGCTGTGCGGCGAGAGGGCGCACACCGCGCTCAATCACCGCGCTCACTCATGGCGCTCGCTCATTGGGCTCGCTCATGTGCCAACCGGTTGAATCTATCAAGATAGCGCGCTTGCGCGGTCTCCGCCGGCCACGGCTTGAGAAAATCGCGCTCCATGGCGGCGGAAAATTTCGGTGGCTGGCCGAAGAACCGGCGAGCCTCGGCACCATCGAAGCCGGCAAGTCGGGTCGCTTCGAGAAACGCCGCTTGCCGGTCTGCGGCCTTGATCCGCGCCTCGATCGGCGGCGGTGTCGTGGCGGGGAGCCCGAAACGCAGATGAATGGCGGTGAGAAGCCGCCGCTCGATCCCCTTGTAGGCGTCGCCGATCACCGTTTTGAATGGCGAGATCATATCGCCGATGACGTATTCGGGCGCGTCATGAAGGAGTATTGCGAGCAGGCACCGGTTTGCGAGTCGCGGCGAGCGGGCGCGGGCCAAAGCTTCAACGAACAGGCAATGCTGCGCCACTGAATAGATATGTGCGCCGCTGGTCTGGCCATTCCAGCGCGCCACCCGCGCCAAGCCATGAGCGATATCCTCAATTTCGATGTCGAGCGGCGAGGGGTCGAGCAAGTCGAGCCTTCGTCCCGAGAGCATGCGCTGCCAGGCGCGCGGGGCAGGGACTGCGCGGATCGAGGGCTTCGCCGGCTTCTTTGGTCGGGGCCCCATTTTAGCGCTTGAGATTCTGCGCCGCCAACTTTTGTACCCCCTCATGGCGATAGCAGCTGACAAGATGATCGTTGACCATGCCCACCGCCTGCATGAAGGCATAGACGATGGTCGGCCCGCAAAATTTGAAACCGCGTTGCGCCAGTTCCTTCGACACCGCGCGGGAAACCGCGGTTTCCGCCGGCACCTGGCGAACGCTGCGAAAGCGATTGACCTTGGGCCGGCCGTCGACGAAGTCCCACAACAGTTTTGAGAAGCCCGGTCCCTTCTCCATCGCTTCGAGCCAAGCATGCGCCGAGAGCACCGCGCCTTCGATCTTGGCGCGATTGCGAACGATGCCGGCATCCCGCATCAGCCGTTCGATCTTGGCGCTGCGGTAGCGCGCGATCTTTTCCGGCGCAAAGTCGTCGAAGGCGCGGCGGAAATTATCGCGCTTGCGCAGAATCGTGATCCACGACAAGCCGGCCTGGAAGCCGTCGAGCATGAGTTTCTCATACAGCGCGCGATCGTCGTATTCCGGCACGCCCCATTCCTGGTCGTGATAGGCGATGTAAAGCGGGTCCTGCTTGGGCCATGGACAGCGCAACAGATCGTCGAGAACTTGAGCGCTCATTCGGCGGCCTTGATCCCGCCGGGGAATGCGAACCGCGCCCAGTCGGGTTTGATGAGGCGAATGGGTATGCCTCCTGCCGCAAGGGCGACTTGTTCGGCTTCCGCCACGCGGTCGAGCCGAATGAGCGCGATGCCGCGGCCGCGCGCGGCCGAGCCCATCGTGCCGACCTGGCGCTCATCGGCAGTAATCGGGGCGCCACTTGGCGGCGTGGCCCCCTCATAGCGGAGCGCGACCGCGCGCGTGCGCGCGATGCCGCGGTGCTCGATGCGTGACACCACTTCCTGCCCGACATAGCAGCCCTTGGCGAAATCAACGCCGCCGAGCTGATCCATATCGGCTTCATGGGGAAACGCGTCGCCGTAGGCAAAGTCGAGGCCGCCGGCCGGCACACCGAGCGCGATGCGATGTGCCTCATAATCCTCGACACTCGCGAGCGCAGCGCCGAGCTCGCTTGCCGCCGCGGCGGCGCGATGCGACGCAATCAACACGCGAAATCCGAGCGTCGGCAGCCGGGGATCGGCATACGTCAAGCCTTGTTTGGTCGTGGAGTCTTTGGTGGCCTCCTGGGCGTCCCAGACCGCGAGCACGCCGAGAATTTCAGTGAGATCCTCGATCAAGACTTTGGCGCGGAGCTTGTAAAGATTAAGCCTCCCAAGGAGCGTAGCTGCCAAGGCGCGCGGAATGTCCAGAAAAAAGCCGCCGACTTCGGCCTGTGGCGCTTGTGTCACGAAGAAATCGGCAATGATCTTTCCCTGCGGCGTGAGCAGCGCGCAGAACCGCGCGGTACCCGGCGCCACGCCAAGCACATCGGCCGTGACCAGCCCGTGCAGGAATTTGCGGGCGTCGTCGCCGATAACTTTGATGACCCCGCGATCGGGCAGGAGGGCGGCTTTCATGAATTATGCCTATGCCGGCAGCGCCCGGATCGCAAGACAGCCAAGCCTCCGCCCGTGTGCGCGGGGACGACCTAATTTGCACCCGCGAACTAAGTTGGCTTATTGACGCGACAGCTTGACGGAAAATTCGCCGTTTCGAATGCGCTTCCCGAGATTGTCGGCATAGCGCGCCGCCGGTTCCTCGCCATAGGTCGCGATCAGTTCGGCGAAGGCCAGAAACAACGCGGTCTGGGCGAGGCAATCGCCTTCGATTCCGTCATGGGCCGCCTCGGCCCAGGCATCCTGAAGATAGCCAAGCGCCAAGCGTTTCTGGTCGCTCTCGGCCAAGGCGCCGCGAGGCGCAATATTCGGCGTTACTGTGGTCATCCCCGTTTGCGTCGGCTTTCGGCCTGCCCCTTTGACCTAACAAGACACGTTAGCAGGCCGCCGCAGGCCTTTGTGACCGAACCTTGGGGCAGGGTTAATGCCGTCAAATGGCCTTTTTTTGCCCACTCCCGCTCGTCCGCCGCCCAGGAGGCTCTAATTCGCGTAGCGGGCGGTGATGTCGCGGGCGATCTTGGCGCCTTCTTCCAGATAGCGGTGGATAACGGTGTCGGCGGCAGGCGTGCAACTGCGATAGGTCTGCTGAAAACCTCGATAGCCGCGATTGAAACCCGCGACCATCTGCTCGCGGCGGGTTCCGCTCGGCGCTTCGGCGTCGATCAGCGCCTGCGCCTCCGTGCGCCATTTCTGGCCTTCGTTGCTGTTGCAAATGCCGCGCAGGAAATGGAGTGCGCCGAGGATTTCCGACAACCGCTGCAGGTCGCGGTCATAGGGGGCGGGCTGGTCCCGCAGCGCCGGCTGTGACGGCGCCGAGGCCTGCGGCGGCAGCTTGGGCGTAGAAGGCGTAGAGGGCCGCGGGGCCTGCCGATACGGCGAGCCCCAACCGCCCCAGCCATTGCCCCAGCCGTTGTTGCCCCAGAATTGCGCCTGAGCCGGCGCGGCGGCGAGGCACATCGCGAGCGCAACAGCCGGGACGATGCGAATTGCGGGCATACAGATCAACATAATGCAGACGAAACGCACGGCAAGCCTCATGCAAGCGCCAGCAAGTCCCCTGCAAGCTCCATTCAAGCCTCATTGATCTCGGCGATCAGCGCCCGAGTGCCATGCGTTCGGTGGCGGCAACGACGATGTCCGCGAGCCCCTCGGTGGTTTTCAGGCCGGCAAGCTCGTCGGGTTTGCGCCAACGAGCTTCGGCGAGTTCTTCGCTCAGCGAAATCTCGCCTGCGATCCAGCGCGCCGCAAAGGGAAGAATGACGAAATGGCGTTCGATCCTTCCGCTGGCATCGCGCGCGATGGCCTCGCGGAAGCCGACCAGCGCGAGCGGCGCGATCGCGAGCCCGGTCTCCTCGCGCACTTCGCGGATCACCGCCTGTTCGAGAGTCTCGCCGAGTTCGACGCCGCCGCCCGGCAGCGTATAAAGCCCGTGCGCCGGCGGCCGTGCGCGGCGCACGATCAGCACTCGGCCGTCGCGGAATATCGCCGCGCTCACAGCCAGATATGGCCGCGTTGGATAAGTCCGCGCAGTGTCGCCGTTGCTCATTAAAGTTTTGTCCGGTCCGTCTTATATCAGGGCAGCAGGCAAGGGAATTCCAGACTCGGCTAAACGAGGACGCGCGCGAGGCGGTCATGTGCGGACGTTACGTGATTTTCTCCACGCCGGAGGCGATCCGGGCGCTGTTCCGCTATGGCGAGCAGCCGAATTTTCCGCCGCGCTACAACATGGCGCCGACCCAGCCGGTCCCGATCGTGCGGCGCGTCGACGGCAAGCGGTCGTTCGCGCTGATGCGCTGGGGCTTATTGCCATCCTGGGTCCAGGAGCCGAAAACATTTCCGCTTCTCATTAATGCCCGCGGCGAATCCGTGCTCGACAAACCCGCCTTCCGCAACGCCATGCGGCGGCGGCGTTGTTTGATTCCGACCGACGGTTTCTATGAATGGCAGGCTGGCGCAGCGCGCGGGGCAAAGCAGGCCTATTTCGTCCGCGCCAGACGTGGCGAGGACGGTGTCGCGCCGCCGCTTGCCTTCGCCGGCTTGTGGGAGACCTGGATCGGCCCCAATGGCGAAGAACTCGACACCGCCGCGATCGTCACGAGCGGCGCCAATCGGACCTTGTCGGCCATCCATCCGCGGATGCCGGTATTCATCGCGCCGGAGGATTTCGATCGCTGGCTCGATTGCGATGCTACGCCGGCCGAGGAGGCGGCGACACTGATCAAGCCGGCGGATGATGCGCTGCTCGTGGTCTATCCAATTTCGCCGGCCGTCAATCGGGTCGCCAACGATTCGGAGGCGCTGATCGCGCCGGAATCGCCGCAAGCTGCCGTCGAGCAGGCAACGCCGCCGCAAGGGGCCAAGCCGGAGAAAGCCAAAAAATCGGACGACCAGCCGACATTGTTTTAGCTAGAGCGGTGGCCTGTCGCGATGAAAAAATTCCGCGCGTTCTCGCGTAGGCGGGAATGCCGGTTTGATGCGGACGCGGTGGTATTCCACTGGGTCCCCGCTTTCGCGGGGGACGAGCGGTTGGTGCCAGTCGGATCAGCCAATCACTCCCGGTGATGGCGATATCCGATGTCCGCTGCGATGCGATGGTCGCTCGCCAAAAACTCATAAAGCTCTTCGCGTTCCCGGCGTCGCCTGCGCCAGGCGGCAAATCCCTGTAAACCGCTACGAAGAAATTCCACAATACGCGCCGGCGATTGGGAGGAGTGCGGCCGTACGCTGAAGATTTGCAGCGCTGCGGCCGCGAGATTGCGATTGGACATGACGCGCGCCTCCAGGAACAACATGAGCGCAATGTCGTGGCTTTGTCGCGGCTAAACCACCCGATTACTGACTTCCGCGCCGCATTGTTCCGGCCGCAAACGATGCTAGCTTAATGGTGGAGCCGGGGAGGGAAGGGTGACGGCAACGAAGCGGTTCGAACTCGATCATTTCGCCCCACACTAAGAGTGAAAGCAGGCATGCTCCGTCGCCGCGCATTTCTTTCTTTGCTCGCCGCCACCGCGCTCATGCGCCCGCGCGGAGCGCATGCGCAGGCCGACTGGCCGGCGCGCCCGGTGCGGGTGATGGTGCCTTATCCGCCGGCAGGCGGCGCCGATACCACCGCGCGCATCGTCTATGCTCGGCTCAGCGAAAATCTTGGCCAGCAATTGGCGATCGAAAATCGCGGCGGCGCCG
>Ga0126369_10001311_pt1 | contig 17113 bp, 12 predicted proteins | sample PanSoiMetaPlot_1_FD_109646 | JGI IMG/M metagenome (GOLD analysis project Ga0126369, IMG submission 109646) | Tropical forest soil microbial communities from Panama - MetaG Plot_1 | ecosystem: Environmental > Terrestrial > Soil > Tropical forest > Bulk soil | place: Panama | collected 2016-02-17 | reverse complement strand
TTTTATAGTGATAAGGATAGCGGACTCGCAACTCCGTGCTACGGAAGAACCCTATTTGTCCGGCCCGTAGACAACGTGTTTGACGTCGCCGCACATTGCTCGGTCAACACTCAGACGGCTGGCTTGGCGATCGGCGATCGCAGGCTGAAAGTGGCAGATGCTCTGACGGCGCGGGGTATCGAGCGGTGTCCCGAGGTTGCTCACATGTCCTTGTACGAGGCGCCATGGGATGGCATGTATCCGATAGATCGTATGGTCCGTTGGGTTTCGGCCTGAGCTGACTTCATGGCAACTTCCTTATTCAGAAGAATCAGCAATCGCTGGCTTCATGTGTTCGCAAGGTTTCTTCCGGGTTCGACCAGCGTTCGACCTTCATTGCACCGTCTTCGCGGAGTGAAGATAGGCAAGAATGTTTTCATCGGCGATGACGTTTATCTGGAAAATGAACACCCGGATGCAGTCGAGATCCAGGATGGTGTGCACATCAGCGTCCGAGCCATTATTCTAGCCCATACGCGTGGCTGTGGAAGAATCATCATCGAAAAAGATGCCTTCATCGGGATCAACACGGTGATTGCGACTTCGGGGAACAAGACCTTGCGCATCGGCGAAGGCGCCGTGGTAGGTGCAGGCGTTGTCGTTACTCGGGACATTCCTGCTCGCGCTTTCGTCGCTCTTGATTCGCCGAGACCAATTGCAAGCGTTGGCGTTCCGTTGACGAAGGCGGAGACGGTCGAGGATTTTGTGCGCGGCCTCACGCCAATCCGGCCAACGAAACCAGCGCGAACCGAGACGCCAGTCCGCGTGTCGGGAGCAGGAAGGACAGATGAGGCGTGAGTGAACGAAACCTGTCTTGAATGCCTGCAATGGCCCTTACAACCGAAAAAACAGTTATTCTGTGCCGCGAAACCCCGAAGCGCTCCGAAATCAGCGCGAAGAAAATCGCTGAGTTTCTGGGAGTTGAAACAAAGGTTGTCTCTGTCGAACGGGTGAAGGACGTCGAATCCTTCCGGAAAACTGTTCCCCAATGCCACGCGCTCATCGCGCATCTAGACACACTAGTTGCGTTGGCAGATTCGCTCGATGCAGGGGAACAGGGGCTGCTTACTTTAATCGAGCTGTCTTCACACGTTTTTGTTTACGGAGGCGAATCGAACAAACGGCATGATTCAATTCTCAAGATCTTGTCGTTGGGCGGTCTCGCGGGATCGAAAGCGGTGCCAACAGGCGGATTGCAATTCAGAGTTTCAAACGACTACCGCCACCTGTGTCGGACATTTTCGGGGCTCACGTTTCCGGCAGCCGACCCGGCAAGGGACTCAAGCTTTGTGGAAGGTACGCAGCCCGAAAAATTAGAAGTGCTTGTACGCGCGGGAACTCAACCGTTTTTCGTACGCGTAAAGCATGGAAGTTCCCAGGTATTCTTCACTAGTTGCGATGAGTTGGGAGATCCGAACGAGGAAGTTTCTTCCGAGTTGGGTCTGCTACCTTGGTTTTCGCGCCTCGCACCTATGATAATTTTTCTTCGAAGCTCTTGGGGAAATCGCCTTTGGCATAACGATTGCCCGCAAGCTTGCTTCATTGTTGACGATCCTTTGTTGAAGCAGAGATATGGCTTTCTGAAATTCTCGAAGCTCTTAGAGACCGCCGGGAATCAGAAGTTTTCTGCCTGCGTTGCTTTTATTCCATGGAATTACCGGAGGTCTAGTAAGGAGGTTGTTAAGATCTTCTCGTCAGCCCCGGATTTTCTTTCGCTCTGCATACATGGATGTGACCACACAAGGGGAGAATTTGCGGCAATGGACGGGGGATTGTTGCGGGACAAGGCGCAGCTGTCGCTGGACCGGATGAAGGCTCACAGCGATCGTTACCACATAAGGTTTGACGATGTCATGGTGTTCCCGCAGGGGATGTTTTCGTCGGAAGCCCTGAAGGCGTTGGAAAACTGTGGTTATCTTGCCGCGGTAAATACAAGCGTGCGGCCGTCCGACAAGTTGTGCGTCTTAACGCTGCGCGACCTAATGGAGGTCGCAGTGACAAGGTTTGGCGGAGTCCCACTATTTGCCCGCCACTACCCAAAAGAAATTGCGGAGTTTGCTTTTGATCTTTTTCTTGGGAAGCCCGCGCTGATGGTAGAGCATCACGGTTATTTTCGAAGCGGTTATGGGGAGTTTGCATCTTTTGTCCAACGCATGAACCAGTTGGATCAGAAGCTTGAATGGGGCAATTTGGCGACCATTTGCTCCCGCGCCGGCCTTGAGCGATCGATGCCGAACGGCGAAGTTCATTTGCGTATCTATACAAACCGCTTCCGGGTAACAAACAACGAAGCTCGTTTGCGACAATATGTCTTGCAAAAACCATGGAACCGCCGATGGCCACATCCGAAAGTGACATTGAATGAGCGTCAGTGGCCGGGAGAGCTAGTGGAAGGCGTGCTCACCACTACGTTCTCACTGGAGCCTAACGAATCGGCTGAAATCAGAATTGCCTTACCTCCGGATCAGAATGGCCCAACTCAAGTCTGGTCTCCAACTACGGTTTATGAGGCAAAAGTATTTGTTCGGCGCATACTCTCTGAATTCCGCGACAATCATGTGGAAACAAACGAGATATTAAGAAGATTAGTCGCGAATGTCCGGCGTCTTTGGGGCAAACGCAAGCGCGAACCAAACAGCGTATGCGAGTACGCGAATTGAATAGTTGTGCCGGATTCACCAGGAGCTTCCTCCTTGATTGATTTTGTTTTCACAATCGACTACGAGATTTTTGGTGATGGTACCGGGGCATTGGGCGAGCTCGTATACGAACCGGCAAAGCGGTTAAAGGATTTGTTTCAAAAGCATAAAGCAAAATTCGTTGTTTTTGTTGAGGCTGCGGAGTTTGAGAAAATCGAAATGTACGCCACGGATCCGGCGATTAGCTCCGTCAGGCAGCAAATACGCGAATTTTATTCCGACGATTTTGAAATCGCCCTGCATTTACATCCACAGTGGGCAAACGCTCGCTATGAGCGAGGACACTGGCAGCTTGATTTGAATGAATACAACCTCTGCGGGTTATCTAAGGCCAGGATTGCTCAGATCGTCGACGCTTCGTTGTCCTACCTGCGTGACCTGACAGGTCAGCCTAGGTTTACACCCCTTTCGTTCCGTGCAGGGAACTGGCTGTTTCAGCCTACAAAAACCGCCGCGAGCGTTTTAGCGGAAAGAGGCATCAAGATAGATTCCTCTGTGTTTAAAGGTGGTCTGCAGCGGAAGAACAATTTGGACTACAGACGTTCTCTGCAAAACGGCTATTACTGGCCATTTAGCGACGACGTGAACGAGCCAGATGCAAACGGTCATTTGCTGGAACTGCCGATTCATAGCGAGATGGTTGCGCCGTGGAAATTAGCCACTTCGAAGCGGATGACTTACAACAATCAATATGGAGTGAACGGTCAGAATGTAAGTCACAAATTGATTCGTGGTCTGGATTTTTTGCGTTTTCGATATCCCCTGAAACTCGACTTCTGTCGTATGACTCTTCAGGAGATGATTTCGATGATGGACAAAGTAATCCGAGCGGACCGCAACGATCCGGAAGTCTACAGGCCCATTATTTCCATAGGCCACACAAAAGATCTCACGGATTTTGAGACAGTCGATTCGTTTCTTTCGTTTTTGAAAACGAATCGAATTGAAGTAGCGATCTTCAATGACGTTTTTCCAAAACTGTCAGCCCACTTTCGAACCCACGTCGCTTAGGTTTATGTTTGCAGGATAGCGACATTCTACTGCAGGATCAGAACTTGTGAACGAGTTGAAGGAACATAATCCAGTGCTCCGGTTGGCGCTGATCACCCCTGCACGTAACGAGGCTACTTTTCTGCGCGAGACCATCGAATCCGTGGTTGCGCAGGATATCCGGCCCGTGCGTTGGGTCATCGTTAGCGACGGATCCACCGATGGTACAGACGAAATCGTGAAGGAGTACGCTGCGCAGCACAACTGGATCGAGCTGGTGCGGATGCCGGAACGCAAAGAACGCCACTTTGGCGGAAAGGTTCGGGCATTTAACGCCGGCTATGAAAGACTCGGCGATATAGAGTACGACATCATTGGCAACCTCGATGCGGACATCACTTTCGAACGGGATTACCTCGCTTTTCTTCTGGAGAAGTTCCAAGAGAACTCTCGGCTTGGTGTTGCCGGAACTCCGTTCACCGAAGGCACCCGACATTACGACTATCGCTTTACAAGCGTGGAGCATGTCTCTGGAGCCTGCCAGTTGTTTCGAAGAAAATGTTTTGAGGATATTGGTGGATATAAGCCAATCAAAACGGGGGGAGTGGACTTGGTTGCAGTGATTACCGCGAGGATGAAAGGCTGGCAGACCCGTTCATTTTTGGAAAGAGTTTCAATTCACCATCGCAAGATGAGTTCCGCCAATCATAGTGTTCTGGGTATTGCCTTCGCGGGAGGATACACGGACTATACCCACGGATGTGACGCGCTTTGGGAATTGTTCCGGTCCGCTTATCAGATGACGCGATCCCCAATCATCTTCGGCGGGGTTCTCTGCCTTGCTGGATATCTTTGGGCGCTGGTGACTCGCGCGGACCGCGCAGTTACACCAGAATTGATCCAGTTCCGAAAGATCGAACAGAGACGCAGGCTGCGCAATTTCTTTCAGCGTGCTGAATCCCATGGGACCTTGGACACGTCAAAGCAGCGCGGTTAAGTTGAACTTCTTGGTACCTAAAGACGACGAAGAATCTAAAGTGCTGAGTCTGAGAGCGAATCGAACAGAGATCACTTGGCGCTCTAGCTTGCCGATCTATGCGTCTGAAGAGTTCCTGAAATCCGAAAGCAATGAATTCGGATGGGTCGGGGGCAAGAACAGCGAAGGACACCTTCGCTGTGCTTTACCCTATACAGTCGTTCGAAAGCCGGGATTTCGAATGATCCGCTTCCGGACTGGAGTGGTTCCTCTTGAAGGCGATCTTTCCCTGGCAGAGGAAAAGTCATTTTTGAACAGCGTCGTCGATTATTTTCGTGCATCTGGCGCTGACATGATCATTCCTTCGGGTAATCACGCAATATTTCGAACCTACCCGGACGGCGCCGCCTTTGCTCCCTACGGCACATTTATCAACAATCTTGAGCAGCCCGAGGAGCAATTGATGGCCGGCATTAGAAAGACGTTCCGGCAAAACATTCGCAAAGCAGTTTCGGCCGGAGTTCAAGTTAAGTGCGGAATGAATTATCTCGAGGTCGCGTATCAGTTGGTGGCCGAAACGCTACAAAGATCAGAAGTGAAATTTCGATCATTTGCGGAGTTCCAGAGCAAGATTCATGCGTTTCGAGAATATGTACGGATATTTGTCGCTGAGCACGAGGGTGTAATTCAGGGATGCATGGTGGCTCCTTTCAGCAGCAATACCGCTTATAACTGTTATGCTGGTTCTAGATCGAAGCCAATACTCGGGTCAATGCATTTGCTTCATTGGGAAGCAATGCGAAAGTTTAAGGACTTAGGAGTCAAAAGATTTGATTTTCAAGGAGTCCGAATTAATCCAGAAAAAGGCTCCAAGCAAGAAGGGATAATGCATTATAAGCAAGGATTTGGCGGTCAACTCGAGCAAGGGTATTTGTGGAAATTCCCGCTTCACTCGTTTAAGTCGATTGCCTATTCAGTTGGCGTCCGAATGCTGATGGGTGGTGACATCGTAGACGAGGAGCGCCGCAGGACTCGAGGTAATGGCCCCGTCCAAGTTCCTTCCCACTAGGCACGATGAATTGCTGCCCTTCCAGACGCGGGAAGCAGGTGATTTTGGCGCATATCGCTTGCTCTTCCATATTTGAGACGTCTCATTTGCAATGCAGATAATCGGAGATCCGCGTCAGTTGACTGGTGAGTGCTGCCGAGAGACTACCTGGCCGATCAGATTCTTGGAGTCTGCCCTGGATGATTGATCACGTAAACCATATATGCGTCTGCATTTGCACTTACAAACGGCCGGAGCTTCTACGGCGATTGCTAAAAGAGCTGCTTTGTCAGAAAACGAACGGGGCTTTTACTTTTTCGATCGTGGTTGTGGACAATGATTATTTGAAATCTGCCGAACCGGTGGTGACAGAGTTTGCGACGGCCATCACCATCCCCATTAGATATTGTTTGGAGGTTCGACAGAATATCTCGCTCGCGCGAAACAAAGCCATTGAAAACGCGCAGGGAGAATATATCGCGTTCATCGATGACGATGAATTTCCCACCGAATGCTGGCTACTAAATCTTTTCAACGCGTTGAACCAGTACGGAGTTGATGGCGTACTCGGTCCCGTGAAGCCGCACTTTGCAGAGAAGCCCCCGACGTGGGTTGTGAGAGGGAGGTTCTACGACCGCCCGAGCTATCCAACTGGCTTTGTGATTGATTGGAGGAAAGGACGTACTGGCAACGTCCTGTTCAAGAAGCAAATTCTTGCCTCCGTCCCGCAACTGTTCAGACCTGAATTTCGAACAGGGGAGGACCAGGATTTCTTCAGAAGATTGATCGAAAAGGGCCACGTCTTCGTTTGGTGCCACGAAGCTTTGGCGTACGAAGTTGTTCCGCCGGCCCGCTGGAGGCGCGCGTTTATGTTGAAAAGAGCCCTGCTTCGGGGATCCGCGAGTCGCCTCCACGCGACCTTTGGACCGCGCGACGTTTTCAAATCGCTCATCGCTGTTCCTGTGTACGCGCTTGCGGTGCCGTTCGCGCTCATACTGGGACACGGCTGGTACATGACTCCGCTTGTTAAGCTTTGCGACCATCTGGGGAGGCTTCTTGCAGTCCTGGGCGGTAATCCGATCCGCGATCAGTACGTAACGGAATAAGAATAGTATGGGACACACCGAACACAACGATTTCATCATTGGGCCGGATGATCTGATCTTGGTAACCGGTGCGACGGGATTCGTTGGTTGCAAGCTCGTGAAAAGGCTATTGGATCGTGGTTTTCGAAATCTGCGCTGTTTCGTAAGGGAATCGAGCAATTTAAATGGAATAGAAGCTCTCTCCGCCACGGACGGCATGCAGCGTCGAATCGAAGTGGTCAAGGGAAACTTACTGTCAAGCGAGGATTGCCTCACTGCGGCAAAGGACGTCAGAGTCGTCTTTCATCTTGCGGCGGGCACGGGTGAAAAATCATTCCCCGACGCCTTTATGAATTCAGTGGTTACCACGCGTAATCTGCTAGACGCGTCGCTTCGGCAGCGGTCCCTCCGGCGATTTCTGAACATGAGTTCGTTTGTCGTTTACACAAACAGAGACAAACCTCAGCGGATGCTTTTGGACGAGTCCTGCCCGGTTGATACCCATCCCGAACGCCGAGGGGACGCCTATAGTTTCGCGAAAATCAAACAAGATGAACTCGTTGTTGATTACGGTAAGCGCTACGGGATTCCGTATGTCATTGTCAGGCCTGGTTACATCTATGGTCCGGGCAAAAAGGCCATCTCTGGTCGTGTCGGCATCGACACGTTTGGAATCTTTCTGCATCTCGGCGGCGCAAATAAGATACCCTTCACATATATAGATAATTGTACGCAAGCGATCGCACTTGCTGGACTAACGCCAGGCGTCGATGGTGAAGTATTCAATGTCGTGGATGATGAACTGCCCTCCAGTCGTCGTTTCTTGCGTGAATATAAGCGCAAAGTGAGAAGCTTCAAGTCTGTCTATGTTCCACACGCCCTGAGCTACGCGCTCTGCTATTTGTGGGAAAAGTACTCGGACTGGTCGGAGGGGCAACTGCCACCAACTTTTAACCCCACCGATTGGAATATAACTTGGAAGAAAACCTACTACAGCAACCAAAAGATAAAATCGAAACTGCGCTGGTCTCCTGAAGTCACGACGGCCGAAGGATTGGAGCGTTTTTTCGAAGCTTGCCGAAATGGAGCTTCCCGTGCTTAAGGTGGCCATCGTGGGCTGCGGCAAAATTGCCGACGCCCATGCGTCGCAAATAAAAAGGATCAAGGGATGCGAGATTGTCGGAGTCTGTGATCGCGAACCGCTGATGGCGCAACAGCTCAGCGAAAGGTTTCCAATCAAACAGTCTTTTGGCGACTTGACGGAACTCTTGAGTGAAGCACGTCCGGACGTTGTGCACATTACAACACCGCCGCAAAGCCATTACGAAATAGCGAAACTCTGTTTGGAGCGAGGCTCGCACGTTTACGTCGAGAAGCCATTCACTGTCAATGCCGACCAGGCGCAAGAACTCATCGGAATAGCGACCGAATCAGGACTTAAATTGACCGTCGGGCACGATGATCAATTCACGCATGTCGCGCGTCGTTTGCGGCTTGCTGTTCAGAACGGCTTCCTCGGTGGTGGCCCCGTGCATATGGACAGTTATTTTTGCTATGAAATTTCTCGATCTGGATACTCTGGGGCTCTTCTGGGTGACAAACGCCATTGGGTCCGTAAGCTTCCGGGAAAATTGTTGCAGAATATTATCAGTCACGGCATTGCCAGGATCGCAGAATTTTTGCCGGGAGAGTCCCCACAGGTAATCGCGTATGGCTTTGTAAGTCCTCTCCTTAGGAGTTTAGGCGAAACCGAAATAATCGACGAACTTAGAGTCATCATCTGTGACGACGAGCGCAATACAGCATACTTTACGTTTTCCTCACAGATGCGTCCCGATCTTCATGAGTTTCGCATTTTTGGTTCGAAAAACGGACTTGCCCTTGATCAGGACCATGAGACGCTTTTGAAGCTCCGCGGAACAGCGTACAAGAGCTATCTTGAAAAATTCGTACCACCGCTCAACTTGGCACAGCAGTACGTCGGAAACATTCTGACAAACGCCAGGTCCTTCCTCGCAAGAGATTTCCAAATGAAATCAGGAATGAAATATCTGATCGAGTCTTTTTACACTTCGATCCTTCAAGATGGGCCGCCGCCGATTCCCTATCGAGAAATCCTCCTAGCTGCCAGAATTATGGATGCCATCTTTGCCCAACTCAACGCGACGAGACTGCGCGCTGAACTGCCGGAGACCACTAATTCCGCCGAAATAGGCGCCCTCGAGAGCATCCCTGGAATTCATGAATAAGGCCCCTGCGAATCGGACGAGTGGCGCTATTTTGATGAGCGTCGGTGAAGAGATCGGAAGATTGTGGGAAATCCGTGCTGCATCATCCTGGGAAAATGAGCTTTCACAAGTAAATCCAGATGAATTGTTTTCGCTAAGGAGGTCAGTCTGTGTCCATGTCTTTGCCTCATCCTGACAAGCTCCAAAATCTATCCGACAAGAGCGTCGAGATAAGCGTAAAAGGGGAATGGATCACAGTCCCCGCGATCGACTTCGATGGTAAAACGATTATCGTCCGAGGCCGATGGATAAGAATGGCCGTCATCCATGATGAGGCTTGGCTGGACTCAGAGCTGGAAAACCCCGATCTGTGCGTGAAAAAACTGAGTGAAAAGGGCGCGCAAGCACCGGGCGTGGACATTTTTACTTTTGCCCAGAAGCTACCCGCAACAGAGCCCAAATATAAGTATTACGCTGAGATGGACAGTATTGCGGCGATTCGTCTTGCAAACTTTAAAGATTGGTGGGAAAAGCTTCCGCAAGAAACTCGCAAGAACGTTAGGAGATCACAAAAACGCGGGGTGACGGTTAGAGTCGACGTATTCGGTGATCCTCTGATGAAGAAAATCCGCGAGGTAAACGATGACTCACCGGTGCGTCAGGGAGTGCGAAACATCTACTTTGGCAGGACCTTAGAACAGGTAAAAAAAGACTATTCGTCATTCCTGGACCGCAGCGATTTTATCTGCGCTTATCTTGGAGAAGAGTTGGTTGGATTTCTAAAAATAGTCTATAGAAAAGAAATTGCTTCGATACTGAATTTGACTACGAAACCGAGCCATGCTGATAAAAGACCAGCCAATGCATTGATCGCAAAAGCGGTTGAACTTTGCGAGGAAAAGGGAATCTCATATCTAACATACGGAATGTTCAACTACGGCAATAAACAAGACAGTCCCCTTAGGGAATTCAAGATTAGGAACGGATTTGAAGAGGTATTGATGCCTAGATTCTACATTCCACTGACGAGTTGGGGGGCATTGTGCATACGCACAGGATTACATCGGGGTCTCTTAGGCATGCTCCCTACAAAAGCGATTTCGTTTGCCGTGAACCTTAGAACTAAATGGTATAATTTTCGGACTCGATAGGCCGGTGTAGCTCAATGTTAGAGCGGCCGAATTGTATTCGGCAGATGGAGCGTTCAATCCCTCCCGCCGGCTCCAACCCCCGTCAGCAGCGCCTTCCTTTTAACATGAATCTGCACCTGCTGCGCAAATTTGAGAGGATCTGACCTTACATGCCAGGAATTGTTGGGCTTTTTACCCGAATGCCGCGAGCATCGGCTGAGCTGCAACTCTTGAAGATGGTTGAGTCTGTTCGTCACGAGTCTACATACGTTACAGGAACGTGGATTGATGAATCTCTCGGTCTGTACGTGGGATGGACTGCTCGCAAGGATTCCTTCTCTGATGGTATGCCGCTCCGCAACGAACGAAACGATGTCATTCTCGTTTTTTCCGGAGAGGCTTACGCAGACTCAGGCATCGCAAACCATCTAAAGAAGTGCGGGCACGAACTTGATACAGAAGGGCCTTCTTATCTAGTCCATTTGTACGAGGAGAATTCTGAATTTCTATCCGACCTGAATGGGCAGTTCCATGGGTTATTGATTGACAAAACTAATGGCACTGCCACCCTTTTCAATGATCGATACGGATTGCACCGCTTGTATTTTCATGAGTCAAAGGATGGCTTCTACTTTGCGGGAGAAGCCAAGGCCATTCTGGCGGTTTGCCCAGAATTGCGTGCGGCGGATCCGACGGGGATGGGAGAATTTGTTTCCTGTGGTTGTGTTTTAGAGAATCGCACCATTTTCCGGAACATACATGTGCTTCCGCAGGCTTCGGCCTGGGTCTTCCAAAATGGGTTTGTTCAAAAGAGGAGTCAGTATTTCCGGCCGAGCGAATGGGAGTGCCAGGAACCTTTAGAGCCGGAAGCTTATTACGAGCAGCTGCGGAATACATTCTCGACAATCCTTCCCAGGTACTTTGACGGCCGAGAGCAGATCGGCATGTCTCTGACCGGAGGACTAGATACGCGGATGATTATGGCGTGGCACAACGCGCCTTCCGGATCCCTTCCGTGTTACTCCTTCGGAGGCATGTTCCGTGACTGTGAGGACGTCCAACTAGCGCGGCAAGTAGCTCAAGCCTGCGGGCAGCCATTCGAACTCATTTCGGTCGGAGAGGAGTTTCTTGCGCGTTTTCCACACTACGCGGAACGAACCGTATACCTAACTGATGGTTGTGCGAGCGTTAGGTGTGCCTCTGACCTTTACGTCAATCTTCGGGCTGCGCAGATAGCCCCTGTCAGGATGACTGGTAACTATGGTGGCGAGATACTCCGCCGATTGCGGGCATTTAAAGCCAGCGCACCCTCTCCTACGCTTTTTCGTTCAGAGTTTCTTTCCTACGCCAACGAGGCCCAGCTAACGTACAAGCGTCAACTTGAAGGGCACGTGCTTTCCTTCATTGCGTTTCGTCAAGTACCATGGCACCACCACAGCCTGCTGGCTCTCGAGCAGACACAACTTTCTTTGCGCTCCCCTTATCTCGATAACGACCTGGTTCGGACCGCCTTTCGAGCACCAGGTTCAGGCGTCAATGAGAGTGATATTTTTGAGGACAGTGACGACAGTGTTCGGTTGATCGCCGATGGCAATCCCGCTCTTCTGAAAATTCGCACAGACCGAGGTCTAGCTGGTGGGTCGGGTAGGTTGGCTGCAGCCGCGAAACGCACTTTGCTTGAATTTACGTTCAAGGCAGAATACGCCTACGATTACGGCATGCCGCAATGGATGGCACAGATAGATAACTCCTTATCGTGGCTGCATCTCGAGCATCTTTTTCTAGGGAGGCACAAATTTAATCACTACCGAGTTTGGTACCGAGATGCGCTCTCACGCTACGTCCGCGAAATGCTGCTCGATTCGCGGACCTTGTCTCGCCCCTATCTCAATCCTGAAGGTGTACGGCTTGTAGTGAATGGTCATCTCGCTGGAAATCGAAATTTTACTACCGAGATCCACCAATTGTTGAGCTTGGAACTTTGCCACCGTCTTTTTCTTGACGCGTGATGAGAGAACGCTGAAATTGAAGAGAGTTGATGGCTGGTGGTGAATGCCTCGGCAAATCGCTACACTCATTTACTGTCTCATCATATTTTGGCTGTTCCGGATCAACAAAGACAGCGAAGCCAAAACTTCCCGCGCACTTTGGCTGCCATTCGTCTGGGTGGCTATTGCCATGTCTCGCGAGGTATCTCAGTGGTTGGGGATGTTTGGACTTGGATTTGGCTCCGGCAGATTGACTCCGGATTTCTATCTTGAAGGGAGCCCCATTGATCGGTTCCTATCTCTAGGGCTCACCATTTTCGCCATAATCGTACTCGCCCATAGGCAAGGCAGGGTCGGAACGCTTCTCAGGGCTAACAAACCAATCATCTTATTTTTTTCTTATTGTGCCATTAGCATTATCTGGTCCGACTACCCCGACGTTGCTTTTAAACGATGGATTAAAGCAGTCGGCGACTTGGCGATGGTGCTGGTGGTTCTGACAGAGATTGACCCGTTAGTTGCCATCAGGCGCCTTTTCGCCCGGATTGGGTTTATTTTGCTGCCGCTTTCTCTTTTGTTTATCAAGTATTATCCGGAAATAGGCCGCAGTTACTCCAATTTTCTCGGACAGGCAGTTTATGTGGGTGTGACGACGAACAAGAACGCCCTCGGAATGATAACTATGCTTCTCGGGATCGCGTGCTTGTGGAGTTTCTTGCGCGCGCGCGAAGAGCGGCGGCAGACGCAAGAATCCGGTCCGATGATTGCGCAAGGGATACTTCTGGGAATTGTGATCTGGCTTTTTGTGATGGCTAACTCCGCGACTTCTTTATCCTGTTTCCTGATGGCTAGCGTATTCCTTCTTGCTGTGCACTTGTACAGGTTTGCTCGCAAGCCCGTCGCCGCGCACATCTTCGCTTTGGCTGTCGTGGTGCTTTCGGTGATTGCGTTGTTCTTCAACTCCGGCGGCGAACTTGTAGGCACTCTCGGAAGAGAATCAACACTGACTGGGAGAACCGACATTTGGAAGCTTGTTCTCAGCATGAGCGGCAGCCCGCTTTTTGGGACCGGCTTTGAGAGCTTCTGGCTCGGTCATCGCCTCGCAAAGGTATGGAACGTATATAGATTTCATCTGAATGAGTCCCATAACGGATATCTCGAAGTCTATGTGAACTTGGGATGGATTGGGATCGTGATGCTTGCCCTGCTTCTTGTGACTGGCTACCAAAATCTTTATGCCGCATTTCGTCGAGATCCATCCGCGGCAAGTCTTAAGCTGACTTTCTTTGTTATTACAATGGTATATAACCTTACGGAAGCCGCCTATCGAGTTACAAATCCGATCTGGATTGTATTTATTCTAACGGCCATTGCCATCCCCCAAATTCCCACGCCGGAAGAGTCTCCACCGATTCGGATCCGGAAAGCCAAAACTAGCGACCAAGTTCCGGCGCAATCTGAGAGCGTGCTCGCCAGAGAAACCCGAGAGGAATCCTTTGAAACCCTTTGATGCGAGTGGCAATTTCCGGCCATACGTAGCCGAAGATCAAGTGCGGCGCCTTGCCGTCCAGGGAGCCGGAGCTACCTTATTTGCGGGTGGCCTAATCCTGGGCTTGCAGGTTGTGGGCACTATCGCTTTGGCTCGGCTGCTAACTCCCAACGACTTCGGAATTGTGACCATGGTCACAACGCTTAGTTTGCTCCTCGTGAATTTTGGTCTGAATGGATTTACCGAGGCCATTATCCAGATGAAGGAAATGAATAATTCCTTGGCCAGCAATATCTTTTGGATAAACTCTGGAGCAGGTCTTCTTTTTTCGCTTTGCTTTGCTGGATCCGGAACACTCCTTTCGCAGTTCTACCACGAGCCGCTCGTGGCAGGCGTTGCAATCGGCATTTCACCTTCGATTTTTATTACGAGCATATCTGTTACGCATTTAGCGTTGCTCAAGCGCGCAATGAACTTTTCAGCCGCCTCCCTTAATGAAGTCGTTTCTCGCTCGGTTGCGCTCCTGGTTTCTATAGTTCTTGCATGGACTGGCTTCCGATACTGGGCCCTCGTAGCCAGTGTGGTCGCACAGCCCCTGGTCCAATTAATGGTAGCGGTAGTCCAGTGCAGATGGATTCCAATCTTTCCGCGGCGTGCATCTGGCACGGCTTCGCTTGTGCGATTCGCGTTTCATGTTTACGGCCGCTTTACCGTCGGCTACTTTTCGAGAAACACAGACAACCTGCTCGTAGGATGGCGCTTGGGAACAAGCGCGATCGGTTTCTACAAGAAAGCGTACGACTTGTTTGCCCTGTCGGCCAGTCAGCTTACTTCACCCCTTACCAACGTCGCGGTGGCCGCCCTAAGTCGCTTCGAGCCGCGCTCAGACCAATATCGGGACCATTTACTTAGCTCAATGAAGGTTACCGCTTTTGTGGGCATGGGCCTGTCAGGAGTGCTCACTCTGATTGGAAAGGATCTTTTTCGCCTTCTGCTAGGACCAGCGTGGGCACCCGCAGGGCAAATCTTCACGGTCTTCGCACCTGGCATTGGAGCCATGCTCGTTTATTACATACATGGTTGGATCCATCTTTCGATCGGGAAACCCGACCGGTGGTTCCGCTGGGGGATCTTCGAGGCAATCGTGACCTGTATGTTGTTCATACTGGCGCTGCCTTGGGGCCCCTCGGGTATCGCCTTTGCCTGGACCAGCTCGTTTTGGCTCCTAACCCTTCCCTCTCTCTGGTACGCAGGTAGGCCAATCGATTTGCGCATCCCTCCTTTGGTTGCCGCTCTCTGGAAATATGTTGTCGCTTCCCTTTTCGCAGGTATCGCCATTGCTGTTGCTGGTTCGACGCTCTCTTTTTCCTTCCTGGCGCTGAATACATTACAGGGTGCGGCGGCGAGAATCGCGGCGGGCTCTCTGTCATTCGTAGTCCTTTACGCGGCCGCCGTCGCTGCGCTGCACCGAGGATTCGAACCTCTGCGCCAGCTTGTTAGGTTATCGAGGCAAATGATCTCAATGCGCAGATTGTCTGAGTCACCTCGTCCGTTGCGCCAGGCCCCCCCAATAGAGCTGCCCACGAACATCTTCTCGACTGACCTCCCGAAGAGGCCCTTAGTGTCGATACTCATTCCCGCTTTTAATGCCGAGGAATGGATTGCCTCCTCCGTGCGCTCGGCGCTGGCTCAAACATGGGAACCGAAAGAAATCATTGTGGTGGATGATGGGTCCACAGATCGGACGGCGGAAATTGCGCGGCGGTTCGAACCCGAAGGCGTACGTGTTGTACTGCAAAAGAACCAAGGCGCCGCCGCGGCCAGAAACCATGCTTATTCTTTGTGCAGAGGAGATTACATTCAATGGCTCGACGCTGATGACCTCCTGGCTCCCGACAAGGTCGCCAAACAAATGGAGGCAGTGAGTCAAACTCGAAATGAACGGCTCCTTTTTTCATCGGCCTTTGCTCGTTTTAAGTACCGTCACCTTCAAGCAGAGTTCGAGCCCACCGTGCTTTGGTTTGATCTCTCGCCTGTTGAATGGCTGATACGAAAGTTGGGCCAAAACGTTTTTATGCAGACGGCCACCTGGCTGGTCAGTCGTGAATTGAGTGAGGCGGCAGGTCCTTGGAACACTGAGCTGCTTGGTGACGATGATGGCGAGTATTTCTGCAGGGTTCTTCTCGCCAGCGATGGCGTCCGGTTCGTGCCTGAAGCGAAGGTATATTATCGCGCTCCTTGGGTTGGTACTTTGAGCCATATTGCAAAATCCAGGAGAAAACTCCATGCGCACTGGACTTCCATGCAGCTGCATATATCTTATTTGCTGTCCTTGGAAGATAGTCCGAGGGTCCGTTCCGCTTGCCTAGAATACCTTCAGACCTGTTTGATCTATTTTTATCCAGATCACCCAGACATCCTCAGTGAAGTGATAAAAACGGCGGAGAAACTGAACGGCCGACTCTCCCCGCCTAAATTGTCTTGGAAGTACTCCTGGATTGGAGTGTTCTTTGGCTGGCAGGTCGCAAAGCATGCACAAGTCTTCTTGCCCCAGATCAGATGGTGGTTTGGAAAATCCTGGGATAAGGTTCTCTTTCGCATTCAAACCTATTACTCCTCAACGGAACTCTAAGGCTTACTGCCATATGCGGGATTTCATACTGGTTAAGGCCTAAGGCTGGTAGCAGTCCGCCACATCACGGGTCCTGGAGGGGTGGGAAACGAGTTTCCCTAACTGACCATGACTCTTGCTCTCTTTTAGTCGAAGTGTGGGCTCAATGTACGACTGGTTCTTGCAATAAGATCCTTTGTTATCAAATACATAGTTGAGTTCGAGGGCAGCATAAGGGCCAATCTATTTGCCGCGATTATGGCAAAACAATTGCGAAGGTGAGGGGTGGCTACCTGTCCCCGTCCAAGACGCTTGCCTTTGCAGTTTTGATGATGGTCGGTTTACCGCTAGGGCGAACGTGCGTCGAAAGAGCTATAAGTCGCGCGGGCAGTTGACGTGCCGCAAGCAAAATCAAGATAAGGAGTTGCAAAGTTCGGCTGGGTGTCGTAGACCGGCACGTGCATGGTCGCCGTGCGCGCTTTGAGGGACTTCCGCCTAGTGTTGTCCTCCTGTACGCGGCAAGCGGGTCTCAGGAGGGTCGGTTAAGGCGGGCGATCGAAAACCCAGATCCGGCATCCCAAGGTAGTTCATAAGGCTGAAACGAGCAAACGATGAATATCCGCACATCCACACCAAGCCTCTCCTCGCGGTTCGCCCCAGGATGTGGTGCACGAACGGTGCTGTTGACTCTTTTCCTGGCGTTGTTTTTCTTCGTAGTGCCTCCTGCATCGGCGGCAGTGCCCAACTTTGTGCAAGGGGCGGCAGGTGCAACTTCCGGAGCAGCCAGTACCTTCACGCTTTCATTTCCTTCCAACACGGTTGCAGGTGAC
>Ga0126369_10001310_pt1 | contig 17122 bp, 25 predicted proteins | sample PanSoiMetaPlot_1_FD_109646 | JGI IMG/M metagenome (GOLD analysis project Ga0126369, IMG submission 109646) | Tropical forest soil microbial communities from Panama - MetaG Plot_1 | ecosystem: Environmental > Terrestrial > Soil > Tropical forest > Bulk soil | place: Panama | collected 2016-02-17 | reverse complement strand
GCCGGCGTCCACAGTCTCGGCTTCGTCCGCGGCCGTCAGCTCAAGCTCTTGCTTAGGCGCTGCCGGCGCTAACTCCCGTATGTCGTCAATCAGCCGGTCCACATTCACGGTTCTCAGCTCGCGCTCACGCTTTAGTCTTTCATCGGCGATATCGTGCAGCATCTTCGTTGCGGCTAATCGTACCCGATGATCCGGGCTCTCCGTCGCCAGCCACTGCATGTTCGAGAGCATTCGCTCACGCACGAGACGTAAGTCGCCAACAGGACACAGCTGATCGGCCAAGCGCTGTATCTCGGCTTTTACCTCGGGTGAACGCGCCAATTGGCTAGCTTGCACGTTGCGCGATAGCGTCCCAACTACGGCTTCCCCCTTGTGGCCATAGACCTTCTCGTACGCCTGCACTTGGGGCATCCCGTGCGCTACCAACGTGCTGAATTGCTGCTGCTTTACCGTGAGCCTAGGCCTAACTGCTGGTCTATCAGCCATATCGGATTGTCGTTTGCCATTCCCAAGGTAACGCCCTATGGGCTAGGCTGCAACGGAAGGCTATCGGCGCACCGTTCCGCGGCCGCAAAAACCGCCGCGGCCGGCCGGCCGCGGCAACGAGCACCGGTTAGCGCGAGAAATACCGATTCCGAGCGTTTAGGAGCCCATTATCGCATTGCCGCGGCCGCGGTCGAGGAAACCAGCGGCCGGCCGGCCGCGATGCAACCAGCGGCCGGAAAACCGCAAATTTGCGATAAGCCGCATTATCGCGAGTTGGACTAGGTTTTGTTCTGCCTTTTTGCCGCGGGACTTTGCCGCGGCCGCGGCTTAGTCTGTGGCTATAGACTACGGCTGGCCGATAGCTCGAGCCTAGGACTCGAGCCTACGCGGAGTCCCAGACTAGGCTCGAGACAACCCCACCCGCCACGGGGCCCCCCTCCCAGGACGCGCGCGCGCGCTGCTGTGACTGTCGAGTTCCTTGCGCACGGCCAGTAAATCCAGCCCGGTTCCGGTAATTCCCGGAGGGGAGGTCGGTTGGGCGAATTCCGCTTACATATATAGAGAACTTTTTTTCTGCAGGGAAAATGCAGGCAAGATAAAGAAGGGAAAGGAGTTAGGAGAGTCTCGCGCACGCGAAACTTAGGCAAAATTCAAAATCGCTGTTGATTCTATTAGGGAGTTGGAAATGCAGTATGCAGGAACACACTGCTTTTCAGAAAATAAAGCAGTGTGGTTTTAAGCAGGAGTGATAAGTAGTTGTGGAGACATGTGGATAGTGGTCCTGCAATAGGCTCTCCTGCATATTCCCTGCAGAAAAAAAGCTGCTTATATATATAGGCGAAAATGGAACGCAGGTGTGCTAAAGCGCGCCAATTAATGCAGGCAACTCGTCCAGGAAGCACCGGAACTCCGTGGTGCTGTGGATAACCCGTGTGATTGCACCAGCTTTGGCCCATTCGGCGAGGCGCAGCCGCTGGAGGGGTGTGGGCTCTTCGCCCGGTCTTTTAAGCTCCACCTCGACGTGGAAGCGTCCGCAGAGGAAGTAGAGGTCGGGATCGCCGGCTACCCCGTAGGCGTCGCCGTGGCGTTTGCGGCCGGTCAGGCCGCGTTCTTTGAGGATGCGGAGGCAGGAGTTCTGTAGGGATTTCTCCCGAGGCGGGGGTGTCCCCGGGCGGCCGCGGGGCGGCGGGTAGCCGGAGGGGGGCGGGCCAGGGCGTGTGGCCATGTGGAGGAGTGTAGCGCGGGACCGCTGTGGCAGTCCCGCTCCTTGCCTTGTCATGCCGGGCGCTGCCCTGCCGCGACGAGACCTGCCGAGACCGGACAAGTCGTGTCATGCCGTGCCGAGACCGGGCTTCGATCATACCGCAGTTGTCCGGCATTACCGGACAACTGCCGGACAACAAGGTACAAATTTCCCCCGCATCCCGCCTTGACTCCCGCATAGCGGGTGTGTTGGGTGGTCGGGTGGCTCACCGGGCGAGCCTGGCATGTAAATTTTCAACCGCCGCCGGTTTCCTCGCCCTGTTCTTCTTCGAACCAGCAGTTCTGGCTATCGCTATCCCACTGGGCTTTGGAGAAATCGGCCTCAAGGAGTGTGTCGGCCCGCTCCTCGAGGTCGCTGAGCCCGATGCAGTATCCGGTCGTGTAACGCCTCAAATCTTCCAGTTCGACGGCCAGTTTTCGCACGAGCTCGGGCGTGACCTTGCCCGCGAGGTAGGCGTCGAGGAAACGGTCGGCCGTTATGGCCACGTAAAAGGCATGTGCGGCTTCTTTGGGTGTGGGTCCGTTGACTCTGACTTTCATGGGGTGCTCCGTTCATTGACGTGAGGCGCGACGAAATCATGGATTTACGTAAGGAAGCGCTGGATCGAGGCGGCGTCGCCGAAGTCCGGGCGGATGAGCGCGAGGTGGTCGCGGGCCCGCGTGATGGCGACGTAGAAGAGGCGGACGGTGGGGTCGCGGTCGCCCTCGGTCCAGGCCTCGAGGGCGGCGGGGGAGAGGTCGGTGTGGAGGAAGACGGTGTCGGCTTCGCCGCCCTTGACCGAGTGGATGGTGCCGATCGTGACGCGGGGCGGTTGCTTGAGGGCGGCCGCGCCCCAGTTGAGGGCGGCCTGGGCGGTGAAGCGGATCGAGGGGGAGAGCTTGCCGCGGGAGGGCCGCCTCATATGGTCCTGCCACCATTTGAGGAGGAAGCCGCCCCGCTGGCCGGCGGGGCCGCGGCCCTGGCCGGGCTCCATGTCGCCGGCGAGGGCGGCGGCTAAGTCGGCGAGGGCGTCGGGGCAGAAGAAGAGGCCCAGGTCGAGGACCGAGGGGCGCACAATCTGGTCGGGGAAGGCGTCGGCCATACGTTCGAGTTTTGTGCGGGCGCCGTGGAGCAGCGCGCCCGACTTCCCGCCGTCTTTGGAGACGGTGAGGCCGTGGGTGAAGCAGTCGGCTTCGGCGAGGGTCCACCAGGGGCGCTCGAAGATGGCGAGGAGGGCGAGGACTTGGGCGCGGATGGAGTATTTGCCGGGACGCAGGGGGTTCCACTCGGCGGCGGCGGGGCGGTAGGGGTTGTGGAAGGGGATGGCGCGATCGCGCAGGAGGCGCAGGGCGGGGGCCAGCTGGTAGCGGCAGGAGGCCAGGATCATGACGGTGCGGCCGGGGTCAGAGAGTTCTTCGTCGAGGGACTTTTCAAGGCGCGCCGGCGAGACCAGCGAGATGCGCCCGGCGTGGTCGCGGGGGGCGTAATTTTTGGCCTGGCGCGAGGCCGGCGGGATCTGGCGGACCCAGCGTTCGGCCAGGTCGAAGACGCGCCGGGGGAGGCGGTAGCTCTGGCGGAGGACGATGTGGTGGCCCTCGGGCAGGGGCGGGTCGAGCATCGAGTCGGGCGATGCGCCGGTGAAGGCGAAGATGGTCTGGTCGTCGTCGCCGGCCTCGACGAAGTATTCCGCCATGCGGCCCCATTTCTTGATCAGGCCGCTTTGCACCCGGTTGAAGTCCTGGGCTTCATCGGTGAAGATCACGGCCGGGTTGCCGGGGGCCACATGGATGTGTTGGTGGCAGAACTGGATGAAGTCGGCGTAGTCGTCAAGCGAGGGGCTGTGGGTCAGCTTGTTGTCGGTCCACATTTCATAGAACTCGCGCATCGCCCGGGAGAACAGGGCGGGGTCGATGCCCAGGCCGCGCAGGCGGTTGAGTTCGGCGAGGAAGTAGTCGCCGCGGGGGATGCGGCTGTGGTCGGGCTGCATGAGGTCGTCGAGGCAGGTGAGGTCCTGGTAGGCGGCCTCGGGATCGGCGCGGTCCTGGCTCGAGGCGTTTTCGCTCATCGAGATGGCCAGCAGGCCGTCTTCGAGTTTGGCGAGGGCCTGATTCTGGCTTTGCGGGGTCATGGGGAGCGAGGGATGGAGTTCGTTCCAGCGCGCGACGTGGGCTTCGGCGAGGAAGATCGGAGAGCCGCGGTAGGCCGCCATGGCGCGGTAGCAGTGCGAATGGAGCGTGCGGACGTTTTGGCGCAGCTCGGCGATCTGGGATTCGAGCGCGGGGTTGGCCTCAACGAGCGAGGCCAGGCGGTCGACCAGCTCGTAGGCCGCGGTGCGGGTGTGGCTCGTGACCAGGATCCGCGGCCCGTACTTGAGGAAGGCCTTGTGGATCTGGCGCACCAGATGCCAGGTCTTGCCCGTGCCGGGCGGGCCGAAGATGCGGTAGTGGTTGGTGAGGGAGTGGTCGCGTTCGCCTACGCGGGCGAGCGCTTCGTCCTGGGTTTCGTCATTGAGTTGCGGGCGGATCAGGAGCGGCGTGGCCATTGGTTTTTCCTTTCTGGCCGCCTGAGCGTTTATATTTCTCGGGCGGGAATTGGGCGAGGGGCAGCAGCCAGCGCCGCTGCGAGCGGTGGCCAGGGGTTTTGAATTCGATGTGCCGTTCGCTGGCGGCGTCCAGCATGGCGATGGCGTCCTGGATGGTGGCGGAGCGGTCGCCGTGGGCCTTCAGGTAATTGAGGAAGTGGCGGCTATTGATGGCCACATGGCCCTCGATGATCATGGGCTGGCGGGAGGCGTCCTCGTCTTCCTGGTCCTCCGGCTCGGCCCGGTCGGGGCGGAAGGCGGTGTGAAAAAGGTATTCCCTGCCGGTGGTGATGGCGGCTTCCTTGAAGTCGCTTTCCGGGTCGCCCGGGGGGTTTTCGAGGGCCTCGAGCATGATTCGGACCAGATCGTCCCAATCTCTGGTTTTGAACTTGGGGACGAGGTAGTTGATCTGGCTGCAGACGGCGGCGCGGAAGGTGTTCTGGTCGATGAGCGCGCGCGCGCTCGGAATGCGGATCTCTTTGGCGGCGGTCTCGATGCGGTAGCGGGGGCTCTCGCCGTCGACTTTGACGATGCGCTTGATCTCAAAACCCATAGCTGCGGAGAGAAGTCCGACGGGATCGGGCGGGTGCAGGGGGAAGCGCGGCCGGTCGTCGGTCTTCGGCTTTTTACGTTGGCCGAGCGCTTCCCGGACGCTTCCGGGCTCGGGTGGCGGGGGAGTTGTGGCCGGCTCTTCTTCGGTGGGGGCCTCTTCAGCGGGGGCCTCGTTGAACTGGAGGTCGCGGTGCATCGCCTTGGCGATCGTGAGACGGAAGAAGGTGGGGTGCTTGGAAATGCGCTGGCCTTCTTTCCTGCGCCAGTGGACGATGAGGTCGCAGATCTGTTGCGCGGGGAGGCCGATATCGGCGGCGAAGTTGGCTAGGGCCATCGAATAGCCGGAAAGGGTTTGGTCGGCGAGATCGGGCCGGTCGTGGCGCCACGTGCGCGCGAAGCGGTCGTCTTGGGAAAGCCAGAGTTCCAGGTCTGTTTTAGGAACTTCGGCGTCGGGATTGACGGTGATGGAGAAGACGGGGTCGTCGGCGGGGAGTTGCGTCAGGGAGGGGGGAAGGACGGAGAGCGGGGGGCGGCCTTTGGTTGAGGGCTGGCGGGCGCCTTTAGTCCGTGTGGTCTTCTCGGCCGCGGCCGGCTCTTCGGCTTTGGCCGCCTGAAACACTTCGTCGATGTGGTCGCGGATTTCGCTCGGGTTGTAGAGCCGCTCGGGATGATACTCGAGGGCTTCGACCGGGCGCGGGTCTTGGGGGTTTTTGAAGTTGAAGGTTCCGGGGATGCGCAGCAGGCGCGCCATGTCCGCTAGGCGGTCGTAGCTCCAGTCGTTGCGCGCCGCGCGGAACTGCATGATGGTCTGCCACTCGTAGATCATCTTGCTGGCGCGCTCGCGCTCCTCGGCGGTGTCGAAGACCCACACCTCCTTAAACAGCCACCAGTCCTGCAGGCCGTAGCCTGAGTTGATGGTGAGCGTGGGCGGGAAGACGTCGGCCAGGATGCGGTCGGCCTCCTCGATCGTGGCCGGGAGCTTTTTGGCGCTCGAGCGGAGCGGCGAGGCCATATCGCGGTCGCTCCACAGCCCGGCGATGGCGCTGGCTTCGGCCGCGGGGCAGCGGGCGTGGGGCCCGTAGTCCCTGGGCGAGAGCGCCACGCAGCAGTAGGCGTCGTAGCTGGCGCGGGCGTAGGTCTCGGCCGAGCGGGCGGCCTTGCTGGGTTGGAGGCAATAAAAGGACTGTTTGTTCTGCAGCGCCCAGGTTTGGATGTAGTGGCCGTCGGGCTTCGAGCGCCAGAGCAAATCGAAAAACATCTGCGGAGTGAGGACCATGCCCATCGTTCAGATCTCCGGCTCGGGTTCAGGTTGGGGCGGGGGGATTTCGCGCCGCTCGGCCACGCGCCACTGTCCTGTGGGCGGGCCATAGATCATCTCTGTCCACTCGCGGCCGTGCCCGCTCGAGGGGCTGGCAGTGGCTGGCTGGCGGACCCAGCGGCGGTGGGCGTGGTCGAACAGCCAGCGCTCCCAGCGGCCGCCGTCCTCGCGCAGCTGGACGCGCACGTGGTCTTTGAACGCGGCCTCGATGATGGAGGCCGCGGGCGGGATCGGGTCGGGCGCGGTCTCTTCGACCGAGAAGGGCGTCTTGGTGCGCCACTCGCGCCAGTTGACGAAGCGCCCCTCTGTGGGTAACCAATAGGTGATGGTCTCTTCAACCGGGCCGAGGTCCGTGGCGTCTTGCCAGCGGGGCTCGGCCGTCTGGTCGGGCGCGGCCTCGGGGCGCGCGGGTTCGGGCGGTGCGAGCCCGCGGCCTTCGTGGCGAGCCAGGAACTGATCGAAGTTGGCCTTTGCGCCGTCAGCCATCGCTACTCGGCCGTGCGCTCGGCGGGAGTTGCGCCGGTGTCGTCCTCGACGACCACGTAGTCGCGATGGTCGATAGCCACCGGGTCGAGCATGTTTTTCATTTGCTGGTGGAACGGGCGGATGGCCGCAAGCTCTTCGGTGGTCAGCAGGCGGCCCTTGAGGAAGGTCATCTTGGCGTAGTCGATGTTGGCTTCGTTGCGGGCGCGCTCGAGGCGGATCTTGGTGGTCACGCCCCAGAAGGGGATCTTCAGGCCGAGCAGCCGCAGGAAGTATTGGGCGGCGTTGCGCAGCGAGGTGGGGGGCACGGTGATCAGGTGCGGCAGGATTTCGCCGGGGCGGACCAGAAGCATCTGGCGCACCTGTTTGCAGGCCTGGCCGCGGCCCTTTGATGACGAGCCGAACTCCGCATAGGGGCACTCGGCGCATTCGCCGCCCGGGTCGCCATGGCCGACGAAGCCGTCGCGCGAGGTGCAGTCGGGGGGTTTGCCCGAGCCGCCCTCGGCGATCGACTTGCGCCAGAACAGGCGCGCCGGTTTCCAGGCGAGCACGATGCCTTCGATCTCTTTTTCATGCTGGTCGCCGTCGAGCGTGGGAAGCAGCCAGGTGGTGTCGCCGCCGGTCGGGCATTTGATGCGCGGCAGGTCGAGCGTCGAGATGCCGCCCGGGCCGACGTTGTCTTTGAAGATCTCGAGCGTCTCGGCGATCTGCCCCGGCTCGAGGATGGGGTATTCGGTGGTCGCCGGGACGATTTCGACGGAAGGAGCGCTTGCGGCCGGCGCGAGCGCAGTTTCTTTTTTAGTAGGCATGATATGCTTTTCTCCGTTGTTGGTGTGTTGGTTAATGGGTGGCAGGCGGCGCGAAGGGCGGGCGCCTTCTTCGCGCCGCTTGCTTTCAGGTCCAGTCATCGACGCCGGTCGCGGCGTCGTCCTTCTCCGCAGCGTGGTTGATGGCTTCGCGCACGGTTCGCGCCTCGACGATGCCGGGGCAGCCGGTCGAGGAGTAGCAGAAGTCGAGCGTGACCTTGGTCCCGGCGCTTTTATCGCGTGTGATCAGCAGATTGTCGAGATGCTGATCGATCCAATCGAGGAGTTGGGCGTCGGTGCGCGGGGGAGTAGTCATGTTGTGGCCTCAAGTTGAAAGTCGGCGTTCAGTTCGAGCGCTAGCTGTTGTGGCAAGCCTTCCCAGCGCTGAGCTCCTTGAAAAGCCTCGATGCGTTCGGCCAGAATTAACGCTCGGATCTCGGCCGAGTGAGGCTGATGGCGCCCGCGCCACTCCGAGTCGCGGAAGTTTTTGCGGGCGACGGTGGTCGAGTCGGCGGAGGTGAGGGGCAGCTTGGGAAAGATCGAAACCGAGAGCATGCGCAGCCCGTGCAGTTTGCACTGTGGTTGTCCATCGGTGCAGATCGCATCCATGGCCTCGGCCATGCGGTTCCACCAACCTGGTCGGCCGGGTTGCGCCCAGCGGCCGGAGCTGCCGAGAGCCACGCGGGGCCATGTGGCGGCCAGACGCCGCAATCGGTCGAGAGGCTCGTGGAAATGCCAGACCGGAACGCCTAAAGCGGAGCCGAAGGGCCATTCACTGAGAAGCTGGTCGTTGTCCTCGGTGGATCCTTCGATGACGTCCGGGATGAGCGCCCAGTCGCAGCCTGGGTGCTTAAGCCACTTCTCGGCCCATTGGTAGTAGCGCGACCAATCAACGGTGATGCCGCGCTTCCACTGGACGTAGGCGGCGTTGTCGAGGATGAACGATTGCGCGACCTCGGCGGCGATCTCGATCTGGCGCGGGTCGTTGAACGGGATGAGGGCGTGGCGTCCGTCGAGCGACTTCACGGCGGCCTCTGCGGGCTTGATGGGCGTCCCGTGGTAGTGGATCATAGGCAGTCGAGGACCACGCCGCAGTGTTCGGTCTCGCGGATTTCGATCCGGGCGAGGCCGGCGAGGTCAGGCTTCAGCCGCCAGAGAATCCAGGAGGCCAGCCGCTCGCAAGTGGGGTTCTCGCCTAACACCGGCAGGTCGTTGAGGCTCTGGTGATCGAGAAGCGCCTTGACGGCCTCCCATTTGGCCTTCACCTCGGCGTAGTCGATGACCCAGCCGGTGGCCGAATCGACTTCGCCAGCGATCTCCAGGCGGACGTGGTAGGTGTGGCCGTGGAGGCGATGGCATTTGTGATCGGCGGGAACCTTCGGCAGCCAGTGCGCCGCATCGAAACTGTCTTGGACAAAAATTCGCGTTGTCATTCTCAACCCACCTCGACGGCGATGACCTTGTAGCTGGGCTCGATGTTGAGCACGCGCGTGAGCGCGGCCGGCAGCAGGGCGGTGACGTTCTCGAGGTCGCCCGAGGCGATCTCGGAGGCGTGCTGGTCTTCGAGCTCGCGGATGTGCTTCGAGAGCGTCTGGGCGTTGTAGCCTTCCTTGACGAAGTGGCCCATGCCGCCCGCCTTCAGCTGCCGGCAGACTTCGTCGGTCGAAGCCCAGTCGTATTTGCGGGCCCACAATTCGCGCCGGCAATAGACCGTCATGCCGTCGATGCGCACGCGCTCGTAGCCGCCTGAACTCAGGTAGTCGCGCAGCTGCAAGGCGAGCGAATCCATTTGCGTTTTGACCTCGTCCAACTGGTTCTCGAGCGAGCGCTTCTGGCGGGTGAGCGCGACAAAGCGCCGGAAGGCCTTGCGTTCGGGCGATAGTTCGTCGAGTTCGGGTTCGGTTTCTAAGGCGTCGGAACCGCGGGCAGGGATTCCTTCGCCGGTCGGTGAGACTTGCATGGGAGCTCCTGTAAAACGCTTTCGATGAGGTCTTGGCGGCGCGCGAGTGCGCCGCGGATGATGTGGTCGATGGTCCCTTCGACCATCAGGTGGTAGAACAAAACCGGCCGGGTCTGCCCCGGGCGGTGCAGGCGGGCGCGCGACTGCAGGTAGTCGGCGAGCGAGAAACCGATCGAGTAATAAACGCCATAGCGCGCGCGGACGAGCGAGACGCCCACGCCGCCGGCCTGGATCTGCACGGCCAGGATGACGGGATCCTCCGGGCCGCCCCTCTTCCAGCGCGCGAGATCGTCGCGCTCGCCTGAAAGCTCGCCCGAGAGCCGGCCGAGCGCCGCGGCCGCGGTGTGGACCGCGGCCAGGTCAGCGCGGAAGCGGCAGAAGACCACCACCGGCTCATCAGCCGCCAGATCCTCGAGCAGATCCTCGAGCAGCCGGCGTTTGTTCTCATCGACGATGCGCTCGTTTCCGTCCTCGTCGGTGACCACGCCCCCGACGATCTGCGCGAGGCGCAGGAGGCGCACCATCTGGTTGGCGGCGGTGATGACGCCGCCGGCCTCGATGAAGGCGATCAGGTCACGCTCCATCTGGGCGTAGATCCTGGCGCCCTCGGCGGACAGCGTGGTCGAGAGGTATTGGTCCTGCTCCTCGGGCAGGTCGAGCACTTCGGGTCCGACCTGGAAGGCCAGCGAGAAAAACTTCTCGCGCAGGTCCTCGAGGTTTTTCCAGCTCTTGACCTTGCTGGCGAAGTAACTGTCCATTTCGGCGTAGCGGGTCCGAAAGCTGGTGTAGGTCGGATCGTAGACGGTGCGGTCGATGAAGCGGAACTGCGCCCATACGTCGAGCGGCGAGTGCGGCATGGGGGTGCCGGTGAGCGCCAGGCGCCGGTTGGCCACGAGACCCAGCCGGCCGACGAAGCGCGAGATGGCGCCGTCGGGCGACTTCAGGCGGTGGCTTTCATCTGTGATCACGAGCGGCCAGCGGCGATTCCCCGCCCAGCGGGCGAAGGGCGGCAGGCGCGCCGACTCGTAGTTGATGGCGAGCGCGCAGGGCCGGTATTTGGTGACGGCCCAGTTGAGGGCGTCGATGGCGGCGCGGGTCTTGTCTCCGACCGTGGCGCAGCGATCGTCGAGCGAAGCGAAGTGGTATTCGGGCGCGTAGAGCTCGAACTGTTCGCGCCACACGTCCACTACGCGCAGCGGCGAGAGGATCAGGACCTGGCGGAGATCGTGGAGCACGGCCGCCTCGACGGCCACGCGCGATTTGCCCCCGCCCATGATGATGGCGAGCAGCGCCCCGCGCCGGCCGCTATTCCAGCGCTCACTGATGAAGTCGAGCGCCTGCTGCTGGTGCCGCCACAGAGGTGTCATCGCTCTCCCTTGGGCGGCGGGTAGAGGTGCGTGACGATCGAGACGGCCAGCAGGACCTCCATGCCGTCGGGCGGCTCGTGGTCGAACTGCCGCGGCCAGACGGCGTAATAGGCCAGGGTGCGGATCGCGCGGGCGACCAGGCGGTTGCGATGAGCGAGCGGAGTGTCGCCTGTTTGCGTGGCGAAGATGGGCTCGAGGGCGCGCAGGATTTCCGAGTCGGCGCGTGCAATCGTAATTCGCTTCTGGGGGTGCGTGGGTGTGTGCATCGAGATCCTCTCCTTGCTTGGCGGGCTGGATTAGGTGAGTTCCTGGGCGGCCTCCCGGACGATCAGATCGGCGGCTTCGGCTTCGGTGAACTTCGCGCCGCACACGCGGCACTCCCACCATTGGTCGTGAAAGGTTTCGTAGGGGCCGCAGTCGAGCCCGTGGGCTTCCACTGCCGTGCTCTCGCGGAACTCGAGGTCGTCGGCCGAGCAGATGTGGTTCATGCGCGGCCTTCCTTCACGCTGCCGCCAAAGGCCAGCAGTTCGCTGTGCAGCTTGTCCATCAGCTCGAAGTCGGCGGCGGCGGGCTCGTCGCCGGGAGTCAGGTTGGCGAGGATGATGCCGAGCAGCGCTTGCGCGCCGGCATAGAAGGCGCGGCGGGTCTCGACGATCTGAACGGGCGGGGCGTCGCCGCGCAGCACCGCGGTGCGGTAGCTCGCCCAGGCGTCGCGGATGGTGCGGAGGGGAGCAGTCATGGCTTGACCCTCGCGCGTTGATGCTTTACGGTGCGCGGCGTGACGTGGAGCAGCCGCCCGATCTCGGTGTCATTCAGACCTTCGGCGCGGAGCCGCTCGGCCACGAATCCCGCCTGATCCCACCGGGCGGTGTTCGAGTGCGTGCGGAGGCGCGGATCCTGGGCGTGGGCGGCGCGGAGGCTGCGGAGGGTGCTCATGCTGCAACCTCCGCCCGCCGCGGGATTGTACAAATTGCACAATCCCACCTAGGCCGAATGACTAATTTGTGCTTTTTGGTTTCTGAAACTGAATAACTTGCTTTGTTATTAGTGGCTTGTAAGGGTTCGAATCCCTCTCTCTCCGCCAGTTTGTTTTCAACAAGATACGAAACGCTACCCCTCAAAATTGCACAATATTGTACAACGGTGGTAGGATTAGTCTCCTGATGCAGCAGATCATCCACCTCCATCGCCGCCATAATCGCCATTGCGCACTTGGCCGCCAGCCCGGTTCCTATACCGCCGAGACCGAAGAGGACCCAAGGCGTCCGGTTTGCAGTTGCCCGATCACCGCTTCGGGAACTCTGAACGGCGTCCATCGTAGGGTCGCGACCAAACAGAAGACTTGGGTTGACGCTCGCGCCATGGTCGAGCCTTCTGTCGAGGCGGGCGACTGGGGCGCTGAACGCTCCCCGCTTCAGCTGCGTTTGGCGGTGGCCTCGAAAACCGGCGTCGAGGAGGCCATGGCGATGGTCCTTCGAGCTCAGGAAGATCTCAACGCCGCCGTGCAGTTGCTGCGCACTTATCAGCGCAGCCGGAAGAGGAGCTAAAGCATGATTGTGAACATCGCCCTGCAGCGCCGTCATGGGCCTCGCTGCCCGGGAAAACATCCCTTGAACTCCTATTCGACCGAGGTCGAAGAACGCCGCAAAAGTTGGCAGAAGTGCTCCTGCCGGATCTATGCCTGCGGCACCCTGAACGGGGTCTTTCAGCGTCTGGCCACCAGGCAGCGCGAATGGTCCCACGCCCGCGAGGTTCTGGCTCCTTATCTGGCCGCCGGCCGCTGGGACATCGTTCCGCCGGATGCACCGCCTCCGCCACCCGCCGCGCCTCCCTCCGGGACTGCCGCTCCGGCCGAGGCGGGGGGAACGCTCATCGATCGCGCGGTCGAGGCATGTATTCGCGATCAGGAAGCTTCGGGCGCCGCCCGCAATACCGTCCGCAAGTACCGCGTCGTGCTCGGCAAGTTCGCTCGCTTCAGCCACACGCTCGGGCTGCGCTATCTGGAGGAGTGGAAGCCCTCCCACGTGCGCCAGTTCCGCGACAGCTGGGGCGTCAGCCCGCTCACCGCCTCGAAGAACCTCGGCGTATTGAAACCCTTCTTTGAGATCTTCTGCGAGGACGAGGTCCTCGATCGCAACCCGGCCCGCATCCGCACCCGCGCTAACCGCGCTGTGCGTACCGGCGGCGAGGCGGGCTCGGCCGGACAGAAGAATCCCTTCACCAACGAGGAGCTCGCCCGCATGCTCGACGGCTGCCGCACGCTCGGGGCGACCGACATCCGCGAGTGGCCCAAGAAGCGCGACGGCCGCCAGATCGTCGCCATCACTCAATACCGCGACTACCGGCGCAAGTGGACCGGCGAGGATCTGGCCGACTTCATCCAGCTTTCTTACTTCACCGGCCTGCGCATCTCCGATGTGGCCACCTTCGACATCTCGCGCTTGACGCCGGAAGGCGTCCGGCTTCGCGCCACCAAGAACGGCGCCTGGGTTTGTGTGCCGATCCCGGAATTTTTGCGCGACCGCATCCGGGCGCGCGCCCGGCGTCTCGGGCCGCGGATTTTTGGTGAGCATCAAACCTCCGATATTAACGTCGTCGCCGACGTGTGGCGGCGCAAGCTGATTCGTCTCTGGGAGCAGGCGGGCCCGTGGCGCGAGAAGCCCACACATCATCGCTTCCGCCATACCTTCGTGCGCCTCCTGCTCGAAAACGCTACGCCGCTCGCGGTGATCGCCGAGCTGACCGGCGACACCGAGCAGATGATCCGCCGGCATTATTCGGCCTGGATGCCGGGCCGTCAGGAGAACGTCACCCGCATCATCGACGAGGCCTTCCGCAATGTGCCGCGTTTTCATGCGGGCTAGGCTCGGGGAAGAGGGTTGGCCGAGCGCCGCATGATCCGGTCGTAGACCGCTACAGGTATGCGGATGATGGGCCTGTGGCTGCCCGGGGTGCGCCAGAGCTCCACCCCGGGTTCGTTCCGGAATATGCTTCTTGCCGTCGAGCGGCAGATTTTCATTCGCCGGGCGCACTCGGCGATCGTCAGGAAGCCCTCTTCCCATGTTTCCTGATTCTGTTCTTTGAGCGCCTGCTGGCGCTCGCTTCTCTGTTCCATGGTGCGCAGCATGATTCACCGGGTTTTCCTTGGCGGCTCATGCCGCTGGGGTTCCGAGCCCTTCATAAATCCGTCGGATGGCCGACTTTGGGTAGGCCGGTTTCCCTCGCTGGAGCACGGGCTGCTCGTTCTTGAAACGCAATCGCAAGTCGCGTGCGGGAATTTGCCAGAGCTCGGCCAGTTCGTCGATCGTGTAGCAGCGCCCTGCGCGACCCTCGTCTTGGGGGGATATGCTCACTACTTTGTTTGTCATTCTTCTTTTTCCTCTCCTCTCAAAAAATCTCGACGTGAAAACGCGTCAGCGGCCGGTTGGGCCGGCCGTCGGCCCGCAGCCGGTGGCACGCGCACGAGGGCGACGCCTGATAAAGCGCCAGCGCCTCCTCGGTGGTGAACTGGCGGGCGAGCGCCTCATCGGCGGTGGTGACCAGGTCGCCGCCGTCGTAGCTTCCGTCGGGCTCGTGCGTGTTTGGAAAGTAGTCCACCACGTAGTGACCGTCGAGCGGATCGCTCTCGCCTTCCATGCTGTGTAGCCGCAGTTTCATGGGCGCTTCTCTTCGGTGCGGCCGCGCGCGATCACGCGCAACTCCCGCAGTGGAATGTCCGTGCGGTCGGGAACCACGCGCGCCGCAGTCTGTCGTAGCACACGCAACGTGGCGCGGCTGGTCATGTCGAGTTCGATTTGCGCGTCGAGCAGGGCGAGGTGCTTGTCGAGGTCGTCGACCGTAGCCTCTTCCAGTTCGCGCCACTCGCTTGACGAATACGGCAGGTTGTCCATGTCGGTCGGAACGGAAATTTGCTGGGGCAGGTCCAGGTCTTCGAGACCGAAATCGAGACAGAGATTATGGACTTCGGGCGTCGCCGCCGGCTCGCGCTTTTTGCGCCGGGCGCGGATGAGATTGCCCAGGCCTTCGCTGCAGATCGTCAGCCAGTTCTCTTCGAGCACCTGGCGGCGATTGATTTGGAGCCAGTAGATGACGTCGCGCGTAGAGCCGTTTCTGGTTTCGCGCAGGGCCTCGTCAATTACGTCCTGCAACGTGTACATCGTTTGTATCGTCATTGGTTCAACTCCGCTGAGAGCGCGTTGAGTTTGTCGCGGACCTGCTCGACCTGTTCGCGCCAGTTTTGGTCTGGAGTGTCGAGGCGGCAAATGGCGTCCGCTATTTCTGAGATGGAAAGCGCTGTGCGATTCAGCCGCTCAATGGATTCGATGACCTCAAACACCTGGGCGACACGCGCCGCGTTGTCCCGCAGGCGCTGTGCTTCCCTTGGGTCTGCTGCGGTCTTCCCGGTGGGCGCTGCGATGGGCTCGGGTGCGTCTTCATGCGCCGGTTGTTTGTCGAGCATCCGTTCGCGGCGGTCGGCGATCAGTCGCCCCAGCGTGACCTGGACTTCCGGCACCTCTCCTGTGTCAGCAAACCGCTCGACCAGCGCACGCACGCCCGCATGCGTCACGGCTTCGCCGCTCTCGGCGCGTTCAAGAATCGCAGCGCGCACTGGCTCCGGCGTTGAGGGCGCGGCAATCAGGTAGAGAGCGGAAACGTCGATCTGCAAATCGGCAAAATTTGCCGATTTGAACTGTTCGTGAACTTGCATGAATGCTCTGGCGCTGCGTTCCTTCCAGCCGAATTCCCGCTCGATCCATTCCAAAAATTTGCCGTGCTTGAGGCGGGTCTTGACCTCGATCAGGTGCTGGCCGATCTGCACGATGCTTGTAGCGGTCATGCGTGCGAGATTGTGGATGCGTTCTTTTCGCTCAAGGACATACTCGCGCGTCTCCAGGTCAAGTGATTCGTAGTCGAACCGCAATTGCACGGGGCTCATTTAATTGGTTCCGCTCGTTAAATTCTCAAAATCGGTCGCGATTGACGTTGAGTTCATGGAAGTGTCGCACCGCGCGACGCTTTTGTTGGAGTCGCGCCGTCCGACTCCAACTTGACCTCCGCCAGCGCCACGGCAAATCCGCGGCGCACCTCGCGCCATACCTGCTCCTGGCGGTCACGCAGGATGGCCTCCTTCTGCCGCTTGCGCGCCGCGGGCTTCGAGCCGGCCGGTAACTCGCGGGCGATCTGCAGGTCGAGAGCTTCGTCGAACGTGAGCATGCTAAACCTCTGCGAGCAATTTCTGGAACGCAGCCACCTGCCGGCCCAACTCGCGCACGTCTGACGGGCCGCCGGCCTCGGCCATCTTGCGCAGGTGCGGAAGTCCGCCGTCGATCGACGCCTGGATTTCATCGCGCGTCGCCGTTCGCCCCTCGGCCCAGCAGGTGATCTCGACCGGGTCGCCGACCGAGATCAGCGGCTTGCCCTGGCCGTCGTCGAAGACCTCGTAGGAGCGCGTCACCCACACGAGGCTCACGCCCGGGTTGCGATCGATGGCGAAGCCGCCGGGCGCTTCTACTTCAGCCGGCAATCCGCCCTTGCGGTATTCCATGCGAGGGCGTGTCAGGAAGGGGCAGTTGCGGACGCTCCATAGCGCACACTCGCGGTGCGAGGGAGGCTCGCTGGTCGTTCGTGTGATGCCGCACATCGGCCCCAAAACAAACGCCAGGTACGAGCCGAGCCTGCTCCCGTCCACCCAGCAGAGTTTCTTCCGCACGGCCAGCATCCACTTCTGTCCGTCGGCTGCGCGGAATTCGGGCTCGCCCAATGGGCCATCGGGCCAGGCGACAAACCAAGGCACTGGATATTGCCGGAAGACCGGCAGGTCTTTCATGTTGGGCGGCAGCGGCGTCAACTCGGGCCGCAGGCCGGATGAGGGCGTTTCCAGTTTGGGCGTCATCGCGTGACCGTCTCTCTTTCTCTCGCCGCCGGCTTGGGCTCGAGGCGCCAGCCGTCCGCTCTGTGGACCAGGCGCAGGCCGCATTCCTCGGTGGCTTCGAGCAGGATGCGGAGCTCTAAGTGGAACACTGTCTCCGGCCGGCCGAGCGCCCAGGCGAGCACATCTTTAGCCACGCTTAGAACTTCGTGGCCGGACTGGTTCAACGCGAGAATCCGGCGCAGGTTCGGGTCTTGCAAAAAGCGCTCGATGAGCCCGTGGGCTTTTTCGAGTTCTTCGACGGGTTTCGGTGCAGCACTCACACGCGTCTCCTCTTACTCGGCGATCGGTTCGCTTTGGTTGTTGGTTTTCTCCGGCGGGCCCGCTACTTCACCGGCCCGCCGAAGACTTGCATGCCCAGGATGAAGATGAGCACGTAGAAGAGAAAATGCCGCAG
>Ga0126369_10001309_pt1 | contig 17141 bp, 13 predicted proteins | sample PanSoiMetaPlot_1_FD_109646 | JGI IMG/M metagenome (GOLD analysis project Ga0126369, IMG submission 109646) | Tropical forest soil microbial communities from Panama - MetaG Plot_1 | ecosystem: Environmental > Terrestrial > Soil > Tropical forest > Bulk soil | place: Panama | collected 2016-02-17 | reverse complement strand
GCCGGCGTGCATCATCGCCAGGTAGCGGCGGAGCACCGTGACCGGTCCACGCAGCTCGTGTGAGGCCAGCCGGAGGAACTCCGAATTGAGCGCCTCCAGCTCGGCCTGACGGCTGGGCACCTCGCGCAGTCGGTCGGCCTCGGCATCCCGCATCTCGCCGAGCGCGAGCTCGGCCTGTCGGTGCAGCCAGACCACGGCCGCCGCCATTCCGGCCACCCTCAGCACCCACACGTCCTCGTCCGTGAATCCGCCGGGACGCGTCGAGTCGAACGCCGCCACCATGCCGATCGGCCGGTCACCCGCTTTCCACGCAATCGCCAGCCCATCGTCCACTCGAGTGAGCCTGAGCCATGGGCGGTATCGCTCGACCTCCGGGTCGTCGGGGTCGATCCGGGACCGGTAGACCGCGTCCGCGTGCACGACCCGGTCGACGATCCCCTCTCCGTCCTCGCGGCAGGGAATCCCCGTGAGACTCGCCACCAGCGCAGGCCGGAAGCCGTAAGCGCCTGCCTGGGCCGTCAACGAGTCGTTCTCCAGCGTGAGGAAGACGACGGCTTCAGCGCCGGCCAGGCGGGCGACCGTCTCCGTCAGCTCCCGGAAGAACTCCGACACATTCGAGCCAGCGTCGGTCAGCCGCGACACCGCACGCAGCACCTCCAGGGCGTGGCCCTGCGACTGCAGGGCCGCCTCCAGGCGGACCGACGACGACCGCGCCTCCAGGCGGGTGCGCGACAGCTCGAGGTTGGCCCGGACGCGGGCGAGGAGCTCGGCCGCCGCGAACGGCTTGACGAGGTAGTCGTCGGCACCGGACTCCAGGCCGCCCACCGTCGCCTCGAGGCCGGCGCGCGCGGAGAGCACGATCACGGGAATCGCAGCCGTGCGCGGGTCGCTGCGCAGGGCCATGACCAGCTCCAGGCCGTCGAGGCCCGGCATCATGACGTCGGTCAGCACCAGGTCCGGCGGATCGGCGGTCGCGGAGGCCAGCGCGGCGAGGCCGTCGTTCACTACGTCGACCGTCCAGGAGCGCGACAGCAGGTGGGACAGGTAGGCGCGCATGTCGGCGTTGTCGTCGGCCACGAGCACACGCGCACCCTGCGTCCGGCCCGGATCGACGGCTCCCGCCGACTCGGTCAGACGGTCGAGCACCGGCGGTTCGCCAACCGCCGGCAGCGATTGCTCGCCCGGCAGCCAGCGCAGCGCCTCCTCCACGAAGGTTGCCGCGCTGATGGTCGACGAAGCCGTGCTTCTGGGCGCAGGGACCCGCGCCGCCGGCCCCTGCACCGAGCCGAACGGCAGCCGGATGGTGAAGCGGGTACCCTGCCCCACCTGGCTCGCCACCTCGATCTGGCCGCCGTGCAGCGCGACCAGGTCCCGGACCAAGGCGAGGCCGATTCCGCTGCCCTCGTGCGTCCGGGCGCTGGCGGCGCGGACCCGATGGAAGCGCTCGAAGACACGGCCCAGCTCGCGCTCCGGGATGCCGACACCGGTGTCGGACACCGTCAACACGACTTCGTCGCCGACCCGGCGCAATCTGACCTCGATTTCGCCGGCCAGGGTGAACTTGAAGGCGTTGGAGAGGAGATTGAGGACGATCTTCTCCCACATCTCGGGGTCGACGACCACGGGGTCGTCGAGGGAGGGGCAGTCCACTCGCAGGCGAAGACCAGCCCGCTCGACCGTGGAGCGAAAGGTGCTGGCGAGGTCGGCGGTGAGCGGCCCGAGGTCCACCGGCTCGCACGCCGCCTCCAGCCGGCCAGCCTCCAGTCGGGCGAAGTCCAGAAGGGTATTGACCAGCCGGAGCAGGCGAAGACCGTTGCGGTGGGCCGTCTCGACGAGCGAGCGCTGGACCTCGGGCAGTGAGCCTCCAGCGCCGGCGAGCGCCTCTTCCAGCGGCCCCAGCATCAACGTCAGCGGTGTTCGGAACTCGTGGCTCACGCTGCTGAAGAACGAGGTCTTGGCACGGTCCAGCTCGGCCAGCGCCTCGGCTCGCTGCCGCTCCATCGAGTAGGCCCTCGCTTCGGCGATCGCAGCCGCGACATGACCCGCGACCAGGTCGAAGAACGAGCGGTACCCGTCGCCGAGCACCTGCCTCGGGCTCGCCCCGGCCACGAGCACTCCCGCGGGACGCTCCATGCCGGGATGCGTGAGCGGCAGCACCAGTGCGGCGTCCGGAGGTGGGAGATCCCCGTCGGACACGCTCCGGACCCGGCCGGCGACGTCCGGGACCACGATCGGCCGGCCAGCTTCGACCGCCGCGCGAATCGGCCACGGCGGCTCGGCCTGGCCGAGCCGGATGGTGGCGGGGCTCGCCTCCGTGCCTGGCCGGACGCCAGTAGACGCGGCGAGCCTGGCCTCGTTCCCCGCGTCGTCCAGGAGGTACAGCATGGAGAACGGAACGTCCGCGGGATTGCGATCGAGGACATCGGCGGCGCGGACGCAGGCCTCGTCGACCGTCCGTGCGGTCCGCTCCGCCAGGCGGCGCAGGGTGTCGAGGCGGCGCTCGCCGACAACCCGCCCGGTGGTCTCGACCACGGCGGTGAACACGCCCCCGATCTCGCCTGCGACGTGCACCGGGCTGAACGAGAAGGAGAAGTAGCACTCCTCCGGATAGCCGTACCGGTGCAGCACCAGCTGCATGTCGTCGGACCAGGTCGACCCGCCTGTCCGGATGACGCTGTCGAGCATCGGCCCGATGGTGTCCCAGATCTCCGCCCAGCACACCGAGCACGGCTGACCCAGGGCCTGGGGATGCTTGGCTCCCAGGATCGGGCTGTACGCGTCGTTGTACAGGACGGTGTATTCGGGGCCCCAGAGCAGGATGATCGGGAAGCGCGAGGCCAGGAGGATGCCGACGGTCGTGCCCAGGCTCTCCGGCCACCGGTCGACCGGCCCCAGCGGGGTCAGCGACCAGTCGAACGATCGCATGAGGCGGGCCATCTCGCTCTCGCCTCGAAACACGCTCCGCAACTGCGCCATCCCTCCCACCTGGGGACCCTCCACTGCGCCGCCTGTGACGATGTGCCGCGGCCTAAAACTTCAAGCATCTAAATCAATCCTATGGTGGTCGGCGCTCATCGGGCCGGCCGCGGCCACGCTGGACGTGGCGCCCCGCCACCTTCTGCGGTGGGCGGCCGACCCCCTGGCCGCCGGGCGGGCACAGGCAAATTGACACTCGGGACCCCGGATGCCGCGTTGAGTCGGTAGTGGCCGTCCACACCGGACTCCTGGAGCGCGCGAGAAGCGGTGACCTCGGTGCATTCGAGGCGCTCATCGCGCCCCTGATCGAACCCGCCTGCCAGCTGGCCTACGCCATCCTGCGCGACTGGCAGGAGGCGGAGGACGCGGCCCAGGAGGCGGCGCTGAAGGCGTGGCGCGCGGTCGGCAGGCTGCGCGATGACACGGCCACGCTGCGGCCCTGGTATCTGACCATCGTCGCCAACGAGGCCCGTTCCCGGCGCCGTGGCCGCTGGTGGTCAGTCGTCCGCAGCCCTGACATCCAGGTCCACGCATGGGAGTCGGGACCGGAGAACCAGGTCGCCCTGCGCACCGACCTGGACCGGGCGATGCGTCGGCTGCAGGAGGTGGAGCGGCTGATCCTCGTTCTCCACTTCTATCTGGACCTGCCACTCGACGAGGTCGGCCGGGTGGTCGGCCTGTCGACTGAGGCCGTGAAGTCACGGATGTACCGGGCCACGCGAAGCCTGCGGCCCGTCCTCCGCGACCGGGAGACCGTGTGATGGAAGACGACGTCCGCCGCGCGCTGCTGGCGTACTTCGAACGCGACATCGGCAGGCCACCGATCGGTGCGCGCGAACGCGTCGTGGCCGGGCTGGACGCCTCGTCGCGACGGCCCCGGCGCCCGTACGCCGCCTGGGCGGCTGCGGTCGCCGCCCTCCTCATCGCCGTAGTGGTCGTCGCGACCCTGCTGGCGGTGCGCGGCCTGCACCCGCGGACGCAGCCGGCCCGGCAGAACCCGGTTCCGGTGCCGCGCAGCGGCGCGGCGATCGCGTACGACCAGGACCGCGGCGTCCTGGTCATGTTCGGCGGGACGGTGAACGGCACCACACCGCTGGGCGACACGTGGACGTGGGACGGTGCGCGCTGGACCGAGCGGCACCCGGCTGTCTCCCCCCCGCTGAGCGCGTTCGGACCGCAGAACACGCCAGGACCGGGGCCAAAGCCGCAGTCGTTCCCCGGACTGCTCATGGCGGACGACCCCGCCAGCGGATCGCTCGTGCTCTATGGCATCCCGGGCGGCACCTGGACGTGGGATGGGCGGAGCTGGCACCGATTCGCGAGCTCCCCGCCCCAGCGCGGAACGAACGACGCGGCCGCCATGGCCTACGATCCGAGCTCCGCGGCGGTCCTCCTCTACCTCATGCCGGCCGGGGCCAGCGGCCAGACCTGGCGCTGGGACGGCGCCACGTGGACCGAGCTCCACCCGAGGACGACGCCGGACGTCGTCATGGGAAGCCTGGCCTTCGACGGCAGGCGCCTCCTGCTCTTCGGCACTCCTTTCGGCCCGGTGCGGGGCCAGTTCGTGACGCGGACATGGGAGTGGGACGGGACGGACTGGTCGCTGCTCGCGCCGGCGGTGGCGCTGGCGACCGGATACACGTTTACCGCAGCGTACGACCAGGCCCGGGGCCGCATCGTCGTGTATCTGTCCTACCCGGGCGGCGGCCCGGAGACCTGGCTCTGGGACGGCGCCACCTGGAGTCGGGTCCACCCCCAGCACGAGCCGCCGGCCGGGTCCGGCGCGGCGGCCTGGTACGACTCGCGCACCCGGGAGGTCGCGCTTTACGACGGGACTGCGACCGCGACCGCGACCGCCGCCGGCGACATCTGGACCTGGGACGGCACCGACTGGAGATCAACGGAGGGAACCGGACCTTGAACGACCCGAGAGCGACTTCCCTGCTTGCCGGACTGGCGGCGATCGTGTTCGTCTCGGGGTGCGGCCAGGTTGCCGCGTCCCCGGCGACCGCCCCTCCGCCGCCACCGTCGCCCACGAGCGTGGTCCCCGCGACGCCGACGCCCGCCAACGTCATCCCCACACCGATCGTCACCGACCCCGGCGGGGTGGCCGCGGCGATCGCCGGGCTCGTCATTCCCGGCGGCGAACGTCTGCTGCCCGCGGACGTCCCGCCGGGCATGTCGGCGTCCGTCAGGACGCACAAGGCGGACCGCGGCTATCCGATGGACTCGTACGTGGTCACATACACCGACGACCTGCACACACGCGAGATCACGCTGTCCGTGGACGCGGGAGCGAACCCGCCTCCCGCGACCGACCCCAACCACAGCCAGAGCTACATCCAGTTCAGAGGCGTCCGCACGCTGTACACCATCTTCGACACCACGGCACCGACGAGTCAGCGGTACCTGCTGTGGCCGGACGAGAAAGGGATCTCAACCGGCCCTCGGGGCCCGGACTACTTCATCGGCGCCTCGGGCCTGACCGAGGTCGAGTTCTTCCGCATCGCGAACTCGCTGCAGCCCGTGTGACAGGAGCGGGGCCGGTGGTCCGATCCGGCTGACGCGGTCGCGACTTTCGTGGGCGGCGGGCCTCGGGTCGAGCGCGGTCAGGCTCGGACCAGGGCCGGCCGCGAGCTCTCGCGGAGCACGAGCGATCGGGCGCGACGCGGCGGGCGCCGCTCAGCGCCCGGGATACCGTGGACTTCGAGACGCCGGCGGCGCGCGCAACGTCCGCAATGGTGGGCACCCCTGCGTCAGTCCTTCTTGACTTCCTGCCCGTTCGGATGTAGTTTCCCGGCGGGAAATCGATTGCCACGTCAGGGTGTCGACCGCCGTCCGGCCGGCTTCTTCGCCGCCAACCCGGCGCTGGACCTGCCGGCGCCGGCGGCCTGCCACCCGTGACCGGCTGGCAGGCGGCGGTTGCCGCGCTGCGGGCAGAGGGCGTGCCGCGGGCGTGCGGGCTGCCCGCAGTTCTGGCCGGCGTCGGCTGACCGTGGCGGCAGCAGGCAGCGGCACCGTCGCGGTCCCGGGCGGCCGCGTCTGGTACGAGGTCGTGGGATCGGGCGGCGGGCCGCCGCTGCTGGTCCTGCACGGCGGTCCCGGGTTTACGCACGAGTACGTGCGGTCCCTGGACGCGCTGGCCGACGAACGGCCGGTGGTCTTCTACGACCAGCTCGGCTGCGGCCGCTCCGACCGGCCCAGCGACGTCGCCCTGTGGACGACCGAGCGGGCGGTGGCCGAGCTGGCCGCGGTCCGCGAGGCGCTCGGACTGGAGCGCCTTCACCTGCTCGGCCAGTCCTGGGGGAGCATGCTCGCGACGGAGTACCTGCTCGGACGGCCCGGCGGGGTGATCAGCGTGGTGCTGGCGAGCCCCTGCATCAGCATCCCGCGCTGGGTACAGGACGCCGAGCGCTTCCGCGATGCGCTGCCGGAGGACCTGCAGCGCGTCATCGAGCGCCACGAACGGAGCGGCTTCACCGCCTGCCCCGAGTACACGGCGGCGATGCTCGTCTACTACCGGCGCCACGTGTGCCGGCTCGACCCGTGGCCGGACGAGGTCGAGCGCTCGTTCGCGGGCAACGGCCACGAGGTCTACGAGGCCATGTGGGGTCCCAGCGAGTTCACCGTCACCGGCAGCCTGCGGACGTTCGACCGGAGCGACCGGCTGCACGAGATCGACGTGCCGGCGCTCTTCACCTGCGGCCGCCACGACGAGGCCACGCCCGAGACCGTGGCGTGGTACCGGAGCCTGCTGCCCGGTGCGGAGCTGGCGGTGTTCGAGGAGAGCGCGCACCTCGCACACCTGGAGGAGCGGGAGCGCTACAACGCGGTGGTCCGTGACTTCCTGGCCAGGGCCGAGCGCGTCCGGTAGTCGCGAGCTCGCCGGCCGGTCGGCGATCGTGACTGGTGGGACGTCCGGGCTCGGGCTTGCGACCGCCCGCCTGCTGCAGGCCCGCGGCGCCGCCGTGCTGGTGGTCGGCCTGGATGCCGAGCCCGGGGCCGCCGTCGAGCGTGAGCTGTCCACGGCCGGCCCGGCGGCCTTCCTGCGGGCGGACGTGCGCGAACCCGCCGCCTGCCTGCTGGCGCCGGAAGGCGGGGCCGGCTACGTGGACCCGCCGCGGCCGCCGCTCGGTCGCTACGGTGGCGTGGAGGAGATGGCGGCCGCGGTGCTGTACCTGGCCGGTCCCGCCTCTTCCTTCTGCACGGGCAGCGTGCTGCTCGTGGACGGGGGCGCGACAGCCGGCATCCCGTGAGCGGCACGCCTCTGCCATCCTCACGGCGTGCCGTCCTCACTCACCGCCGTCCAGGTCGTGCTCACCGCACTGGGTGGGGCCGTGCTGCTGGCCTGGCTCGCGGTCGCGCTTCGGCCCAGCCGCTTCTGGGATCTGCGACCGGTCGTCGAGGACCTCTCCCCGCCGCCGGCGCCGGCGAGCTGGCCGACCGTGACCGCGCTGGTGCCGGCGCGGAACGAGGCCGCCCGCCTCGGCGAGTCCCTGCCGGCCCTGATGGCGCAGGACTACCCGGGCGAGTGGCGGATCGTGCTGATCGACGACCGCTCCGAGGACGGGACGGCCGAGGTCGCGCGCGGTCTGACGCACGACCGCGCCACCATCATCGAAGGTGGCCCGCTTCCCGACGGCTGGGCCGGCAAGGTGTGGGCCCTGCAGCAGGGCGCCGCCGCGGCCGGACGGCCTGACTACCTGTGGCTGACCGACGCCGACATCGTTCACGCGCCGGGGGTCCTGACCCGCCTGGTGTCGGAGAGCGAGGCCGCCGCGCTCGCGATGAACAGCGTCATGGCGCGCCTGAGCACCGGCCCTCCGTCCGAGCGCCTCCTCGTGCCCGCGTTCCTGTTCTTCTTCAACCTGCTCTACCCCATGCGCCTGGTCAACGGGACCGGCCCGACCGCGGCGGCGGCCGGAGGCTGCCTGCTCGTGCGCCGGGATCGGCTGGAGCAGATCGGCGGCTTCGGCGTCATCAGCGGCGCGGTGATCGACGACATCGGCCTGGCCACGCTGGTCAAGCGCCTCGGGGCGCCGATCCGTCTCGCCGTCAGCCGCGCCGAGGTCGTGAGCATCCGCCGGTACGATTCCCTGTCCGCGTTCTGGCGCACGGTGCGGCGGACCGCGTTCGCCGAGCTGGGTCATTCGTGGGCCCGTCTGACCGCGACGGTCGTCGGCCTGCTGCTGGCCTTCGCGACGCCGCCGGTCCTGCTCGTCGTCGGGGCAGCGGGCATGCAGGCCCGGCTCGCGGCACTGGGCCTCGCCGCATGGGTGGTGATGACCCTGGTCTATGCGCCCACCGTGCGGTTCTTCGGCCTGCGGCTCACCTGGGCGCTCACGCTGCCGCTCGCAGGTTTGCTCTACGGCGCGATGACGGTGGACTCCGCTCTGCAGCATGTCGCCGGCCGGCGCCGGGTGTGGTGAAGGGCGGACCCGCTGGGGTCCGTCGACGGCTCCCTACGCCGGCCGGCGGGCGATGTCGATCTTCGTGTCTCCCGGCCAGTCCCAGAAGAGGCCGCTCTCCGAGCGCGTGGCCAGCTCGGCGCGCACGTCGCGCTCGAAGGCTTCCAGCCGGTCCCCGAACAGGTGTGGCGCGGCGAACGAGGTGGACAGGTAGTTGCTCAACACGTGGTCGGCGTCCTGGACGATGTCGGGCCGCCCGGGCGCGTAGATGCTGTACGGCCGGCCGAACCGCGTGCGGCCGAGCGCGTCCTCGTACCGGTCCGGATGGGTCCTGCTGAACCCCTGGCCGGCCCGCCGCAGCGGCCCCAGGTACGCCGTGACCAGGGCGCGGATCGCCTCGTGCGGGATCGGTGGGTATCCGGGACCGGCCGGCACCGGACGGTCCTCCACGTCGTGGACGACCAGCGCCAGCGTGCCCCCGGGCTCGAGGATCTCGTACACGGTCTCCGCGACGCGCTCGCGGTCCGTCCAGTGGAACGACTGGCCGAAGGTCACGAGCCTGAACGTGCCCAGGTCGAGCGAGGGGATGTCTTCCGCGAGCGCACGGATCCAGCGGACGTGGTCGAGACCTGCCTCGGCGGCCCGCCGGGCGCCCGCCGCGAGCATGTCGGGATCGGGGTCGATGCCGATCGCCTCCTCGAAGCAGTCCGCGAGCTGGACCGTGAGGACACCGGGGCCGCAGCCCACGTCCAGCAGGCGGCCGCTGCCGTCCAGGCCGAGCTCGGCAGCGAGCACCGCGGGCAGCGAGTCCGAGTACGGCGGACGGCCGCGAACGTAGTGGGCCGCCGTGCCCAGATAGATCGTCGGGTCATAGGCCACCATGCGCCATGGTAGAAGGGCGCTCGTTCCATCAATTGGAGTTGATACATCAACCTTGTTTGATGTATCCTGCTGCGCATGGTGCCGTCGAGTCAAGCCGCCGCGCCGCCGGCGTTCGTGAGGCTCGCCGCTCATCCGGTGCGCTGGGGGCTGCTCACCGAACTCGCCGGCAGCGACTACCGGGTCAGGGAGCTGGTGGCTCGGGTCGGCCAGCCGCAGAACTTGGTCTCCTACCACCTGCGGCTGCTGCGCGACGGCGGGCTGGTCACCGCCTCACGGAGCAGCTTCGACGGCCGGGACAGCTATTACCACCTCGATCTGGACCACTGCGCCGAGGCGCTGACCGACAGCGGTACCGCGCTCCACCCGGCCCTGCGCCGGCACCCCGCACCACCGGTTGCCCCGGTCGCCCAGCCAGGATCTCGACGGATCGACGTGCTCTTCGTGTGCACCGGCAACAGCGCCCGCTCACCGATCGCCGAAGCCCTGCTCCGCCACCACACGGGGGAGCACCTGACGGTGACCAGCGCCGGAACCCGGCCCAGGCCCCAACTCTACCCCAACACCATTCGGGTCCTGCGCGAGGCGTTCGGCATAGACATCGCGAATCAGCGGCCCCGACACGTGGCCACCCTCGCCGGCCGCCGCTTCGACCAGGTGATCACGCTGTGCGACAGGGCACGCGAAACCTGCCCCGCGCCGGCTGATCACGAGCGAAGGATCCACTGGAGCATCCCCGACCCGGCCGTGAGCGGGCCTACCGACGCCGCCACCTATCCGGCTTTTCAGCGCACCGCGGCGGACATCGACTCCCGGATCAGACACCTGCTCCCGGTCCTGGCCGCCACCCACCGCTCAGGAGGTTGAACCATGACCGCACCCGACCAGTACGCCAGCGTCCGGTACATCGTCGACGACGTGCAGGCCGCGATCGACTTCTACACGACTCACCTTCGCTTCAGCCTGAACACCAGCGCCGCACCCGCCTTCGCCGACGTGGTCCGTGGCCCGCTGCGGCTGCTGCTGTCCGGCCCGGCCAGCTCCGGCGCCCGCGCCACACCGGCTGACGTGGCCACCGCCGGCCGCAACCGCATCCACCTGGTGGTCGACGACCTGGACGTCGAGATCGCGCGCCTCCGCGAAGCCGGCCGGCCCTTCCGCAGCGACGTCGTCTCCGGCCCCGGCGGACGCCAGGTCCTGCTCGCCGACCCCGCCGGCAACCTCATCGAACTGTTCCAGCCCGCCCACCGGCCCAACGCAGTCGCCACGCGCTGACGGGGCGACTGACACCGCCCAGCCCGTCTCGAGGTTCCCGCGGACGGCAAGGCCTTATGCTGGCCCATCATGGACGCTGCGACGCCCCCGGCGAACGTGTACGAGGGCAACGGCCAGTTGAGTGTGGCCACGCCGATCCCGGGAGCCCACCCGGACCACGTCCGGATCGTCGTGAGCCCGAGGCGGGTCCGCGTGGCCGCCCGGTGCAAGTACCCGCAGGAGAGCCAGCACTATCACCAGCACGAGTGGCAGGTCGGGGCATGGGAACTCGACCTGGGCCTCCCGGCACTCGTCGATCCCGGCGCCGCGCGGGCCACGCTGAGCCTGGGCGTGCTCACGGTCATGGCCCCGCTGTCCGAGAGCGGCTCGGGCGACGTCGAGGTGCCCCTGACCGCGACGGACTGACCGGGCCGGGAACTCCTCGGCGAGCTCACCGGCACCGCGCAGGTCGGCGGCCGGCAGTCGGAGACCCGCATGGCCGCCGAGTCAGCCGGTCGATCAACGACCGAGAGGCTAGCTCCGGTAGCGTGTCGGCCGCCTGCTCCCGCGAGGGCGCAGCAACAGCGTCAGCAGCAGGCCGCCGATGAAGCCGCCGATGTGCGCGCCGTACGCAACGCCTCCCGTCTGGGCCGTCTGGGAGACGCTCGCGACCCCGTTCAGGAACTGCAGCACGATCCAGACGCCGATCATCACGTACGCCGGCACCACCGTCGGGAAGACGAAGATCAGCACCCGGACCGGGTTGGCGCCGAACATGATGAGGTAGGCGCCGAGCACGCCGGATATCGCACCGCTCGCACCGACGCCCGGCAGTTGGGCACCCGGCGCCAGGTAGACCTGGCCAAGGCCGGCCACGACGGCGCACACCAGATAGAAGAACAGGTAGCGCACGTGGCCGAATGCATCCTCCACGTTGTCGCCGAATACGTAGAGGAACAGCATGTTGCCGAGAAGGTGGAGCCAGCCGGCGTGGAGGAAGGCGGACGTCACCAGCGTCTCCAGGCTGTGGCCGGCGCTGATGGACGCAGGGACCGCGCCCCAGCGTGCGATGTACGCCTGCGGGTCGGGCTGGCTCAGCTCGACGAGGAACACGACGACGTTGACCGCGATCAGGCCGTAGTTGACGAAGGGGAAGCTGCGCCGGTAGGTGTTGTCGTCGCCGATGGGAATCACGATAAGAGCTCCAGTCTAGGGCCGCATCGTCCCTGCCGGCGACGCTCACCGCGCTGGCTCGTCTGACGACCATTACATGATAGTACTATTAACCTACTAGGCGATAGGGTCAATGGCAATCAGACTCCACCTCCCCCGCGCACCGCTGGCCCTGGCCGCGGTGTGCCTCCTTGTGGGCACCGCCTGCAGCGCCCAGCTGGAGCCGGCACCCTCGCCCACCCCGTCGGCGCGCCTGGCCCCGGCGCTCGTTCAGGTCGAGAACGCGCCCGGCTCCCGGCCCCAGTCCGGCCTCCAGCGCGCGGACCTCGTGTTCGAGTACCTCACCGAGGGCGGCATCAGCCGCTTCACCGCCGTCTACTGGAACCCCTCCGGGGCCGTCCGCATCGGGCCGGTCCGAAGCGCGCGGCTGGTCACGCTGCGCATGGTCAGAGCGTTCGGCGGCCTCCTGTTCTTGTCGGGGGCCAGCGATCACGTGCAGGCGCAGATCAGTGGCGAGCAGATGCCCGCGATCGGGGAGTCGTCAGACGGCGGCCGGTACTTTGCCCGAGACCGTTCGCGGCCGGCGCCCCACAACCTCTTCACGACCAATGACCAGCTGCGGGAGGCGCTCGTGGCGCAGCAGGTGAAGGTGGGCTACCCGGCGCCGGTCACGGGCGAGCCGCCCGCCGGCGGCGACCGGGTGGACCGGCTGAACTTTCCGCAGACCACCTCGCACGATGTCACCTACGCCTACGATCCGGCCAGCCGCACCTACGCCTATGCCGACGAGAGCGGCCCGCTGGTAGACGCTGCAGAAGGCGGCCGGCGGATCGCGGTCATCAGCGTGGTGCTGGTGCGGGTCGCCCACCATGGGGCGGGCTACACAGAGGACGTGCTGGGCGCAGAGGGCATCGACTTCGACCTTGCCGGCACCGGCGGCGCGGACGTGTACACCCGGGGCAAGCACCTCACCGCCCGGTGGAGCCTCGGCCAGCGACCGATGGCGCTGCACGGAGTCGACGGCCGGTCCCTGACCCTGCCGGCAGGCCTGACCTGGATCCACCTGGTGGACCCCGAAGTGCAGGTCCGGACGAGCTGAGCCGACGTCGCTCAGGCCGGGCACCCGCGTTCAGCGTGGCGACAACCGCGTGACGCCGGACGAGCCGACAATTCGACCATGGCCGCGCAAGACAAGGCCGCGCGCGCCGGGCTGACCTTCTGGACGCGCGAACACCGGGCTCGGCTGTGGCGGGTCCTCACCAACGACACGGGGAGCGCGGCTGTCCTGCTCACGGCGATCGCGGCCGCGCTCGTGTGGATCAACATCGACCGGGAGTCCTACGAGCGCGTCTGGGGGGCGCGCGTTTCGTTCCAGATCGGCGGTTGGGCCGTGAGCCAGGAGCTGCGGCAGTGGGTCAACAACGGCCTCATGACGTTCTTCTTCTTCGTCGTCGGGCTGGAAGCGCGTCGCGAGTTCGATATCGGGGAGCTGCGCCAGCGCACCAGGGTCGTGCTGCCGGTCCTGGCGGGCATCGCCGGGATGGCGGCGGCGGTCGCGATCTACCTCGCGATGAACCTCGGCCTGCCGTCGGTGCGCGGGTGGGGCGCGGCCATGGCGACCGACACCGCGTTCGCGCTCGGCCTGCTCGCCGTGGTCGGCCCGCCCTACCGGGACCGCCTTCGAGCCTTCCTGGTCATCGTCCTGGTGGTCGACGACCTGGTCTCGCTGGTCGTCATCGCGGTGGCGTACTCGAGCCAGGTCGACGTGATGCCGCTCCTGGTCGGCGTCCTGTTCCTCGGCGCTGTTCTGGTGCTCGTGAGGCTTCGCGTCGGCGGCACCTGGCTCGGCCTGGTGTTCGGCGTCGCGGCCTGGTTCGCGTTCCTGCAGTCCGGGGTGGACCCGCTCGTCGTCGGCCTGGCCCTGGGGCTGATGGCGTATGCATACCCCGCCGGACGCACCGCCCTGGAACGTGCCACCGACCTCTTCCGCTCCTTCCGCGAGCAGCCGACGCCGGAGCTGGCGCGATCAGCGCTGGCCGGTCTGCGCGGAGCCGTGTCGCCGAACGAGCGGCTGCAGACCGTCTACAGCCCGTGGGCGAACTACGTGATCGTGCCCATCTTCGCGCTGGCGAACGCGGGCATCGTCGTCAGTGCCGGGCTGCTCGCGGCCGTCCCGACCTCCCCGATCTTCATCGGGATCGTGTTCGGCTATGCGGTCGGCAAGCCCGCGGGCATCTTCCTCGGCACATACGCGGCGTCGAAGCTCAGCCGGGGCCGTCTGCGACCGACAGTCGGCTGGGCGTCGGTCGCCGGCAGCGGAACGATCGCGGGCGTCGGGTTCACCGTCGCCCTGCTCATCGCGTCCCTGGCATTCAGCGGGCGGCAGCTGGACGAGGCCAAGCTGGGCGTCCTCACCGCGGTGGTTCTCTCCAGCGGCGCGACCTGGCTCCTCTTCCGGATCACGCTGCGGCTGCCTCACCGGCTCAAGGTCAGGGCCCTGTTCGGGACGGCCGAGACGACCGTCGACCTGGCTGCCGACGTCGATCCAGATCGCGACCACGTTCGGGGCCCGCCCGACGCGCCGGTCATCCTGGTCGAGTACGGGGACTTCGAATGCCCCTACTGCGGACGCGCAGAGCCCGCCGTCCGCGAGCTGCTCGCCGAGCTGGGCGACGAGATCCTCTACGTGTGGCGTCACCTGCCGCTGACGGACGTCCACCCGCACGCACAGATGGCGGCGGAGGCCGCCGAGGCGGCGGCCGCCCAGGGCGCGTTCTGGGAGATGCACGACCGCCTGCTCGATCGGCAGGACGCGCTGCGCGCGGCCGACCTGATCGGTAACGCGCGCGAGCTGGGCCTGGACGTCGAGCGGTTCCGGGATGACCTGCGCCAGCACCTGCATGCCGACCGCGTGGCGGAGGACGTCGACAGCGCCGACCTGAGTGGCGTGTCCGGCACCCCGACCTTCTTCGTGAACGGCCGGCGGCACTACGGTGCGTACGACATCGATGCGCTGAAGACGGCCGTCCGCGTGGCGGACGCGCGGGCGTCCCTCGGGCGATGACCTGCGGGTTCGGATCCCCGCCGCCGGCACCTTTTCGGGCACACGGTCCCCCCGCGGCACCCACCACCGCCCGAGCACTGCGATCATCTCCGCTAAGCTGCACCGAGCACGCTCGGTGGAGAGGACGGCGGTGCGGCTGCCCCAGCAGCCCACCAGCTTCGTGGGGAGGGCGGCGGAGCTGGACACCCTCGCAGCCCTGGTGCGGTCGTGCCGGCTCGTCACCGTGGCCGGCGCGGCCGGGATGGGCAAGACCCGCCTGGCCATCCAGCTGGCCGGCCGCTTCGTCGACGACACCGACGTCCAGTTCGTCGCCCTTGCGAGGCTGACCGATGGCCGCCTCGTCGCGCACGAGGTCGCTGACCGCCTCGGGCTCGCGGAGCGTCGTGGCGAGCCGGTCGAGCGTACGCTCGCCGAGCACATCGGGACTCGCCGGATGCTCCTCCTGCTGGACAACTGCGAGCACCTGATCGCCGACTGCGCGAGTCTGGTCGACGCGTTGCTCCGCGGCTGCCCCGAGCTGCGCGTCCTCGCTACCTCACTCCAGCCGCTGCGAGTGCCCGGCGAGGTCCTCTGGCGCATCGCCCCACTCACTCTGCCCGACCGCCACGGCGTCGAGGACAGCGAGGCCGTCCGCCTGTTCGAGGCGAGGGCCAGGCGCGTGAGGCCGGCGTTCACGGTCGACCCGGGCAATGCCGGTACCGTCGCAAACCTGTGCCGGCGCCTGGATGGCATCCCGCTGGCCATCGAGCTGGCGGCGGCACGCATGGAGACCCTGTCGGTGCAGGAAGTCCTCAGTCGGCTGGACGACCGCCTGCAGTTCCTCGGCGGCACCGACGACCGCGGCGCCGGCGACGCAGGCGACGGCGAGGCGCGCCACCGGACGCTGCAGGCCGCCCTCGACTGGGGCTACGACCTGCTGGATGACGCCGAGGGCCTGTTGTTCCGCCGGCTGTCGGTCTTCGCCGGCGCTTTCGAGCTCCGCACCGCCGAGTCGGTGTGCTCGGACGCCGGCCTTCGGGCGCAGGACGTCGGAGAGCTCGTCTTCAACCTGGTCGGCCGCTCCTTCCTCCAGCTCGCCCCTGGTGCCGGTTCGACGCGGTACCGGTTCCTGGAACCCGTGCGCCAGTACGGCGTCGAGCGCCTTGCGCGGAGCAGCGAGCAGCCCGCGTTCGCCGGGAGGCACGCCGCGTGGTTCCTCGCCCTGGCACAGCAGGCCGCGGAGGGGGAGCGTGGGCGCGACCAGAAGGGCTGGCTGGAACGCCTGGACGCGAACCGTGGCGATCTGCGCTCGGCGCTCGCGTGGTTCCGCGGCCATGACGTCGGGTCTGGGCTGGCCATGGCAACCGCGCTGTCGTGGTACTGGGTGACCCGCGGCCACTTCGCCGAGGGACGCAGCTGGCTCGAAAGCGGGCTGGCGGCCTCACCGCCCGACTCGGCCGGGCGCGCCCGCGGACTGGTGGCCGCCGCGAGGCTGAGCTTCTATCAGGGCGACTACGACGCCGCACGCCGCCTCTGCGAGTCCAGCCTCGACCTCCTCCACGACCCTGGCGAGGACGCCGACCGGGGCTGGGCCCTCACGATGCTGGGGTGGGTGCACGGCTATCAGGGCGAGCTGAAGCGCGGCGCGGAGCGGCTGGAGCAGGCCATCGGCGCGACCGATGACGAGCTCGTCCGGACGGAGGCCCTGGTCGGGCTCGGCGAGCTGCTGCTGCAGATGGGCGACCTGCCGCGAGCCAGAGCCAATTTCCAGGAGGTAGCACGGCTCGACCGCGGGCCGGAGGCGCCACGAGCCCGGGCCGCGATGTTCCTGGGCCTGAGCGCGCTGCTGGTGGGAGACGGTGCGACCGCGGAAGCGGAGCTGGCCCGGAGCCTGGACGTCTTCCAGCGCCTCGGAAACGGCTACGGGATCGCGGGAACGCTCGACGTCCTCGCCGGCCTCGCCCTGCGCAACGCCGATCCCGTGAGGGCGCTGCGCCTCACCGGCGCCGCCGACGGCCTGCGAGAATCGACCCGCTCGCAGCTCGCGCCGCGCTGGCGTGACATGGTGCACTCGACGGTCGTGGAGCCGGCCAACCGGGCCGCCGGCAAGCATGCTGCCGCCGCCTGGGCGGCCGGCCGGGAGATGACGTTCGACGAGGCGATCCGCTATGCGAGAGCCGGCCTGATCCACACGTCTGCGCCACGGCCGGCCGGTCAGGTGCAGCCAGCCCTGACCTCTCGTGAGTGGGAGGTCGCCGAGCTCGTGGCCAGCGGGCTGACCAACCGGGAGATCGCCGAGCGGCTGGTGATCGCAGAGCGCACGGTCGAGGGCCACGTCGAACGCATCCGCGCGAAGCTCAACGTCCGCTCGCGCACTCAGATCGCCGGCAGGATCGCAAGGAAGCGCG
>Ga0126369_10001308_pt1 | contig 17146 bp, 16 predicted proteins | sample PanSoiMetaPlot_1_FD_109646 | JGI IMG/M metagenome (GOLD analysis project Ga0126369, IMG submission 109646) | Tropical forest soil microbial communities from Panama - MetaG Plot_1 | ecosystem: Environmental > Terrestrial > Soil > Tropical forest > Bulk soil | place: Panama | collected 2016-02-17 | reverse complement strand
CGTCCGTGCGGAAACTGATCAGGCTGCGCTCGACGGGCGCGCTGCTGTTTGCCCTCGCGTTGCAAAGCAGTGCTGCTGAAGCGGCAGAAGTGAACGTAGTATCCAAAGTTGAAGTCCGCGGCCGAGCGGTGGAGATCGTCGCCAGTCGCAAACCCAATTTCACCACCTTCACCATGACCGATCCGCCGCGATTGGTGGTTGACATCTCGGAGGCCGTTTTTGCGAAAGTACCCGAGGAGATGCGCGTACAAAACGGAACGATTCGAACCATCAAGACGGCGGGTTATGGATCTGGTTCGTCGGCGATTGCGAGAGTCATTGTTGCTTTCGAACACAACGTAGAGACAGACATCAGCGCCTTTGGTGACAACGGCCTGCTGGTCAAAGTACTCGGCGACAGCGGGCCTCCCGTAGTGGCGGCCGTGGAAGCACCGGCGAACCCGCCGGCCTCTGTAAAACGTTCCTCGACGCCGGCCGCGGCCGCCCCGGCTGTGAAGCCAGTGAAGCCGGTGGCCGCGGAAGTTGCCGATGAGGAAGAGCCGGCGCCGGCCGCCGCCAAAGCCGAGCGGGCGCCATCCCCCGCTGAGGCCAAGCCGGCGCCCGTTGTTGCCGAAGCCAAACCGTCGCCTGTCGCCGCTCGGGCCAAGCCGGCGCCCGCCGCCGCCAATGCTAAGCCAGCGCCCAGCGTCGTTGCTGAAATCGACTCCGCGTCTGCCGCCGCGGCCGAGTCCGAGCCGCTCGAGGAGCCCAAGCGGACGGCAGATCTAGACAGCGAGCGTGCCAGGAAGCAGGCGGAGGCGCTCAATCGGCAGCGCGAAGAAAAAGAAGCGAAGCTGCGCGAGGCCGAGGCCAGGCGCCAAGCGAAGGAAGAGCGGCAGCGGCAAATCGCCGCGGAGGCGCAAAAGAAGAAGGAAGAGCAACGGCTCGCCAAACAGTTGGAACGCGAGCGGGCTGAGGCCGAAACCGAGCGACGAAAGGAAGCCGCAGTCGAAAAAAAGAAAGAGATCGAGCAGGCGCGGCTCGCGAAGCGGCTTGAAGCACGGGAGCGCGCCAAAGCCGAACAGGAGCGGCGACGTCAAGCGCGAGTTGAGGGCCAGAGGAAAGAAGAAGCGGCCCGACTGGCCCGACGGCTCGAGCAGGAGCGGACCAAAGCTGCAAAGCAGAGTCGCCGCCAGGTCAAAGTCGCAGCGGTTTCAACCGTTCAATCGGACGCGGTGATGGATGAATCGGCTCCGCTTCGGCGACAGCGTCCGACAGGAGCCCGAAGCCTGATGACGTTTGTCGGCTTTATCCCGCAGCCCTCCGGCTCGAGGGTATTCGTGCGCACTTCCGGGCCGGTGCGATATTCGGTAACTCAGGGAGGCGACAAGACCGTCGTGCTCGAGTTGGAAAATGCGCGGATCAATGTGCACAACAACACGCGGCCTCTGGACACTTCGCAATTCGATTCTCCAGTGGAAAGGATCGAGCCGCATCAAGCCGCTGGGCAGACGGTTCGGGTCCAGATTCGACTCAAGGACGCGGTGCCCTATCAGGCCAAACAGGAGGGGAACGAAGTGTTCCTCGACTTTGGTCCACCCGCGCATCCCTAAAACGCGCTAAAAAGCGGATGTGGCTACACGGGCGGCTCACCGGCCGGAACCGTCCGCAGGGGTTTCCTTCGTGGAACTCGACGGGCGCGTGCAGTGATTGCCGATACTGCCTTCGTCCTGGCCACGCTCATCGGACAGTTGCTGACGCCGCAGGCGGGGCAAGGGGAGCTGATCTCGGATGAGCAGACTTACAACACGGTGACCAAGGTGGTGGTGGCCCGAGGGCACGCGGCGCTTCGTTCCAAGGGCGTGACGCTCTGGGCGGACGAGGTGACCTACGATCAGGTGAACCAGCGCGCGACCGCGGTGGGAAACGTGATGATGGTTCGCGGCCTGACCGCCGCCTTCGGGGACCGGATCGAGGTGGACTTGTCCTCGGATCAGGCGATTGTGCAGCGCGGCTTGGTGATTCAAAAGCGCGGCGTTCCTCCAGAGCAGTTGCTGACGGCAAAAACTCCGGACCAGCTGCTAAAGATGGGCCAGACGTCCTTGGCGCTCACCGGACGACAGGTGACGCGGGTGAACGATCGTCGGTTTCTCGTAGACGGCCTCTCGTTCACTCCGTGCGACTGCGACCCCGCCCATCCGAGCTGGCGGATCGATTCCATCCATGCCGATTTGACCGAGTCGGAACGGGCGAATCTCTCGCTGCCGATCATCTATGTGCATTCGGTGCCGGTGTTCATACTGCCCTGGATTTCCCTGCCGCTGAACGAACGCGCCACTGGATTACTGCCGATCCGACCGACCGTCACCACCCTCAACGGGTGGAGCATCGACGTTCCGGTGTTCATCACTCTCGGCGACAGTTACGACTTAACGCTGACCCCCGGCTACTATTGGGGAAACAACGGAGTCGACCAAAACGGAAACCCGATTTTGGCCGGGGTCAAAGGCCCGCGGCTGCAGAGCGAGTTTCGCTACGTCCCTTCCGCCACGACCAGCGGGCGCGCTTCCTTCGGGGTTATCGATGATCGCAAACCACTTCGCGATCCGATTTCGGGCCTGCTGCCGTCCTTCACCGACCCCGTGACCGGACAGCAGGTATCTGTCTCAAAGCCGCGCGGACTGCGCTGGGATGCCTCGTTGCAGCACGCCCAGGACCTCGGGGCAGGGTGGTCGGATCGGATCGACGGGTTCGCACTTTCCGACGGCAACTACATTCGCGATTTGCAATCGGACATCATCGCTCGTACGGAGGGGTACATACGTTCCACGGGGGTGCTGTTCCATCGCGACGGCGGCAGCTACGCAGGGCTGGACGTCGTTCTGCGCCAGGACATCCGGTGGGGCTATCCACTGTTCGGCGACTACCACACGCCGGATGGAACCTTGGAGCCGGGTCCCAATACCCTGCAGCGCCTCCCTGGCATCATCTACGACATTCCCGAGCGCCCCCTCTTCGGTCCGGCGGTTGGAGGCCTTCGCCTCGAATATACGCGCATTGCGCCGCTGGATGGATTGACCTCGTTCGCGTATTTCCGGCCGGACCTTTTCGGAAGCAGCGGTGGTGTGGGCGAGCGCGAGGCGCGAGACCGGATCGACTTTCGTCCTCGAGTCAGCGCCGGCTTCGGTGTTGGTCAATTCGTTCGCTTCACGCCGTACTTAACCTTCCGCGAGGATCTCTACCTGGGGGAGGTCACGGGTAAGTTCCTCCATCGCGGCTACCCGATGATCGGCGTCACCACCGAGACCGAGATCGCTCGAGCATTCACCTTCAAGGACGGCGGCGCGCTTAGGCACGCGATCACCCCCTCGGTGGAGATCCGGTATGTCCCCCCAGTATTCGGACACGCCTGGCCGATGCCCTACGACGAAGTCGACCTCGCGGTACCCTCGGAAGGACTCTTCCAGGCAGTGGCTCAGGTCAGCCAAAGGTTCGCGATCCGGAAGGGCCAACTCACCACCGAGCTGTTCCGCTTCGATCTCGGTCAGGACTTGGACTTTCGGAACCAGCGCGCTGGCGACACCTTCGCAAGATCCACGTTTACGTATGGTTTGCTGAGCGCCTCGGGTTTGCTGCGATACGACATTCCTGGAGGGCGCCTCACACAACTGGTGGCCAACGTCAACGCCTACCCCGCGAGCTGGCTCTCAATTTATGCCGCGTATCAGAATCTCAGCATCGATGGTCCGGAGCGTTTTCGGCGAGGAATCGATGCTTTGGTGGGCCCGCCGCTTCCACAGAACTTCCTAGAAGCCGCGCTGGCCCAAGCTCAAGCTCAAGCCGCCGCGTTCCCCGGATCCAACACTCAAGACTTCATTCGGGCGCAGCAGGTGGACGCCGGTTTTGGCGTGCGGCTGAAATTTGGCTTGGGAATTCGCTACGCTGCGCTCATCAAGCCCGCGCTGTTGACGTCGTCCAACCCCCCACCGCCCTACACCGTGCGTTGGTCGCTCGAGCAGCAAACGGCAGCCGTCTCATACTCGCCTTCCTGCGATTGCTGGCGTTTCGAGGTGGCCGCCCGGATTCCTCGAATACAGAATGGTTTCCCGAAACCAGACTTCTTCTTCACCCTGGTTGTTTATCGGTTTGGCGGATTCGGAATAGGAGGATAAACGAGCCCGTTCAGCCCAGTGTCATAGTAAACGGTGTGAGCTCAGCACCCGGGCCGGAAGACTTCACTGAGCGTGTCTTTGTGAGTGAAACTCTTTTTGCTAGGGAGTGCGAGCAGGTGATAACACTTCTTCTGCTCAAACCCTGTCAGAGGAAACGTGTCAGAAATTGGAAAACGGTTGGGTCAGCGGATTCGCGAGCTGAGGACTCAAAAGCCTGAACGTTGGACGCAAGAGGATCTGGCGGAACGCGCCAGGATCAGCGTGTCCTTCCTGTCGATGATCGAGCGCGGTGAACGAGTCGCGCACGTGGAAACGCTTGCAGCATTGGCCGAGGCTTTGGGAGTGAGCTTGGCAGAGCTGTTTGCCGGAACCGATTCACGAGAAACCGACGCCGCGGAGATGATGCGGCCGCTGTCGGATTTTTGCCGCTCCCGCTCCTTGACATCGACCGACGTGGACAAGCTGCTCGGCGTCGCCCGAGCGATGTTCAACGGCGCCGCTCGTTAGCCGACGGGCTCAAACGCCCGCGAATCCACCCTCATCTTGACCCCTAGGCAAGGCGCCTTCTACTCTCGTCCGCCGTTCGCGGTTCGGGAGGAAAGCTGGTGGTGCGACGTCGAAAACAGCCCGTGCGCAGCGCTGCTGAAGGCGAACGCCAGAAGACCATTCTTCGAGCCGCGATCACCGTGTTTTCCGAGAAAGGGTACTACGGCTGCCGAATCGCGGATGTAGCTCGCGAAGCCGGGGTCGCTTACGGGCTTGTCTACCACTACTTCAGGGACAAAGAAGCCTTGCTCCAGTCGGTGTTCGAGCTCGGCTGGGGAGGATTCGTCGCCCGGGTGCGAGAAGTTGCCGAGGCGGAGGCGCCGATTGAAGAAAAGGTACAGCGAATCGTGGCGGTGGCCTTCGAGGCTTACCGGATCGACCCGCGTGCGGTGAAGGTGGTGCTGCTGGAGATCGCGCGCAATCCCACGGTGGGAAGTCTGAACCGTCAGTCTGCTTTCATCGAGGTGATTCAGATTGCTCAGCGGATGTTCGCCCAGGCTCAGAGGAAGGGAGAGCTCAAGCCGGAGCTGGAACCGCTGTTGTGCGGAGCCTTCCTGTTTGGCGCCATTGAGCTTGGTCTGACCACCTTCGTGTTGGGCTTCATGGACCGCGACAGCGAAGAGTCCTTGCAGCGGGCGCGGCAGCAGTTGACGGATTGCTTTCTCGACGGGGTGCTGAAGATTGGAGAACGCCGGCGAAGTCCGATGGAGAGCGCCGCCGTCGGGCGGCTGAAGTCCTACTGAGTTTTCGAGGAAGTCGATGCAGAATCCCGACAAGGTGATCATCACCTGCGCGCTGACCGGCGTGGTCGCGAACCGGGAACAGTGCCCATACCTCCCTTATGCGCCCGCCGAGGTTGGGGAGGAAGCCAAGCGCGCCTATGACGCGGGGGCCGCGGTGGTCCACATCCACGGCCGAGAGCCGGAGACCGGGGAGCAGACATGGTCACCCGAGATTTATCGGCAGATAAAAAAGGAGGTCCAGGAGCGCTGCCCGATCATCATCAATTTCTCGAGCGGTGGGTTCAACATGGGAGTCGCCAGCGAGGCCGAGAAGCGCAGCCGGCTCGACTACTTGCGAATGACTCGTCCGGAGATGGCCGCTCTGAACATGGGGTCGATGAACTATGCCAAGTACTCTGAAAAACGCCGCCGCTTCGTGTTCGACTTCGTATTCATGAACCCGTTTGGAGACATCCTCATCGCGGCCGAAGCGATGCGCGAGGGCGGAATCAAACCCGAGCTGGAGTGCTTCGATCTGGGACATGTCAACAACGCCGAGCCGCTGCTGGCGATGGGGGCCCTCAAGCCGCCGCTGCAGTACAGCTTCATCCTCGGCGTCCTGGGGGGCGCTCCGCCAACCGCGGAGACCCTTGCCTACATGGCGAGGGCGGTTTCCGGTCCCCACACCTGGGAGGTAATTGGGATCTCCAAGGTGCAGTGGCACTTGCTCGCGACCGCGCTGGTGCTGGGCGGCAACATCCGAGTCGGCCTGGAGGACAACTTCTACCTGGATGCCGCCGGAACCGAGATGGCGAAAGGCAATGGACCGCTCGTCGAAAAGGCGGTGCGCATGGCCCGCGACGTGGGGCGGGAGCCGATGTCTCCGGACGAAGCGCGGCGCGCCCTCTCGTTGCCGCAGCAGTGGTAGCTCGGCGCTATCTGAACTTCAGTCGCAGCAGCGATTCGGGATCCACGTACAGCTTGTCCACTTTGGCGGCCCAGTGCAGGTGCGGGCCGGTGACGCGCCCTGTCCGCCCCACCGCACCGATGATCTGCCCCTGGCGCACCCGCTGCCCCACCGCCGCGCTCATCTGCGACAGGTGGAAGTACGCGGTGAACAGCCCCGCCCCGTGGTAAATCACCACTGTGTTGCCGGAAGCGAAGCAGCGGCGAACCAGTACCACTTCACCTTCGTTCGCGGATGATACCGGCGCTCCGGTTCGGCCAGTCAAGTCGACTCCATAGTGCTGGCTGTCCTTCGCGCCGTTGAGCAGCCGCAGGTCTCCAAAGTGGGCGCTGACCGGGCTGCGGCGCGGCCAGCGAAAATTTTGCGTGAAAAGCGGTGGCTCCAAGGGGCGGTCGTAGACGCGCTCAAAAGCGGCATGGTCCTCCGCAAGCCAACGGCGCGCCGCCGCGGAAGGATGAATGAAACGGCCGGCGACGGTCAGCTCGCGTCGGTTGAAGTTCGGTTCGACAACCGTGACGGTCCCGGTGATTTCTTCCTCCGAGGTCTCGGATGGCTCGGTGACGCTCACCACGACCTCGCCGGGGGGCTGCTCCATCTCCAAGGCCGCCAGCGCCCAATAGCCTCCGAGTCCGGGAAAAAATGCGAGCTGCCGCACTCCGCCCAACTTTCCGGTGGGCATCGAGGCGACGCCTTGGATGCGGATCAGAATCACATCTCCGGGCCGCGCGGTGCCGGGTTGGATTTCCAGCAAGGCAGCGGAGTGGGCCGTCGCAGCCGCAAGAAGTGCGGTTGCGAGGCTAAGCGCCGTCAGCCTTGGTGGTTGCAGCCTGGCCATGGCCCATCATAAACAGTTGGTCCCCATGAAAGTCCTGGTTGCCGACGATCTGTCGCCCGAAAGCATCGAGATCCTTCGCCGCGAAAAAGAGCTGTCGGTGGATGTGCGGGTCGGTCTCAAGCCCGCGGAGCTAAAGGCCGAAATCTTTCAGTACCATGCGTTGGCGGTGCGAAGCGCGACCAAGGTGACCGCGGAGATCATCGAGGCGGGCAAAAACCTCAAGCTGATCGGCCGGGCAGGGGTGGGCGTCGACAACGTGGACCTGGAGGCGGCAAACCGGCGCGGGGTGGTGGTGATGAACACCCCCGGGGGCAATACCATTACCGTGGCCGAGCATACCATCGCGATGATGCTTGCGCTGGCCCGCCACATCCCCCAGGCGACCGCCAGCATGAAGGCGGGCCACTGGGAGAAAAAGAAGTTCCAGGGTCGAGAGCTGTTCAACAAAACCCTAGGGGTCATCGGCGTCGGTAACATCGGTTCGATGGTGGTGGATCGCTGCATCGGGATGAAGATGAAGGTGATGGCGTACGACCCGTTCATCTCTCCTGAGGCCGCTCGGCGCATGGGATGCGAGTTGGCTCCGCTGGACCAGGTGCTCAAGCGCGCGGACTTCGTCTCCATTCACGTGCCCCTGACCGCGGAGACCCAGGGGTTAATTAACAAGAAGACGCTTGGGCGGATGAAGAAGGGAGCGTGTCGCATCAATTGCGCGCGCGGGGGTGTGGTGGACGAGGCGGCCTTGGCGGAGGCGCTCGGCAACGGCCGGCTGGCGGGGGCTGCCCTCGACGTCTTCGCCCAAGAGCCGTTGAGCCCGGAGAGTCCGCTGCTCAAGTTGGACAACTTGATCTGCACACCCCATCTGGGGGCTTCCACCGCTGAGGCCCAGCGCAACGTGGCGATCGCCCTCGCCGAACAGCTGGTCGACTTTCTCTGTCATGGCAACATTCGAAATGCGGTGAATGTGCCCTCGGTCTCCAACGAGGTCTTGGAAAAGCTGGGACCGTGGCTGAATTTGTCGCACAAGCTCGGGATGCTCGCGGGGCAGCTCTCACCCGAGGAGCTCACCAGCGTCGAGGTCGAAATCAGCGGAGAAGTGAACCAGAACCCCACCGCTCCGATCACCGTGCAGGCCTTGAAGGGCCTTTTGTCTCAGCTGTGGGGTGAAGCCGTGAACGAGGTCAGTGCCCCGGCGCTGGCCAAGGAGCGCGGGATCGCGGTGATCGAGAGCCACCGCGGTGAGACGGCAGACTTCACTTCCAGCGTCGCCCTCAAGGTGAAGGGAAAAACGAACCTGTTGATCGAGGGCACGGTCTTCGGGCGGCGCGAGCCTCGGATCGTCCGGGTCAATGATTTCGACATCGAGGCGGTTCCGGCGGGGCACCTGATCGCGATTCACAACCAGGACATCCCGGGGGTGGTGGGCCGCGTCGGCACGCTGCTGGGAGCAGCGGGGGTGAACATCGCTCGAATCCACCTTTCGCGCGAGCGGGAACGAAAGCAAGCTTTCTCGTTGATCAACGTGGACAGCGCTCCCGACGGCGCTCTTCTCGAGGAGCTGGGGAAGATCCATGGTGTTCTCGCGGTCAAACACATCCTGCTCTAGCTTGCCGCTGACACTTGCGTTCCTGGACTCGTTGCCCCGGCGCAAAGGAGCGCATAACTAGAGCGCAGACGGGAGGACTTCGCTTATGCGCTTACCCAAGAAAGACGCAGAGGGTAGCCTTGGCTCGTTGATTACGAAGCTGGCGGACGCCCTGGGCCGACTGATGAACGAACACCTGGAGCTGGTCAGGCTCGAGCTCAAGAGGGATGCCAGGGCGCTGGCCATGGTGGGGGTAAAGCTGGCCGTCGCGGTGCCCTTCGCGGTCGTAGGGTATGCTTTTCTGTGCGCGGCGCTCTGCCTCTTGGCTTCGCGCTGGGTGGCTCTGGGGACGGTGGTCGCGACAGTCGGCGCGCTCAACATGCTCGTGGGTGGAGTGCTCGCCTACGCGGCGATGCGTGGGCTGAAGCGCCCGAGCGTGATCGATGATACCGTTCAGGAGCTAAGCAAAAGTGTCGCGGTTTTGGCTGCGGACGGGCATCCCAGGCTGCCGGAGGTCAGGCGTGAACACCGCCAGTGAGCCCAGGGCGCGAAGAACTCCGGCCGAAGTTCGAGCGGAGATTGAGCGAACGCGCGCCGAGGTTGTTTCTTCAGCCAATGCGTTGCGCCGCGAGATGGCAATGCGCATGGATTGGAAGCGGTGGGTAGGTCAGAACCCAGGGTTGTTTATGGCGGGCGCTTTCATGCTGGGATTTTGGCTCGCCACCCGCAGCCGCAAAAAGAGGTAGCGACGGTGTCAGAAAGGACGGAACACATGGAAGCCAGGTCAAACGTCGAGAGCAAGGCGCGCGAGCTGCAATCCCGCGTGGGTCCAGAGACTCGGGAGGCCGCAAGGGGCCTTGGGGACTTGAACGCCCGAATCGTGAACTTTATCCGCCAGCGGCCGGGCGCTTGTCTTCTGGGTGCATTGGCGTTTGGGTTCATCGTTGGGAAGATCGCATCGCGCCGCTAAAGGCCGGCGACGAGGAGAATTGAATGGCTAACGCTGAAGAATCGGACAATGGCGCGCGCGGAGGCAATCATCGACCCCGCATCGGCAAACGCGTGCAGGAGCTCGAGAGCAGCGCCCAGCAGGTGGTGGAGGAGGCGAAGGGCCTGGTGTCGGACCTTCGCAACACCCTGGACATCCGGGCTCGCGTCGAGCGTCATCCCTACGGGATGTTGGTCCTGGCGGCGAGCGTTGGCTACGTGCTCGGAGGCGGTTTGTTCACTCCGTTGACCGCGAGTCTGGTGCGCCTTGGCCTGCGCCTGACAGCGGTTCCGCTGATGAGGGATGAGTTGATGAACTTGGCACAATCCGCCCTTTCGGGACTTGGCTCCGAAGAGTCGTCGACGCAAAGTCAGTCTGGTGCTTAGCAGCGATTAAGGCATGCAAACTTACGAAGAAGGGAACCCATCATGATGGATATCAAGAAACTAAGGGACCTCGACAAGGACGACCTGCTGAATTTGATTGGTTTGCAGACCAAGCGAACGACGGTGGACTGGATCCTCCCGACGCTGGGGATCTTCGGTGTCGGCGTTCTGGTGGGCGCGGGCATCGGGATGCTGCTGGCCCCCAAGCCAGGTCGCGAGCTCCGGGAGGATCTGCGCAATCGCCTTCAGGCGGCTGCGGACGACATCGGTGGTCCGCTCTCCGAAGCTCCGGGCCGAATGGAAGCAGGCGGCACAAGCAGCCAGCGACCGCTTTGATTATTTCGCCACCTTTGCCAAAGGCCGCGCCTCTTCGGCAGCGCACACCAGATCGCGGACTGGTCGATCTGCGCCGATGTGCTCGCGGATGATCCGAGCCAACTTCTCACGATTCACCGCGCTGTAGTGGTACTCACCCTCCCAACCCATAAGCTGGAAGTTCTCCGGAGCGAGCGGGTTGCGCGGTGCTCCTCGGTCTTCGCGGACCACGATGTTGGGCCCTAAGTGACACAGCCCAAAGCAGCCACCGCGATAGGCCTCGCAACGAGTGGCCAGGCCCTGTTGCAACAGCAGCTCCCTGCACGCTGAGAAGAGGTGATCCGCTCCGCCGGCATGACAGTCGGGGCCTTTGCAAACAGCCACGCGATACTTCTTCATTGGAGGTAAACGCTACGGGCTTTACCCAGTGCTGGGAAGGGTCGTCGCAGACCCGGGGGCGGCTGCGTCGGCTTCCTGGCGCTGAAGGAAACGGTCGAATCGCCTCGCGAAAGGCCAATAGAGCAAAAAGCCCGCAAAAAGATTGAAGAGCTGCAGCAGGACCGCTCGGTAATCGGCGCCAGTTGAAAAAAAAGCGCCCAGGGGTGCGGGCAAGGTCCAGGGTACCTGTAGGTAGGGCCGCGTCACCCAATTCCAGGTGAACGCCAGATAGGCGGTCAACGCCGAGAACAGCGGGCTTGCGATGAACGGAATCGCCAGCTTTGGGTTGAGCACCACTGGGGCGCCGAACAGAATCGGCTCGTTGATGTTGAACAGCGACGGCAGGATGGCCAAGCGGCCAATGCTTCGTAACTGACGAGATTTCGCGCGGAGAAAAAGAAAAGCCAAGGGCAGCGTTCCACCCGAACCACCCTGCCAGACGAACCACAAATAAAAGGGTTGGCTTGCGATGTGGGGAAGGACGTTTCCTCCTTGCGCCGCGGCCTCCATGTTCCCCACCAACATCGCCTCCCACAGTGGACGCAGGGAAGAGGTGGCGGCGCTGGCATGCACCCCGAGAAGCCAAAAACCGCTGTCGACCAACACCACCATCAAAGCGGCGGCGAGGCTGCCGGTCGCTCGCAGCAACGGCTGCGCCAGCAGCTCGAGTCCGCGGATGAGATCGACGCCCGCAATTTGGGTAGTCAGGAAGACCGCCGAAATCACGGCGAAGCCGGGCGCCAGTGCCACGAAGGATCGCGACACCGCCTCCGGGACGGAAGCCGGGAGGCGAAATGTCCATCGCCGCCTCGCGAACAGGTGGGCGATCTCGACGGTGGCGATAGCGACCACCAGACCGGCGAAGATTCCAGAAGCTCCAAGCCGGCTTAGCGCCAAGCTCGGCGTCGCCAGAGGATCCCTGGGCATGGCCGCGACCAGATACGCGGCGAGTGCGGTCAGCCCGCAAGATGCGGCGTCCAGGCCATACGACTTTGCGAGCGAGTATGCGGCGCTGAAGGTGACGTAGACCGTAATCGCCCCGCCCAGAACGCGGTAGGGGATGAGCAACTGGTTCGCGAAGGGACCGATCCACGCCTGCAGCGCGGTGGACGGCGGCTGAGCGAGGAGCAAGAAAACCGAACCAATGAGTACCAGTGGCAATGCTCCCACCACGCCGTCGCGGATCGCATTCACGTGGCGCTGACCGGCGAGGAAGTGGGCGGCGCTTTTGATGCGACTTCGCAGGCCGGGAGCCGGGACGGGCGAGCTTGGCGCGGGTCGGAGCTGCACACCGGCACGCTACCGCCGCTCGGTCGCCGCCTCCAGATTCTGAGAGCTAACTGTCCTTGGAGAAGTGGACGATGGGCACCGCAGGTCGCGAGCCGGCGGCCTCTTCAGAGCGCTGCAAGCCCTGCTGCGGGCCGCCGATACCCTCCCCGATGCGCGCGTGAGCTTCCGACAACTGGTGAGGGGGCTGCTCGGACCCAGGGCGCCTGAACCAAGGATCCGAGGGATGGCTCACCGGCGGACCCTTGAGGAGCTTTGGGATGTCGTACACGAAGCTTTGGCGGGTGTATTCGGAGGGTGTGTGGTGCGAGGTGTCCATCCGAATGGCATCCTTGGGGCAAGCCTCGACGCAAAATCCGCAGACAATGCAGCGCAGCTCGTCGATCACGAACTTGGTGGGAAATTTCTCGATCACTCGCGATTCCCCCTCGGGATCGGCAGGGTCGTACTCACCCGCCTCGATGTAGATGCACTGCGCGGGGCAGACGGTCGCGCACATGTAGCAGGCCACGCATCGAGGTTTGCCATCCTCGCGCGGCACCAAGCGGTGGAGGCCGCGGTAGCCGGGCGGGTAGGGGATGCGTTCTTCCGGATACTGGACCGTAGAGACCAAGCTAGGACCTTGGCGATCGACCACGCTCGGGTTCTTGTCTCGCTCGCGGAAGAGGTTTTTCAAAAAGTGGCGCGTCGTCACTGCGAGTCCCCGCAGCAGCTCAGGGATGTAAATCCGCTCGCGGACGTCCTGGCGGGGATCTTGTGAGGCGTCGTAAGCCATGACTATTCGCTAATGCGCTCCCGCCGGCGGTGCAGCGCGCGCCAGTGAAGACTCTCGTTCCGGCGCGCCTCTGGAAAAAGTCAAGATCAACAGGGTTGCGATCTCCAGGATGCCGATCACGGCGAGCGTTCGAAGGCTCGGATCCCAGAGAATCAGGGCCCCGGTGAGGAACACGTTCGCCAGCCCGACAGGCAGCAGCCGCTTCCACCCCAGTGCTTGGATCTGATCATACCGGAAGCGCGGAAAGGTCCAGCGGATCATCAGCTGAGCCCAACAAAGCAGGACGACCTTGATCCAAAAAACTGTCCCCAACAGAGTTCCGAACAGCCAGGGGTTCTGTTCGAACAGCGGCAACCGGGAGAGCCACTGTTCTCCGAAGGGCAGGTGGTAGCCACCAAAGAAAATCGCCGCGGTGACCCCGGAGAGCACCACCACTTCAACGAATTCCGAGATCATGAACAGCCCGAACTTCATGCCCGAGTACTCGACGAAGTAGCCGATGATCTCGGACTCGCCTTCTGGGACGTCGAAGGGTGCGCGTTTCGTCTCCGCGAAGGCGGCGGCGAAGAAGAGCACGAAGCCCAAAGGTTGGAGAAAAATTCCCCATGCTGGAAGCCCGAAATCGAAGTTGGTCGCGGTCTGCCACAAGTACTGGGCCTGGGCATCGGTCATCGTGGTGAGCTGCACAGTGGAGAACGCGATCATCATCCCCACCAGCGACAGGCCGAGCGCCACTTCGTAGCTGATCATCTGCGACGAGGCGCGCACCCCGCCGAGCAGTGCAAACTTGCTGTTGGAGGACCAGCCGGCCAGAGAGGTTCCGTAGACGGCGAGCGAGGCGATCGCGAGGACGAAGAGCATGCCGAAATCTGGATTGGCCACCACCATCGGAATTTGGCGGCCATTCATCACCACGCTAGGCCCGGCGGGCACCACCGCGAACAGCGCTAACACTGGTGCGAAGGCCAGCGCCGGCGCGAGGTTGAACAGCAACCGGTCGGCATTGGCGGGGGCGAAGTCTTCCTTGAACAACATTTTGAGCACGTCGGCAGGCAGGTGAGGCAAGCCCCCCAACGGGCGATCTCGCAAAAACGGGAGCGCAATCCGGGCGCGGTTGGGGCCGATCCGATCCTGGATCATCGCGCTCCACTTGCGCTCGGCCACGGTCAGCAGCGTCGCCATGATCATCACGAAGACCAGCATCAGGAACAGGATGTTGCTCAGTCGAGCGGCGCCTTCGAACCAGCCCTCGGCGAGGTAGGCGACTCCGTACGCCGCGGCCATGAGCGCCACGATGGTTACCACGATGGTAGCGATTGCCACACAAACCATGAGGGTGCGGCTCATTCTTAGATACCCCTCACTCTCGGTGGTCCAAACTCACGATATCCAACCGGCCGTCCATCCGCTGCGGTCGGCAGCGGCCCAGCCCCGGGCCGGAACTGGCGTGGGGGCGCTGAGCCATCCCAATCGAACGAGGCGAGCTCTGGAATCCTATTCACCGTCTCCCGGAATACTTCTCCCGCGGAGTTGGGCACCCAGGCATGCCCCGCCGCCCGGCCCAAATCAGCTGCCCACTTCCAATGGGGCTGGCTCGCGCCGCGCCTTGGATAAGCGGGCCGAAAGCGCTGAGTGATTCCGTCCAGGTTGGTGAAGGTGCCCTCGTCCTCGGAATGCGGGCTGACCGGGAGCACCAGATCTGCGAAGGCGGTGAGCGCTCCATGGTTGATCGCCTGAACGATCAGAAGCTCGAGCCGGTGCATCAGGCTCTCGAGCGCCGGTGGGTGCGTCGGAATTTCCCCGCCCACCGCGTACAGGGCTTTCACGCTACCCGCCTCGATCGCGGACAGCAGCTCCTCGAACGGCCTGATCGCTACGCCGAGGCCTTTTGCGATCCACTCGAGCCCGCGGCGATTCGGGTTTTTGTCCGATGTCATCAGGTAGTGGTCCGCATCCCCCGGAGGTCGGCCGCCGACATATACCTGGCTCGCCCCGAGAGCCTCGGTGACGAAGGAAAGCGAAAACATCAGATCCTCATTCGAGGCAAGCGGCGAAGCCAGCACCGCGAGCTCGGGCGTGCGGGCGATGGGCTTGAGCTTGTCCCATCCCCACTTCGCCGCTTCCGCCACGCTGATCTCCTGCGCCTCCGATCCCCGGCCCAGCACGGGCGCCAACACCCGATCTCGGTTCAGGTACTTGTAGGACAGGCGTCCCTGATCGCAGAGCCAGCTTTTGTTGATTTGTTCGTTCTCGCGAGGCCGGTAGCGGTAGGTCTCTTGGCCGAAGAAATCGATGAAGGTGCTGCACCCGCGCGAACATCCGGTGCACACGCTCGGGGACGTGGAAAGAAACCAAGCTCGGGCGCGAAATCGAAAATCCCTGCTCAACAGCGCTCCCACCGGACAAATGTCCACGGTGTTTCCGGAGTAGTTGGAGTCCAGCGAGGACCCGGGGAAGACGTCGATTCTCTCGTGTGAACCGCGTCCGAACACCCCCAGCTGCGGCTCTTTGGCAACCTCGTTCATGAAGCGAACGCAGCGGGTGCAAAGGATGCAGCGCTCCTGGTCGAGCACCACCAACGGACCGAGGACTTTTCGCTTCTGGCGCAGAATCTTCGGGCCGTCCAGGCGCGACGGCCGGAAATCGTGCTGCATGTAGTAATCCTCGAGCTTGCACTCACCCGCCTGATCGCAGATGGCGCAGTCCACGGGGTGATTGAGCAGGATGAATTCGAGCACCGCTCGATGGTTCTCCTTCACCACCTCGCTCTTGGTTTTCACCACCAGGCCCTCGGACAGCGGCGTCTGGCAAGCCGGTACCAGTTTCGGAGCGTTGGAGACCTCCACCAAGCACATGCGGCAGTTCGCCGCGATGGTGAGGCGCGGGTGGTAGCAGTAGTAGGGAATTTCGGTGCCGACCTGTTTCGCGGCCTCGATCATGTTGGTTCCCGGTTTCGCCACCACCTCGCGTCCGTCGATGGTGCAGGTGACGAAGCCGGGGTTCTTCGGAGGTGCCTTGGTTGCCGGCGGCGGTGGTGGAGGCGGCTTGGTTCCAGTGCCGCCCGGGACGTTGGTCGGGGCGCCCGGGACGGGCTTGCCGCCTTCGCCCTTGGCAGCCGTTTTTTCGCTCGGCTCGCTCACTGCTCGACCTCGCCGCCGATCATGTTGATGGTATCGAAGGTAGGAATCAGATCCGCCAGCATCCGGCCTTCCACCATTCGCGGGATGCCGGACAGAATTGCAAACCCCGGCGCCCTCACGTGGACCTTGTACGGCCGCCCGCTGCCGTCGCTGACCAGATACCAGCCCAGCTCGCCATTGGCGGCTTCGGTGCTGTGGTACAGCTCGCCGGCGGGAACCTGGATCCCTTCCATGATCAGCTTGAAATGGGCCATCACGCCTTCGATGGTTCCGTAGACTTCTGGTTTGGGGGGCAGTGCAATTCTCCAGTCGCCGACTATCACCGGACCCTCCGGGATTTGCTGCAATGCCTGTCGGATTATGCGATTAGATTGCTTGATCTCTTCGATGCGCATCAGGTAGCGGTCGAAGTTGTCGCCATTCTCTCCGAGGGGGATATCGAAGTTGAGTTGATCGTAGACCCAGTAGGGGCGCGCCTTTCGCACGTCGTAGTTGACGCCGCAGGCGCGAAGGCACGGGCCGGTGAACCCAAAGTCCATGGCGTCAATGGCGGTAATTACCCCGGTCCCTTTCATGCGATCGACGAAGATGCGATTCCGGGTCAACAGCGCGTCCACTTCGCCAGCGAGGAAGTTGATTTTGTCCAGGGTCTTGAAAACCTTTTCGGTCCAGCCCTCCGGCAGATCCCTCTCCAGTCCACCCACCCTGCCGAAGGAGGTGGTGAGGCGAGCACCGGTCAGCTCGGTGATGCGATCGATGATCAGCTCCCTGGCCTCGATGCCGTAGAGGAACGCGGAGAAACCCCCCAGCTCCAGACCGGTGGCCCCAATGGTGGTGAGATGATCCGCGATTCGGTGCAGCTCGCTGCCGATCACCCGGATGTACTTGGCTCGCTCTGGAATATCGATTCCGATCAGCTTCTCCACGGCGCTTAAAAAACCGAAGTTGTTCATCAAGGCCGAGACGTAGTTCAGCCGATCGGTGTAAGGCAGGCACTGAGTCCAGGTGACG
>Ga0126369_10001306_pt1 | contig 17147 bp, 17 predicted proteins | sample PanSoiMetaPlot_1_FD_109646 | JGI IMG/M metagenome (GOLD analysis project Ga0126369, IMG submission 109646) | Tropical forest soil microbial communities from Panama - MetaG Plot_1 | ecosystem: Environmental > Terrestrial > Soil > Tropical forest > Bulk soil | place: Panama | collected 2016-02-17 | reverse complement strand
GGCGCTTGCGAGGCTGATCTCATGGCCAGCACGCTGGATCTAGAATCCGGAAGATCTATCTTTCCGGTTCTATCGGTGTGGTGCGCCAGGCGGAGCCGCACGTCCTGTCGCCCCGCACTGGCACGATGCACGACCCTCCGACAAGACCCAGGAGGCAGTGCGCCGCAATTTATCCTTCGGTGCCGCACCTGAGTCCATCGACCAAAAGTGCACGAGTACTAACCGAATGTGCTAACACTCTGCGACCGGTTCCCCTTGTTCCTTCCCTAGCACACCGACTATGATTCCGAACTATGACTGAGCGCCGTACACTGGGAACGCGGAAATGCGCGATCTGCGTAGTGTTTCTTTTGCTTGCGGCCACGAGTCTCACGCTGCTTCATTGGCACAAGACCTGGGCGGACCAGGGCTGCCAGTTATGCCACATCCGCCATTTACCGAGTCTTAACAGCTCGGTTGCTCTAGCCTACGGCGGTCCAAGCGTATCCAAACCGTATTGGCACTGTGACGATTCGGGTGAGGAATTGACGGCCTGCATTTTGAGTACACCTGGCCGCTCGCCGCCTGCCTCGATCTTCTTCTAATTTCTGCCTATCTACGAATTCGGTTGTTATCTGAAGGAGATCGATTTTTATGAGGCCACGTACCATCGCGTGGACATTGATTGTTTTCTCAGTTTTATGTCATAGCATGTTCGCTCAAACGCCAACCACTGCGGATCTCAATGAGTTACGCGCGCAAATAGATGCGCTGAAGGCGGATTACGATAAACGCATTCAGATGCTCGAAGCACAGTTACAGGCGCTTCAAAATCAATCGCAGTCGACATCGAAACCGGAAACGCCGGTCGAAGCCGCAGTGCCGCCGCCGCAGCAGCAACAGCCGGCAGCACAGGTCCCCTCCGGGGCTCAGGGGGCCGGCGGGCCGGGTGGAGCACTGCCTGTCTATGGAGGTACCGGCGGCGAGAGAGTGTTCAATCCCGATATCGCGGTCATCGGTGACTTTCTCGGCGCGATTGGGTCTAACAAAGTTAATCCGAATCCTGCATTACAGATGCATGAATCGGAAGCTTCGTTTCAAGCCATACTTGATCCGTACGCTCGTGCGGACTTCTTCTTGTCATTCGGCCAGGAAGGGGTGGATCTCGAAGAAGGTTACATCACCTTTCCCGCTCTCCCGGGTGGGCTGTTGATGAGAGTTGGAAAGATGAGAGCCGCATTCGGCAAGGTGAACCAGCTTCACAATCACGTGTTGCCCTGGACCGATCGTCCAATTATGACGAATAATCTCGTCGCCGGCGAGGACGGTATCAACGATGCAGGTATCTCGGTTGCCAGATTGATCCCGAATAAATGGGTTTTTCTTGAAGCGACCGCACAGGCCTACCGCGGAGATTCAAATGACGTTTTCCACTCGAGCAAGCGTGGCGAGTTGGCGTACGTTGGCCATTTCCGCGGATACCAAGACATCACCGAAAGCACCAATATTGATCTTGGCGTCTCCTATGCCCACGGACATAACCCCGCCGGCATTGCCGACTTCGACCTCGGTCGATTTCGGACAACGTTGTGGGGCACGGACGCCACGATCCGTTGGCGGCCACTCAAGCGGTCGATTTACCGTTCGTTCGTAGGCCGTTCTGAATTCGTTTGGAGCGGCCGCGCGCAACCGACCGGAGTACAACACGCTCGCGGCTACTACGTTGCGGGCGATTATCAGTTTGCCCGGCGCTGGTTTGCCGGCCTCCGTTACGACCACTCAGGACGTGCCGAGGATGCATCGCTGGTCGATCAAGGTCAGTCGGCAATCTTGACCTACTGGCCAAGCGAGTTTAGCCAGATCCGCGCTCAATATCGGCGTACCAAATACGCAGATGCGCCGATTGCGAACGAATTGCTATTTCAATTTCAATTTTCGATTGGTGCGCATGGCGCGCATCCGTTCTAGTTCGTTGTGAAAGGTTCGGTTTATGAATATTAAAATGTTCGCGGTCCTACTCATCGCATTGCTGACGACAAGTGTGCCTGCAGGAGCGCAAAGCAAGCTGAACGTCGTTACGACCACCGAAGACCTCGCGGCCATTGCACGGGAGGTTGGGGGCGATCACGTTACGGTGGATGCGATCGCAAAGGGATACCAGGATCCGCATTTCGTTGAAGCGAAGCCCAGCTTCATCCTAAAGCTGCAGAAAGCCGACCTGCTTATTCTGGTCGGCCGTGATCTCGAGATCGGCTGGCTGCCGCCTCTCATTCAGCAAAGCCGTAACTCCAAGGTGCAGGTGGGCGCCGACGGTTACCTGGACGCATCACTTCAGGCGCACATTCTTGAAATTCCGCAGGGTCAGATCACTCGCGCAGAAGGTGATGTTCACCCGCTCGGAAATCCGCACTACTGGTTGGATCCGGAAAACGGCAAAATTATCGCCCGGGAGATCTTCGATAAATTCGTGCGAGTTCGGCCGAACGATCGCACCTATTTCGAACAGCGACTGAATGACTTCGTGAGCCGCCTGAACGATGCCGAGAAACGGTGGGTCGATTTAATGGCGCCATATAAAGGCACGAAAGTCGTAACCTATCATCGGTCGTATTCGAACTTCGCTGAAAGATTCGGTCTCAACATCACCGGCTATGTCGAACCGAAGCCGGGAATTCCTCCAACCCCACAGCACACGCTCGATCTCATCAATGAGATGAAGCGCGGGAACGTTAAGATCGTCCTCGTAGAGCCATATTTCGACCTCAAAACACCAAACTCGATCGGACGCGAAACGGGAGCTGAGGTGCTGGTGATGCCGCCATCGGTTGGAGGCGTCAAGGACGTCCCGGACTACTTCAAGTTATTCGATTACGATCTGGCTATGCTAACTAACGCCATCAAGAAAACCGGAGCGAAATAAAGAAGGCAATGGACACATCCGTTCTCACATTTCTGGCGGCGCCCTTCGTCGCCAGTCTCATATTGACAGGTATTCACGCGTATCTCGGCGTCCACGTCGTCGAGCGCGGTGTGATTTTCGTAGATCTGTCACTGGCCCAGATCGCCGCCCTCGGTGCGACGATCGCTCTTCTGTTGCCGATAACGGGCGGCGATCCACACTCGTCGATCACGTACTGGGTGAGTCTTGCGTTCACTTTCCTTGGAGCTTTCGTCTTTTCGACAATCCGTAGCCGGCGGGCACGGATTCCGCAGGAGGCGATCATCGGCATTTGCTATGCGGTTGCTTCTGCCGCGGCGATTCTGGCAATGAGCAAAGCCACTTCTGAAAGCGAACACCTCAAGGACATGCTGGTCGGCAACATTCTCGCAGTTTCATGGTTCGAGGTCGGGAAGACGGCGATTCTCTATGGCGTGATTGGGGCATTCCACTATGTGTTCCGACATAAATTTCTTTCGATTTCGATGCATCCTGCAAAAGCCGAGGCTGCGGGGATTTCAATCAAAATGTGGGATTTCCTGTTTTACGCTTCATTCGGATTCGTTGTGACGTCGTCGGTATCCATTGCTGGCGTGCTTCTGGTGTTTTGCTATCTGATTGTTCCCTCGGTCGCGGCCATGTTGTATGCGGATTCTATCGGACGCAGACTCGCGATTGGCTGGACGATGGGTACTGTCGTCTCCGCACTGGGAGTTTACCTCTCGTTAAGACTGGATCTGCCAACCGGCGCCACCATCGTATGCACTTTCGGTCTTGTACTGATCCTCATGGCCGCGCTGAGACCTCTCATCCAGAAGACGGCTCCTCGGGATGTTCATCAGATCGATTATGCGGATCGAGCTCACTAGAGCTCTTGGTGACCAGTAGCCGCGGATGCCCCTACTCAGATTGCAGATGGTGTGTGAGCGACCCCCTGCCGCCTTCGGCGGCTCTCCCCCTCACGGAGGGGGAGAATAAAATAATCGCGAGCGAAGCGAGCGAGGCGTCGCTCACACACCATCTTGAATTGCAGTCAAGGATGATTTATGGACAATTCTCGCCCACACTTTCTTCAACCAAGCTTTGTTGCACGCTGGATCAATCGCCTGTTTGGTGTGCTCGTGGGATGGGGCATCGGGCTTTCGCACAACTACCTGCTTGAAGTCCAGGGTCGGAAGACAGGACGCGTCTACTCCACACCGGTGAACGTCCTCGATCGCGACGGCAAGCGATTCGTTGTTGGCACGAGAGGCGAAACCCAATGGGCTCGGAATGCTCGTATGACCGGGCAGATATGGCTGAGGAAAGGAAACCGGCGTGAAGCGTTTCGACTGCGGCCGCTTGCCGACGGCGAAAAACCGGAAATTCTGAGGGAATATTTGAATCGGTATAAGTTGACCGTGCAGCGGTTCTTTCCCGTTCGCGCCGGTTCGCCGCTCGAATCCTTCTCCGCTATTGCGGCGGATTACCCCGTGTTTGAACTGCTCGCGGCCCGTGATTAAGGAGCACATCCCACCTCGTTAACTTGGCGGGATATGCTCACAGACAATTCTTACTGGCCGGGTGGCTTATAAGGCAGTTGCCTCTTTGCCGCCGTATCCATCTCCTCGACGGTAATCAGCGGTGTAGTGCGCATCTGGATCGCTCCGCTGGCATTCACCGCCAACGAGAGCGCGACGGAGGAAACGTGGTCCGGTAAATCCACAATGAGAGCGAAATCCGTTTCGCCGAACGTGTAGTAAAACGCCTCGAGCTTGCCTCCGGCGTCTTTCACGAGCGCCTCAGCTACTTGCCGGCGTTTAGATCCACCTTCTTTCTGAAGGCCCTTTGCGCCTTGAGCCGTGTAGCTGCCTTGACAAAGATACTTCGGCATTGGACATACCTCCTTTTTCCGTGTTGTTTCTCGGAGTATAACGCCGATCAGTGTCGCAGGGACGGCGTGGTTTTGGGCGGAATCCGATGATGCGTCGCCTGCTCGTAGGCATAAGCTAATTTGAGCAGTGCCGGCTCAGTATAGGGCGAGCCGAAGAATGTGATTCCCACTGGAAGATTGTCGGTTGTAAATCCCGAAGGAACCGTGATTGAGGCCGCGTATATAAGAAACGTATTCAGAACTGGAACGCCTTTATTGTTCACATACGGCGGATTGATTCCGTCATTGATGAATGTCGGCTGATGTTCAACCGATTTGTGAACGATCGCATCGAGCTGATGGTCGGCCATGACTTTGGTGATTTGGATCATGAGATCCTCTCTGGCCTGAAGATACTCACCCCACCTCGCAAGGTCGGTTTTCTGCAACGGGTTGGTCCACTGTGTGGCTTTGCTCGCAGGAAAACTCTTGGAGAGCTCTGGAGATCTTGCAATGTCGTCCCGAGTCTTGAAAGACGAATTCGGATTACGAGCCAGGTACAACCGCAACGCCTCATCGGCGATCGTGGAATTGGTTGCGCGTTTGGCGAGCAAAGCTTTGAGATTCGGAATAACGATCGGATCAATGACCGTCGCGCCCGCCGCCCGCAACTCGCCAACACTTTTTTGAAATACGGCATCGACCTTTTTGAAGTCCTCGGAATTCGGCTCCGTGTTCAGTCCAATCGACTCGCGCAACACGCCGATCCGAGCGCCCTTGAGACCATTTCTCTCGAGCGATGTCGTGTAGCTCGTTGGAGCTCGACCAATGCCAAGCGCTGTGACGGGGTCGTCCGGATCGTAACCGATCATCGCGTCGAACAGTTGGGCGAGATCCTTTACTGTTCGGGCCATCGGACCCATTTGCGCCGTTGGCGACGGGTAACCGTCCCACATACCGCTACGGCTTACAAGGCCCGGTGTCGGCCGCAAGCTGACCACGGAATTCCAGGCACCGGGCCGTCGAATCGACGCGAGCGTCTCTTCGCCGATAGCCACAGTGGAAAAATTTGCCGTGACGGCGCATCCGGAGCCGCCCGATGATCCGCCGACGGTGCGTTCGAGATCGTAAGGATTGCGCGAGACACCGAATATGGATCCGAAGGTATCGCCCGCGGCGTATTCGCTCAAGGTGGTTTTGCCGAGGATGATCGCACCGGCTTTCTTTAGCCGCTCAATGACAAACGCGTCGCGCGTTGGCCTGTAATCTTTGAAGACTACTGTGCCGAGCGTTGTGGGCATACCGGCAGTGTCGATTTCATCCTTCACTAACACAGGAATGCCGTGCAGCGGACCTACAGGTCCGGAACGTTTGAACGTCGCATCAAGATTGTCCGCTTCCTCAAGCGCCCGCGAGTTCAGCGTAATGATGCAGTTGATGGCAGGACCTTGCTTGTCGAACGCATTGATCCGATCCAGATACGCCTGCACCAGCTGATGTGCAGTGAGTTGGCCGGATTTCATCGCTGCACGTATCTCGTCGATCGTCTTCTCCACGACCTCAAACGGAACAGCAGGCTGCTTAACTTGACTTGGCCCGGCCGCCGCGGAGGTCAAAACCAGAGCGACACTGATCAAAATGACAAATGTCTGTACTCTCAATCAGGGCGCTTTCTCCGCCGCGCGGCCGCCGCTCAGGACATTCTCGACGGCATGGTTTCCTTCCTGGCAGGCATACTCAAAAATGCGGTAGTTAGGATCGCGGGTTAAAGGAATCGCGACCTTCCAAGGTTGGGTATAAAAAGTAGAATCGCTGATGGTGACCTCGTAATTAATGGTGTTGCGATCCACTCGCGTGAAACGTTCGACGACGTGCAATGCCTCACTCTGCGGAATTCCTTTTATACGGCCGGTTGCGGCGCTGGTAGCGATCCAGCCTTTGTCATTGTAGTTCGTCGTGTCGACAACGAGAGTGTTTCCTTCCCATCGTCCAATCGAATCGCCGTTCCACATTTTGACGCTCGCGCGCAAATGCGGTCGCCCGTCCAGAGGAATGATGCGAGCCTCATGAATCATCTCGTAGAGAATCACGACCGAACCAGGAACCTGCAGAATTTGATATGCGTTGTTGTATCCTGCCGGAAACATTCCAGCGGGCACTCCGCGGGTGATGCATCGGTCCCAAACGCTCATGTATTCGTAGGAGTCCGAGTTGTGTGCGGTGTTGTAGTCGCGCTTGGCTTCCGCCTCGGGCTTCAGCGGAACTCTTCCGTTCTTCGGTTCAACAACTAGTGACGTTCTCCTGGTTTTGACAACACTCGTTCCGGAATCGAACCAGAATTGGTTGTAATTCCCGACATCACCCGGCTGCGGTGGACGATCCACGCGGTTCGCTGCCGACCGGGTTTCCAGCTCCTTCACCTCGTTCTCAGTCAGGAATTCTTTATCACCCAGCTCAAGCGGCCGTTCGAAGGGCGTGATCGTGGCATTGGTCCAAACACCTTGCAGATCGCGCGGATCAAATGACTGCGCGTGAAGAGGCATGACCGTCACAACCGCAAGAGCTAACACGAAGACGAATAAAAAAATGCTTTTCATTAAGCGACCTCATTTCCCTGCGACGCGCCAAATTCCGGAGAGGTCCGGCTTCCCATCGGACGACCTCGGCGCCGGCGCATCGAGATTTGGCTTACCATCCGGTGTCCGCGGCGTGTTCGGAATCGAGACGTTCACCCACTGCGTAAGGAGAATGACGGCGACCGTAGGGTACAGCATCCTCTCTCCTTATTTGCCGACCAGGTGAGGAGTATCCCGCTCATTTTCGCAGACGCTTTCCATCAATTCCATGTCCGGAAAGAATTCGAAAGGGATCGTCACTTTCCATGGTCTGGTATATGTCTTCGGATCGTCGATTGTGATTTCAAGATCCATGTGGCCGAAGTCGCGGCGGTGGAAGCGTTCGATCGCATGGTAGGCATCGGTGTGCGGATGCCCGCCGTCATCGAGCCACGTCTGATCATTGAAGCCTTTCGTTTCAACCACGAAGGTGTCGCCTTCCCATCTACCAATCGAATATCCCAACCACGTCGGCTGCATTTCTTTCGGAAAGCCGCGGCCATCCGTGAACACTTGGCGATATCGCCCCTGATTCTCAAAAAGAATCAACGTCACTATGGGTGTTTGAATGAACTTGAATGGAGTGGCGGGCACCAGCATCGCGTCTGGGACTCCGTGCGGCAAGCAGCGTCCGGACGGCCGATCCTTGCTGAAGGTCTCTTGCCGCTGCTTGTAGAGAGTTTCGGCCCATGGTTGAAAAGGAACCTGCACTCCGCCCCTGGCAATATTTTCCAAGTAACCACCGTCAGGGTTTCTCCAGATGCCGGTGAGGTCCGGCTTACCGTCGGTTGTCTTTGGGACGGGCGCTGTGAGATTCGGTTTTCCGTCGGACGTACGGGGGATGTTGGGTAGAGGAACGTTTACCCATTGGAGGAACAGAGCAAAAGTCAGTAGTGTGTATGTCATGAGGCTTTGAAAAGCAAAAGGTCCGTCCTCACCTGAGAACGGACCTTTTCGCAAACATCCCGACGGACTAATCTCTTCGCAGTTTAAACGTCCCCTTCGTCGTCCCGTAATTCCAAGTGCCGCTAATCGTCCGATTGTATGAGCCGATGTTTTCGAGTTTTCCGTCAGCGACAAAGTGAGCAGGACTGCCCTTCTCATCCTTTCCATCGGCCTCAATATGGACCGCCCATTTTGATGAGTCCAACGTCGCGACTTTTAACGGGAAGGAATCGGGACCCGGATTCACGATACCCGTGACGTTTTTACCGTCCCACTGCATCTGAATCGTCAAATGATTTCGCTGAGTCGCGTTCGGCCCCCAATCGCCGTACCAAACACCTGTCAACGGATGGCCCTCCTGTGCAAATCCAGCGACGCTTCCAGCCAAGCCGGCCAAAAGGCAAAAAATAATGGCGGCTCTCAATCGCATCTTACCTCCCAGAATAATTACGGAATAATCACGCTCGTGCGATCGACTTTTTCCTCTTGGCCGACCAACAGCACGGGAGCGAAATTGTTGTCCTGGCAAACGTATTCGAAAAGTTCCTGGCCGCCATTCCATCGCATCTGGAAAGTATTCGACCAGGTTGCTGTATATGCACCGGGATCATCGACCGTGACCTCATAACGTAACGTGTCGAAATCGGTGCGAGTGAATTTCTCGGTGAAGCGAAGTTTTTCGGTATGCGGCGACCCTGCTCTGTCCATCCAAAAACCTTCGTTAAAGCCGGTCGTCTCGACAACGAGAGTGTCACCCTCCCAGTGTCCTCGGGAATCGCCGTAATAACTGGGCACAAGATTGGCCGGATGCGGCTTCCCATCGAGGAAGATCTCGCGGAAAGTATGCGGCCCACCTATATCGAAAATGAAAATCTTTTGGAGCTCGGGCATCTCGACGATTTCGGTTCCATAGGGAGTCACAAACTGACGGGCGCCACCGGACGGTTTGCAGCGCGTGTGCGGCTCGAATTCGTTATTTCGCCGATAGTCATAGAGAGCCTTCGCCCAAGGTTGGTATGGCGTCTGGGCATTCGAAAGACTGCCGCAGCAAGCTCCCCAAATTCCTTTTTCTCCCGGAAGAGCGCCCATTATCGGATGCCCGTCCGGCCCACGTGGGGTTGGTTTTGATGGCCCGGTAGGTTGCCCGCGACCACCACGCCCTCGGGCGCCTTGGCCTTGCCCTTGACCTTGGCCCTGCCCTTGACCCTGGACTTGCCCCTGTCCCTGGCCCTGCACCTGCTGGCCTTGACCTTGGGGTTGCGGAGCTTGAGCGTGTAATTCGACGAATAGGGTGATCAGCGCCAGCACTATGGCTAAACACACAATGATCGCGCGATGACGCATGTCATGACCTCCGATTGAATCCAGTACTGACGCTTTTTAATAGTGCGGACTACGGTGTTTCGCCTTCGCTGGAGGCAGCGCCCAAGCGTTTGCCCGTGCTGACCATCGTCACGGTCCTGGCATTGCCACGCTTGCTTCCGTTTTTCGCCATTGTGCCGGCTACTTCAACTTCATCGCCCAGCTTCATTGTGGTGCGAGTCCAACCGCGCCCTTGAAGTCCGTGAGGGGGACCCATTTCAAAACCCCAGTTCTCGACGGTGCCATCCGGTTTCTTCACATCGATGTAGAACCAAACGTGAGGGTTTGTCCATTCCACTTTCGTAACAAACCCTTTTACCGTTATCGGTTTGCTCGCATCAAACTCTGCCGCGAATGAATGGTGGGCGATCGCTGGTGCTGCTGACGCGACCACAAACAACGCGAGGGCAAAGAAAGCTACTAAGCCTTTTCTCATCGAGAATTCCTCCTAGTTTCTTCTGATCCAATTGGAATTACTTCTGTCAGGGTCTGTTGTCTTGACAATAATAGACCGGCAACTCTTCCCCGGCAATCCACTTTAAATTCCAGCTGCTGGTCCACGTTTTTGTGTACGCGCCGGGATCGTCGATCGTTACCTCATACTTCAAAGTATTCATGTCCGGCCGTGTGTACCGCTCAATGAGATGAAGCTGTTCCGTATGAGGCAGCCCGCCGTTGCTGAACCAAAACTTCTCGTTGAAGCCCTTCGTATCGACAACGAAGGTTTCCCCTTCCCACTTGCCCACGGACCGTCCGTAATAGAGTGGATTATCCGCATCGCCGCGAAGTTGGCCCTGCTGCTGTCGGCCGTCGGTGTAGATGATCCGATAATTGCGATTCCCGCTGCCGATAAAAACAAAGACCCTCTTGCGATCGCGGTCTTCATTGAACTGAACGCCGTAGGGCAGTTGGTATTGTCGTGGACCTCCGGGAGGCATGCAGTACAAATACATGGGATCATCTTTCAAGAGATTGCGCTGTCTCAGTTCATAAAGATCGCGCGCCCATTTTTGAAATGGCGCCACTTTGTCGATGTCCGCAATGTTCTTCAGGAGTCCATACCCATCCGCGGCAACGTTTGAGCCGGTCTGCACCAGAGTCGTTGCGGCCGGTACTCCCCAGTAGCCTGTTTGTCCCGGTGGGGCACCCAACCTTGGCTGTCCATCCGGCCATTTCGGAGTCGGTCCGTTGGGAGCATTGGCTGCCGGTTTTGGCGCAGTCGCACCGTCGAACAATTTCTTGTTCGTGTTCGCCATCGCTACGGAGTTAGCCCAGACCTGGCGGCTACCATTTCTTGCTGCAATGCCCTGGACGGTCAGCGCGTCGCCTGGCTTGACGGTATCGCGTGTCCAGTTAGCCCTGCCAAGATCGACGGGGCTTTCCAGCTCGACGGCCCAATTAGCAACGGCGTTCCCATTCTGAACGTTCATAAAAATGTGAACGTGTGGGTTCGCCCAGTCCACCTTCGTCACAGTGCCGCGCAGAGTCATTGCCTTTTTGTCATCGAACTTCGCAAGAATTTCATGGTGTGCAATTAATGGCCGAGCTGTAAAAAAGGCTAGTCCTACGGCTAGTGCACCGTAGATGCGATACTTCATGATTATTCCTCCTGCTGTCGGGACTGTTTACAAGAACCATGCTGATATGTCAATACCTACAACTACAACTATGGAACACTTCTTTAGATGTCCGTACTGCGGCGAGCACGTCTCAATGGTGCTCGACATGTCGGTGCGCAGCCAGACTTACATCGAAGACTGCGAAGTCTGCTGCCGGCCGATCCACGTCCGATACGTTGTTCACGGTGATGCAGTAGCAGAATTCGAGGCGAGGCGAATGACTTAGTGACGTGTAGCAGGAACGCGAGTCCAGAATTCCATCACGCGAATTTAGGTGATTTAGACCTCTGCTCCCGAATAGAATGCCGCCAACAAGATCGTTCCTCAATCCATAAAGGAGGAAAGCATGAAGCGTAATCTCTACGTCGGTGCGGTTTTTTTGACTTTGCTCGGCACACTTCTCATTGCGAGTGTCGTTCTGCAGAAACAGGCTGCGGTCGAAGCCGCAGGAGCCACGGCTCCAAGATTCGAAGTCGATCCTCTGTGGCCGAAACCACTACCCAATCACTGGATCCTTGGGCAGACCATCGGCGTTTCTGTAGACGCTCAAGACCACGTTTGGATCATCCACCGCGCAGGCTCGCTTGAACCAGGCGAGGTGCACGCGACAACGAATCCGCCGATCGCACAATGTTGCGCAGCCGCGCCGCCCGTACTGCAGTTCGATCAGGAAGGCAATCTGATCTCGAGTTGGGGCGGGCCGGCACAAGGTTATGACTGGCCGGATTCGAACCATGGGATCACCATCGACTACAAAGGCTACGTCTGGATTGGCGGAAATGGACAGGGCACACCGCCTGGCGGTGCAGCCGCAGGCCGCGGACAGGCCGCGCCGCGCGGCCAGCAGCCTGCCGTTCGCACGGGTCAACAACAGAATGAAGAACAGGCGGGCGGCGCGCTGGGTTACACCAACGACTCGATGGTGCTGAAATTCACGCAAGCCGGAAAATTCCTTATGCAGATCGGCAAACCCGGCCAAAGCAAAGGCAGCAACGATGTAGAGAACTTGAGACGCCCGGCTAAAATTTTCATCGACAAAAAAGAAAATGAAGCGTACGTCGCCGATGGCTACGGCAATCACCGAGTGATCGTTTACGATGCGGATACAGGAAAGTACAAACGCCACTGGGGTGCATATGGGAATAAGCCGAGCGACGAGAATCTCGGCCCCTACAATCCGGATGCGATGCCCGCTCAACAGTTCCGCAATCCTGTCCATTGCGCAGAACTCTCGGTCGATCGCCTGTTATACGTTTGCGACCGCGCTAATGATCGGATTCAGGTATTCACTCCCGAAGGAAAGTTTCTGAAGGAAGAATTCTTCAACAAGCGGACGCTCGGCTCCGGTTCGGTCTGGGACATCGCATTCTCCAGAGATCCGCAGCAGAAATACATTTATCTTGCGGATGGAGAAAACGATCGTGTGCACATCATCGATCGTGAGTCGCTGAAGGTGTTGACCACTTTCGGCGAAGGCGGCCGCCAACCCGGAATGTTTTACGGAGTGCACAGCATCGCGACCGACTCCAAGGGCAACATCTACACAACGGAAACGTATCGCGGCCAGCGTGTGCAGCGGTTCATATATAAAGGTTTGGGACCTGTTACCAAAGAAGATCAAGGCGTCGTTTGGCCGACGAAGAAATAAGAGAGACTCGGACATGGGGGCAGCCCCCATGTCCCCTTTCCCCCGCAAGACATCATGCTAGGATGTGTTGCGAGGTGAAGATGTTTTTGAGTTATTTCGTCCTGCCTGCAGTGATCTTTTCAAGCCTTCTTTTACAACCACAGGCGTCCACCGGCCATACCCCTTCCGGAATGCCTCCGGTTATTGACCCACATAACGTGTACAGCGAAACCGTTGCCGGCAAACTTAGTCCGGCGACAATGGGCGCGCTGTCTCGTGTGTATGTGCCGAATGTCAAATCAGGCGATCTTTATGTGATCGACCCTTCCACATTTCAGGTTGTCGACCATTTCGTCATAGGCGGTAATCCGCAGCACGTCATTCCCTCATGGGACTTGAAAACGCTCTGGGTAGCCGGTAGTGCTAAACGGAAGCTTTCCGGCATATTGACTCCTATCGACCCGAAGACGGGAAAGCCCGGCACCACAATCAAGGTCCCGGACGCATACAACCTCTACTTCACACCGGACGGTCAGTCTGCAATCGTCGTCGCGGAAGCTTTGAAACAGCTCGAGTTTCGCGACCCGCAAACCATGAAGCTGCAGTACACCATTCCCACCAGACAATGTTTAGGCGTTAATCATGCCGACTTCTCGATTGATGGCGCTTACGCGTTCTTCACCTGTGAGTTTTCCGGGGGCCTCATCCAGATCGATTTGATGCAGCGCAAGGTTATCGGGTCGATAAAGCTGACACGAGAGGGTACTCCTCCGAATACAACGGCGCACAGCATGCCGCAGGACATTCGCATCTCGCCTGATGGGAAGGTTCTCTTCGTCGCGGACATGGATGCCGATGGCGTGTTTCTCGTCGACACTTCAACGTTCAAGCAAATGGGATTCATTCCGACGGGCCGGGGATCGCACGGCCTTTATCCCAGTCGTGACGGCAAGAAACTGTATGTCACAAACCGCGGCACCCATATGGGCGACGTCAAGGCTCACGGCGTAGGCAGCGTCTCCGTGATTGATTTCGCTACGCGGAAGGTTGAGAGAACATGGCCGATTCCAGGCGGAGGCAGTCCTGACATGGGAAACGTCAGCGCGGACGGAAAACTCCTGTGGTTGTCAGGACGTTTCGATAAGGTTGTTTACGCCATCGATACAACTACCGGAGCCGTGAAAACGATCCCGGTCGGAACCGAACCACACGGCCTCACCATCTGGCCACAGCCTGGACGTTATTCCCTGGGACATACTGGAGTGATGCGGTAGGGATTTGTAGCCGCGGATAACACGGATGACTCGGATGTCCGCAGCTAGCTCTACGTCATCCGCGCCATCCGCGGCTATAAGAGTTGATACCCATTGCATCCTCGTAATCTCGTCTAATTTCCTCGGGCTGTCCTGCCTGAAAGACGTAGCCCTTCAATTGCGCACTGAAGATAGGATGCTTCAACAGTTCGTCCAAAGACAATCCGTCCACGAACACACTCCGATGTGCAATAGGTAACGGAACGCATGCGTTGATATGCTGATCCCGAATGACTCCCTTCGGATCGTCCCCCACAGATAATCGTTCGAGATCTTCGAAGAATCGTTTCCTCAACATCAGAATTCCGCGATCGCTCAGACCAAGGTGCTCTTTCTCGCGGTCTGCAACTGTGCCCTGACCGGCCCAAGCAACGAAATCCTGATTCATGACGTGACTATTGAGCCACCGTCCAGTGGCCGAATTTTTGATAGGACCATGCCACGACGGAATCGGCCCCTGCTCGTATGGCTCTTGTTCCTTCGGAACGCGCTCGAACGCCCATGTGACGCTCAACGTGTTTTCGTCGTCAATGGGCACACGCCATTCGAAATGACTTCCGGTGAATAAGGCGTTCGGCCAAAGGCACACGCGTCCGATCGTCCACAACGGATCGGACTGCGTCATGCCTTCCCGAATGCGTCGATAAACGAAGCCGTACTCGAATTCATCAAATTCGACTTTCAGATGTTTGGGCGAATAGGGACCGAGTTCTCCGCGCAGACGGACATTCCAGTTCATGTGCATCCATTCGAAATGAACCGGATCGATCGAGTTTTCCTGGCACTGGAACCAATTACACGGGACTTCCGCAAAAACGATCTGGCGGAACCCATTCTTCCACGTAAACGGTTCCCAATTGGGGACCAGAGGAGCAGGCTCAGGACCGAGATACGCCCAAATCAATCCTGCGCGCACTGCGACAGGATAGGATTTGATCCGCACCTTGTCCTTGAAGCGAGCGTCTGGGGCCGCGATGTCGTCATACGGTTGCTCGATGCAGCGCCCGGTTTCATCGAATCGCCACCCGTGATAGTTGCAGCGCAATCCACATGCTTCGACAAACCCATACGACAAGTCGGAGCGTCGGTGAGCGCAATGGCGATCAATCAAACCATACGTACCCTCGAGATCCTTGTACAAAACCAGATCTTCACTGAGCAGGCGAATCGGTTTGACGCTGATCTTGTCAAATTCCGTCAGCGCCCCGATGGGCATCCAATATCGACGCAGTAGTTCGCCCATCGGAGTGCACGGCCCGACGCGGATGAGCCGCTCGTTGTCTTCCTTCGAAAGCATTACTTTCCGCCGAGCTCCGCATAAAGCTGATTGATGAAGCGCTCGGACGTCATCGCCGCTTGCTCTACCTTGGAATCGTAAGAAGCCGTAGGTTTCGCAGCGATGATCTCTTGCGCAGTCTTTCCCTGCTTGACCATGTCCGCGACCCGGTCGCGTACGGCAAGAATGATGTCCCGATGCGCAGTCACGGCCGCTCGATCCACGGTGGGACCGTGGCCGGGAATAATCTTCGTATTCGGGCCGGCCATACCGATCGTCGCACCGAGACCTTCGAGCATTCCGTTCAGTGTGCCGCCGTTTGCGCGGTCGATGTTCGGGTATCCGACGGAACGGTAGTAGTCGCCGGTCATGAGGACATCCAGGCCCGGAAACCGCACGAGCGTATCGCCGTCTGTGTGCGCTGAACGGATTGGTATCAGCTGAACGTCCTCGCCATTTATGTGAATCGTCACCGGACCGTCATACGTCACCATAGGCAACGCCACCTGCGGCGCGGGGGCCGCATTGCCGGTGGGACGAGCCAGACGAGCGCGCAGTTGATCGCGCGAAAAGATCACGGCGCCTAGTTTTGCAAAGTTCTCATTGCCGCCCGTGTGGTCGCCGTGAACGTGTGTGTTCACAATGAACTTGATTGGGCCTGGTGAAATTTTCTTCACTGCCGCGACGATTTTCTCAGTCAACGGCGCAAATTGAGTGTCGACGAGGAACACGCCATCAGGACCAACCAGTGCGCCGATCATCCCGCCCTGGCCCTCGAGGGTGTAAAACTTCTCAGTAATCTTCGTTGTTTTGATTTCGACTTTGCTGAAATCCTGTTGCGCGTTTTGCGCAACGACTGACGTGGCCGTCAGCAATGCCGCAGCCACCAAGAGCGTCTTTATTTTCATAGTTGCCTCCGGGAAGGCCCTAATCATAACGCGCCCTGCAAATCACGGCGACCACCTATATATACTTACTTCATGCTTTTGCTCACATTACTACTTCTCTTCCCTCAAAAACCCATCGACGGCTTTGAGGCGCGAATGTACAAGACGATGCCGTATCGGTTGTTCATTCCACCGGCCTACGACAAAGCCCGGCAATACCCGCTCATAATTTGGCTGCACGGTGCGGGAAGCGTCGGGAACGACAACCTCAAGCAAATCTCCGGAGCGAGCCTGCGCGGTACTCACACGTGGATCGCGCGTCAGGTTCAGGAGAAATATCCGTCATTTGTGTTGGCTCCACAGTCTCGTGGAGGAGCGTGGGACGCGGACTTACCGACAGTCCTCGAAGTACTGACTTCGATCGAAAAAGAATTCAACATCGACACCTCCCGGATCTATGTTGCCGGGCAATCCATGGGCGGGTTCGGGACGTGGGACTTCATCACGGAGAGACCGGACCTATTCGCAGCAGGTATTCCTTTGTGCGGTGGGGGAGACCCGATGCGTGCCAGCGTCATTGCGCAGATTCCGATTTGGGCATTTCACGGCGAGGCCGATCCTACGGTTCCGGTGACGGAATCACGCGACATGATTGCTGCAATCCGAAAAGCGGGAGGCAATCCGCGATACACCGAATACAAGGGCGTCGGCCATGAGGTGTGGCTCAAAGCCTT
>Ga0126369_10001305_pt1 | contig 17149 bp, 14 predicted proteins | sample PanSoiMetaPlot_1_FD_109646 | JGI IMG/M metagenome (GOLD analysis project Ga0126369, IMG submission 109646) | Tropical forest soil microbial communities from Panama - MetaG Plot_1 | ecosystem: Environmental > Terrestrial > Soil > Tropical forest > Bulk soil | place: Panama | collected 2016-02-17 | reverse complement strand
GTTACTGACGGAGAGAAGTGCTCGCTTGGGCAATGAGTTCGATCGCCTCCGGGAGGATTCGGTGCTCCTCGGCCTGGATCCGGGCGTGCAGGCGCTCGACGGTATCGTCGGGCAGCACGCGGACGGCCGCCTGGAGCAGGATCGGACCGGCGTCCACGTCGTCGGTTACGACGTGGACAGTGCACCCGGTGAGCTTCACGCCGTGGGCGAGCGCGCGCTCCACGGCGTCCATGCCGCCGGCGAAGGCCGGCAGCAGGGAGGGGTGGACGTTGATGATCCGGCCCGCGAAGGCCGAGACGAACGCGTGGCTGAGGATGCGGTCGTACCCGGCGTTCACGACGAGCTCGACGCCGCGAACGAGCAGCCACTCGAGCATCGCGGCATCGCGCTCCTCGCTGGAGCCGAAGCGCCGCTGCGAGAACTCGCCGAGCGGGATTCGCACATCGCGGGCGAACGCGGCAGCGCCGCACCCGGGCCGGTTGGTCGCCACCGCCACGACGTCATAGCCGCGTTCCACCAGGTTGCGCAGGTTCGACCCGCGGCCGCTGGCCAGGACGCCGATGCGGACGTCGGCGGTCATCGGGCGCCCGCCCCCACTTGCTTCGTCATCGGAGACGGATCCGGTGGGCGCCGGACTGCTCGACGACCCGGCCCACCACCGGGAGGCCGGGCAGCGGCTCCGAGGTGACCAGCACCATCCCCACGCCCATGTTGAACGTGCCGAACATCTCCTCGCCCGCGACCCGACCCCGCTCCGCGATCAGGCGGAAGATCGCCGGCACGTCCCACGCCGAGCGGTCGAGCTCGGCCATCAGGCCCTCCGGCAGGGCGCGCGGCACGTTGCCGAGCAGGCCGCCGCCGGTGACGTGGGCGGCGGCCTTCCAGGGCAGGTCGCCCAGGTCGTGCAGGTACGAGCGATGGGGAACGAGCAGCTCCTCGCCGAGCGGCCGCCCGAGGTCGGGGAAGACGTGGTCCAGCGGCACGTCCTCGAAGACCCTGCGGACCAGGGAGTAGCCGTTGGTGTGCAGGCCGCTGGAGGGCAGGCCCACGAGCAGGTCACCGTCCGTCACCGGCGTCCGCGCCGGGGTGCCGGGCTCGACGTGGCCGACCACGAAGCCGGCCAGGTCGTAGTCGCCGAGCGCGTACATGCCGGGCATCTCGGCGGTCTCTCCACCGAGCAGCGCGCAGCCGTTCTCGCGGCAGGCCTCCGCCAGACCGGCCATGACTTCGGTGTAGACGTCCTCGTCCAGGTGCCCGCCGGCGAAGTAGTCGAGCAGGAACAGCGGGCGGGCGCCCGCCGTCGCGATGTCGTTGACGCAGTGGTTGACCAGGTCGTGGCCGATGCCGCGGTGCCGGCCGTACGCGATGGCCACCTTGATCTTGGTCCCCACGCCGTCCGCGGAGGCGGCGAGGTGGCCGCCGCCCGGGAGCGCGTACAGACCGGCGAAGGGGCCGATGCCGGTGACCACCTCGGCGCCGTGCGTGGCGGCGAGGAGCGGCCTGACCCGCTCGAGCATGCGGGTGTAGGCCTCGATGTCGACCCCGGCGGCCGCATACGACAGGCCCTCGTGCTGAGTCACGGGCGGACGAGCACCTCCCTGGGCCCTGCCGGGGCGGGGGGAAACTCGAACGCCATCTTGTCCATCTCCAGCTGCTGCGGCACGGGAACCGGGTACGCGCCGTCGAAGCAGGCGCGGCAGAACTGGTCGATGGTGCCGTGGCCGACGGCACGCATCAGCGCCGGGATCGAGAGGTACGCGAGCGAGTCGGCGCCGATGAACCGACGGACCTCCTCGACGGTCCGGTTCGCAGCAACGAGCTGCTTGGTCGAGCCGATGTCCACGCCCATGAAGCACGGGAAGCGCATCGGCGGGCTGGAGACCCGGATGTGCACCTCGCGCGCGCCGGCCTGGCGGAGCACCTCGATGATGCGGCGCGAGGTCGTGCCGCGCACGATCGAGTCGTCGACCGCGACCACCCGCTGGCCGCGCAGCGAGCGGCGCAGCGGGTTGAGCTTGAGCACGACACCCGCCTCGCGCAGCGACTGGTCCGGCTCGATGAACGTCCGGTTGATGTACCGCGACTTGATCAGGCCCTCGCGGAACGGGATGCCCGATTCCTCGGCGTACCCGATTGCGGCCGGCGTCCCCGAGTCGGGCAGGCCGATCACCATGTCCGCCTCGACGGGCTGCTCGCGGGCCAGCTCCCGGCCCATGCGCACGCGGGCCTCCTCCAGCTCGCAGTTCTTGAGGATCGAATCGGGCCTCGCGAAGTAGATGAACTCGAACACGCACATGGCGTGACGGCCGGACTCCTGGAACTGGATGGACGCCAGGCCGTGGTCGTCCATCACGACCATCTCCCCCGGCTGCACCTCGCGCACGAAGGTCGCGTTCACGGTATCCAGCGCGCACGTCTCGGACGCAACGACGTGGGCCGGCTGACCGCGCAGCGGGATGAAGCCGATGCAGAGCGGGCGGAAGCCGTAGGGATCGCGCATGGCGATCACGGCGTCCCGGGTGACGATCGCGCACGAGTAGGCACCCACCACCCTGGCGAACGCGCGGCGCAGCACTTCGGTCCAGTCGGCGCCGTGCGTGTGCTCGATCAGCCGGGCCATCACCTCGGTGTCCAGACCGCTGTCGAATCGGGCCCCCTCCTCCTCCAGCTCGCGGCGGATGGCCTGGGAGTTGATGAGATTGCCGTTGTGGGCGATCGCGCCGTCGCCGAGCGCCGGGTGCCGGAACGGCACCGGGTGGGCGTTCTCCGCCCGGCTGGCGCCCGTCGTCGAGTAGCGTGTGTGGCCGATCGCGACCGTCCCGTGCAGCTCGGCGATCGCAGCTGGCGTGAACACCTGCGCCACCAGGCCCATGTCACGGTGGATGCGCACCCGGGCGCCGTCGCCGACGGCGATGCCGGCCGACTCCTGGCCCCGGTGCTGCAGCGCGAACAGCCCGAAGTAGGTGAGGTTCGCGACGTCGACCTGGGAGCTGTGGATGCCGAAGATGCCGCACATCTGATCAGAGCAGTGCCTCCTCCCATGCCTTCCGAAGCTCCGGAAGCCCGACGTCGACCTGTCCCTCGAACACGACACGATCGCCGCCGGTCCGGCCCAGCAGTGTCAGCTCGACATCGTGGACGCCCGCGAGCTGCCGCAGTGCCGTCAGCGCGGCTGGCGCCGCGCTGACGACGAAGCGGCCCTGCGACTCGCCGAAGAACGCCGCGTCGAGCCGTCCTCCCTGGTCCGTGCGCAGAGCGTCGCAGCGGGCGCCCCGGCCGCCCAGCAGGCAGGACTCGGCGAGCGCGGCCAGCAGTCCGCCCTCGGCCACGTCGTGCGCCGAGCGCAGGAGTCCATCGGCGGCGGCCGCGAGCACCAGCTCGTTCGCCGCGCGCTCGGCCGCGAGGTCGAGCGCCGGCGCGGGCCCTGCCACCTCGCCGTGCACCACCTTCAGGTACTCGGAGCCGCCCATTTCGTTGCACGTTTTACCGACCACGAGGACCGCGTCGCCGTCCGCTGCGAACCCCGCGGCCAGGCGGCGGTCGCGGTCGGGGAGCAGCCCGATCATGCCGATCACGGGCGTCGGATCGATCGAGCCGCCCAGCTCCGACTCGTTGTACAGGCTGACGTTGCCGCTGACGACCGGCACGCCGAGCGCGCGGCAGGCGACCGCGATCCCGTCCACCGCCCGCTGGAGCTGCCAGTACACCTCCGGTCGTTCGGGGTTGCCGAAGTTCAGGCAGTCCGTGACGCCGAGTGGGCGGGCGCCCACCGCGGCGAGGTTGCGCGCCGCCTCGGCCACCGCGATCTGCGCTCCGACGAACGGGTCGAGCCGGCAGTACCGGCCGTTGCCGTCGATCGTCAGCGCCAGACCGAGGCGGCTGCCCGGCACCCGGAGGACGGCCGCGTCGCCGCCGGGCGGCACGACGGTCGCGTCGCCGACCATGTGGTCGTAGCGCCGGAAGACCGGCCGCCGGCTGCCCAGGTTCGGGCTGCCGAGCAGGCGGAGCACGACCGCGCCGAGGTCGGCGGGCGCCGGACCGAGCCGGTCGAGGTCGAGTTCGGGCGGGCCGGGGTCCGGCCGCGCTTCCAGCAGGCGAACGGGCGCGCCGTCGGTCAGCAGCTCGACCGGGAGCCTGGCGACCTCGTCGTCGCCATCCGCGACGACGAGCAGACCGTCGTCCGTGACCTCGCCGATCACGGACGCCTCGAGGTCCCACTTCGCGAACACCTCGGCCAGTTCGGCCTGACGCCCCGGCTCGACCACCACGAGCATTCGCTCCTGCGACTCCGACAGCATCACCTCGTACGGCGTCATGCCCCGCTCGCGCCGGGGCACGGCCGCAACGTCCAGGCGGGCGCCGGCGCCGGATCGCGCCGCCGACTCGGCCACGGCGCTGGTCAGCCCTGCCGCCCCGAGGTCCTGGATCGCGACCACGCCCGGCCGCGGCGCCAGCTCCATGCAGGCCTCCAGCAGGCACTTCTCGAGGAACGGGTTGCCCACCTGGACCGCCGGGCGGCGCTCCTCGGCGGCGCCGTCGAGCTCGAGGGACGCGAACGAGGCGCCGTGGATGCCGTCCCGCCCGGTCTGGGCGCCGACCAGGAGCAGGAGGTTGCCGGCGCCGCCCGCCCGCGCCCGCTGGAGGCGGTCGGCGCGCACCAGGCCGACGCACATCGCGTTGACCAGCGGGTTGCCCGCGTAGCAGTCCTCGAAGTAGACCTCGCCGCCGACCGTGGGGATGCCCATGCAGTTGCCGTAGCCGCCCACGCCGGCCACGACGCCCTCGAAGTGGCGGCGGCTCCGCGGGAGCGGTCCGAACCGCAGGGAATCCAGCAGCGCGACGGGGCGGGCGCCCATCGCGATCACGTCGCGGAGGATGCCGCCGACACCGGTCGCGGCCCCCTGGTAGGGCTCGATCGCGCTCGGATGGTTGTGCGACTCGACCTTGAACACCACCGCCCAGCCCTCGCCGATGTCGAGGGCTCCCGCGTTCTCGCCCGGCCCCTGCAGCACGCGCGGGCCCTCGGTGGGCAGCCGGCGCAGCAGGGGTCGCGAGGTCTTGTAGGAGCAGTGCTCGGACCAGAGCACGCCGAGCATGCCCAGCTCGACCTCGTTCGGCTCGCGGTCGAGCCGCTCGACGATCTCCAGGTACTCGTCGGCCGTGAGCGCGACCTCGCGCAGCTTCCGCTCGTCGACGGCGATCGGGCTCATGCGCGGACTGCCCCAGCCGCTGCCTCCAGCACCGAGCGGAACAGCAGCAGGCCGTCCGTTCCGCCCAGCTCGGCCTCGGCGCACCGTTCAGGGTGCGGCATCATCCCGAGCACGTTGCCCCGCTCGTTCACGATGCCCGCGATGTTCGCATGGGACCCGTTCGGGTTGGCGACGCGGGTGGTGGTGCCGGCCGCGTCGCAGTAGCGGAACACCACCTGGCCCCGCCGCTCCAGCGCATCGAGCGTGGCCGGGTCGGCCACGTAGTTGCCCTCGCCGTGGGCGATCGGCACCCGGACGACCTGGCCGCGCCCGAGGCAGCCGGTGAACGGGGTCGCCTCGCGCTCGCAGCGCAGGTGCGTCCATTCGCAGCGGAACTCCAGGCAGTCGTTGCGCACCAGCGCGCCCGGCAGGAGGCCCGCCTCGCACAGCACCTGGAAGCCGTTGCAGATCCCCCACACCAGGCCGCCTCGGGCGGCGAACTCGGCGACGGTCTCCATCACGGGAGAGAAGCGCGCGATCGCGCCGGCGCGCAGGTAGTCGCCGTAGCTGAAGCCCCCCGGCAGGATCACGCAGTCGGCGCCGCGCAGGTCCCGGTCCTTGTGCCAGAGGTACACGAGGTCGGCGCCGAGGACGTCGCGGACCACGTGGCCGCAGTCCCGGTCCGACCACGTGCCGGGGAAGACGACCACGCCGAACCTCACCCCGCCGGCTCCTCGAGGTCGAAGTGGTAGTCCTCGATCACCTGGTTGGCCAGCAGGCGGCGGCACATGTCGTCCACCCGCCGCTTCGCCTCCTCGGTCGAGCTGCCGTCGAGCCGTACCTCGATGTACTTGCCCACCCGGACGTCGGCCACCTCGCCGAAGCCGAGGGCGTTCAGGCCCTGCCGCACCGTCACGCCCTGCGGGTCGTTGACCACCGGCTTGGGCATCACCACGACGCGGGCGATCACGCGCTACGCCTCCGCGCCCGCGAGCAGGGGCCGGCCGGTCAGGCGCTCGTACGCCGTCAGGTAGCGCTGCCGGGTCTGTTCCACGACGTCGTCCGGGAGCGGCGGCGGGGTGGACACGCGGTCCCACCCGCTCTGGTCGGCGAGCCAGTCGCGGACGAACTGCTTGTCGAACGACTGCGGGGTGCGGCCGACCTCCCAGGAGGCGGCGTCCCAGAAGCGCGAGCTGTCGGGCGTCAGCGCCTCGTCGATCAGGATGAGGCGGTCGTCGACCAGGCCGAACTCGAACTTCGTGTCGGCCAGGATCAAGCCCTGGCGCTCCGCGTGGGCGGCCGCCTCCGCGTAGAGGCGCAGGCTGGCGTCCCGGAGCCGCCCCGCGAGCTCCCGCCCGACGTCCGACTGGAGCCGGTCGAACGTCACGTTCTCGTCGTGTCCGGTCTCGGCCTTGGTCGCCGGCGTGAAGATCGGCTCCGGCAGCCGCTCGCTCTCGCGAAGGCCGGCCGGCAGCGGCTCGCCCGCCATCGTGCCCTGCCGGCGGTACTCCGCCCACGCGCTCCCGGCCAGGTAGCCGCGGACGACGCACTCGAAGTCGATCCGCCCCGCCCGCCGCACGACCATTGCGCGGCCGCTCAGCTCGGCCGGCAGGCCGTCGTACGACTCGCCGACGAGGTGGTTCTCGATCACGTCACCCGTGCGCGTGAACCAGAACAGCGAGAGCTGCGTCAGCACCCTGCCGCGGTCCGGGATGCCCGTCGGCAGGACGAAGTCGAACGCCGAGATCCGATCGGTGGCGACGATCAGCAGCCGTCCGGCATCCAACTGGTAGGTGTCTCGAACCTTTCCCCGCGAGAACAGCGGCAGGTCCAGGTGCGTCTCGGTGATCGCGTGGCGGTCGTTCATGGGGCGGCCGTCACCTCCTCCAAATAGCTACGTGTTGACTCCCAGCCCGAGCCGGTCGAAGGCCAGGTCGACGTGGCGCAGGAACGCCTGCGGATCGAAGATCGCGTCCATCCGGTCGCCGATACGGGCCATCACGGCCGGCTCGGCCTCGAGATTCGCGCGGAAGCCCCCGTCGCCCCCAAGGGCGCGGTGGGCGGCTGACTGGACGATCCGGTACGCCTCCTCGCGGCTCAGGCCGCTGTCCACGAGCGCCAGCAGCGCCGGCTGCCCGAACACGACCCCTCCGCCGGCGTCCAGGTTGCGGGCCATGCGGTCCGGCCGCACCTCCAGGCCGGCCAGTATGCGCGTGACCTCGAGGGCCATGAAGTCGACCAGACAGCACGCGTCGGGGAAGATCACGCGCTCCGCCGAGCTGTTGCTGATGTCACGTTCGTGCCAGAGAGCGATGTTCTCGAGCGCCGCCGTCGCGTACCCTCGAACCACGCGCGCCAGGCCGCAGACCCGCTCCGCGAGTACGGGGTTGCGTTTGTGGGGCATGGCGGAGGATCCCTTTTGCTCCGAGCCGAAGGGCTCCAACGCCTCGTCGACCTCGGTGCGCTGGAGGTGCCGGACCTCGAGCGCGATCCGTTCGAGCGATCCGGCGACCGATGCCAGAGCGTTCATGAATATGGAGTGCCGATCACGCGACACGATCTGAGTGCTGACCGGATCCACCTGGAGCCCCAGCGCCCGGCAGACGTACTCCTCGACCCTCGGGTCGACGCTGGAGTGCGTGCCGACCGGTCCACTCAGCTTGCCGGTGGCCACTTCGGCGATCGCCGCCTCGAGGCGCGCGCCGGCCCGGTCGAGCTCGGCCACCCAGCCCGCCACCTTGAACCCGAACGTGATCGGCTCGGCGTGGATCCCGTGCGTGCGCCCGACCATGACCGTGCGGCGGTGCCGCAGCGCCAGGTCGGCGGCCGTCTCGCGGAGGGCGCGCAGATCCTCGACGATGATGCGGCCGCTCTCGCGAAGCTGCAGCGCGAACGCGGTATCCACAACGTCCGAGCTGGTCAGACCCAGGTGCAGGTAGCGGGCCTCCGGCTGGCCGACCGACTCGCCGACGACCGTCAGGAAGGCGATCATGTCGTGCCCGACCCGCGCCTCGACCTCGGCGATTCGATCGACCTCGAACGTCGCCGCCCGGATGCGGGGCAGCGCTGCCACCGGGACCTGGTCGATCGCGCTCCAGCCCTCGCAGGCCAGGATCTCGATCTGCAGCCAGAGCTCGAACCGGCGGCGCTCGGACCAGACCTCGCGGAGGCGGGGGGGCGTGTAGCGCTCGATCAAGGGGGAGCCGGGCTCCTGGAAACCGTGGGTGAGAACACGCGGCACTCACATTATAGACACGCCGCGCTCGCCCAGATGTTGTGTTGGTATGGGGGATCAACCACAAGATATGGAATCGGCGGCGGCCGCTAGGCAATGTGTCCCAAACGCTAAGCTGAGGGGCGCATGACGGTGTCTCGTAACCCGGCGCGGACGGTTTCCGTTTGAGCAGGCGAAGAAGGAGCGGGACATGAGCTCCCTGCCACCCAGGGGGGATGAGCAGGCGCTGGTGGAGCGCGCGAAGCGCGATCCCAATGCGTTCGGGGAGCTCTATGACCGGTATGTGCTCCAGATCTATCGATTCGTGTATTCGAGGGTGAGAGACCAGACCGTAGCGGAGGACGTGACCCAAGAGGTGTTCATGAAGGCGCTGAAGAGTGTCGGGCGCTACCAGGACACCGGGAAGCCCTTCTCGGCGTGGCTCTACCAGATCGCCGTGAACTCGGTGGCCGACCGGTATCGGGCGGCGCGCCCCGTCGAGGACATCGACGAGCAGCGCGACCTCGCGGTGTCGGGCCCGGCGCTCGAGGAGGTCGCGGCTCAGCGCGACGAGCTCCGCCGCATCTGGAACGTGGTCGAGACCCTCCCGAAGCAGCAGAAGATCGCAATGGTTTTGAAGTTCCAGGAAGACATGAAGATCGAGGACATCGCGGCGGCAATGGGCAAGACCCCCGGGGCGGTCAAGCTCCTGATCCACCGCGGCGTGACCAAGGTCCGTCAGACCCTGGGACCCGATCAACCCTACGGGGCGCCCGCCGTATGAGCGCGTACCGAGATCCCGAGCTGGACGGTCTGGGCGACGAGCAGGGCTGGGACCCCGAGATGCGCGACCTGGCGCACTTCCTGCGTGCCAGTTCGCGGGCGTACTCGCACATCGAGCCCTCGCCCCAATTCCGACGGGACCTGCGCCGGCGCCTGATGCGCGCGGCGTGGGAGCAGGCGGCGCGGCCGCCCGCGCCCTGGTACCGACGGTTCCTGACGCCCCAGCCGATGGCCATGGCGGGCGCCGCGATCGGCGCCGTCCTCATCGTGGCGGTCGCCTTCCTCTCGCTGGGGCCGCAGCAGCACGACAACGTGAACGTGGCGGTCCACAGCCCGCAGCAGGACGCGCAGAACCTTGCGCCCGCCGTGACGCCCATCCAGCTGCAGTTCAGCACGCCCATGCAGACGGACTCGGTCCAGCTCCAGATCCAGCCGGCCACGCTCATCACGAAGGACTGGGACACGCAGCACCGGGTGCTCACGATCACGCCGGTCAACGGCCTGTCCGCGAACACCCAGTACAAGGTGACCGTGACGTCCGCACGGACGGCGCAGAGCCAGCAGGTCCCGGTCGCCACGATCAGGCCGGTCGTCTTCAGCACCGGCCCCATGCCGACCCCCACGCCGAGCCAGGGCCCACGTCCGACCACGCCGCCCTCGCCCATCCTCAGCCCGCACGACATCACGTCCGTGGCGAGCGGCTCGCGCGTCCACTGGTCGATCGACGGGAGCAGCCTGTACGTGATCTCGTCCACCGGGACGCTCGAGCAGGTCTCGCTGTCGGGCGGGACCCCTCAGAAGCTCGCCGACGGCGTCTCCCTCGCGGCGGTCGCGCCCGACGGCAGCAGCGTGGCCTGGCTGAGCGGCGGCCAGGTGACGTGGAAGTCGACCATCGTGAGCAACGTTCAGCCGATCGCGCTGGGGTTCCGCGCGAGCGGCCTGCTGATGGCCAGCGTCGCCGACGTCGAGACGGCCGATCAGAAGCGCGTCGCCGGCTTCAAGGAGACGGCGAGCGCTGCCGACTTCTCCTCCGTCGGCGACCATGTCGCCTATCTGGGCGCCTCCGGGCTGCACCTGGTCGACCTCGCGACGGGCCGGGACACGACGATCGGGCCCGCGACCGGACTCGGCGCCTGGTCGTCCGACGGACAGCACTACGCGTACCCGACATCAGCGGGCGTGAGCGTCGCGAACGTCGTCGAGGGCTCGTCGGCCAGGCTGGTCGACCTCGCCGGCGTGAACGGACTGTCGTGGTCCCGGGGCGGGCAGATCCTGCTCTCCGCGGCCGGCGCGCTGTACCTCGTGGATTACGGGAGCACCGGCCCGGCCACCGCGGTGCGCCTGACGACTGCGCAGGAAGGCACGTTCGCCACGCCGGACTGGGCGCCCAACGGATCCGGACAGTTCTCGTTCATCCGAGGCAGCGACGTGTGGGTCGCCAGGGTCCAGGGCGCGGCCCCCGGCCCGCCGCTGATCACGCCGGTCACGCCCGGCGTCACCCAGGACGACCTCGTGAACAGCTTCATGACGGCGCGCCAGCGCGCGCTGACAGACCAGGCGCTGTCCTTCCTGGACGCGGCTGGCCGCGACGCCTTCTCCCACCTCAGCCTCGTGTACACCGACCCGATCCTCGCTCGGTACTACGTGCTGTTCTCCCAGCCCGGCCGGGTGGTGGTGCGCCTCGTGCTGACTCACGGCGTCGTGCAGACCGCGGTGGACGAGACGCTGGGCATCCAGCCGGACGCGAACAACCACCAGTTCATCCACTCGGTGACGGAGAACCCGCGGCAGTCCTTCGGGACGGGTCCGGAGGTGGTGCATGTGGTCGTTACGCCTGCCCAGGTGCAGGTCACGTTCGACTCGGACCTCGACCCCAACAGCGCCGTCCAGGGGGGCGCCGTCGCCATCAAGGGAGTCACGACCACCGCGACCTACGACCGGTCCTCGAGGACGGTGACGCTGACGGTGCCGGGCGGCCTGACGGGGACGACCTTCGACCTGTCGATCGGTCCGAGCCTCGTCGACCTGAGCCAGCGGCCAGCCGTGCAGTACGACCTGACGTTCACCGGCTAGGGGCCGCGGCCGAAAACCGAGCCGGACCTTTGGGCCCGGGCCCTACTCCTCCTCGAAGAACTCCGCCTCGGGCAGCCTGCGCGGGGGCCAGCCGCGGCGGCCGCCGCCCAGCTCACGGACCAGCTGGTCGTGTTCCGTCATGCTGGCCAGGGTGTCCGGGTGGTCCGGGCCGAGGACCTGCTCCCGGATGGCGACGGCCCGCTCGAAGTGCTTCCGCGCCCCCGCGCCATCGCCTTGCTCGCGCAGCACCCGGCCCAGCCGATCGTGGCTGACGGCGGTGAGCGGGTGCTCGTCGCCCAGCACCGACTCACGGATCTCGAGCGCGCGCTCCAGGTACGTGCGCGCGCCCGGCAGGTCGCCGTAGGCGACATGCAGCGCTCCGACGTTGGCCAGGCTGGCAGCGGTGTCCGGATGGTCGGCGCCCAGGCCCTGCTCGCGGATCGCGAGAGCTCGCTCCAGGTGCGGCTGGGCCCCGTACAGGTCGCCCAGCTCGAGCAGGAGGGTCCCGAGGTTGAAATAGCTGGTCGCGGTCTGCGGGTCGTAGGGACCGAGGACGCGCTGGGACACGATGAGCGCCTGCTCCAGGTAGGATCGGGCGGCCTCCCGCTCGCCGAGCTCGCACAGCAGCATGCCCAGGTTGTTGTAGCTGGCTCCGGTCGCCGGGTTGTCGACACCGAGCGCCGCCTCGCGGATCGCCAGGGCCCGCTCGATGTGCTGCCGCGCGAGCACGAGGTTGCCCTCGGCCTGCAGCAGCGTGCCCATGTTGTCGATGGCGGTTGCGGTGTCGGGATGGTCCGGGCCCAGCGTCCGCTCGGACGTGTCCAGGGCGTGCTCGAGACAGGCGCGCGCCCCGTCGAGCTCGCCCTGCTCCCGGAGCAGCAGGCCGACGTTGTTGATCGCGACCAGGGTCCGGGGATGGTCGGGACCCAGCGTGCGATCCAGTGCGTCCATGGCCCGCTCGGCGTAGGTGCGGGCCGCGTGCAGGTCACCCTGCTCACGCAGGAGGACCCCCAGCCCGTCGAGGCGGCCCACCGTCTCGGGGTGGTCGGGGCCCAGCGTCACCTCCGATACCTGGAGCGCACGCTCCAGGTGGTCTCGCGCGCCCGCCAGGTCGCCCTGGAAGCGGAGCGTCCACGCCAGGTTCGTCAGGACCACCGCGGTATCGGCGTGATCCGGGCCAAGGGTGGCCTCCGACAGCTCGAGCGCGCGCTCCAGCGCCGACTGCGCGCCCGCCAGGTCGCCCTGTGCCTGGAGCAGTGAGCCCAGCGCGCTGAGGGAGGCGACCGTGCGATGGTCGCTCTCGCCCAGGAGCTGCTGGCGGATCTCGAGCGAGCGCTCGAGCTGGGCGCGGGCCCGGCGCAGGTCGCCGGTGGCCCAGAGCGAGCGACCGAGCTCGAAGCACAGCGCCGCTACGCGCTCGCTGGCCGGCGGCCGCGCGGCGGCACGGACGGCCAGGTCGAGGTGCGGGACCGCGAGCAGCTGGGTGTCGGACGCGCCGCTGTCGTTCGCCGAGCGGGCCCAGGCCACGATGGCCTCCTCGGCGGCGACCTGCGCTTCGGGCGCCGAGGAGGCGGTGCGGACGAGTCCGGCCACGACCGGATGGAGCCGCAACAGTGCGTCGCCGTCGGCTTCGAGCAGCCCGAGGTCCACGAGCCGGATCACCGACTCCGCGCTTCGTGAGTCGGCTGCGGCATCGAGCAGGACCGGGCGGGGAACGGGCCTGCCGGGCGCGAACCACGCGGCGCACGCGAGGACGGCGAGCGCCGGCCGTCCGGCCGGGTCCGCGCGCTCCAGCCAGCGGCGCGCCAGCGCGAACGTCCTGGCCGCGGGCGACGACTGGGACGAGCGACGGCGGGTGAACCGGTTCCGGGCCGGGCCGGCCGGCGCCGGCTCCGCGTCCCCGGGGCCCCCGCGAAGTCGCTGGGCTGCACCCTCCTCGCTCCGCCGCGGGTGCCCGGCGGCGCGGGCCTCGCGGGGTGGGTCGCCCAGCAGCGCTGCCGCCTGCTCCAGGACGTCGCCGGAGCGGATCTGCTCCAGGAACGACTCCAGGCTCAGCGAGCCCCGGTACCGGTGGAGGAAGCCGCCGGCCAGCCGCAGGGCGAGCGGCAGGTCCTCCAGTTCCTCCGCGATCTGGCGCAGGGCCGGGGCGGCCGCGGGCACGTCCGGCCGGAGACGTCGGAGCAGTGCCGCCGACTCCTCCCGCTCCAGCGGGCCCACCGGCAGGGTGGCGACCTTCAGCGCGCCGTCCCAGTTCGACCGCCTCGATGTGACGAGGACGTGGGCGCCACCGCTGGCGGGGAGCCACTCCCGCAGCAGGTCGCCGTCGTCGCAGTCGTCGAAGACGAGCAGCCGCGGCGTGTCGTCCTGCCACGCCCGGAGCACCAGGTGGAGCTGGTCGTCAAGGGACAGCTCGGCGAAGTCCGCGCGCAGGTCGAGGCCGCCCGCGCCACCGCACGCGGCCACCTGCAGCGACACGTCCTCCGCGATGCCGAAGTCGATCCAGAAGACGCCGCCCCCGAAGAAGCGCCCGTACCGGTACGCGAAGTCGACCGCCAGCTGCGTCTTGCCGGCGCCATCGGGCCCAACGAGGACGACCGCGCGGCCCTTCGTAAAGGTCGTCGCTACACGCTGCAGGTCAGCGCTGCGACCGCCGAACAGCGGGTCAGGGGCCGGCATCCCGCGCGAGCCGGCGGGGAGCGGTCCTGCGTCTGGTGGAGCATCGGGCGGCAACTGTTCGAGCTGCGCTCTGGCGTGGTCGAGCTCGGTGTCGATGGTGTCTCGGCTCCTTGCGAGTCCGCTGGAAGCGGCCAATGCAATATACGTGTCGGGCGCTCGGTCGTGCCGATCCAGCGACCAGCCGCAGAGCACGGCGCGTTCTCAGTGTCGCTGTGATGTGGCTTGCGGTTCCAGAAATCGTGGTCCAGGGGTTCGCCGCCGTGGTCGTCGTGCTGGTCGTGGCTGGCGTGCTGGCGGTCCTGGGGTTCGGGTCGCGCGGACGGCGGCGTCTGGGGGCGCGGGGGCCGGCTCGCCTGCCGGCGGCGACGAGCGCCTTCCCGTTCCAGGTGCAGCAGGCGAACCGCAACGGCAGCAGCCGCGAACGCCTGCCCCGCTGACGCTAGCGTACGGACCGCCGCGTCGCGGCGCGGATGACGTCCTCGAGCTCGGCGCCTTCCAGGCCGAAGTCGTCCGCCAGCTCGGCCAGCGAGTCGCCGGCGATCCAGCGGTTGACGATGTCCTCGACCGGGATCCGAGCCGGCTCGACCACCGGCCTGCCGTGCGCCACGCCGAGGTCCACCACGACCCGGGCGACCGTGTACCCGGGCAGGTCCACCTGGTCGGCCCAGTGGTCGCTCGCGTAGCGAATGCGGCGCAGGTATTCGCCCACGACCGGCGCGAACACGCGCTGCCCGCTGCGCACGGTCACCAGGTCGCCGATGCCGCCCGGGTCCAGCACCGCCCCGTAGTCGTAGAGCACCTCCGCTCCGTCGATCGTGAGGCGGTCGCTGGCCAGCGCGTGCTGGAGCCCGAGCTCCTGGTCCAGCCGGTCCAGCGCCGGCCTGATGCGCTGCAGCGGCACTCCGGCCCGGCGGAACGCGTTGAGTACGAGGCCCTCGACGAGTCCCAGAAAGGGCACGGCCGGTTCACCCCGCCGCGCCCGCAGTGCGAACACGATCGGACTCCCCACTACGGCGCGGCTGCCGTGCGCCTGGTGCTCGTAGCCGTGGACCCAGCAGTGGAAGGTCGTGCGCGGGACCGTGAGCCAGCCGGCGGCCTCGGCGACCGTGAACAGGCGCCGGGTCACGCGCGGGTCGTCCGCCGCCAGCGTGGCGATGCGCTCCGTCATCATGGAGTGCGCGATCATCGTAGAACATATGTTCGCACATGCCTGCCGGTAGCGTACGGGGGTGATCGCCTTCGACGAAGCACTCGACCAGCGCGACCGCTGGCTCCCGCCCGGCGCCGGCGAGGTGCCGCTGAGCGGCGTCGCGCAGCGCGACTGGCACGCGCTGACGGACCTGCTGTTCCCGGTGCTGGTCCTCAAGGAGCCGGCGCTGGCGCACAACCTCGACCTGATGGCCCGCTTCTGCCGCGCCAACGGCGTCTGGCTGGCGCCGCACGGCAAGACCACGATGTCTCCCCAGCTGATCGCGCGCCAGCTCGACGCCGGCGCCTGGGGCGTGACCGCGGCATCGCCGGCGCAGGCACGCCTCTTCCGCGATTTCGGGGTGCGGCGGATCGTGATCGGGAACCAGGTGGTCGATCCGCACGGCATCGAGTGGCTGGCCGGCGAGCCGGACGGCGTGTGGTGCCTGGTCGACTCGGAGCGGGCGGTCGAGCTGATGGACGAAGGCCTGGCCGGCCGCGGCCCGGTCCTGGTGCTGGTCGAGATGGGCCTGGCCGGCGGCCGCACCGGGTGCCGGACGCCGGAGGAGGGCCGGCGGGTCGCCGCCGCCGTCCGCGGCAGCCGGTCGCTGCGGCTGGCCGGCGTGGAGTGCTTCGAGGGTGTCGTCTCCGAGCCCGGCGAGCGCGTGGACGGCGTGCTGCGCGAGGTTCGTGGCCTGACCGAGTCGCTGGCGAGGGAGGGCGCGTTCGACGGCCTCGACGAGGTGCTGGTGACCGCCGGCGGCAGCACCTTCTTCGACCGCGTCGTGCACCACCTGGCGGGCGGATGGGACCTGAGCACGCCGGTTCGCGTCGTGCTGCGCAGCGGCTGCTACCTGACGCACGACCATGGCTCGTACGAGCGGCTGTCGCCCTTCGGAGGGCGGCTGCCCGACTGGGGGCCGCTGCGGCAGGCGATGGAGGTCTGGGGCCTCGTGCACTCCCGTCCCGAGCCGGACCTGGCGATCCTCGGTTTCGGGAAGCGCGACGTGTCGTACGACATGGGGCTGCCCAGGCCGCTGACCGTCCGCAGCCGTGACGGCAGGATGCGCCCCGCGACCGGGATGGAGGTGTTCCGCCTCAACGACCAGCACGCGTACCTGCGGCTGCCGGCCGCTGACGAGCTGGCCGTGGGCGACGCCGTGGGCTGCGGCCTCGCGCACCCCTGTACGGTCTTCGACAAATGGCGGTCGATGCCCGTGGTCGACGAGGACTACCGCGTGGTCAGCGCGGTCCGAACCTACTTCTGATCCCGCCACTCGCCGGCGGCCGCGACGAGCCGGGCGTTCTGCAGGGCGGTACGCACCGTGATCCGCAGGTGCCCCGGCAGCAGCGGGTGGTCCGCGTAGTTCCGCACCACCATGCCGCGGGCCTCGAGCCAGGCGTACAGCGATCGCGCGTCCTCCGGCGAGCCCCAGCGAGTCAGCAGGAAGTTGGTGTCCGACGGGTACACGTGGGCGCCGGCCTCACGCAGGCCGCCGGCCAGCGACTCACGCTGTGCCAGCACCGCGCGCACGTTGGCCCGCATCGAGTCCAGGTCACGCAGCGCCGCCGCTCCCAGACGGGCCGTGACGCGGCACACGCTGTTGGGCGGCCGGACCCGGTTCAGCAGCTCGATGACCGGCGACTGGGCGACGCCCCAGGCCAGGCGCATGCCGGCCATGCTGAACGCCTTCGACATCGTCTTCACGACGATGAGGTTGGGGTTCGCGGCGACCAGCGGCACCGCGGACCAGCCGGCGTACTCCGCGTACGCCTCGTCGATCGCCACGATGCAGGGCGCCTGGCGGACCAGCCGCTCGACGTCGGCCGGCTCGGCCGCGTTCGAGGTCGGGCTGTTGGGGTTGCACAGCCAGAGGATCTTGGCGTCACGGGAAGCGGCCAGCAGACCGTCCACGTCCGGCGCCCAGTCCTCCCGGAGGGGGACGGAGCGCACGACCCCGCCGAGCTGGGCGGTGACGATCGGGTACATCGCATAGCTGGGCGCGGAGACGACCGTGCGGTCGCC
>Ga0126369_10001304_pt1 | contig 17153 bp, 9 predicted proteins | sample PanSoiMetaPlot_1_FD_109646 | JGI IMG/M metagenome (GOLD analysis project Ga0126369, IMG submission 109646) | Tropical forest soil microbial communities from Panama - MetaG Plot_1 | ecosystem: Environmental > Terrestrial > Soil > Tropical forest > Bulk soil | place: Panama | collected 2016-02-17 | reverse complement strand
GCCGGCCGGCAAGCCGGTTGCCGACAGGGCAATCGCCGAATTGAAATTTCCTGACAGTGTCGCGGTGATCGTGGCCGTCGCGGAACTGGCGCGGGCAATGGTCAGCGATGGTGTCGACGAAGAGATGGTGAACGAAGGATTGAAAAGAATATCTATGATCGGATGCAGCTCAATCCCGTTTGGCGCAATGCCTTCCTGCCCTTCCTGGTAGTCAAAGAACCCGACACCCGTTATCTGCACCGGCACGTTCACCGTCTGAAAATTCTGGGTGGCGGTAAACTTCGCGTCGAACTGCGCGCGCGCATGAGCGATGCCCGCGGCAAACGGACTGCCTGCGCCGACGCAATTCGGGTCGGGAATCTCGCCGATCATCGTCCGGCCCGCGCTATCCGCAAAGACCATGTGGTAGTCAGAGTCGTAAGCGCGGATGAACTTGACCAGCGCTGCGCTCATCACCCACACAGTCGTCTCGGTGGGTTTGATGCGCGTGTTGTCGGGTATCGTAGCCGGCGTCGCCAGCGCCGTCAGGTTAGCCACCGTGGTGGTTGTGGTTGAATTCAGGTTGATGAGCGAGACGTCCGCGTCAGTTCCGGTCTTGACGGACCAACGCTCAGAGTTGCACTGCGCCGAGACGCTGACCGCGCTCAAAAGGAGAGCCGCCGCACAGACCAGAAACGTGATTAGGATTTTGGGGGGCTGGTTTCGCACCAATTCAGCCTTCGGCCATGAAATAAACGCTGTCCGGCAATAAAAGCAAGACATCTAGATTAGATAAATGCGGAATAAGGGCTTAGTTTTAGTTCTACCGGAGGATGCGCCCGGAATTTTTGAAGATTTACCCGGCGCTCACATACGACGTATGGACCATATTCGGGAAGGGCAAACCGACATAAGGCCCGGCCAACTTCGCCGCTCGATTTCTCCGTCAACCATGAAGGTCGTCATCATTGCAATCGCGGCTTTTTTGAGCTCTTGCTCTCCGGCGCCCAAATCGCGCGAAATCCAAAGCACGCCCGCCGCCTCGCCCAAACAACTTCAGTTGAATATTCCAAAAGGCTCCTGGCCATCTCTGTTCTTTAAGCACATCGATGAACGGGCCGAGCTCAATGGTCTCAAGTCCCTGCGGACAGACCCTTTGCCCAACGGCGACTTCGAAGTTCGCGTGTGGCACGGGTTCGGCCTAACACCTTTGGAAGGCTTTGTGCTTAGACGAACTGGTGATCAATGGTCCGCAAGTTTCCTTAAAGGTGTTACGCCCAACGCCCCACCGAACGAATTGATACAGACCTTGCCCGAGCCCAAATCGGGATGGGGCGGGTGTTGGAGACGGTTGGACGACGCGGGCCTCTTCACCCTGCCAGACGCGACGGCCATCCATTGCCTTGCGGGCGTTAATGACGGCGCAGGTTATGTCGTGGAGCTTAACCGCGATGGCGTTTATCGGACTTACATGTACGAGAATCCGGACTATGCCCTGCGATGACGCGAAGCGTATGATTCAGATCGGCGAGGTTATCTCGAAAGAATTTGGCTTGCCGCACATGGCCACAGAACGGTAATGGCAAGTGGATCATATGGTCATTTACGAGTAGCATTCAGGACATCTCACACAGATGAAAAGGCCACTGTTAACTTTGAAAGTCGCCCCATCATTTCAGGACGGCTTTGTGCTGACTTTGATGGAAGACGTCGGAAAGAACTCGTCTTCCTATGTGCTTCGATACGAGGAAATCAAATTGCGATCCTCGAGGGATGTTGGGCCGGCGCCTTCCGCAACGGAAGACTCCAAAGTAACCGTGGACGAGGCGTGCAGCATCTTACAACTGCTCGCCCAGGCATCTATCGCAGTTGCGCCAGCCTACACGTTGGGCTTGGATGGCATCGGATTTCAGCTTGAGGTCATGCGTGGACTTAATACCGGTCACTATCATTGGTGGCAGACAATTCCCGAAGGTTGGGAAGCCTTGGCTACCATCTCGAACGCTCTACTGAGGCTGGCCGGCAAGCCGGAGCTGTCTTGAGTACCACGACTTGTTCTGTAGTAGAGGCATTAGAATCGTGATCAGCAGCCGCTTCCTTTGAATCAATGCGCGTACTGAACCATGCCAACCTTTCCGCGGATGCTGTCGCGCAGATCGCGAATGACGTATCCGGCCAGGAAAATCTGAAGGATGTAATGTCCTGGGCCCTGTCTGCCCCACCGGGAATGTTCATTCCATCAGTGGTCTCAGAGGTCGTCGTTCAAGACGAGTTCACTCATGATGTGATTGTGCCGTGGCGGGATGGGCTCGTGCTGGTTTACGACACAACCTGACTAGGCGGCGTGACGGCAGTTGCCGTCTGGGACCATCGACCGGCAGCGGATGAAATTCTCCAGGCGCGCCTGAATGCCGGCTGGCGTCCCAGACCTTCGCTGCTGAAAGCCGGCGACCGCGTGGTTGGTCACGCCGCCTGTGCGGTGACCGACACTGCGCCGTAAATTCGCGAACGCCGTGGCGCGCAAATGAGTGCGAATATCTTATTGCCCAAGTTGGTCGATCGTCGCGCGCAGTTTCTCAGCCAACGTGCGCACGCCGGGTTCCTTGATGATGTTGAGGTGGTTCCCGGGAACTTCGTGCGTTTCGATTCTGCCTTTGACCAGTTCGCGCCAGCCATCCTTTGAATCATAGTCGGCTGTCAGATCAGTCGCGAGGAACAGAGTCACGTCTCCGGCATAAATCTGCGGCTGGTAATCCTTCACCGCCGCGAAATTGATCTCTTCAATGTTCTGCAATACCGAAGGCAGCGGCTTCCCGAACTTCTTATAGAGCTTGTAGGCGCGGCGATAGATTCTGTGTTTGGCTTTCTCCGGAGCAAAGCGCAACTTGGTGGCTACGTAGCGCGCCTTGTCGGCGGCGTTGAGTGAACCCAGATTGATCAGATGCGATTGCCACCGCCTGGCGCGACGCGCGAGACGCCGGCCAAATGATAATTGCAGCAGCTTGAAGTAACCCGAAGGAAACGTGTCGAACAAAGCCAGCAGGGCCACTGTTTCTCCCGCGGCTTCCAGTTGGCAAGCCATCTCAAAAGCAATCGTCCCGCCGGAAGAACGGCCGCCGAGCAAGTATGGACCGGCGGGCTGAATCTCACGCATCTCTTTGAGGTAATGCGCGGCCATCTCTTTGATCGAGGTATGCGGTTCGGATTTGCCGTCGAGGCCTTTCGCCTGCAGGCCGTAAAACGGCTGCCCGGGCCCCAGCAAGCGCGCGAGTTCGTGATATTCGAGCACGTTGCCGCCGACTGAATGCATGCAAAAGAAAGGCGTACGTGCACCGCCGGTCTGGATCGGCACCAACGAAGACCATGCGCCTTGCCAACCTTCGTCGCGCAACACCCGCGCGAGTTGGGCTACGGTCGGCGCCTGGAACAGTGTGGCCAGCGGCAGGTTCTTACCGAAACTCTTTTCGACTTCGACGAACAGCTTTACCGCCAAAAGCGAGTGACCACCCAATTCGAAGAAGTTTTCGTTGACACCGATCGGGCTGACCTTGAGCACTCGCTCCCAAATCCGCGTCAGCTTTAATTCGAGCTCATCGGCGGCAGCCACGAAGCCTCTATCAGCTTCGCGCTTGAAATCGTCGGGCGCGGGCAGCGCGCGGCGATCGACTTTGCCGGCCGGCGACAGCGGCAACGAAGGCACCGTCATGAACAGCAACGGCACCATGTAATCAGGCAGACGCGTCTGCAGAAACTCGCGCACCTCGCTATGAACTAAATCGCCGTTGCGGGGAACCAGGTAAGCCACCAGTCGTTGATCTTCGTGCTGCGTCTGCGACACGACTACGGCCTGATGCACGGCGTGATGCTCAGTCAAAGCCGTTTCAATCTCACCCAGCTCAATGCGATAGCCGCGCAGCTTGACCTGGTTGTCGTTGCGGCCGAGACATTCAATATTGCCGTCCGGCAGATAGCGAACAACGTCACCGCTCTTGTACATGCGGCCGCCGGGACGGAATGGATCCGACAGAAAACGATCGGCGGTCAATTCGGGACGCTGGTGATAACCGCGGGTGACGCATTCGCCGCCAATGAAGAGTTCGCCCGAGACGCCGATGGGAACCGGCTGGCAATTACTATCAAGCACATAAGCCGCTGTGTTAGCCACGGGCCGGCCAATCAACACGCGTTTGATGTTGGCCGGAACTTCGTAGAACGAAGACCACACCGTTGTCTCAGTCGGGCCATAGCCATTCCAGACACGCGCAGCGCGCCCCGTGAGCGACTGGGCGAGATCGAGCGGCATCGCTTCGCCCGTGCAAATCGCCGTCAGCCCCGGCGTTCCTTCCCAACCTGCGGCCAACAAAAGCCGCCAGGTCGCGGGCGTAGCGTCGATGAAGGTCACTTTCTGATCGTGAATCGTCCGGAGCAGGCGGGCCCCGTCAGACGCGGTTTCACGCGAGACGAGCACCATCTTTGCGCCCACGGTCAGCGGTAAGATCACTTCAGAGACGGCAATGTCGAATGAGACAGTCGTGATCGCCAGCACGACATCGTCGGATGTCACACCGGGCGTCTTCGCCACGCTCGCCAGCAGGTTGACCACCGAGCGATGCGGCACCAGCACGCCCTTCGGCTTGCCCGTCGATCCCGACGTGTAGATAACGTAAGCGAGATCCTCAGGCTGCGTAATCGATTCCGGATTCGCTGTGCTTCGCTTTGATAATTCGGGCGCGATTTCGTCGATGCAGATGATTGCGCCGGCGGCTGCCGGAATCTTATCCGCGAGAGATTTTTCGGTGACCAGCAGCGGCGCCCCCGAATCCTGCAGCATGAATTCAAGGCGGCCTTCCGGATAAGCAGGATCGAGCGGCACGTAAGCGCCACCCGCTTTCAGGATCCCCAACAGCGCGATCATCAGGTTTGGCGAGCGATGCAGACACATCCCCACCATGGTGTCGCGGCCGACGCCCCGTTCGCGCAGGCAATGGGCCAGCTGGTTGGCGCGCTCATTCAGCTCGCGATAGGTCAGCTGCACGCCGTCACAAAACAGGGCCACCGCGTCGGGGCTGGCGCCGGCCTGGCGTTCGAACATTTCCTGGATGCTCGCGGCGTTTGTAGAATCGGCGCGGGTTTTGTTCCAGTCGTAAAGCAGCTGTTGTCTTTCGTCTTCCGTTAACAGCGGCAGTTCAGAGACCTTCAGCCCGGGATTTTGGGTCATGCCTTCCAGCAAAACCTGGAAGTGGCCCATGAGCCGCGTGATTGTTTCCGGGTCGAAGAGATCGGCGTTGGATTCGAACATGCAAGCAAGCTCATCGCCGTGCTCGGTAATATCCAGCGTCAGATCGAAGTTCGCAATCACATGGTCGATGCGAAAGTGCTCGGCGGTTACGCCGGGGAGATTCAAAGGCAGAATCTCTTCGCTCTGCAGCACGAACATGACCTGGAAAAGCGGGTTATGCGACAGCGTGCGGTCCGGCTGTAGCTCTTTGACCAGTCGCTCAAACGGCAAATCCTGATGAGCATACGCGCCGAGCGCGACCTGCTTCACATGATTCAGAAAGTCGCGCACCGTGGCGTCGCCGGAAACCCGCGAGCGAATGGCAAGGGTGTTGATGAAGAGGCCGATTAGATCTTCAGTTTCGGCCAGCGAACGGCCGGCAATTGGAGAGCCGACGACGATATCCTCTTCGCCGGTGTAACGGTGCAGCAGGATCTGATACGCGGCCATCAGCACCATGAACAGGGTGACGTTTTCCCTCTGGCAAAGCGTTCGGATGCGGCGCGCCAGATCGGCCGATAAGGTCATCGTATGCTGGTTGCCTCGAAAGGCCCGATATGCCTGGACGATTGGCCGGGGATGGTCGGCCGGCAACTCCAGCGCCGGCGGCATGGTCGCGAACTGCTTTTTCCAATAGGCCAACTGCGACTCGTAGACTTTTCCCTCAAACCACTCGCGCTGGTACATCGCATAATCGATGTACTGAATCGGCAAGTCAGGTAACGGCGAGGGACTATGCGAGGCGAAAGCTTTATAAAGTGAAGACAGCTCGCGGTGAAAGAGGCCAATGGACCAACCGTCGGTGACGACGTGGTGCATGGTCACCAACAAGATGTGTTCGTCCGGGCGCAGCCGCACGATGATGGCGCGAATCAGCGGACCGGTTGAGAGCTCGAACGGACGGCGCGCGTCATGTTCGAGAATCCGTAAGGCTTCAGCATCGCGCCGGTTCTCATCAATCATCGTTGAAAGATCGATTACCGGCGCCTCAAGCGTAAGGTCTTCGACGACCTGCATTGGCTCGCCGTCAACAACGCTAAAGATTGTGCGCAAGCTGTCGTGCCGGTCGACAATCGCTTGTAGGGCTTGTTGCAACGCCGGCACATCCAGCGTCCCTCTCAGCCGCGCCGCGGTAGGCGAGTGATAAACCGACTCGCCGGGCATTAGCTGATTCAAAACCCAAAGGCCCTGCTGGCTGTAAGAGAGCGGTGACGATTTGAGCCGGCGTGGCCTAATGGCCTGGCGCATCTTCTCGGCGCGCTGATTTTTCTTCATCAGCTGCAGCTCAAGCAGCGCGCGCTTTGCTCCCGTTAGGGCAGCTAGCTGTTGCGTAAGGTCGGGATTAGCGGCTGACAGGTTGGCACTCATCGTCTGCGGCAAACTGCTCAAATTAATAAAGTTGTAACAGGCGGGTAATTCCAGGCGGGACGCGCTCAATTTGGAGTGCGCCGGCAGGTCGGTGCCCTCCAAATCCATCGGCTGATGCGGCGCTGACGACTAGGCGAACGTTTGCTGAGCGCCCATTTCGCGCTCAAGGCGCAACTGGGCCTCTTCTTCGGACAAGCCGGCCAGTTCTTCGATCAGCTTTGCCAATTCCGTGTCCGATTCTCGCTGCGCGACGCGCGGGTAAAGCATCGCTGCCAGGCTGGCAATTGTCGGCGCCTCGAATACGTCAACCATGTTCATCTCGACTTCCAGGACATTTCGGATATTCGAAACCAGACGTGCGGCCAGCAACGAGTGGCCGCCCAAGTCGAAGAAGTTTTCATGAATGCCGACCTGATCGACTTTGAGGACTTCGCGCCACGCATCCAGCAACATCTCCTGGAGCGGCGTAGTGGGAAGATCGAGATCTGAGTCACTCGTGGGCTGGTTGAATTGCGGCTCCGGTAAGGCGCGCCGGTTGATTTTGCCGCTGGAAGTCATGGGAAATTCCTCGATGACTTCGAAAGCCGCGGGCACCATGTAGGACGGCAGCTTCGTTTTGAGGAAGTGGCGCAAGTCACCGATCGCCGCGCGCGAGTTGTCTGCGGTAATCAAATACGCGACCAGCCGTTTGTCAGAATCATTGGTCGCGATGACGATGCAATCGGCGATCGCCTGGTGACCTCTAATCGCGCGCTCGATCTCTTCCAGCTCGACCCGAAACCCGCGAATCTTAATTTGATTGTCGGAGCGGCCGAGAAACTCGATCGTGCCGTCAGCCTGATAACGAACGACGTCGCCGGTTTTGTAGAGCCGATCGCCCGGATTGTCGCTGAAGGGGTTGGGAATAAATTTCTGCGACGTCAATTCGGGCCGGTTCAGGTATCCGCGGGCGACGCCCGGGCCGCCGATGAGTAGCTCACCGGGAATCCCGATCGGAACCGGTTGCAACCTGGCATCCAGGACGTACGCCTTTGCGTTCGGATAGGGCCGCCCGATTGGGCTCACGTCGTTTCTGGCCACGGGTGCATACGCGCTGAGATCGCATAACGTCACGGCGACCGTCGTCTCGGTTGGCCCATAGGTGTTCAGCAGGCGCACGCGGCCGCCCACCAGTTGGTTCCACGCAACAATTCTATCGGGCGAGGCTTTTTCACCGCCTATGATGATGACCCGGACGCTCGGCGGCAAGGTCAGATTCTGTTTGCTCAGGGCGTCGGTCAGTTCGTGCCAGTAAACCGTCGGCAGGTCGAGCACTGATAGTTTCCATTCATCGCAAAGCGCCAGAAAATCGCCGGGCGAGCTGATCATTTCCGCGGTGCGCAACACCAGACAAGCGCCCGAGGTTAAGGTCAGCAGCATTTCCTCAGCGCTCAGATCGAAAGAGAACGAACCAAACTGGAGTATGCGATCGCCGGCCTCGATGCCGTACGACGATCGCGCGGCCGTCACGAAGTTGACCAATGAACGATGTTCGATCATTACGCCCTTCGGATTTCCGGTCGAACCCGAGGTGTAGAAGACCAGCGCCACCTGCGAAGACGTAACGGAAATATTGGGGCGGTCTGCGCTTTCGCCCGCGATCGCCGGCCATTCGCTGTCGATCGGGATCAAGTCCGCATCGGTATCGAGGGCCGGGGCCAGATGACTTTGAGTAATCACCACGCGCGCGGCGGTATCCTTAATCATGAAAGCGATGCGATCCACCGGATAGGTAGGATCGAGCGGAACATAAGCCGCGCCCGTTTTCATGACCGCCAGGACGGCCACCACCATTTCAAAGCTTCGCTCAACGCTGATGCCAATCATCGTGCCGGGTCGCGCTCCACGCGCGATCAGGTAGTGAGCAAGTTGATTCGCGCGAGCATTAAGCTCGCGATAGCTAAGCCGCTCTCCGCATAATTCAACCGCCGGCGCCTCTGGCGTCCGGACCGCTTGCGCTTCAAACAACTCGTGGATCGCCGCCTCTTCCGGATAGGCGATCTGATTGCTGTTCCAATCGATCAGGAGCTGACGGCGCTCGGCGGGCGGGAGCAAATCGATATCGAGAATTTGCCGGCGCCGGTCGCAAACGATGGCTCCGAGTAGATTCAACAGGTGCGCCAGCATGCGCTCGATCGTTTCCGTGGCAAACAGGTCGCGCGCGAATTCGAATGAAAGCGTGAGGCCGTCGCCTGTCTCTTCAACCTCCAGCGTGAGATCGAATTTCGCCGCATCACTCTCGACTTTAATCGAGGAGAACTTCGTTCCGTTAACCGCCAGTTGCGGCTCAGGCATGTTCTGAAAGGAAAACATCACCTGGAACAGCGGCGAGCGGTTGGCCTTGCGCTCCGGATTCAATTCTTCGACCAGCTTTTCGAATGGGAGGTCCTGGTGACAGAAGGCGCCCATCACCATTTGGCGCACGCGCGCCAGCACTTCGCGGAAACTCGGGTTGCCGCTGAGATCGCCGCGCAACACGAGTGTATTCACAAACGCGCCAATCACGTTCTCGGTCTCGAACAGGGTGCGGCCGGCGACGGGCGATCCGACAACCACGTCTTCCTGACCGCTGTACCGGAACAGCAGCGTCTGAAAAGCCGCCAGCAACGTCATGAACAAGGTCGCGCTTTCATCCTGGCTCAGCTGTTTGAGCGAATCCGTCAGTGAGTCCGGCAGCTGTGCCGAGATTCGCCCGCCTTCGTAGGTGCGGGTCGCCGGAAGTGAATAATCGGCCGGTAATTCCAAGGCCGTCGGCGCATCCGCGAGCTGGCGCCGCCAATAATTCAGTTGCCGCTCGATCGCTTCATCTTCCAACCAGCGCCGCTGCCAAACGGCGAAATCGGCATACTGAATCGAAAGCTGGGGGAGCACGCTGGTGTCGACGTTCCTGAGATAAAGATGCGTCAACTCGCGCAGCAGCACATTGATGGACCAGCCGTCGCACACAATGTGATGCAAGGTAATGAGCAGCTCGTGGCGGTCGGGCGCGAACTTCAACAGCCGCGCGCGCATCAATGGACCATTGCTCAACTCGAAGAGATGATCGCCCTCTTCAGCAAAGATTTGTTTGCGCGCTGAATCTGCCGCCGCCGGCGCCAGCGTTGATAGATCTGCGATCCGGACCGGAACCGGCATTGAGGCTGAAACCACCTGGACCGGCGATCCGTTGGTCGTGACGACATTCGTCCGCAGTATCTCGTGGCGGTCCACAATGCAATCAAGCACCCGCTGAAGTTTCGCAACATCGAGCGGCCCTTCGATCTTCAGTCCGGTGCGCACGTTGTAAGTGGCGCGATTGGGGCTGACCTGATCGAGCAGCCAGAACTGCTGTTGATTGAAGGACAGCGGCAGCGTTGCGCTACGTTCGGCAACGCTGATGACGCGAACAGAGTCGCGCCCACCGGTGGCAATCCGTTCCGCCAGCAGCTTGACGGTAGGAAATTCGAACAGCGTGCTGATCGGCGCCTCAAACCGGAAATGACTGCGGATGCGCGCGGCGATCTGCGCGGCCAGCAGGGAGTGGCCCCCGAGCTCGAAGAAATTATCATCGCGGCCGACCGTATCGATCGACAAAATCTCGGCCCAGATTTTCGCCAGGCGAGTTTCGATCTCGTTTTCAGGCGCGACGTATTCAGCCGAAAGCGCCGCGCGCGAGTTGTCCGGTTCCGGCAGTCGCAACCGATCGACTTTGCCGTTCGCCGACAACGGCAGCTCAGTCAGGCGCACGAAAGCGGAAGGAACCTGGTAATCAGGAACGCGCGCAGCCATGAACGCACGCAGATCGGCGGAATTCATTTCGCCGGCTTGCGGCACAAAGTAGGCGACTAGACGCTTTTCGCTACCGCTGGCAGTCACCTGATCGCGAGCTACGACAATGCACTCGCGTATTGACGGATGCTTTGCCAGCACAGCTTCGACCTCAGCCAGCTCAACCCGAAAGCCGCGCAACTTGACCTGCTGATCGCGACGACCGGCGAACTCCAGCCGGCCATCGGCAGAGACCCGGGCCCAATCACCGCTGCGATAAAAGCGGACGCCATCGCGTTCAATGAACCTCTCTGCGGTCATCTCCGCCCGATTCAGATAACCTCGCCCGACGCCCGCGCCGGCAATGTACAATTCACCGGCTTGGCCCGCCGCGCATGGCCGCCCATTTTCATCCAGCACATAAATATCGGTGTTCGCGATTGGCTTTCCGACCGGGACATACTTATCGCCTTCGAAATCCCGCGGGATGCGATACAACGCGACAATTCCGGCTGTCTCGGTCTGGCCAAACATGTGCACGTGCTGCGCCGGGTGATTGAATTCATTCATCCACGCGCGCGGAATCTCGGCCGGCATGGGCTCGCTCGCTGAGAGCATGAACCGCAGACGATTGTCGAGCAATTCGCGCCTCTCCATCTCCGGCAGCGAACGCAGAATGGTTGTGCAGCTGCGCCAGAATGAGGGCACTGCATCCATCGCGGTAACTCCCCGCGCCTTGATCATGCGGAACAAGGCAATCGGGTCTTTGCGCTGATCGGAAGTAGCAATCGCGACCCCGGCGCCCTGCGACAAAGGCAACAACAGCTGGCGGCGTGAAGATGAAAATGCGATCGAAGCTGTATGCAGGTAAAGATCTTGAGAATCAATATTCACTTCGTGGTTGAGCGCCTGCACGTAATTCGCTAAACCGCCGTGAGTGATTAATGCGCCCTTCGGTTTACCGGTCGAACCTGACGTATAGATCACATAAGCAACGTCATCCTTTGCCGGCGCGGAAGCGAGGTTTGCCTTCGAATTCCGCGCGATCTCTGCGGAATCTTTATCGAGCGGCAACGCGCGTATTTGTGCCGGCAGCTCAATCGGCAGCGCTGCTTTCGTCAACACCAGCGCCGGTTTCGCGTCCTCAAGCATGAACGCCAGACGCTCTGACGGATATTCGGGGTCGAGCGGCAGGTACGCGGCCCCGGCCTTTAGCGTCGCCATGATCGCGGTCGCCATATCGACCGAACGATCGATACAGATGCCGACAATCGATTCCCGCGCCACTCCTAAGGCTTGCATCTGACGCGCAAGTTGATTGGCCCGCGCGTTCAGCTCGCCATAGGTTAGCCGGTCATTCTCGCAAACCAGCGCGACTGCGTCGGGACGCATGGCCGCCTGCGCTTCAAACAACCGCGAAACTGGTGTCTGCGTAAAATGCGGCTGCCGCTCGCCGTGTAGTTCGGCCAGCGGCAACCTTGATGAATTAACGGTGTGCGATTCGAGATCGGATGTCTCGACAGTTATCTGGGGCATGTTGGTGGTCGTGGTGATCGCGCCGCACCCGCGATTTATCTTTGAGCTACCTGCGTCTCTTCTTTGCTAATCTCGATAACGTCTCCAACCTTATGTTTCAAATCAACCTGGACGCCGACGAAAATGTTGCCCGCTTCGTCGACGGTGACGCCTTGCACGTTTTTCAGTTGGCCGCCGAATGCGGCGATGGTCTTCAGCTCTTCACCGGGCGTGTAGACATAGAGCTTATTGTTGCGACTGTCGGTGATGTACAAAGAGCCCTTGGCGAAATAAATCGTTTCCGGTGAAAACGAATTGTTGCGGTCGATGATGCGGTGCAGCTTTTGAGTCGGGTCCAACAAATAGAGCACGTTGTCTTCGTTATCGGCAATGTAGAGATTGCCGTGATCGTCATAGACCATGCTCTCGGGCTTGGTGATTCCGTATTCCGCCCCGAGAAATTCTGAAACTTGTCCATCGCGGGTGACGCGAAATACCTTGTGCACTTCGCCGTCGCCAACTAACAGCGAACCGTCCGGCGCCAGGGCAATACCCTCGGTCGAAATCAAGCCCTTGTCTTTACCGGCGACCAGCCGCGGTTTGCCCTCGGCCGTCATTTCCCACAAGCCGCCGGCATCATCATCGGTAAAGAAGATGTTGTCGTTGGCATCGATTACCAGGTCTTCGGGCGATTCAAAACCAAACCCGGCGTCGACCAATTTTTTCAGCCCTTCGCTGCGGCTCCAGGACTCGAGCGCGACCCCGCCTTCATCTGCGAAGTAGAGCTTGCCCTTATGCCACAGCAAACCATCGGGCGACCCGAAGCCGATTTTGTTCGTCGCGAACATGGTCGCTTTGTACGATTGATCGGTCATGATCACCAGGCCTTCCTTCTTCACCCCGCAGGACGTGAGAAAGGCACAAGCGAACACAGCAAATGCGATAGTGAACTTCTTCATGATGATGACCTTCTTTATGAACCCATCCCCAAAAGGACATGACGCCGCATAACTGCCAGGAAGGCGAGAAATGCCCTGATATGAATCATCGTGCTGGAAACTTCGAAAGCGATCAGGAAAACAACCGCGCTGGACAGGGCGCTGTAACGCAGGGTCAATCCCGCCAGCCCGTCCAGCCAGCCGCGAAATCGCTTGCGTAGGACGAATTGAACTAAAGCGAGCTCCGCGATGGCCACGGCTGCGCCCGCCGCCACATCGAGCGGCGTGTGCTGTCCGCTGATCATTTTGCCGCCCAGAATCACGAAGACACTCCAACCGATGGCCAGCAGCCCGAGCCGGCGTGAAGCCAGAAAAATGCCCAGCGAGATCGCAATGAAGAACCCGGCATGATCACTTGGGAAAGAACCCAGATCGTTTGGATCGATATCGCCGCTCAGCAACGCCCGATGGTCCTTCTGGCTTTCTTCATCGAGCATGGTGCGGACCGGCATGCGTTTCATTTCGACGAGTTCTTCGCCCTCGAGCCGATAGATCTTTTGGGTTTGAATTTCCGGCCGTGGCAGGAAAATCGTCTTAGACAAGACCTTGGTGGTTGTGATTACGCAGACCGCTGCCACCAGGGTGGTGATCAGGATTCTGCGTCGCGCGTTGGTGCTCTCGAGAGTTTTGCCCCCGTACCATGCGGCCAGAAAACAACCGCCAATCACACCGGCTTTCGCCAGGTCGTTGTCGAGAAAGAACGCGACGATGCTGTCGAACATATACGATCTCCCTGCCACGCTGTTTATGAGCAGCAGGAGTTGATCGTTGATTTGGGTGAACCAGCTCGTCAGCGACGCCATTATTAAAGAGATTAAGACTGTTCCAATCACTGCGTGCCTCCTGGCTTTGCTAGCCGTTAGGGGAAATAAATGAATAAAACAGGCTGCGTGCCAGAAACCGGCGCTGCGGGGCGCGGCGTTCGCCACACCGGCCGCGCTAACGGTTCGCGAGAAGCTTTTATTTTCAGGCCTTTGCGAGCGGAAGCGGGACGGTATTCGACGTTTATTTGTCATCGGAGAGGAACCGAGTGCTGAACATGAACGAAATATCCCCTGCCGCCGTCGGCCCTGCGAGGGCAAAAGACGGCGAAATGCTCTCTCAAATGACCTCAATCGGAGAGGCTGTCTCGACCCAGGCAACGGCGCGCCCGCTGGCCCCGGCTGTGGTCACCGGCACGTCAGTGCTGACATACGAGGAATTGGACCGGCGCGCGAGCCAGTTAGCCACGCGCCTGATCGAGCTTGGCGTCGGCCGTGAAACGGTTGTGGCCGTCTGTCTTGAACGATCGGTCGAGTCGATCGTCAGCACCCTGGCCGTGTTGAAGGCGGGCGGCGCTTATCTGCCAATCGATCCCAAGCTGCCAATCGAACGCTTTAACTTCATTATGAGCGATGCGCGTCCGCGCATCTTGATTACCGCGAGTAATTCAACCGAAGAAATTGCTTCCTGCTCGCTGAGGGTCGTCGATCTGCATGCCGTTGATCGCGCCGCCGCGGATTATCCACCCGCGACCGGCGTCGACAGTGAGCAACTCGCTTATGTTATTTACACGTCGGGATCGACGGGCCGGCCCAAGGGAGTTGAAATCACCGTTGGCAATCTGCTGAACCTGGTTTCGTGGCACCAGGCCGAATTCAAAATCAATCCTGCCGATCGCGCCAGTCACCTGGCCGCCGTCGGCTTCGACGCCGGTGTCTGGGAAGTATGGCCATATCTCATGGCCGGCGCGGCGCTATATATTCCTGACGAAACCACGCGGCTATCACCGGAAGCCTTGCGCGACTGGATGGTCGCCAACAGCATTACGATCAGTTTCGTGCCGACGACGCTGGCTGAGTCCCTGATCGAATTGGAGTGGCCGGAACAGACGGCGTTACGATTTCTATTGACGGGCGCCGATACTCTGCATCGCCGCCCAACCAAGCGGCTTCCTTTCGAATTCGTTAACAACTACGGGCCGACTGAGTGCACGGTGGTGGCTACTTCAGGCCGCGTGCGAATCTGTGCCGGCAGCGAATTGCCGGCGATCGGCCGCCCGATCGCGAACACCCGGATCTACCTGCTCGACGAATCGCGGCGCGAAGTCCCCGCCGGTGAGATCGGCGAGATCTTCATCGGCGGCGCGAATGTGGGACGCGGATATCTCAACCAGCCTGCTTTAACTGAAGAGCGATTCCTGCCCGATCCGTTCAGCGCTGAGCCGCACGCCCGGATGTATCGGACCGGCGATCTTGCGCGACGCTGCGATGATGGAGATTTCGCATATGTGGGACGCGTCGATGAGCAGATCAAGATTCACGGCTACCGCATTGAACCGGCTGAGATCGAAGCAGCGCTGAATGGTCATCCGGCAATCGCCGCAAGCGTGGTCGTGGCGCGACGTCTGGATTGCGCCGAAGCGCGGTTAATTGCTTACGTGGCGCTGCGGAGCAGCGTTATGGCGCCGGCAGCCACGGAGGTTCGTGATTTTCTTAAATCATATCTGCCTGAATATATGGTGCCGACGCTGTTTGTGAAGATCGACGAGCTGCCCCTGACGTCAAACGGCAAGCTCGATCGCAAGGCGCTGCCCGATCCGGAGGAGCGTAATCGGCTGGCGGATGATTCGTTTGTGGCGCCACGCACACCTACGGAGCAGCGCGTTGCGGAAATTCTTTGCGCCCTGTTCAAGGTGAAGGAGGTCGGTGTCAACGACAACTTCTTCCTGCTGGGCGGCCACTCGTTGCTGGGCGCTCAGTTGCTGACCAAAATTCGCAACGCTTTCGGGATTGAACTCCCGTTGCGCGCGATCTTCGACGCACCAACGATTGCCGCGCTGGCCGCAACCATTGAGCGCGAAATTGTCGCGCGCGTTGAGTCGATGACCGAGGCCGAGGCGCAAGCATTAGTTGCCTGATGCTCAGTTACTCTGCCTTTGGGGAAAACTGTGGGTGGGGGTTTAGCGACCCCAACCCACTCATGTAGTTAGCGAGAAAACGTCGAGTGCCTGCATGTCTTCATTCTCTTCAAACACATCTGCACCAGCTCTGAGTCTTTATCATCTGCTCGATCCTGAGGTGCTGGCGAATCCCTATCCGCTTTATCGCCGGCTGCGGGAGGAAGCGCCGGTCCACTGGGACCCTTACCTGCACACATGGGTAGTCACCCGTTATGAAGACGTGGTGACGGTGCTCCATCGCTTCTCCGCAAATCGCACGCCCACGCCGGAGCAGTTGGACGCAATCGGCATGGGAGAACTGCGACCGATCGCGCAGCTCATGACAAAGCAGATCTTGTTCATGGACGCTCCCGCACACACGCGCCTGCGCAGTCTCGCCTCGATGGCCTTCACCCCGGCCCGGGTGGAAGCGCTGCGGCAGCATATTCGCGAAATTCTGGATCGGCTGCTGACTCCGCTCCTGCGTCGCGGCGATATGGACGTGATTAATGATCTGGCGGCGCCGCTGCCGGCCATCGTCACGGCCGAGATGCTGGGCGTGCCGGTTGCCGATTGCGATAAGTTGAAGCAATGGTCGGCCGATTTTGCCGAAGTCCTCGGTAACTTTCAGCACAATCCGGATCGCGCCGCGCGAACGCTCAAATGCGTCGCCGAGATGACCGATTATTTCCGTGAAGCACTGGAGGAACAGCGAAAGCATCCGCGCGCCGGACTGATCAATTCATTCATGACCGCTGAGATCGACGGCGACCGGCTCACCGATGAAGAAATCATCGCCAACTGCATCGTCACCATGGTTGGTGGCCAGGAGACCACCACGAACCTGATCGGCAACGGCATACTCAGCCTGCTGCGGAACCCCGAACAGCTGCAACGGCTGCGCGACGACAGCGCCTTGATCCCGTCAGCCGTCGAAGAACTGCTGCGCTATGAAAGCCCGAGCCAGCAAACCGCGCGTATTTGTCCGGAGGACACCGAAATAGGCGGCAAGCTGATTCGTAAAGGCCAGGCCGTGATCGCGGTGATGGCCGCGGGCAATCGCGACCCGGAACGCTTCAACGATCCTGATCGGCTCGATCTCGGACGGCAGGATAATCGTCATCTCGCCTTCGGTTGGGCCAGTCACTTTTGTTTCGGCGCCGCCTTGGCGCGCATTGAAGGCCAACTCACTTTTGAAGCGATTGCCCGGCGCACCGCGAATCTCGCCCTGGCGCCAAACGCGCAGATAACCTGGCGCGACAATCTCGGGTTGCGTGGTCTCAACGCTTTGCACGTGACTTTCGCCGAG
>Ga0126369_10001303_pt1 | contig 17156 bp, 15 predicted proteins | sample PanSoiMetaPlot_1_FD_109646 | JGI IMG/M metagenome (GOLD analysis project Ga0126369, IMG submission 109646) | Tropical forest soil microbial communities from Panama - MetaG Plot_1 | ecosystem: Environmental > Terrestrial > Soil > Tropical forest > Bulk soil | place: Panama | collected 2016-02-17 | reverse complement strand
GCTCGGAAACGTGGTCGGAGTGGCAGGATTTGAACCTGCGACCCCCTCGTCCCGAACGAGGTGCTCTACCAGGCTGAGCCACACTCCGATATCTCTGGTACGCGGTCTTATAGCCTCGCTATGGTGGGGCTGCAAGCGCGTACACCGGGGCAAATGGCGCATCGCCTCCGCACCTCTCCGGTTCACCCTTTACTTCACAGCTGCCCCGTCCCGCAGCCATTGCGCACGCGTTCTCGCGACGGCATATGGTGGGAGCAAACGGAGATGCCCAGATGGCGGTGCTTGCCACCCGTATCGCGCCGGCGAGCCCTGCTGCGATCAGCGAAGCCGCGGCCTTGCTGGCCGCCGGCGAGCTGGTGGCGTTTCCGACCGAAACCGTTTATGGGCTGGGCGCTGATGCCACCAACGATCGTGCGGTGGCGAAGCTCTACGCTGCCAAGGAGCGGCCGTCCTTCAATCCGCTGATCGCGCACGTGGCCGATCTCGCGGCGGCACGGCGCCTGGCGCAATTCGATGCTGAGGCGCTCAAGCTGGCGGAGGTCTGTTGGCCGGGCCCTTTGACGCTCGTGCTGCCGAAGCTTCACGACTGTTCGGTCGGGCAGCTTGCCACAGCGGGGCTCGACACCGTGGCGGTGCGGGTGCCGGACCATCCGATCGCCCGTGACATTCTGGCCGCGTTCGGCAAGCCGGTGGTGGCGCCCTCCGCGAACCGCTCCGGCTGCGTGTCACCGACCTTGGCGCAGCATGTGCACGCCGACCTCGCCGGCCGCGTCGCTCTCATCATCGACGACGGCCCTTCTCCGCTCGGTGTCGAGTCCACGATCCTGGCCCGTCTCGGCCGTATGGTGCTGCTGCGCCCGGGCGCAATTTCGCGCGCCACTGTAGAAGGAATCCTCGGTCACGACGTCGCCAGCGCCACGATCGCGCCTGATAATGGTCGTCCCGTCGCCCCCGGCATGCTGGCCTCCCACTATGCGCCGCGTTCCGCATTGCGCATGAATGCCGTTACGGTCGCGCCCGGCGAGGCGCTGCTGGCGTTCGGACCGACCCTGCCGCAAGATGCCGGCAATGCGCGAATAATCCTTAACCTGTCCGATCGCGGCGAACTGGTCGAAGCGGCCGCCAACCTTTTCAACTATCTCCGCGCATTGGATGGTTCCGGTGTCAACTCCATCGCCGTAGTGCCGGTACCGAACGAAGACCTCGGCGAAGCCATCAATGACCGCCTCCGGCACGCGGCGGCGCCACGCCGCCCGCGCGACTCGACCGCGTACAGCGGCTTAGAAACGTTGCGTTCAGGAATCACTTCATGAATACGCAATTTACCTGCCCGACCGCCGGTCTTGCCCCCGAGCTGATCGCCCGCTTCACCGCGATCGTCGGGGACAAATATGCCATCACGGATCCGGCCGAGCAGGAGCCCTACCTGATCGAAGGTCGCGGGCTCTATCGCGGCATTACGCCGATGGTGCTGCGGCCCGGCTCGGTCGAGGAGGTCGCTGCGATCGTCAAGCTCGCCAACGAAACCGCAACTGCCATCGTGCCGCAGGGCGGCAATACCGGCCTCGTGGGCGGACAGCTCTCTCTTGGTGGCGAGATGGTGCTGTCGCTCACGCGACTCGATCGCATCCGCGAGGTCGACGCCTTGTCCAACACCATGATCTGCGAAGGGGGCGTGGTGCTCGCGAAGGCGCAGGAAGCGGCGGCGGCGGCCGACCGTCTGTTTCCGCTCTCGCTCGCCGCCGAAGGCAGCTGCACGATCGGAGGCAATCTGTCGACCAATGCGGGCGGCACCGGCGCACTCGCTTACGGCGTCGCACGTGACCTTGTGGTCGGCCTCGAAGTGGTGCTTGCGGACGGGCGCATTCTGCACGCGCTCAACAAGCTCAAGAAGGACAACACCGGCTACGACCTGAAGAACCTGTTCATAGGCGCTGAGGGCACGCTCGGTATCATTACGGCCGCAGTGCTCAAGCTGTTTCCGGCGCCCAAGACGGTGGAGACCGCCTTCATCGGTGTGCCGTCGCCGCAGGCCGCGGTTAAGCTGCTCAGTTTGATGCAGGAGCGTACCAACAGCGCGGTTACGAGTTGCGAGTTGATGTGCCGTCGCGCGATCGACTTCGCGCTCCTCCACGGTCAGGGCATCCGTGATCCGCTGGACCAACCGCATCCGTGGTACGTCCTGTTACAGGTGGCTTCGTCGATACCGCAGGATCTGCGGACGACGCTCGAAGAGGCGCTGGAAACCGCGATGGAGCGCGGCCTGGTGAACGATGCCGCCGTCGCCGACAGCCTTGAGCACCGCCGCGCCTTCTGGCATTTGCGTGAGACCCTGCCGGAATGCCAGAAACCGGAAGGCGGGTCGATCAAGCACGACATCTCGGTCCCGGTGGCCGCGGTACCGGATTTCCTGCAGGAGGCGGGCGAAGTTGTCGAGGCGCTGATCCCGGGCAGCCGGCCGGTACCCTTCGGGCATCTCGGCGACGGCAATATTCACTACAACATCAGCCAGCCTGTCGGCGCCGATACTGAGGCGTTCCTCGGCCGATGGGACGAGCTGAACGACGCCGTGCATCGCGTGGTGGCGAAATTCGGTGGCTCGATCTCGGCGGAGCACGGCATCGGAGTGATGAAACGCAGGCTGTTGCAACAGGTGAAGGACCCCGTCGCGCTCGACCTGATGCGCACGCTCAAACGCACCCTGGATCCCAACAATATCCTCAATCCCGGCAAGGTGCTGTGAAGTCGCGTCATGGCCGATCCAGGCTCGGCCATGACGCGATGGAGCGCTCGCCACCTCTCCGGAGTCATTCCGGCGAAAGCGGGAATCCGGTAACCCTCGGCGTCACGGGTTACTGGATCGCCCGCTTTTTCGCGGGCGATGACACGGATGTGATTCGAAGTTGGCTCTAGAGAGATCGCAGAAAGTTCAACAGATCCTGCTGATCCTTCGAGTCAAGCCGGAAAAATCTCCTCACAACTCTATTTGCCTCCGAACCTGCACTTCTGTGCTCACGGATTGCCTGAACCAAATCCTTGGTGCGGCCGTCATGAAGAAAAAAGAGCCGCTGTCCAAGTCCCCATAAGGGTGCGGTTCGAAAGTCTCTCCCGTTTGCCTGCCCTTGGCTGATGCCATCGGCGAGACCGTCACCCATGTCATGGATGGCGAGGTCCGAGTAAAGGTTCACGTCCTTTTTATCGAGCGCCGCGACCGTGGAAGTTCCCGTACGAAGCATCGGAGTATGGCACGCTGAGCATCCCACCTGACGAAACAGGTCGCTTCCGGCTTTTATGGAAACCGCCCCACCAGGTTCATCCGTCGACGGGACCGGCGGCGCCAAAAACCGCATGAAGGCGGCAAATTTCTCAATGTCGCTCAATATATCGATACCAGTATTATCCGGATTCGTCGTGTCATTGGGCGTCGGGGTTTTTTGGCACTCGAGCTTCTCCTCCCGTTCCGTCTGGAATAGTTCATTAGTAACGCCCATTTCGACGTTGTAGGCTTCGCCGGAGAATACCAGAAGCGACTTATTTTGGGCCTTCCAGCCGAAGCGGGCAATCGTCCCATCGTTACCGTTTCGATTTTCGCGCACCGCGATCGTGTGACCCGCATTGACGATGTTCAACCTTCCTCTGATTCCGAAGGGATTACGCGCCTGTTTGTCGCGATTATCGATAATGTCTTGATCCCTTATCTGTTCGATTAACCCCCCGCCGAATGTCGGCGTCGGAATTCTGAAGATCACGTTCCTTCTGGCGAGTTCCGCGGCAAAGTTCGGTTGTTTCAGCATGCATCCCTCGGCGCCCGCAAGACCCGTAATGGTGAATATGTCGTGGACGCCCCCGTCGGGGGTTCCGTCGGGATTTCGTTTGAACCTCGCCTCTCGTACCGGGCCATGTTCGGTTATGAAGGACGGCAGCCGATTGGTGTTTCTTAGGAAGTCGCTCCAGAAAAGAAACTGAGGGTTGTTGTCGGGACTCGTACCGCCGAGTGCGGGTTGAGCATGGCAGCCACCGCAACTGTCAAGGTTCATCGTGGGCCCAAGGCCGTCCTTTATGACCTGATCTTTCTGCGCGAATTTATCGGCGCCGCTATTGAACAGAGTAATTTGATTGGGAGTTAAACCGTTCAGGTGGCGCGGCGGATTACCGACTCCGGCGGTGCCGGAGCGAGGTCCGGGATCGCGCGCGACCTCAGCCTGTAGCGACAGGGTGTTGAAAAGCAGAAATGAAATGGTGATTCCCAGCAAAACTCCGACTGAGCGTTGGCTCATCGTGATGTCTCCCCGTTGTCAATTCGGCACTGTGCCGAAATTGCCCGAGGCAGGTTGATACCAAATTCAGTTCAAAACAGCGATGCTTGGCCGTCATCCTTTTTCGTATTGACTTTGAGAATGGCCTTGGACTTGGCGTACGGACGTTCTGCTGCAGCCGAACCCGCGGTGGTTGCGGACCCGTCCGACAGGCTCGATCAGCGCGGCGGAATCGTTCGCCGTACCATTAACAGCGGTCGAAATCTCATAGGCCTCGAACAGATTGTCCGGCGCCGGCACAATCAGCGCCGCCGCAGTCGTGGCGTCCACGCGAGCACAGTCGAGCCAGAGGTCGAACGCCTCGGGCGCAATCACCACCGGCATACGATCGTGGATTGGGGCCAGCCCGCGGTTTGCCGTGGTGGTGACGATACAGGCGGTCTCGACCTCCTCGCCGTTTGGACCAATCCAGGTCTCCCACAGTCCGGCGAACGCAATCGGCCCACCGCTGTGGGGGCGGACCAAATAGGGCCGCCTGTGCGCGCCATCCGCCCTCCACTCGTAGAACCCGTCGGCCGGGAACAGGCACCGGCGCCGCCGCATGGCGTTTTGGAATGCTGGTTTTTCGTTGACGGTCTCGCCGCGCGCATTGTTGAGCAGGGCGAAGTTGCGCGGGTCCTTGACCCAGGACGGAATCAAGCCCCAGCGTACCAGCGCGAAGCTGCGCGCGCCCGTATTGATCCGTACGATCGGCACCGGTTGGGTCGGCGCGACGTTGTAGCGCGGCGGAAAGTCCGGCTCCTCCAGGTAGCGGAACAGGGCCCGGATCGCTTCCGGCGCTGAGGTGATGAGATAACGACCGCACATGAAAAGGCTCCGCCGCGTGAGCGCTTCACTTAATTGCGTTTTAATAGAAATGAAGGACGATGCTCACAAATTCGATGACGCCGGCTACATTTCGATGACCGTGACAGACCGGAGAACCTACCCGACAAAGCCGGTCCTGGCGGTCAGCGCCGCCATCATTCGCGACAGCAAGGTACTGATCGTGCGCCGCGCACGACCTCCCGCCAGCGGCGTCTATACGCTGCCCGGCGGGGGCGTCGAGATTGGCGAAACACTGATCGAAGCAGTGGTGCGCGAAGTTCGGGAGGAAACGGCTTTGATTGTCGAACCGGTGGCTCTGGCCGGATATCGCGAGGCAGTCGCGCGGGATGGCGACGGTCGGATCAAACGGCATTTTGTCATTTTGCCTTTTGCGGCGCGATGGATCGCGGGCGAGTTGACGCTCAACGAGGAGCTTGCGGAGGCGATGTGGCTCGATCCATCCGAAATCGCAGGCCTCAACACGACCCCGGGCCTTGCCGAGATCGTCGCTAATGCTATGGCGCTGCTGACAAGAGTGGGTTAAAGGCGCGGCCGTTCCGGCGCACACTTCAGCGTTGTCTTTCACAAAACAGTTGGATTGGCGCCTTTCGCTTGAACTTGCCACACCGGCGTCGCATATCAGGTTCGCCATGAAAATACGCGCGCTCGTCATCGTGTTGCTGATGCTTGCTGGAGGCGCGGCCGTCGGCCCGGCCACCGCTGCCGAGGTCGCCGCGCCGTTCGACCCGGGGCTTGCGCGGCTCGCCGAGATCCTCGGCAGCCTGCACTATTTGCGCGGCATCTGCGGTGCCAACGAAGGGAACAAATGGCGTAGCGAGATGCAGGCGCTGCTGGATGCCGAAGCGCCTTCCGGCCAGCGACGCGCCCAGTTCATCGCCGGTTTCAACCGGGGTTACCGGGCTTATTTGCAGACCTACCGCACCTGCACGCCTGCTGCCGATCTGGCGATCCGCCGCTATCTCGAAGAGGGCTCCAAAATCGCCCGCGAGGTTACGGCGCGGTACAGCAATTGAACGGACAATACCGTGGCGCGAGTTTTTTGCGCGTTCGCGCCTGTTAACCTTTCCTAAAGGTCGTTCTTTATCGCCATGGCCTTCATGCTAGTTTGTTCCGGCGACAGTCTGCCGCCGCAGGCTGCGCGGGGGCATGCCGAAATCATGAAAACACTGCAGGCAGCGCGTGATTCATTGCCGGATCACGAGCAGAAACAGGTAGCGCTCGATTTACTCGAGGAGGCCTGGGTCGAGGCGCGCCTCCATGGGGTCGACGGCGACTGCATGGCGCAGGTCTGCCTGTTCGCGGCCTTCAGCGAGCTGGTATCAACCTATGGAGAGGCTGCCGCCGCCCGCTATGCGGAGGGTCTTCCCAGGCGTATCACCAACGGCGAATTTTCGATCGAGCTGTCGCGGCAGTAGGTCGGATTACTTAACTCGCCGCTCTTGAATCGGCTATCTGGGGGGCGGCGGATTAAAGCGAACCCGCTCCGCAGACCGTGTCGATTGCCCCGGGACAGCGCCCTTGTGGGAGAAGCGCCTGCGCCCTACGTTCGCTGCCATCGATGGGCATGAACACATGAAAGCAGCGCTGCTTCCCGACCGCGGTGTCGTCAAGGTTGTCGGCGGCGAGGCGCGGACCTTCCTCAACGGCCTGTTCACCACCGATATCGGGCGGGTGGTGCCGGACAATGCCTGCTTTGCGGCGCTGCTGACGCCACAAGGCAAGATCATCATCGATATGATCGTTGCAGAAGCGCCGGCCCAGGATGGTGGCGGCTTCTTTCTCGACGTCCCGAAGGCACTCGCCACGGCCTGCGTCGACCGGCTCAATTTCTACAAGCTGCGCGCCAAAATCACGGTCGAAGACCTTTCTCATGTGCTCGGTGTGATGGCAGCGTGGGAAGGGCACGCCGTTACGGAATACGGACTGTGCTATCGTGATCCGCGCCTGCCGGCCCTTGGCCAGCGCATCATGCTGCCGCCACATCTCGCGGCCGAGGCTGCGGCCGATCTTGGCGCTGAGCTGGTAACGGCCGCCGCGTTCGAGGCCCACAGGATTGCGCTCGGCGTGCCGCGCGGCGGCCTCGACTTTACCTATGGCGACGCATTTCCCCACGAGGCCGACATGGACCAGCTCCACGGCGTCGACTTCCACAAGGGCTGCTTCGTCGGCCAGGAGGTGGTGTCGCGCATGGAGCATCGTGGCAGTGCGCGCAACCGCGTTGTGCCTGTTGCTTATGACGGGTTCGCCCCTGATGCGGGCGCGGCGGTAACGGCGGGAGAGAAGGCGATCGGCACTTTCGGTTCGTCAGCCGAGGGGCGCGCGCTCGCGATGTTACGCCTTGACCGCGCCGACGCCGCGCTCGCGGCGGGCCATACTCTCGTGGCCGGCGCCGTGACCCTGCGCCTCATCAAGCCCGATTGGGCACGGTTTGCGTTTCCGGGCGACCGCGCGCCCGCATAGGCGGTCTTCGTCCATTCCTCGGGCTTATCTTCCTGAGGCTTATCGGGGAGTTCTTCCTTACAGGCTTGAATTTGCCGCGATTTCGGTCGAAAACCACAGAATCGAAATGGTTCGCGGGATGCGCGGAGCGGGCGTTCAGTTGGGCAGGATCAGGATCACTATATGCATAGGGCTGTCGGCGATGTGGTCGAGCATCGCGGCCGCGCAGCAAATGCTGCCGCCGAACGTCGGGATCGGGTCTACGTCCCCATTCGGTGCCACCCGCTCACTGCCGCCGCCGCAATCGATAGCGCCGGCTTACGCGGCACCGATGCCCCCCGCGACTCCGCCGGCGATGCCGGTCCCGGCGTTCGGTGGTGGCGGTGGTCCGCAGCAGGTGTCACTCGCGTTGGCCGCGCGTTATGGACGTGATGCTTCAACCCAGATTACGAACGGACTGTTGTGGCGCATATTTCCCACCAAGCCCGATTCCACCGGGACCTTCCGCGCGCTCAAGGAGGAGAGGGCCGCAAGCCCGGTCGTGGCATTGCCCCCCGGCGACTATGTAGTGCATGTCAGCTTCGGGCTCGCGGGTGCCACGAAGGCGCTGCATCTCAAGGAAGCGACGCGCGAGGTGTTCGAGGTTCCGGCCGGCGGCATCAGGCTCGAAGGTCGCGTCGGCGACGTGCGGATTCCCGTTACCGAGATCAGCTTCGACATCTTCAAGGGCAGCCAGTTCGAGCCAGGCCTCAAGACGCCGCTCGCGCAAGGCGTGCTGACCGGTGACGTGGTGGTGGTGCCGGAGGGTGCCTATCACATCGTTTCGAATTACGGCGACACCAATGCGGTGGTGCGCTCCGATATCCGGGTGCAGACCGGCAAGCTCACTGACGTCACCGTCAATCACCGCGCCGCGCTGATCACCCTCAAGCTCGTCAGCGAGCGCGGCGGTGAGGCGATCGCCAATACGAATTGGTCAGTGATTACGCCCGGCGGCGACGTGATCAAAGAATCGACCGGCGTGTTTCCTCGAATCGTTCTTGCCGAGGGCGACTACCGCGCCATTGCGCGCAACGAAGGCCGCACCTACGAGCGCGAGTTCAAGGTCATCGCCGGAGTCGACGGCGAGGTCGAGGTGCTGGCGCGATAACGGCGGCGGCAATCGCGGTGGCATCCCTTAAGGTGACTCAGGTCACTTGGGCTACTTGCTGGCTTCAGCCCAATCTGATGGATTGGAGCATCGATCAAGTCAAAACGTGGAGGGCCACGCAAACAGCGTCCTCCACATCGGGCGACCCTTGTGGTCGCCCAATTCGTCGCATCCGGCACAGGGCGGCCACAAGGGTCGCCCCTACGTCATCTTCCGTCGGCACCAGCCGACTGTTGTTGCTTTCATGGCTTCAAATCGGGGTCGCCGGACAAGCCCCGGCGACGACACGGTAGTGACTCGAAGCGACCGAAATCAGCTCCAGACGAGCCGTTACGCGCAAAAATGCGAGCAATGTACGGGTTGGCGAGGCCGGTCGATTTGATCTTTCTCACAGCGAGGACGCCTGAACGCCTGCACTATTGGCACCTTGCAATATGGAACAACGCTATGAACATGACCTTATCGATCAGTGCCGCCTTCGTAATGTTAATGGCTGTCGCAGCGCAACCCGCATTCGGTGCCGATGCCTTCAACGGCGAACGACTGGCGCAGCGCTGGTGCGCGGCATGTCATGTCGTCACCACTGCCCAGCGCGAAGCAAATGCCGACGCGCCGCCGTTCGAGGAAATCGCCCGGCGGGCCGAACTTCACCGAGAGCGGCCTGATGACGTTCCTGCTCGATCCTCACGCCAAGATGCCGAATATGAATCTGTCCCGGATCGAAGCTGGCGACATTGCGGCATACGTGGCCAAGCTGAAATAGCGGCGGCTGCCAAGCAGGATCGCACCCCCCGCCACAACTGTCCGGACGGAGCGCGGTGTGGTCGGGGGGTAAGCCTCCCGGGTGCGGCCTGCGCTTCCATGGCGTTTAGTAGGGTCCACCGATTTTGGTCGACATAGCATTGAAACCCCTCAGTCTTTCAGCGATGCCCCAAGCGCATCCAGGAGATGGCCGGTGCCGTGCTCGCGAGAGCCCGCGTCGTCGTAGCCGTCGAGGAACGCCCCCTGCTCGGAGACCTTCAGGGTGGTCTTTCCGCCCTCCGCCTTCAATTGCATGGTCGCCAGCGACACCGAGATCTTCTTGTCGTTGAGGTGCATCACGTAGGAGTAGACCAGCCGTTCGTTCGGAATGATATCGTGATAGATGGCTTCGAAGGTGGAAACCATGCCGCCTTCCCAACGTCCCTTCACCCGCTCGCTTCCGCCGACGCGCACATCCATGTGCCGCTCAAGCAATTCCCAGCGGCGGGGCGTGCCGCCAAACCACTTTTGCTTGGCAGATTCGTCGGTCAGCGCCTTCCAGACTCGCGCGACCGACGCCTCGTAGGTGCGCTCCAGATGGAAGCTGGCATGCACCACGCCCACCCTACCCTCCCCCGCATGCGGGGGAGGGTTAGGGTGGGGGTCGGTTCCGCCCTGCATGCGCAGGACTTCTCTCCCCAGTTTGTCGAGCGTGGTGCGCCATCCTTCCGGCGCGCCTGCGACCATCCAGGCAACCGACGGATCGAGGATGGTATAGGTCTGCACGACGTCCATGCGCGTGCCGCCGAGTGCGTCCGAGAAGTCGACTTCCGTATAAGCGCGGAACAGCGGCTTGCTGGCATGGCTGTCAACGCGCACGTCGATTACCAGCCGGCTGTACGGCACGACTTCGACGAATGTCCCACGGGACCAGTGCTCCTCGCCTGTGGGCGAGCGCATGCAGACCTCGAACGGGCCGCCGACCCGCATCTCAACCCGAGCATCCGGAACGGAGTAGGTTTCCGGGCTGAACCAGCGCTTCACATGATCCGCGGTGCTCCAGGCTCTGAACACCGTTTCGCGCCGCGCATGGAAGACACGGGAAAGCCTTAGCGGCTGCGGTTGCAGGTTGGTTGCGGTGTTCTTCGCTTCAACGCCCCGAGCCATCGCCATCTCCTTCGTTGTCCAGGGTTTTCAAGTAGTCGCCCAACCGGTCGAGGCGGTGTTCCCACTCGCTCCGCCGGGCATTGATCCATTGTTCGGCCAGGCTGAGCGCCTGGGACTCAATGGAGCAGGTGCGCACCCGGCCGATCTTTTGGGAACGCACCAGGCCCGCCGCCTCCAGCACCCCCAGGTGCTGCATCGCCGACGGCAGCGACATGGGCAGAGGACGGGCAAGTTCACTCACCGGCGCCGGCCCGCGGCTCAGCCGATCAACCATCGCCCGCCGCGCAGGGTCGGCGAGGGCGTGGAAGAGGCGGTCAAGATCGGCCGATTGGTTAAGCATGTGCCTAAGTATCATGCGGAAAACAGTTAGGCAATGGCTTTAGTATCTGCGGGGTGGATTTTTTTACCGCTTCGGCTCTGGCGGGTCGTCTGAGAGACTCGCGGAGCACCGAATCGGCCCCATTAACCTTAATTTTGTCTTTTTTATGCGCCGTAGCTATCGTAGGTTGAGGAACGGGGTGGCGGGTAATGAGCTTATTCTATGTTATTGAGTGGATGAGGGAATTCGCTCAAGCCTATTATCCACTCGTGGTGCTCATAACCTCCGTTCTCGGGCTTGTTTTCAGCGTGCGGATTGGATTTTGGTCAAGAGCGTTGGCGAAGCTAAGGGATTTCTGGAATACCGATATCCGACTCCTCAAGGCGAAGAACGCGGAATTGACAAAAACTCTCAGCCGCGTACGCGATGCTTTCGACGATGATAACAATCTTTGGCTCCGAAGCCCGGTGGTGAAACAACCGGAGCGCTATGACAGGAAGCTCCAGGACAGTATTCCCATCCTTCTCGTGGCCAACCTTAAGGGCGGCGTCGGCAAAACGACGATCGCTGCTAACCTTGCGACCTATTTCGAACGGCGCAAGGGAGAACGAGTCCTGGCTATCGATCTCGATCATCAGGGCTCGCTTTCTTCCATGTTGCTGCCCGAGATTGCGCAACGTACACAGCGGCCAGCCGATGCCGTGAAAGCGCTGATCGGCGGCAGCCCCAATGGAGCTGCTGCCCTCTTTTCGGAAAGCGTTCCTATCCGGCACTCGCAACGCGATTCCAGACTGATTGAATGCGATGATCCATTTGGCAATTTCGAAACGCGGCTTTTGTTAGAATGGCTCATTGGGGACTGTAAGGACGACGTCCGTTACAATCTCGCCCGCGTGCTGCACAGCGCCGAGGTGCAGAGCAATTTCAACCGAGTGATCATCGATGCGCCGCCTCGGATGACGACAGGGTTCGTGAACGCGTTGTGCGCCAGCACTCACCTTATCGTGCCCTTTGTTCTCGACATTTTGTCGGCCGAGCGCGTGGGATTGTTTCTCCGGACAGTACGCCGAATGCGCGGGCAACTCTTCCCGCATCTTGAACTGGCAGGCGTTGTGGGCACCATGAAAGGTGACGGCACCGAAAGGCTGAGAGATGCCGAGCAGAGAGCTATATTGGAGGCGAAACGCGGGGTATTCCACAATTGGGGCGCGGGAGACTACGTTCTCACGGATGTTCTAGTTCCGCGCAAACAGTCTATAGCGGACACGGCCGGCGTCGGCATTGATCTCGCAGCGGCGACCCTTTTTTACCCTTTGGGTCAGAGGCTATTCGAACTGACCACCCGCATGCCGCCTGCCTGCTCCGAACAGCGCCTCTCGGCGTGACAGCGCGCAGAACGCCGCAAGGATACTGGACCTATGAAGATCAGTTCGCTGATCGCCGTACTCTGCAATTTCGAGGCTGCGGTAGCCGCTGTCTCTAGCGTGGGGACGCCGAGTGGCTTCAAAGAACTTCGCCAGCTGTTTCTAGGCCACGAGGACAAGAACGTTGCACCGTTCGTCAATACTCTTCTCAAGCAGCGGGACATTCATGGACACCGAACGAATAGCCTTCCCATCGCCCGTCTTCGTGACGTGCTCGCCAAACTAGAGACTTGTTTGCGCAGCGCTGAAGGCAATAAGGCCGCCGATGATGTCGCAAGGCTCGCCGAATTGCTCAAAGGGTGCGGGCAAGCAAGCGTCAACGAGTTCGTGAGCGAGGCACGCGACTGGCTTGTCGAAGCAACTCGGCCAACGGCTAAACTCCAAGCGGCTGCCAAACGTGCTAGGCCTGCACGGAAAAAACCTGCTGCACTTTCGGTCGAGACACTCCCGCCGGCTGATTATGCCACTCTCCTTGAACGCACGGCCAAGGACAACACGCAGTTTGATCAAATCGTCGAGCGGTTGCGAGCTGACCGCAGGATCAAGAAAGCAGATATGCGCGAAATTGCTCGGCTATTTTTGGGTTACGAACTCGCCAAGAAGAAAGGCCGAGAAGATGCCTTGGCGGAAATCGCTGCGAAGCAAGCGGTCGAGGCGCGGCAGGAAGCAAGAGGTTCTGTCCTTGATCGGTTGAAGTCCTGGTAGCGAAGCTCCGCGCGACCAGCTGACAACTCGTCAAAAAGCACACAAAAAATCAGTTCGGCACTGCAGAGATGCCCGAGTCTGCGATCTTCAGTGCAATGGCTTCGGCCTCACCATTGCTTCGTACCTATTGTCTTGCTGATCTGCGAGAGGACGCTGATTATTTATTATTTAGGTGCGCGTAATTGGAGAAGTTGTGTGCCAACGTGTGACATACCATTTGGAATAACGGGCGTCCGCTATAGCCAAGAATTTGTACTGACCAACGCGGTTGTGTCCCGTCTGAAGCGGTCCTTATCAGAGGCATTTCGAGTAGATTGCAAGCGGTTTTGATTTCGTTGGTTTCAAAGTCAATAGAGATTTTCGAGTGAGCGAACGCATTTCTGATGGCCCGCAGCAACTCTAAATTCTGGTGTGTCTTTGGACCAAAAATCTCAAGCGCGAGGCCCATCCTAATTTTACTCACGAATGCGCCAATTGGTCCGTCAGGACCGAATAGCGTTTGGCGTTGACCCTCTCCTATAGACAGACGGGATTCAATCGCAACCTGGAGAGCATTTTCCACTGTCGTAACCATGATGATGCCCATTCCACGATCGCTCGCAGCTCCGCTGATCTCTTTAAAATAAGCGTCAAAGTGCTCCGGCGTTGTGGCTCTTGTGCTAATAAGTCGCGCTAGACCATCAATCGCCTTTCTTACCGGTGAGCCGCCTTTATTTTTTCTTCGCGGTCGTGCTGGTTGATCAGTAGGTTTTGGTGGTTTGGCCATGCTAAAATGTCCTTTATCCATGTCTGGGAAAGCGATCGAAAACGTTGATGGATGAGCAGGCGAGGCCGCGCCCCAGCGGGACCGCGCCAAGAAAAAATAATCCGATCGGCGCGAAGCACGCCGCAAGAAAGCGCGGGCCTTCTGCTTAATCGTTCTTGGCTTAGTGAGGCTGGGAGCACAGCAGTCGCTTACCCCGGGGACGATCGGGCGGCGTGAGCGCCGTGTGTAGCTTCGTAGCCCTGATGAAGCGCAGCAAAATCCGGGAACGGCAGCCCCGCATTGCGCTGCGCTCCATGCGGGCTATGCGATATGCATCCGCCCCCTCCGGACATCCGGCGGCACCGCCTCCGCGGCAAGCTCGGCGAGCGCCTCATCCAGGCCCATCACCTTCTGCTCCTGGCTCCCGAGCCGCCTGATCGACACCGCCCGGCTCTCGGCCTCCTTCTTGCCGACCACCAGCAGCACCGGGACCTTGGCGAGCGAGTGCTCGCGCACCTTGTAGTTGATCTTCTCGTTGCGCAGGTCGAGTTCGACCCGCAGTCCGGCGCGGCGCGCCAGCGCGGCGACCTCGCTCGCATAGCTGTCGGCGTCCGAGATGATGGTTGCGACCACGGCCTGCGTGGGCGCGAGCCATAGCGGGAAATGGCCGGCATGATGCTCAATCAGAATCCCGATGAAGCGCTCCAGCGAGCCGAACATTGCCCGGTGCAGCATCACGGGCGTCACCTTGTTGGAGTGCTCGTCGATGTAGAATGCGCCGAGCCGGCCCGGCATGTTGAGGTCGACCTGCACGGTGCCGCACTGCCACTCGCGGCCGATGGCGTCGCGCAGCACATATTCGAGCTTGGGCCCATAGAACGCGCCTTCGCCCTTGTTGAGGGTCCACGGCCGGCCGGAGGCCTTGAGCGCCGCCATCAGGGCGGCTTCCGCCTTGTCCCACACGGCGTCGTCGCCGATGCGCTTCTCGGGCCGGTCGGAGAACTTGATGTGCACGTCCGAGAAGCCGAAATCCTCATAGATCGACAGGATCATGTCGTTGACCTTGAGGGCCTCTTTCTCGACCTGCTCCGCCGTGATGAAGATGTGCGCGTCATCCTGGGTGAAGGCGCGCACGCGCATCAGCCCGTGCAGCGCGCCCGAGGGCTCGAACCGGTGTACCTTGCCGAATTCGGCGATCTTGAACGGCAGGTCGCGATAGGACTTGAGCCCGTTCTTGAAGATCTGCACGTGGCCCGGGCAGTTCATCGGCTTGATGGCGAAGACGCGTTCGTCATCCGGGCGCTTTTCGGTCAGGAACATCATGTCACGAAAGGCCTGCATGTGGCCGGTCGCGACCCATAGCTGCGCATCCATGAGCTGCGGTGAGTTCACCTCCACATAGCCGGCGGTGTCCTGGCGGCGGCGGATGTAGCGCTCCAGCGCCTGGAACAGAGTCCAGCCCTTGGGGTGCCAGAACACCGAGCCCGGCGCTTCCTCCTGGAAATGGAATAGGTCCATCTCACGTCCGAGCCGCCGATGGTCGCGCTTCTCCGCCTCTTCGAGCTGCTTCAAGTAGGCGTCGAGCTGTTCGGGCTTGGCGAAGGCGGTGCCGTAGATGCGGGTCAGCATCGGATTGCGCGCGTCGCCGCGCCAATAGGCACCGGCCACCTTCATCAACTTGAACGCATTGCCGACCTTGCCGGTCGAGGTCATGTGCGGACCGCGGCAGAGATCGAACCAGTCGCTCTGCTTATAGATTTTGATCTGCTGGTCCTCCGGAATGGCGTCCACCAGTTCCACCTTGAACTGCTCGCCCTTGTCGCGGAACACGCGCTTGGCCTCCTCGCGCGACCACACCTCCTTGGTGAACGGCTTGTCGCGGCCGATGATCTCGCGCATGCGCTTTTCGATCGCCGGAAAATCCTCCGGCGTGAACGGCTGGTTGCGGAAGAAATCGTAATAGAAGCCGTTCTCGATCACCGGCCCGATGGTGACCTGCGTGCCGGGCCACAGCGACTGCACGGCCTCCGCCATCACATGAGCGGCGTCGTGGCGGATCAGCTCAAGGGCGCGCGGATCGTCGCGGCTGACGAACTCGATTTTCGCATCGCGGTCGATCGGATCGGAAAGATCGGCAAGCGCCCCATCCAGTGCCATCGCGACGGTGCGCTTGGCGAGCGACGGCGAGATCGCCTTGGCGACTTCTGAGCCGGTGATGCCTTTGGAATAGTCCCGGCCCGCGCCGTCCGGAAAGGTGAGGGTGACCAAATCACTGGCCATTGTCAGCTCCTGTTGCTCACTCGCTGCCTACGAACGCAGGTAAGCGGTAAATCTCATATCTGATCTCGCACGGCGCGACAAAAGACAAGGGCCGGCGAGAGGGGGCCTTTTTTCTGTCCGTCACTTTCGGAAGAGGCTCTGCGGCAGGCCAGACTGGCGAATCATCGCCTTGAGCGTGCCCGGTCTAATTGATTCAGTTGGACTATGAAAAGCGACCGTAACTATGCGCCGCATTCCTCCCACACTACCAACATACTGACGATGACTCGTGCTCCGCTGGCGATCGAGTTTGAAACCGTGAGCTTCGATGATTTTGATAAATTCCAGAAATGTGCATTTCAGGCGGGGCACGCGATGGGGAACTCGACCGTAGCGGAATCTTGGCAGCGAGTTCTACCGGAGATAGTTAATCTAAACAACCGCCAAGCCCACATTAAACGCAGCAAAAATGGTGCCTTCCGAGCCAGCAGCCGAGATCGATCAGGCTCGGGTTCGGCAAGCGCAGTTTCTAAGTACATTTCAATTGCATCGTTGAGATAGCGACGTACCTCGTCAAATGATCTGCCTTGCACAACAATGTCAAAATCAAGGCAGAACGCCTCCCATTGATCCGCCCGGCCGGTCGCAATACACACTAGGGCTTGTTTTGCTTCAGACATTAAAAACCCTTACGCCATGCCACGAAATACATCTGCTCATTGTAGTGTCTTTGGGGCATTAGTAAGCTGTACCTTGGTCCATTTAGGTCTATAACTTTGGCCGCAATAGGTGTATGCCCTTCGTCTTGTTGCCGTAAAAATGACACGTTGACGCGCCGGCTGAAAATGGCCAACGCATACTACCATTGCGGCTTTCCAGCATGCCCTTGTGAGCATGCCGCTCTTGCCACTCTGAGTAGCTTTGAACGACGCCTGTGATAAGGATTGCGTCGGCTTCTTAGGATCCATTGTCATTGGCACGGGGGGATGCCGTGGCGACTTTCTTCAGCGCGATCAGGTGGGCGCTGGCCGCTCTCCTCAAGGAGATCGGATCGGCGTTCATG